>Ga0102591_1000293_pt1 | contig 109316 bp, 110 predicted proteins | sample AraplaCol_mCL_r2_2_FD_76860 | JGI IMG/M metagenome (GOLD analysis project Ga0102591, IMG submission 76860) | Arabidopsis root microbial communities from North Carolina, USA - plate scrape MF_Col_mCL_r2 (SPADES assembly) (version 2) | ecosystem: Host-associated > Plants > Roots > Endosphere...
CTGGGAGAACGCCGGCACCAGCAACACATCGTCGAAGGTGAGCGCTTTTCCGAGTAGGCGCATGAGGGAAGCTCCAGACGCAAAGGCGCATTATAGAGAAGCCCGGCAGTACACTCCACGCCCATGATGAATCCCCGACTCCCGCGACGCCCGCTGGGCGTGATGTGCGCGCTGGCGCTGATGGCGCTGACCTCGATCGCGCACGCCCAATGGAAGTGGCGCGATGCCGATGGCCGCACGCAATACAGCGACCGTCCGCCGCCGCCGAGCGTGGCCGAGAAGGACATCCTGCAGCGCCCCACCAATGCCGTGCGCGTGGCCCCGGCGCCGGGCGTGCCGGCTTCGGCGGCGGCCTCCGGAGCCTCCGCGCCGGGCCGGGCCGCCAGCGAGCCGTCTTCACGCGAGAAGGTCGAGCGTGAGCGCAAGGCGCAGGAGGACAAGGCCCGCACCGAGGCGATGGCCGAGAACTGCCGCCAGGCGCAGAACCGCCAGCGCATGCTCGAGTCCGGCGTGCGCCTGCGCTCCGGCACGGCCGGTGGCGAATCGCAGCCGATGACCGAGCAGATGCGCCAGGACGAGATCCGCCAGATGCAGACGGTGATCACCGCGAACTGCAAGTAAGGCCCGGAACGCGTCCGGGAAACAACACCGGGCGGCAAGCCGGACGTAAGTCCGGTGACCGCCGGTAAGACGAAAGGCCGCTCACGCGGCCTTTTTTGCTGCGCGCCTCCCGACGCTCCTTGGCACTCCTTGGCGCTTCCCCGCGCTCCGTCAGGCCTTGCGGCCCAGCGGTCGATGCCGCGTCACGATGCGGCTGCCCGCCGCTTGATAGCGCTGACGGCGCGCCTCCTTCGGGTCAACGGTCAGCGGGCGGTAGACCTCGATGCGGTCGCGCTCGCGCAGCGGCGTGTCCAGCGGCACGGTCCGGCCCCAGATGCCGGCCGTCAACGCCTCGATCCGGTCCGGCTCGAACCACCGGCTGCCCAGCAAGGCATCCCGTAGCGTGCTGCCCGCGGGCAGGCGAAGCTGCTGTTCACGAAGCTCCCCGCGAACGGGACTCCAGAAGAGGTCGACCGACAGTTCAGCGGGGTCCATGGACCTGCTCGGCGCGCTTCACGAAGCTGTCGACGAAGGTGTTGGCGATGCGATCGAACACCGGGCTGACGACCGCCTCGAGCGCGAAGCTCGAGAACGCGTAGCGCAGTTCGAACTCGACCTTGCAGGCCTTGGGCTCGCTGCCCGGCGGCGTGCCGGGGCGGTTCAGCGGCAGGAAGCGCCAGTCGCCGTCGAGTTTGGAGAACGGCCCGTCGACCAGTTCCATGCGCACGCGCTGGTCGGTCTCGTGCGTGTTGCGGGTGGTGAAGGCGTGCCGCAGGCCGGCATAGTGCAGCGACAGCCGGGCGGTCATGCCGTGGTCGTCACGCTCGAGGATGTCGGCCGCCGAGCACCACGGCAGGAACTCCGGATAGCGCTCGACCTGGGTCACCAGCTCGTACATCTCGCGCGGCGAGTACCAAAGGAGGACTGTCTTCCGGACGTGCTTCATGGCGGTTCTTAGAATGGCGGGATTGTAGGCGGCCCGATCGCCCCCATCTGGCCGCCATCCGGCTGTCACGCCCGCCGTGCGCCGCACGAGAAGAACACCCCCGCCTATGTCCATCGCAGAAAACCGCCGCGCCCGATTCGAGTACCACATCGAGGAGCAGTACGAGGCCGGCATCGTCCTGGAAGGCTGGGAAGTCAAGGCGATCCGCGCCGGCCAGGTCCAGTTGCCGGACGGCTACGTCCTCATCCGCGAGGGCGAGCTTTTCCTGATCGGCTGCCGCATCAATCCGCTGCGCACCGCATCCACCCATGTGCATCCGCAAGCCGACCGGACCAAGAAACTGCTGATGAGCCGGGCCGACATCCGCCGGCTGATCGGCAAGGTCGAGCAGCGCGGCTTCACGCTGATTCCGCTGGACCTGCACTACAAGAACGGCCGCGTGAAGGCGCAGATCGCGCTGGCCAAGGGCAAGGCCCAGCACGACAAGCGCGAGACCGAGAAGAAGCGCGACTGGGAGCGCGAGAAGGGCCGCCTGATGCGCCACAAGGTGTCGGGCCCGGCCAAGGACTGAGCGGCCGCGGCCCTGGCCGCTCCGTCGTCCCGGGTCCGTCGCTTCTTCGGCGGCTCGGCCGCTCTGCCCTTCAGCCGCTCAACCCTTCAGCACCTCGAACGCCTGCGCCAGGTCGGCGCGCAGGTCCTCCACGTCCTCCAGCCCGATGGCGAAACGCACCAGCGTGCCGCCCTCCTGCGCCGTCCACGGCAGCCCGAGCGAGCGGCTCCGGCTCAGGTCGTAGGGCACCGCCAGGCTCATCGGCCCGGCCCAGGAATAACCGATCCCGAAGCAGCGCAGCGCGTCGACGAAGGCGTCGACGCGCCGTGCGTCGTAGTCCGGCCGGAACACCGCCGAGAACAGGCAGCCCGCCGCATCGGGGCTCACCTGTCGCCAGTGCGCATGACCCGGCGAATCAGGCAGCGCCGGATGCAGCACACGCGCGATCTCCGGCCGCGCAGCCATCCACCGGGCCAGGTCGCGAGTCGCGGCGTCCTGCGCGCGGTAGCGCAGCACGATGCTCGGCAGGCCGCGCAGCACCGCCTCGACATCGTTCTGCCCGACGCCATGGCCGAGGTACTCGTGCATCGCCACCAGTTGCCGATGCAGCGCCGCGTCCCGCGTGCAGACGGCGCCCATCAGCAGGTCCGCGCCGCCGGACGGGAACTTGGTCAGCGCCTGCATGCTGAGGTCGGCGCCGAGGCCCGGCGCCAGGTCGGGCGCCACCTCGAACGCATTGAAGGCAAGCCCCGCGCCCCAGGTGTTGTCGAGCGCGGTCAGCACGCCGCGGGCACGGCAGGCGCTCAACAGGCCGATGAGATCGGGGAACTCCAGCGTGATCGACCCGGCGGCCTCCAACCACACCAGCTTCGTGCGGGGTGACAGCATCGCCTCGAACGCCGGCACGTCCAGCGGATCGTAGAAGCGGTGCGTGATGCCGAGCCGCGTCAGCAAGCCGGTGGTGATGTGCCGGTTCTGACCATAGACGTTGTCCGGCACCAGGACCTCGTCGCCGGGCTGGAGGAAGGCCAGGCTGGTCAGCGTGATCGCGGCCAGGCCGCTGGGCGTCAGCACGCAATGCTGCGCGTGCTCCAGCGTCGCGATGCGCGCGGCCAGCGTGTAGGTGGTGGGCGTGCCCGGCAGGCCGTAGCGGTAGCTGATGCCGTCCTGCGCGCGCGGCCGGTGCAGTTCGGTGGTGTCCTTGAAGAGCACCGTCGAGGCCTTGGCCACGGGCACCGCGACGGCGTCCCAGCCGTCGGGCGCGCGGAACGGGTGATGGATCTGCTCGGTGGACGGGCCGCGTTTGCTCACGAAGTCTCCTGGCGCTGGGAACGGGACGGCCATTCTGCGGCAGCGGCGACGCCCCGTGCGCCAGCAATGAAAACGCCGGCACGAGGCCGGCGTGGCGGGTGAGCGGCGGAGGCGCCCGCGATGCGCGGGCCCGGCAGGCGCGTCGCCGATCAGATCGGCAGCGCGATCAGGTCGTGCCCCTCGGCGCCGACGATGCGGGCGCGGGTGAATTCGCCCACGCGGAGCTGCTTGCTGGCCTTCTCCGGCGGCAGCAGGCGGACGGTGCCATCGATCTCGGGCGCATCGGCATACGAGCGGCCGACGCCGCCCTTGCGGCCCAGCGCCGGCGCCGAGTCCACCAGCACCTGCATCGTCGCGCCGATGCGGCGCTGCAGCTTGGTGATGGACACCTCCTCGGCCACCGCCATGAAGCGGGCGCGGCGCTCCTCGCGGACTTCGTCGGGCAGCGCGCCTTCCAGCGCGTTGGCCGGCGCGCCCTCGATCGGCGAGTAGGCGAAGCAGCCGGCGCGGTCGATCTGCGCTTCGCGCATGAAGTCCAGCAGGTACTGGAACTCGGCTTCGGTCTCGCCGGGGAAACCGGCGATGAAGGTGGAACGGATCACCAGTTCGGGGCAGATCTCGCGCCAGCGCTGGATGCGCTCGAGGTTCTTCTCGCCGTTGGCCGGGCGCTTCATGCGCTTGAGCACATCCGGATGCGCGTGCTGGAACGGGACGTCGAGATACGGGAGGATGAGGCCCTCGGCCATCATCGGCAGCACCTCGTCGACGTGCGGGTACGGATAGACGTAGTGCAGGCGCACCCAGGCGCCGTAGGGCTTGGCGATCTCGCCGAGCTGGGCGACGAGGTCGAACATGCGGGTCTTGACCGGCTTGCCGTCCCAGAAGCCGGTGCGGTACTTGATGTCGACGCCGTAGGCGCTGGTGTCCTGGCTGATGACCAGCAGTTCCTTGACGCCGGACTCGAACAGCGCCTTGGCCTCGGCGAGCACGTCGCCGATGGGACGCGAGACCAGGTCGCCGCGCATGCTCGGGATGATGCAGAAGCTGCAGCGGTGGTTGCAGCCCTCGGAGATCTTCAGGTAGGCGTAGTGCCTGGGCGTGAGCTTGATGCCGGCCACGCCGCGGGCCTCGGGGACGAGGTCGATGAAGGGGTCGTGCGGCTTGGGGACGTGGGTGTGGACGGCGTCCATCACTTCCTGCGTCGCATGCGGGCCGGTGACGGCGAGGACGCTGGGATGCACCTCGCGGACCATGTTGTCGGAGCTCGCGCCGGCCTTGGCGCCGAGGCAGCCGGTGACGATGACCTTGCCGTTCTCGGCCAGGGCCTCGCCGATGGTGTCCAGCGACTCCTTCACGGCATCGTCGATGAAGCCGCAGGTATTGACGATGACGAGGTCAGCGCCGGCGAAGGTCTTGGAGGTCTCGTAGCCCTCGGCGCGCAGCTGCGTGAGGATCAGTTCGGAATCGGTGAGCGCCTTGGGGCAGCCCAGGGAAACGAAGCCGATCTTCGGAGCGGCAGCCTTCTTGTCGGCGGAGAGGTCGTAAGTCGTTGATTCCATTTGAATTCCGCCGGAAGGCCTGGCTGGGAGCTGGGGCGGCATTGTAAGCGAGCGGCCCTCTTGCCGGGCATGGCCGCCGCCGGCAGCCGTGATTTCCTCTGCGCGCACCGCGCCCTCGCCGGGGCACGCGACTTGCCGCGACTCCCGATCCCGCCCCGGAGATCCACCATGCACCTCGAAGGCTCCTGTCACTGCGGCCGCGTCCGCTTCTCGGTCGAATCGACCGAGCCCTGCCCCTACCTGCGCTGCTATTGCTCGATCTGCCGCAAGACCGCCGGCACCGGCGGCTACGCGATCAACATCGGCGCCGACCACCGGACCTTCAAGCTCCTCAAGGGCAAGCGCGAGCTGCGGGTCTACCGCGCGGTGATCGACGGCAAGGAAAGCTCCGGCCAGCGCCACTTCTGCGGCCGCTGCGGCACCGCGCTCTGGATGTACGACGACAACTGGCCCGACCTGATCCACCCGCATGCCAGCGCCATCGACACGCCGCTGCCCGCGCCGCCGGAGAACGTGCATGGCCTGCTCGACTCGAAGGCCGCCTGGGTGGAGGTCGAGGGCCGGCCGGGCGACCCGCGCTTCGACCATTTCCCCGACGAATCGCTGGCCGACTGGCATCGGCGGCACGGGCTGTAGCGCCGCCGTGCCCGCCGCGACCGCCGCCGGTCGTGCCCTACTTCTTGGGGGACTGCGGGGGGAAGCCCGGCATGCCGGGGAAGATGTTGCCGGCGCTCTGGAACTGCTCCTGCATCTGCAGGAACAGGTTCTTGGACTGTTCCAGGTAGTTGCCCATCAGGCCCTGCATCATCGGCGCCTGGCCGCTCATGAACTGCGACCACAGCTGCGGGTCGAAGCCCGCGCCCTTGCTCTGCTCGGCAAAGCGCGCCTGCATCTCGCCGAAGGCCTGCAGGTTCTTCTCGAGGTAGGCGCCCATCAGCCCCTGCATCGCATGGCCGTAGAAGCGGATGATCTGCGCCAGCAGCGGCGTCGAGAACATCGGCATCCCGCCCATCTCCTCCTCCAGGATGATCTGCAGCAGGATGGAGCGCGTCAGCTCCTCGCCCGACTTGGCGTCGCGGACCTCGAAGACCTCGCCCTCGAGCACCATCTTCTTGACGTCCGCCAAGGTGATGTAGCTGCTGGTCTGGGTGTCGTAGAGCCGCCGGTTGGGGTACTTCTTCAGCACCCGCGGCCCCTTGGGTTGCGTGGGGTCCTCGCCGCCGGTTGCCGTCTTGCCGCGTCGGGCCGTCGCCATGCTGTCTCCTCTGAGGGTCTGCGGCCCATTCTAGGAGGGGCCCGGCAAGCCCCCCGCCGGGTGCTTTCCCTTGCTGTGCGGGGGACGCATCGGCCCGACGAGGGGGCGCTTGACGATCAGTCGGGCTTGACGTTGCCGTCCTTGATCACCTTGGCCCAGCGGGCCTGCTCGGCCTTCTGGAACTCGGTGAACTGGGCCGGGCTGTTGGGCGCGTACTCCAGGCCGAGCGATTCCATCCTGGCCTTCACCTCGGGCTGAGCGACGATCTTCTGCACCTCGGCATTGAGCTTGGCGACGATCGCCGGCGGCGTGCCCGCCGGCAGGTACAACGCCTGCCAGCTCGACACGTCGAAGCCGGGCACGCCGGACTCGGCCAGCGTCGGCACGTCGGGCAGTTGCGCGCTGCGCTTGGCCGAGGTCACCGCCACCGCCTTGACCTTGCCCGCCTTGATCTGCGGCAGCGCCACGGTCACGGTCTCGAAGCTCATCGGCACCTGGCCGCCCATGACGTCCTGGATCGCCGGCGCACTCCCCTTGTAGGGAACATGCGTCAGGTCGGCGCCCGTCATCAGGCGGAACACCTCACCCGACAAGTGCTGCGAGGTGCCCTGCCCCGCCGAGGCGAAGGTGATGTCGCCCGGCTTGGCCTTGGCGGCGGCGACGATGTCCTTGACCGTCCGAGCCTGCGCGCCCGGGCCGATCAGCAGCACGTTGGAGATCTTGCCCAGCAGGATCACCGGCGCGAAGTCGCGATCGGCCTTGTAGGGCATCTTGGGCATCAGCGCCGGGTTGATCGCATGCGTGGCGATCGTGCCCAGCAGCACGGTGTAGCCGTCAGGCGCCGCCTTGGCCACGCTGTCCGCGCCCAGCACGCCGCCCGCGCCGGCCTTGTTGTCCACGACGACCGTCTGCTTGAGCGCCACCTGCAGCCGCGCGGCGATCTCCCGCGCCAGCACGTCGGAGGTGCCGCCGGGCGCGAACGGCACGATCAGCTTGACCGGTTGCGTCGGCCAGTTCGTGGCGTCGGCGGCGAGCGCCGGGGTCATCGTGATCGTCGCACCGAGCGCCATCGCCGCCGCGGCGCCCAGGAGCCGCACGCGGCTGCGCTTCACCAGAGTCATCTCGCTTGTCTCCATCCATGACGGCACGGGCCTCGCCGACCTCGGATTGGTACCGATACCATCTTCTTGATGGCGACGATGGTATCGGTACCGTCACGAACGTCAAGGTCGCGTTCATGAGGGATTTCACCGGGTCGGACGCCTGCGCGGGCGCCCGCGGATCAGCCGCTGGCGCGCTGGACCAGCTCGAAGCCGATGTCGATCGCGCGGCGCTCGACCGGGCCATCGGCGCGATCGAGGATGAATCGCGCCGCCTGCCGCCCGATGGCGAAACCATCGATGCGCACCGTGGTCAGCGCGGGTTCGAGGTCCCGGGCCAGCGCGAGGTCGCCGAAGCCGACGATGGCCAGGTCCTGCGGCACGCGCAGCCCGCGGGCCTGCGCCTCGATGAGCACGCCCAGCGCCAGCGAATCGGAGCTGCAGAACACCGCGTCGATGCCGTCGGGATGCGCCAGCAGTTCCGCCAGGCCGCGGCGACCGCTGCCCAGCGTGGTCGGCGTGGCGACGGTGGCGACCGGCACGTCGGCGACGCCCAGCGCCCTCGCCTGCTCCTGGAAGGCGCGGAAACGGCGCATCGCGCGTTCGTCGCTGCCCGCCACGCCGGCCAGCCGGCGGTAGCCGCGCTCGTGCAGGTAGGTGGCCACCTTGCGGCCGACCTCCACATGGGAGAAGCCCACCAGCATGTCGATCGGATCGTCGCTCTGGTCCCAGGTCTCGACCACTGGCACGCCGGCGGCGCGCAGCCGGGTGCGCGCCTGCTCCGAATGGCTGGTGCCGGTGAGCACCAGGCCATCGGGCCGGCGGCCAATCATCGCGTCCAGCCAGGCGTCCTCGCGGGCGTTGTCGTAGCCGGTCTGGCCGAGCAGCACCTGGTAGCCGGCCTCGAACAGCGCCTCGGTCAGGCTCTGCACGGTGTCGAGGAAAACCGGGCCGGCGATCGTGGGGACCGCGACGCCGACCATGCGGCTCTTCATCGACGACAGCGCGCCCGCGAGCAGGTTGGGCACGTAGCCGGTCTGGCGGACCGCCTCGGTGACGCGTCCCAGCACCTCGGGCGAGACCTGGGACGGCGTGTTGAGCGCGCGGGACGCGGTGATCGGGGCCACGCCCGCCAGTTGCGCGACGTCGCGCAGCGTGACGGCACCACTGCCCTTGCGACGACGGGGACGGGGGAAGCGCTCGGTCTCTGCCATATGGGCGCCGATCATAGGGGCGCGCCGGCGCCTCAGAAGTACTTCACCCAGGCCCGGCGGGTGCGTCGCTTGTAGGCCGCGAAGGCCTTCACCGGCGGGTACAGCAGCGGGATCAGCGCCAGCCAGATCAGCCAGATCAGCGCGAACCAGCCCTCGTCGACGCCCAGCCGCGTGCCCTGGTTGGGACCGAGCAGCGCCAGCGCCACGCGGTACCCGATCAGCAGCAGGTACAGGTGGAGCAGGTAATAGAACATCGGCGCGCCGCCGAAGACCGCGCACACCCGCGTGAAGGCGCCGCGCGCGCGTTCGAGCACGGCCAGCAGCGCCAGTCCGATCCCCAGAGTCAGCAGCAGGAAGTCCAGCGACGGCGGGTACTTCGTGAAGTTGAGCCACGACATCGCCGTCTCCAGCGCCGAAGCGCCGCGGACCCACGGGGCGTTCTCGCCGTAGAGGTTGAAACCGCGCAGCACGGCCAGCAGCGACAGGCAGGCCGCCGAGATCGCCAGCAGCGCGCGACGTCGCCGGTCGGCGTCCACCGCCCGCGCGAACAGCGGTCCCATCGCGTAGCCGAGCAGGATCACGCCCACCCAGGGCAGCGCCGGATAGCTCACCCGCACCCGCACGAGACCTTCCGGGACCAGCCAGTCGCGATGCAGCATCAGCGTCCACGGCGCGTGCCACGGACTGTCGGGCGGCACCACGACGCCGGCCAGCGCGTTGTGGCCGCCGACGATGGCCAGGCCGATCGCCACCAGCGGCCAGCGCGGCAGCGGCGACAGCAGGGCCAGCGCCAGCATGCTGAAGCCGATCGCCCAGATCACCTGGAGATAGATCACCCGGAAGTGCCCGCTCCAGGCGAAGGTCACCAGCGTGAGTTCCAGGCCGACCAGCAGCAGCCCGCGCTTGAGCAGGAAGGCGCGCACGTCGCGGCGCGGTGCGCCATCGGGGTTCGCGTAGAGCCAGGCCGACAGCCCGGTCAGGAACACGAACACCGGTGCGCACAGGTGCGCCGCCAGGCGCGAGAAGAAGAGCTCCGGCGGCGTGCCCGGCACCGCCATGGGGTCGCTCACCTGCAGGTGCAGGTAGAAGGTCTCGCGGACGTGATCCAGCAGCATCACGATCATCACCAGGCCGCGCAGCGCGTCGATCGAGGCGATGCGCGCCGGGCGCGGCGCGGATGCGGGAGTCATCGAGGTCGCCGGGGTCAACGGGGTCATCAACGCCCGCCTCAGAAGCCGTAGCGGACCGTGGCGACCACCCGCCGCCCCTGCCCCGGCGCGACCCAGACCTGGCTGTACGAACTGGCATACCAGGTCCGGTCGAACAGGTTGTCGACGTCCACGGACAGCAGCCAGTGCCGGTCGACGCGGTAGCTGCCCAGCAGCTTCACCGTCGCGTAGCCCGGCAGGGCGAAGTCGTCGGCGGCGGCCAGCGGCGCGACCGCGCCCTCGCGCCGGCCGGCGACGTTCAGACCGATGCCGGCCGTCGCGCGCTGCCCGCCGATCGCGAAGCCCTGCACCAGCAGCAGGCTCGCGCTGTGCCGGGGCACGTTCGCGAGCTGGCGGCCGACGAGGAAGGCGTTGTTGTCCTCGGTCACCCGGGCGTCGGTGAACGCATAGGCGAAGGACAGGCGCAAGTCGCGCGCCAGCTCGCCGCCGACGTCGAGTTCAACGCCCTGGCTGCGCACCTCGCCCGCGGCGATCGAGAACTCGTTGGGCGCGAGCGGATCCGGCGTCAGCACGTTGTTCTTCTCGATGCGGTACAGCGCCAGCGTGGCGGACAGGCCGCCGGCGGCGTCGTACTTCGCGCCGACCTCCCGCGAGCGGCCCTGCTCCGCCGGGAAGGACGCGTAGTCGCGGCTCACGCCGCTGTTGGGGCGGAAGCTCCGCGACGCGGTCGCATACAGCGAGATCGTCCCGCTGGGCTGGTAGACCACGCCGGCGCGCGGCGAGGTCGCGCCCAGCGACTGCTCGGTCGCGATGCCGCTGCGGCGGTTGAGCACCGTCTGGTCGTAGCGGTCATGGCGCAGGCCGAGCAGCAGCTTCCAGCGCTCGCCGAGGTCGATCTGGTCCTGCGCGTAGACGGCATGCGCCTTCTGCGCCTCGCGGGTCCAGGCGCTGAGCGCCATCGGCGGCGGCGTAGCGCCGTACACGGGCTCGAAGAGGTCGATCGGCGTGGACGTCGCGACGCGCTGCTGCTGGCGCCGGTCGACGAAGCGGTACGCGTCAACGCCGGCCAGCAGGTGGTGCCGCAGGCCGGCGGCCCGCACCGTGCCAAGCACCTCGAAGCGGCCCGACAGGTCGTTCGCCGAGAAGTCCCGCGCGCGGCGCTGGCGCACCAGCGTGCGCTGGTCCGGCTGGACGAAGCGGGCTTCGGTCGCGATGCCCGCCAGCGAGCTCTCGCGATAGCTCAGGCCGGTCTGCAGCGACCAGTCGTCGTTGAACTGGTGCTGGACGAAGAGCTGGTGGCCGACGCTCTCGGTCGCGATCGGGCCGTCGTCCGGCTCGCCGTAGAACGCATGGCGCGGGACCCGGCCCAACTGGCCGCCGATCGCGACGACGCCACGATCGAAGGTCGCCTTCTGCCGCGCGACCTCGAGCTCGTAGCTGACCGTCGTGTCGTTGCCGACCATCCACAGGAAGGACGGCGAGATCGCTGTCCGACGTGCCTCGACGTGGTCGCGGTCGCTGGCGCCGCCCTCCCGCGCGACGCCGATCCGGTAGGCCACGCGCTCGCCGAGCGGGCCGGTCGCCTCGGCGCTGGCGCGCCACAGGTCGTGGCTGCCGGCGGAGAACTGCAGCGTTTGGGCGGGCGTGAACGAGGGTTTCTTCGTCGTGATGTTGACCGTGCCGCCCGGCTCGCCCCGGCCGTACAGCGCCGAGGCCGGCCCCTTGAGCACCTCCACCGACGCGGTGTTCACCGTGTCGCGCAGGCCGTTGTAGCCGCGGCTGGAGGTGAAGCCATTGACCATGTAGTCCGAGCCGAAGTTCGGATCGCCGGTGAAGCCGCGCATCGCGTAGCTGTCCCACAGGCCGCCGAGGTTGCTCTGGCGGGCGATGCCGCTGGCCAGGTCCAGCGCTTGGTCGAGGCGGGTGACGCCGGCGTCGGCCAGCAGGGCGCCGGACAGCACGCGCACGCTCTGCGGCAGGTCGCGCGCCGGCGTGTCGGTCTTCATCGCGCCGGTGACGACGAGCGTGCGATACGGCTGGCGGGCGCCGTCCACGGTGACCGCGTCGAGGGCGGCATCGGCCGTCGGCATGGAGGGCGGTGTGGGGAGTGCGGGCGTTGTGGGCGCGTCCTGTGCCCGGAGGCTGGACGCGGTCAGCGCCAGTTCCAGGATGAGGAGGGATTGCAGCGGGAAGGACGAAGACAGGCGCGCGCCGTCGGCGCGCAGGACGGAAGAAAAGGACATGACAAAGCGAGGAATGGCCGCCGGGCGGGCGTGACGACGCGTCGACGCCGCCCGTGCGTGGTGAACCGGATGAGCGAAAGCGCGCCTGGCGCGCGCGGGCGGTTCAGGCGGCCGGCGGGCCTCTCGGCTTCGCGACGGTCCAGTCGCGGGAGCAGACCCGTCCGCAAGGCAAGGCCGCTGGCGGCGGGCTCGCCTCGGCGTGGGCCAGCAGTGCCTGCGGCGTGCCGCCAGGCGCGACGGCTTGCGCGTGGAACAGGCACCACGCGCAGCTGTCCGATTTCGCGCCCGAGGAGTCCTCCTGACCGGACACCGGATCGTCCGCTGTCGCGGCAGCAGCGGCCGTCGCAGCTGCGGCACCGCCGACGACCGGCGACGCATCGATGCGCCCGGCCGCTGCGATGCCGGCGGTTTCGCCGAACGGATGCGCGACGTGCCAGGCCTCGTGCAGCGGCCGACTCAGCAGGCTGCATGCCAGCACGAGCAGCAGCAGCCAGGGGGAACGGAAACGGCGCAACGGGAACTTCATCGTCGGACAGGCAGCGCCGGGACGGCGGCGGTCGAGCAGAGCGCGCATTCTGCACGAGCGCAGGCGCGCGACCGTGGAAGGCCTGCGACGAATGTCGCTGCGCATTGGTCGCGCGGTACCAAAACAAAAACCCCGGAGAGTCTTCCGACTCACCGGGGTGTGCTTTGGTAGGCGCGATTGGATTCGAACCAACGACCCCCACCATGTCAAGGTGGTGCTCTAACCAACTGAGCTACGCGCCTGAAATACTCGGCCAGCGGTGCTCAATCCACTGGTCCGCAAAACAAATCGCCCGCTTTCCATTTTTTTCTGAGCGGGCGATCTTCTGAGGTGTCCCGAAGGACTTGCCTACCAATTCTGGTAGGCGCGATTGGATTCGAACCAACGACCCCCACCATGTCAAGGTGGTGCTCTAACCAACTGAGCTACGCGCCTGAAGAGCCTCGCAGTATATGCCGGATTTTTGCGTCCGTCCAGGAAGCCGCAAGAAAAATGGAACAGCGCCCGCCTGGACCCACGCAGCGCTCGCCGGTCGCGACACCCACCGATCGCCCACAACCCCGATGAACACGGGCTGAACGGCCGCATCCCCTCGCCGGACCGCGGCCACTCCAGGCTTCAGCGCCGCCGCGCGCTGCGCACGCCGCTCACCTGCGACAGGGCGACCAGCGTCTGCTGCAGCCGCTGCGCGTCGCTGACCTCGACAGTGAAATTCATCCGCGACAGGTCGCTGCGCGCCGGCTTGCCCTTGCCGCTCTGCTGGTTCACCGAGATCACGTTCAGCTTGTCCTTGGCGAACAGCTCCAGCACGTCCCGCAGCAGCCCCGGCCGGTCCGCCGCCTCGACGACCAGGTCCACCGGATAGAGCGCGCCCTTGCCCGCACGGTCCGGCGCGGGCTCGCCCCAGGCCACCGCGATGACGCGCTCCGGCGCGGACTGCGCCATCTGCCGCAGGTTCGCGCAGTCGGCGCGGTGGATCGCCACGCCCTTGCCGCGCGTCACATACCCGGTGATCGGATCCGGCGGCGCCGGCCGGCAGCAGCGCGCCAGGCTGGTCAGCAGCGAGTCCACCCCCACCACCAGCACCCCGCCCTTGGGCGTGCGCCCTTCGCCGACGGCGCCCTTGGTGTGCTTCTGGACGAGCAGTTCCTCCTCGTCCGCCTCCGGCACCGGCGGACGTAGCAGGGTCTCGATGTTGCGCAGCGAGTACTCGTCCTTGCCGACGACCTCGAACAGCGCGTCCGCGCTCTTGAAGCCCAGCCGCCCGGCCAGGTCGTCCAGCTTGATCGCCGTCTTGCCCTCGCGCTGCAGCAGTTTCTCGACCAGCTCGCGGCCCTTGGCGATCGTCTGCGACTGCACCTGCGCGTTGAACCAGGCACGGACCTTGGCCTTGCTGCGCTGGCTCTGCAGATAACCCAGCTCCGCATTGAGCCAGTCCAGCGACGGACCGCCCTCCTTCAGCGCGACGATCTCCACCGTCTGCCCGCTCTGCAGCGGCGTGTTCAACGGCACCATCTGGCCGTCCACCTTGGCGCCGCGGCAGCGGTGGCCGAGGTCGGTGTGCACCGCGTAGGCGAAATCCACCGCGGTCGCGCCCGCGCACAGCTCGACCACGTTGGCCTGCGGCGTGAACACATAGATGCGGTCATCGAAGCTGGGGCCGCTTTCCGCGACGTAATCGCGCTCCCAGGCCAGCAGCTGCCGCAGCACGGCCTTGCGCGCCTGCGCGACCTGCTCCTCGAATTCGCCGGCGGCGCTGACGCCGGCATACCCCTTGGTGCCGGCTTCCTTGTAGGCCCAGTGCGCGGCGACACCATGCTCGGCATGCTCATGCATCGCCCGGGTGCGGATCTGCACTTCCATCGGCCGGCCATCCGCCGCGATCACCACCGTGTGCAGCGACTGGTAGCCATTGGGCTTGGGCCGGGCGATGTAGTCGTCGAATTCGCCATCGACCGGTTTGTAGCGTTCATGCAGCCTGGCCAGCACCGCGTAGCAATCCGCCACCTCCGGCACCACCACGCGCAGCGCGCGCAGGTCGAAGACGCGCTCGAGCGTCAGTCCCTTGCCGCGCATCTTCTTCCAGATGCTGTACAGATGCTTGGGCCGTCCCTGCACCTGCGCCTCGATGCCATGGGCCTGCAGCTCGCGCTCCAGCGCGGCGCGCACCGACTCCACCGACTGCTCGCGCTCGACCCGCTTCTCGTGCAGGCCCTTGGCGAGCTGGTGGTAGTGCTCGGGCTCCAGGAAGCGGAAGGCCAGGTCCTCCAGCTCCCACTTGATCTGCCAGATGCCCAGCCGGTTGGCCAGCGGCGCGAAGACCTGCAGCGACTCGGCCGCCAACTCGCGCGGACACGGCGTCTTCGTCGCCGCGTACCAGCGCAGCGACTGCAGCCGCGACGCCAGCCGCAGCAGCACCACGCGCAGGTCACGCGAGAACGCCAGCAGCATCTTGCGCACCAGCTCGGTCTGCTCCTGGCGGCGCTGCTCCTCGACGCGCGCCTCGCGCGCCGCGCGCTGGATCTGCACCAGGCGACGCGTGTGCGCGACCAGGCTCGCGTCGCTCTCGCCGAAGGCCTTGGCGACGATCTCCTCGGGCTTGTTCAGGTAGTCGCCGGCGTAGACCAGGTAGGAAGCGGCCTGCATCGAAGGCGCCGCACCGACGCCCGCCAGGATCGCCGCCACGCCGTCGGCATGGTCGAGCGCGGGCTCGCCGGTGCCCAGGCGATGGTCCGCCAGCAGCGGCTCCGCGAACGCGCGGGCCCGGCGCACCGGGTCCGCGGTTTCCTCGGCACGCGGCGGCGCGGCCGGCAAGCGATGGGGCAGGTCCCCGTCCAGCAGGGCCACGATGGGCGCCGCCTGGTCCTGCCGCAGCCCCAATTCCGTCTTCATTCGTCGTTCATCCGTGTCCGCGCGGCGCGATCCGCCGCCGGGACGTCATCCGCGGTCGAGGAATCGCTCCACCACCTGGATCTGTTGTTCTTGCACCAGCGTCGGCGCATGGCCGACGCCCGGGAACTCGTGCAGCTCGGCGCGCGGGCCGCGCTGCGTCATCAGCTCGGCCGTCGCCCGCGTGAGCAGGTCGGACTCGGCCCCGCGCAGCAGCAGCGTCGGACAGCGGACCGCGTCGTAGGCGGCCCAGAGCTGGGCCTCGCCGGCCTTGGCCAGCTCCGGCGTCAGGCCGGCCAGGCCCTGGCCGATGCGCGGGTCGTAATGCAGCCGGCAGCGGTCGCCGTCCGGCTTGAACATCGCGCGCGACAGCGCCAGCCATTGCTCGTCGGTATGCGGGCCGAAGCCCTCCGAAATGCCGCGCAGGTAGTCGGCGCCCTGCTGGCAGTTCTCGAACTGCGGCGCCCGGCCCAGGTAGCTGGCGATGCGCTGCAGCGCGACGAACTCGATGGTCGGGCCCACGTCGTTGAGGATCAGGCGCTTGATCGGGCTGGACGGCATCGCCGCCAGCGCCAGGCCGATCAGCCCGCCCATCGAGGTTCCCAGCCAATCCACCTGCGGCGCGCCGATGCGGGCCATCAGCGTCACCATGTCGGACACGTACTGCGGCAGTTGATAGTTGCGCGGATCGCCCAGCCATTCCGACTCCCCGCGCCCCACCACGTCCGGGCAGATCACGCGGAAGCGATTGCTCAGGCGTCTGGCGATCACGTCGAAGTCGCGCCCCTGGCGCGACAGCCCGTGCACGCAGACCAGCACCCGCGGGTTGTCGGCCTGCCCCCACTCCCAATACGCGACCTGGTGCAGGCCGCAAGGGCTCAGCGCCTGGACTTTTTTCAACAAGGGTTCAGACATCGCTCGTATCCTTTGCACCCATCCTAACAACCCTGAAGAGGACGCGGCATGCTGAAAGGAAAGACGGCCCTGGTCACCGGCTCGACGAGCGGCATCGGATTGGGGATTGCCCTGACCCTGGCCCGCCAGGGCGCGGACATCGTGCTCAACGGCTTCGGCGACCACGCGGGCCCGAAGGCGGAGGTCGAGGCGCTGGGCGTGAAGGTCGGTTATCACGGCGCCGACATGAGCAAGCCGGCCGAGATCGAAGCCATGATGGCCTACATCGATGAGCAGTTCGGCGGCTGCGACATCCTCGTGAACAACGCCGGCATCCAGCACGTGGCCAACGTGGACGAGTTCCCGCCCGAGAAGTGGGATGCGATCCTGGCGATCAATCTCAGCTCCGCCTTCCACACAATGCGGCTGGCCCTGCCCGGCATGAAGAAGAAGCAATGGGGCCGCGTCATCAACATCGCCTCGACGCATGGGCTGGTGGCCTCGGCCGGCAAGTCGGCCTACGTGGCGGCCAAGCACGGCCTGGTCGGACTGACCAAGGCCGCGGCGCTGGAGACCGCGACGCTGCCCGTCACCGTCAACGCGATCTGCCCGGGCTGGGTGCTGACGCCGCTGGTGCAGAAGCAGATCGACGCGCGCAGCGAGAAGGAGAAGCTCGACCCCGCCGAGGCCAAGCGCCAGTTGCTGGCCGAGAAGCAGCCCTCGCTGCAGTTCACGACGCCGGAAGAGCTCGGCGCGCTGGCGGTGTTCCTGTGCTCGGACGCCGCGGTCAATGTGCGCGGCCAAGCCTGGGCGATGGACGGCGGCTGGACCGCCCAGTAAGCCGGGCAGCCCCGCTGCAAGGAAAAACGCCCGGTCGAGCCGGGCGTTTTTCGTTCAGGGGGGAGCGCTCCCAGCAGGTCATCAGCGGATCACCACCGCACCATCACCGCGTCATCACGACATTGCCGCTGACGTTGACCGTCACCGTGGCCTTGCCGGACTCGACCGGCAGCGCCTCGTCGGCGGCCGCGGCCATTGCCTTGAAACGGGGCGCCGCGGCCATCATCACCGGCATCGGCTGGTCGGCGTTCACGCTGACCTCGCCGATCCGGTAGCCGGCGTAGCCGAACTGCTGCGCGTACACCGAGGCCTTGGCCTTGTAGCTGGCGATCGCCTGGGACACGACCTCGTTCTCGGCCTTCTCGCGCGCCTCGCGCGACAGCCCGTAGCTCACGTTGGCGATGGCCAGCGACTGGATGCGGCCGCTCAGCTTGGAAATGGCTTCCATGTCACGGCCCTGCACCAGCAGTTCCACGCTGCCTTGCCAGCCGGTGATCTGCGGCGAGCCGCTCGTGCCCGGCTTCACCTGGCCGTAGCGCGGATAGACGGACAGGTTGCCGGCCTGCAGGTCGACTTGGCCCGGTTTGGCGATCTTGCGGGCCTCGGCCAGCGCGGCGTCCAGCGCCTGCTTGAGCTCGTTCTGGACCGCGGCGGCTTCCTTGCCCTCGCGCGTCGTGGAGAAGCGCAACTGGAGCAGGTCGCGAGCCACCTCGGTGGTGGCGGAGGCGCTCAGCGCCAGGACGTCGGTCTTCGCAGGCTCGGCATACGAAACTGCTGGCACCAGGGCGATCGCGCCAGCGGCGATCAGGGCACGGGTCAGCGTCTTGGAGGTTCGGATCATTCGGGTTCCTACGGAGAGTCCTCGGGGAGGCCAGCATAACGGGTGAGGAAACCGTCACGGTTGACCGGCGCTGCACCCCTCTTTTGGGCCATCCAACCCACCTCTTGTGAGGTCTCCACGGCACTGTTACAAAAGATGTAACCATCCAGTAAGGACTGCTGCATCCCGCAAACAGGCGGGAAAACTGCCCTTACAGTGCCGCTGTTACAAATTCCGGAGTGGCCGCCATGCAAAGCACAACCCGCCCTAACCGCATCCTGGTCGTGGACGACGATGCCCGCATCCGCGACCTGCTGCGCCGTTATCTCGCCCAGGAAGGCTTCGAGGTCCTGCTGGCCGAGGACAGCAAGGCGCTGAACAAGCAGCTCACCCGCGAGACGGTGGACCTGATCGTCCTGGACCTGATGCTCCCGGGCGAGGACGGCCTGTCGATCTGCCGCCGGCTGCGCGCCGCGGGCGACAACACGCCGATCATCATGCTGACGGCCAAGGTCGAGGAAGTGGACCGCATCGTCGGCCTGGAAGTCGGCGCCGACGACTACCTGGCCAAGCCCTTCAACCCTCGCGAACTGCTGGCCCGCATCAACGCAGTGCTGCGCCGTCGCCCGCCGCCGGAAGCCCCGGGCGCGCCGTCCAAGGAACCGATGACGGTCCAGTTCGGCCCGTTCGAGTTCGACCTGGCGCTGCGCCGCCTGGCCAAGAACGGCGAGCCGGTGCCGCTGACCACCGGCGAGTTCTCGATGCTGAAGGCGCTGGTGCGGCATCCGCGCCAACCGCTGTCGCGCGACAAGCTGGCGATGCTGGCCCGCGGCCGGGAGTTCGAGCCCTTCGACCGCAGCCTGGACGTGCAGGTCTCGCGCCTGCGCAAGCTACTGGAAGAGGACCCGGCGCAACCGCGCTTCATCCAGACCGTCTGGGGCGTGGGCTACGTCTTCGTGCCCGACGAGGCGGCCTGATCGGCCGCCCGCCCGCCGCGCCGCGTGCGCAAGTCCGGAGGCCGGCGACGGCCGACGGCCGAGCCCTTGAATGCCGTCGATTCCCGTGACCCCTCCCCGTCTGGCGCTCAACCTGTTCTGGCGCACCTTCGCGCTGCTGGCGCTGCTGCTGGCCGCGGGCGTGCTGGCCTGGCAGCAGACCTTCAAGGCCCTGGAGGCCGAACCGAAGGCGCTCGAGGCCGCGCAGCAACTGGCCGGCCTGGTGAACCTGTCGCGGGTGGCGCTGTCCAGCACCGACGCCATCAACCGGGTCGCAGTGGTCAAGTCGATCGCGCGCAGCGAGGCGGTGTCGGTCGAGGTGGCCGAGGCCACCGACCGCTGGCTCCCTTATGAGAACTCTCCCTTCGCGCAGCGCCTGCGCAAGGAACTGGTTTCGCGGCTGGGGCCGCAGACCGTGCTGGCCAGCGGCCTGAACGGCGTGCCGGGGCTGTGGGTGCGCTTCGACGTCGGGCCCGACCAGTTCTGGCTGCAGACCAATCCCGCGCCGCTGCAGGCCAACATCTCCAGCAACTGGTGGTGGATCGCGATCGCGCTGGGCGCCTCGCTGCTGGGCGCGGCCGCGATCGCGCGGCTGATCAACCAGCCGCTGCGCGAGCTGTCCATCGCCGCCAGCCGCATCCGCGAGGGCGAGTACGACTCGCGCCTGGACGAGAGCACGCTGACCAGCGAGATCCGCGAGGTCAACATGGGCTTCAACCGGATGGCGCGCGAGCTGGCCAAGATGGAAGAGGACCGCAGCGTGATGCTGGCGGGCATCTCGCATGACCTGCGCACGCCGCTGGCGCGCCTGCGGCTCGAGGCCGAGATGAGTGTCAACGACGAGCAGGCGCGGACCTACATCGCGCAGGACATCGACCAGCTCGACGCGATCATCAACAAGTTCATGGACTACGCGCGGCCCAGCGAGCTGCAGCTGCAGGCGCTCAACCTGCGCGAGCTGGTCGAGCGCGAGGCGCAGGGCTTCCGCGACCCGCAGCAGATCGTGATCAGCGTGCGGCTGTCCGCGGCGCTGCGCATCTGGACCGACCCGACCGAGCTGGGCCGCATCCTGCTGAACCTCTTCGAGAACGCGCGCCGCTACGGCCATCACGGCGACGAGCCCGCGCGCGTGGACGTCACCGCCGAGGCCGACAGCGCCTGGGTGCTGCTGACGGTGCGCGACCATGGGCCGGGCGTGCCGCCGGACAAGCTGTCCAAGCTGACGACCCCGTTCTATCGCGGCGACACCGCGCGCACCGCCGCGACCGGCGCGGGGCTGGGGCTGGCGATCGTCGAGAAGTCGGTGCAGCGCCTGGGCGCGCACCTGCGCCTGTCCAACGCCGACGACAGCGGCTTCGTCGCGCAGCTGCGGCTCAAGCGGGCCAGCGTCTGAGTCGTTCCCTCTCCCCGCTTGCGGGGAGAGGGAGTTCATGCCGGGGCGCTCGCTCAGGCGTCGCGCACCAGCAGGCAGACCGCGCGTGCCTCGATGGCCTTGAGCTCGCCGACGGGGCCCATCCTCTCGGCCGTCTTGGCCTTCACGTTGATCTGGTCGGCATCGATGCCCAGCACCTGCGCCAGGCGCTCGCGCATCGCCGGGATGTGCGGCGCCATCTTGGGCTGCTGCGCCACGATGGTCGTGTCGACATTGCCGATGACCCAGCCCAGCGCCTTCACGCGGCGGTAGGCCTCCGCGAGCAGCACCATCGAGTCCGCTCCCTTGAACTCGGCGGCGGTGTCGGGGAAGAGCTTGCCGATGTCGCCCAGCGCGGCGGCGCCGAGCAATGCGTCGGTGATCGCATGCGCGAGCGCGTCCGCGTCCGAATGGCCCAGTAGGCCGTGCGTGTGCGGGATGGTGATGCCGCCGAGGATCAGCGGGCGGCCGGCGACGAGCTGGTGGGTGTCCCAGCCCTCACCGATGCGGAAGTTCAAAGCCATGGCGTGGATGCGAAGCTGCGGGGTCTGCGGAGTCAGCGGGGGTTTGCGGTTCTGAGCGGTCTGCGGTAGGCGCGTGGCGCCCGGATCAGTGCGGCAGTGCGTTCGTGACGACCAGCGGCCCGTTGCGGGTCACGATCATCGTGTGCTCGAACTGCGCGGAGAGGTTGCCCTTGACGCCGGACAGCGTCCAGCCGTCGGCCTCCTCGTCGACCCAGCGGCTCTTGGTCGAGAGGAAGGGCTCGATGGTGATGACCATGCCTTCCTCCAGGACGCGCGTGTCGTTCGGGTCGTAGTAGCCGGGGATGGTCTTGGGCTCCTCGTGCAGCGAGCGGCCGACGCCGTGGCTGCACAGGTTCTCGATGATCTTGAACTTGTGCGCCTTGGCCACCCGCTCGATCGCATGGCCGATGCGGTTGAGCCGCGCGCCCGGCTTCACTTCCTTCATCGCCTGCTCCAGCGCGTACTGCGCGGCGAAGACCAGCTGGGTCTTGGTCGGCGTCGTCGGCGGGACGATGCGCGTGCCGCCGGTGTCGCCGAAGTAGCCGTTCATCTCGGCCGACACGTCCACGTTGACGACGTCGCCCTTCTGGATGACGCGATCACCGGGAATGCCGTGCGCGGCCTGCTCGTTGATGCTGATGCAGGTGGCGCCGGGAAAGTCGTACATGACGCGCGGCGCGGACCGGGCACCGAAGTCCTCCAGCCAGCGGGCGCCCATGTCGTCGAGCTCGCGGGTGGTCATGCCGGGGCGGATCGCGTCCAGCATGCGACGCAGCACGGTGGCGACGGCTTCGCCGACGGCCTTCAGGCCCTGGATGTCGTCATCGGATTCGACCGTCATGCGCGGCTCCTCAGCAGGCGTTCGGCCAACGCGAAGTCGGCGGGATAGGTGACCTTGAAGTTCTCCATCGAGGCCTCGACCAGGCGCGGCGCGTGGCCCAGGGCCTCGACCGCGCTGGCCTCGTCGGTGACGCCGTCCAGCGGCCCGGCCAGCGCCGGCGCGAGCAGGCCCAGCCGGAACATCTGCGGCGTCTGCGCGGACCACTTGCCGCGGCGATCGACGGTGGCGGCGACGCGGGCCGCACCGTCCGCGGCGGCGGCGTCCTTGAGCGTGTCAGCGACGGGCAGTGCGAGCAGGCCGCCGACCTCGTCGTCGGCACAGGCATCGATCAGCGCGTCGACCCATTCGGGCCGCAGCAGGCAGCGGGCGGCGTCATGCACCAGCACCCAGTCGTGCGGCTGGGCGCCGCGCTCGCGCAGCGCCGACAGGCCGGCGGCGACGGTCTCGGCGCGCGTGGCGCCGCCGGTGCGGACGACCCAGCCGCGCTCGCCCGCGAAGCCGGGCACGGCGGCCTCGAACTGGTCGTCCTCGGGCGACAGCACGACCAGGGTGGCGTCGATCCGGGCCACCGCGCCCAGTGCCTTCAGCGTGTGGGCGATCAGCGCCTGGCCGGCGAGCGGGACGTACTGCTTGGGACGGTCGGCGCCGGAGCGGCTGCCGACGCCGGCGGCGGGCACCAGCGCGAAGCAGCGCGGCTGCATCCCCGCGGGGCCGATCGGGAAGGAACTCATGGGGCGCGATTGTAGGGAGCGGCGCCCGGGCGGACCGATCGGCGAAAATCCGGCCCTTCGCCCTTCCCGGATCCGATTCCCGTGCTCGCCATCGCCGACCTCCGACGCCGCCTCGCCGCGCTGGGCGCCAACGACGCCCACGTGGGCCGCGTGCTGCGCCACTGGGTCCAGGCCCGGCCGCTGACCGAGGGTCGGCGCAAGCTGGAGCACTACCTGCCGCAAGCGGTGCGCGAGGCGCTGCCGGCGCTGATGGACGAGCTCCACGGCCTGGCGACGCTGCTCGAGCGCCATCCCGGGGAGGACGGCTCCGCGCGCCTGCTGGTCGGACTGCGCGACGGCCAGACCGTCGAGAGCGTGCTGCTGCCACGCGACGGGCTGTGCGTCTCCAGCCAGGTCGGCTGCGCGGTGGGCTGCCGCTTCTGCATGACCGGCAAGGACGGGCTGCTGCGCCAGGTCACCAGCGCCGAGATCGTCGCCCAGGTGGCGCTGGCGCGGCGCGAACGCGCGGTGAAGAAGGTCGTGTTCATGGGCATGGGCGAGCCGTCGCACAACCTGGACGCGGTGCTCGAGGCGATCGAGCTGCTCGGCACGGAAGGGAACATCGGCCACAAGCAGCTGGTGTTCTCGACGGTCGGCGATCCGCGCGCGTTCGAGCGCCTGGGCGCCGGACCGGTGAAGCCGGCGCTGGCCCTGTCGCTGCACACGACCAAGGCGGCGCTGCGGCAGGAGTTGCTGCCGCGCGCGCCGCGGCTGACACCGCGTGAGCTCGTCGAGGCCGGCGAGCGCTACGCCCGGGCGACCGGCTACCCCATCCAGTACCAGTGGACGCTGCTCGAAGGCGTCAACGACGGCGAGGACGAGCTCGACGGCATCGTCGAGCTGCTGCGGGGTCGCTACGGCGTGCTCAACATGATTCCCTACAACAGCGTGCCCGAGCTGCCCTTCCAGCGCCCGGACTGGGACAAGGCGCGCGACATCGCCCGCCGCCTGCACCAGCGTGGCGTGCTGACCAAGCTGCGCGATTCCGCCGGGCAGGACGTCGACGGCGGCTGCGGCCAACTGCGCGCGCGCAGCCTGGACACGCCGGCGACGATGCGCGACATGCGCCGGGCGATCCCGATCACGCCGGCCGGCTGAGCGTTTGCCGGCATGGTCGCCAGCGCGGTCGCCGACGGGGTCGCGGCGCTGGCGACGGTCTTCGTCGCGATGCCGGGCATGCCGACTGCTCGGCATGCAGCGCGGCCGGCGGACCACCTCGCGCTCCTGACACCGCGTGTCGCCGCGCCCTCCCTACAATTCCGGCGAGCCCCTTCCGGGGCTGTCCTCATTTGTGCGCCATGCAGCTGTCCACGATCTCCCCCGGCAAACGCTTCACCCTGCCCCGCCCCACCGGCTCCGCCGACGCGCTGCTGCTCGCCCGCTTCGCGCGGCAGCAGCTGGCCGCCGGGCGCCTGACGGTGATCGTCACCGCCGAGCCCGGCGACACGCAGCGCCTGGAGGACGAGCTCAAGTTCTTCGCGCCCGAACTGCGCGTGGCCGTCTTCCCGGACTGGGAAACCTTGCCCTATGACAGCTTCAGCCCGCACCAGGACCTGATCTCCGAGCGACTGGCCACGCTGTGGCGGCTGCTGCAGGCCGGCGGCAAACCGGTGGCCGAGCGCGACCTCGACGTCGTGCTGCTGCCCGCGACCACCGCCCTCACCCGGCTCGCGCCGCCGTCCTTCCTGGCGGCGACGACCTTCAACTTCCGCCAGAAGCAGCGCCTGGACGAGGCCGGCCTGAAGCAGCAGCTGACGCTGGGCGGCTACCAGCATGTCAGCCAGGTGGTTTCGCCCGGCGAGTACGCCGTGCGCGGCGGCCTGATCGATCTCTACCCGATGGGCTCGCCGGTGCCCTACCGCGTCGACCTGTTCGGCGACGAGGTCGACTCGATCCGCGTCTTCGATCCGGACTCGCAGCGCTCGCTCTATCCGGTGCCGGAGGTGCGCCTGCTGCCCGGGCGCGAGTTCCCGATGGACGAGAGCTCGCGCAAGGCCTTCCGCGCGCGCTGGCGCGAGAAGATGGACGGCGATCCGACCAAGTCGCGCATCTACAAGGACATCGACACGGGCCTCGCCACCGCCGGCATCGAGTACTACCTGCCGCTGTTCTTCGACGAGGTCGCCAGCGTCTTCGACTACCTGCCCGCCGAGGCCGGCCTGGCGCTGCACGGCGAGGTCGACGAGGCGCTGCAGCGCTTCTGGACCGACACCCGCGAGCGCCACCGCTTCCTGCAGCACGACCCGGACCGGCCCATCCTGCCGCCCGAGGCAATCTTCCTGCGCCCCGAGGACTTCTTCATCGCCACGCACCGCCATGCGGTGCTGTCGGTGCGCGGCCAGGACGCGGTCGACTACGCGCGGCCGCTGCCCGACGTCAGCGTCGAGCGCGGCGCGCAGGAGCCGCTGGCGCGACTGGCGGCCCATCTGAAGGACACGAAGTTCCGCGTGCTGCTGCTGGCCGAGAGCGAAGGTCGCCGCGAAAGCCTGCTCGAGTTGCTGCGCGACAACCGGATCGATCCGCCGTCGGTGAAGGATCTCGCCGAATTCGAGGCCAAGGTCGACGAGCGCTTCGCGATCACCGCGGCCCCGCTGGCCGCGGGCTTCTTCTGGAACGAGCCCGACGAGGGCCGCCAGATCCAGCTCTTCACCGAGACCGAACTCTTCGCCACGACGCCGACCACGCGCCGGCGCCGCAAGCAGGAGCAGGTCAGCGACGTCAACGCGCTGATCAAGGACCTGTCGGAACTGAAGGTCGGCGACCCGGTGGTGCACACCAACCACGGCATCGGCCGCTATCTGGGCCTGATCAACATCGATCTTGGCGATGGCCCCAGCGAGTTCCTGCACCTGGAGTACGCCGACAAGGCCACGCTCTACGTGCCGGTCGCGCAGCTGCACCTGATCAGCCGCTACACCGGCGTCAGCGCGGAAGAGGCGCCGCTGCACAGGCTGGGCTCCGGCCAGTGGGACAAGGCCAAGCGCAAGGCCGCGGAGCAGGTGCGCGACACCGCCGCCGAGCTGCTCAACCTCTATGCCCGCCGCGCCGCGCGCGAGGGCCATGCGTTCCGCTACTCGCCGCACGACTACGAGGCCTTCGCCGCGAGCTTCGGCTTCGAGGAGACGCCCGACCAGCGCGCCGCGATCCACGCCGTCATCCAGGACATGATCAGCCCCAAGCCGATGGACCGGCTGGTGTGCGGCGACGTCGGCTTCGGCAAGACCGAGGTCGCGCTGCGCGCGGCCTTCGTCGCGGTGATGGGCGGCAAGCAGGTGGCGCTGCTCGCGCCCACCACGCTGCTGGCCGAGCAGCACTACCAGAACATCGCCGACCGCTTCGGCAAGTGGCCGGTCAAGGTCGCCGAGATGAGCCGCTTCCGCTCCGCCAAGGAGATCAAGGCGGCGATGGAGGGCCTGGCCGACGGCTCGATCGACATCGTCATCGGCACGCACAAGCTGCTCTCGGCCGACGTGAAGTTCAAGCGCCTGGGCCTGCTCGTCATCGACGAGGAGCACCGCTTCGGCGTGCGCCACAAGGAGGCGATGAAGGCCATGCGCGCCGAGGTCGACGTGCTGACGCTGACCGCCACGCCGATCCCGCGCACGCTGGGCATGGCGCTGGAGGGCTTGCGCGACCTGAGCGTCATCGCCACCGCGCCGCAGCGGCGCCTGGCGATCAAGACCTTCGTGCGCAGCGAGACCAGCGGCACCATCCGCGAGGCGGTGCTGCGCGAGCTCAAGCGCGGCGGCCAGGTCTACTTCCTGCACAACGAGGTCGAGACCATCGAGAACCGCCGCATGAAGCTGCAGGAGCTGCTGCCCGAGGCGCGCATCGTCGTCGCCCACGGCCAGATGCCCGAGCGCGAGCTGGAACGCGTGATGCGCGAGTTCGTCGGCGGCAAGCACAACCTGCTGCTGTGCTCGACCATCATCGAGACCGGCATCGACGTGCCCTCGGCCAACACCATCGTCATCAGCCGCGCCGACAAGTTCGGCCTGGCGCAGCTGCATCAGCTGCGCGGCCGCGTCGGGCGCTCGCACCACCAGGCCTATGCCTATCTGATGGTGCCGGACATCGAGGGCCTGACCAAGCAGGCGGCGCAGCGGCTCGAAGCGATCCAGGCGATGGAGGAACTGGGCTCGGGCTTCTACCTGGCGATGCACGACCTGGAGATCCGCGGCGCCGGCGAGGTGCTGGGCGAGCACCAGAGCGGCAACATGATGGAGGTCGGCTTCCAGCTCTACAACGAGATGCTGTCCGAGGCGGTGCGCTCGCTCAAGGCCGGGCGCGAGCCGGACCTGCTCAGCCCGCTGTCGGCGACGACGGAGATCAACCTGCACGCGCCCGCGCTGCTGCCCGATGCCTACTGCGGCGACGTGCACCAGCGGCTGTCGCTGTACAAGCGGCTGGCCACGGCGGACCGCGCCGAGCAGATCGACGCGATGCTGGAGGAGATCACCGACCGCTTCGGCAAGCTGCCGGCGCAGGGGCAGACGCTGTTCGACACGCACCGGCTGCGGGTGCTGGCCAAGCCCTACGGCGTGATGAAGATCGACGCGGCGCCCAGCGTCATCAACATCAACTTCCGCCCCAATCCGCCGATCGATCCGATGCGCGTGATCGAGCTGGTGCAGAAGAACCGCAACATCAAGCTGGTGGGCAACGAGAAGCTGCGCATCGACAAGGCGCTGACCGATCCCAAGGACCGCGCGCAGGCGGTGCGCGAGGTGCTGCGGCTGCTGGGCGCGCCGGTCGCGCAGCCTTAATCGGGACCTGCTCGAACAGCTGGCAGGCGTCGGGCAGGTCCACGAGTCCGGGTCAGTGACCCCGGCGGAACCGCTTCCTAGACTGAGGGCTTCTCAACTTCTGGAGATGCCGATGCATCAGCACATGCCCCTGTCACCCCGGATCGATGTGGGCGAATCGATCGAGGCCGCGGCGGCCCGCCAGGCGCGGGAGCGCGCGGAGGAAGACGCGGAGGAAGACGCGGAGGAGGACGCCTGGCAAGCCGAGCGCGACGCCGAGATCGCCGCCAAGGAGCGGGGCTGCGCCTACGCGATGACCTGCCTCGACTGCCGCCACCTGCCGCCGGACGACCGCCTGAGCGATCCGGATTCATTCATCCGCACGATCTTCAAGAGCAAACGCATCGCGCGACTCATCGTGCATGCGCGCGAGGGCTGCGAGACCTGCCCCTATCTGCCGGAGAACTACGGCAAACCGGTGCGGGCCCGCGTGGGTGGACTCGACGATTGGGAAGACGGTCCTGAAGTCGAGCGCATCCGACGCGCGCGGTTCGAAGCCTGGGAGGTGCAACATGGATCGCGTTGAACCGCTCTACATGCTCGACACCAACATCCTGAGCTACATGATGGATCCGCAAGCGCGGGTGCAGCGCGTCTATTGCGAAGAGCGATTCGCGGCGCTGCGGGGACGGATCGCCATCAGCGTGATCGTCCAGGCGGAGGTCTTTGCCGGGCTCGAGAAGAATCCCTCGCCCGGCAAGGAACTGCGCCTGCGGGAGTTGATGCGCCGCATCCGCGTCGAGTACCTCGGCCCGGGCCTGTGGTTCTCCGATCTCTTCGCCTGCATCAAGGCCTCGCTGGAGCGGCGAGGCCTGCCCAAGGAGCAGTTCGACATGGCGATCGCCGCGCATGCGATGGCGCTCGGTGCGACCTTGGTGAGCGACGACAAGGCGCTGTCGCACATCGAGGGCTTGAAGCTGGAGACCTGGGGCGTCGCCGAGTTCGCGAACCGGCGGCGTGGCGTCGCGGAGCCGGCAGCCGCGTATCTCCCGCTGCGAGGTCTTGCGGGTCCTGGCCTGAACCTGCCGCCGGCAGCCTGGATGACCGGCGCACGCGCCGCCCCCTACGCCACGGCCCATGCGCATTGAGGCTCGCCCCGGCGAGTGCGCTAAGCTCCCGCCCGTCCCCGCCGGCCGGTCGTCCTGATCGCCGACGGGGACCTTCCGCGTTCAAGCGCCGCCTGCCCCAGTCGCGCCCCGCTCGCGCTCCACTCGCCCCACTCGCCGCCCTGCCCGCATGACCTCCTCGTCGACCTCCACCTCCCCGCTGTCCCCGCTCGTCCTGCAGGGCTTCACCGCGCCGCTGGCGCTGCGCGACTTCAAGCTCGCCGCCTTCGACATGGACTCCACGCTGATCACGATCGAATGCATCGACGAGATCGCCGCGGCCGCGGGCCGCAAGGCCGAGGTCGCCGCGATCACCGAGGCCGCGATGCGGGGCGAGATCACCGACTTCAAGGACAGCCTGCGCCGCCGGCTGGCGCTGCTCAAGGGCGTCGGCGAGGGCGCCCTGGCCCAGGTGCTGCGCGACCGGCTGAGATTCAATCCCGGCGCGCGCGAACTCTGCGCCGCGCTGAAGGCGGCGGGCCTGAAGCTGGTGCTGGTGTCGGGCGGCTTCACTTACTTCACCCGCTTCGTCGCGGGCGAGCTCGGCATGGACTTCGTCCGCAGCAATGAGCTGGAGATCGTCGACGGCGCACTGACCGGCGGCCTGGTGATGCAGGACTGGGGCGACATCTGCGACGGCGAGGAGAAGCGCCGCATGATGCTGGCCTGCGCCGAGCGCATCGGCGCCACGCCCGCGCAGTGCATCGCCGTGGGCGACGGCGCCAACGACCTGCCGATGATGGGCGCCGCCGGCCTGTCGGTCGCGTACCACGCCAAACCCAAGGTGCGCGAGCAGGCGATGGTCGCCATCAACGACGGCGGCCTGGACCGGCTGCTCGACGTGCTGCGCTGACCCGGCCACGGCCGGCCGCCCGCGCATTCATTCACGACCGTCCCCCGGCCGCCGCCACCCCGCCCGCCGGCGCTCTTGAAGCGACGCCGCTTCCCTGCCATGCTCGCCGGGGCTACAGGGAGCAGCGATGCGGGAACAGCACGCGACAAGAACCGATGAGCAGGCCTCCATCGACCACCTCCAGCGCGACGTGCTGGAAGCGGTGGCCCTGGGCCGTCCGCTGGCCGCGGTGATGGACCTGCTGTGCCGCGGCGTCGAGACCTTGGCGCCGGAGGTGATCTGCTCGGTGCTCTCGGTCGACGAGGAGGGTCGGGTCCACCCGCTGGCCGCGCCCAGCCTGCCGACCTCGTTCAGCGGCGCCCTGGAGGGCTTCTCGATCGGCCCGCGGGCGGGCTCCTGCGGCACCGCCGCCTGGCGCCGGCAGCCGGTCGAGGTCACCGACATCGCCAACGACCCGCTCTGGGCCGATTTCCGCGAGCTGGCATTGCCGCACGGCCTGGCCGCCTGCTGGTCGACGCCCATCCTGCTGGGGACGGACCAGGTCGTCGCCACCTTCGCCCTGTACTACCGCGAACCGCGCGCCGCCGCGCCCTTCCATCGCCGCATGGTGCAGGCCTGCGCCCAGCTGTGCCAGATCGCCTTCATGCATGACCGGCACCAGCGCGAGATCGAACGCCTGGCCTACTTCGACGGCGTCACCGGCCTGCCCAACCGCACGCTGCTGGCCGACCGCGCGCGCCAGGCGCTGCTGCTGGCGCTGCGCAGCGAGTCGCCCGCCGCGCTGCTGCTGCTGGACATCGACCGCTTCAAGACGGTCAACGACTCGCTCGGGCACGCGGTGGGCGACCAGGTGCTGAAGCACATCTCCAAGCGCCTGTCGGGGGCGCTGCGCGACAGCGACACGCTGGCGCGGCTGGGCGGCGACGAGTTCGTCGCGCTGCTGCCGGGCTGCACCGTCGAGGATGCGATGCATGTCGCCGACAAGCTGCGCGCGGTGCTGGAGGCGCCGATCCCGCTCGACGGTAGCCATGCCCGGGTGCAGATGACGGCCAGCATCGGCGTCTGCGGTTTTCCCAAGGACGGCCAGGACCTCGACCAACTGCTCAAGAACGCCGACATCGCGATGTACGAGGCCAAGCGCGCCGGCCGCGATTGCGCGCGCTTCTTCCTGCGTGCGATGAACCAGGCGCTGGACGAGCGGCTGGACATCGAGGCGGCGCTGCGCCATGCGCTGTCCCAGGGGCTGCTGCAGCTGCACTTCCAGCCCAAGATCCGGCTGAGCGATCGCCGGCTGGTCGGGGTCGAGGCCCTGCTGCGCTGGCACGATGCCGAGCGCGGCTGGGTGCCGCCGGACCGCTTCATCCCGGTCGCCGAGGAGAGCGGCCTGATCAACGCGCTGGATGCCTGGGTGCTGGAGCAGTCCTGCGCCCAGCTGGCGCGCTGGCGGGCCCAGGGCGTCGACGTCCCCGGCCTGTCGGTCAACGTGTCGCCGCAGCGCTTCCACCAGGACGACGTCGCGGCGCATGCGCGGGCGCTGCTGGCGCGGCACGGCCTGGCGGCGAGCGACCTGACGCTGGAAGTCACCGAGCGGCTGATGCTCGACGACACCAGCCGCCCGCGCGCGCAGCTGCAGCAGCTCCATGAGATGGGCGTGGGCGTGTCGGTGGACGACTTCGGCACCGGTTATTCCAGCCTGAGCTACCTCAAGCGGCTGCCGGTGACGGAGCTCAAGCTGGACAAGAGCTTCGTGCGCGACCTGGAGCAGGATGCCGACGATCGGGCGCTGTCCAGCGCCGTGATCGGCATCGGTCGTTCGCTCGGGCTGACGGTGGTCGCGGAAGGCGTGGAGACCGCCGGCCAGCGCGACCTGCTGCTGACGATGGGCTGCGACGCGGCGCAGGGCTGGCTGTTCGGTCGGCCGATGGCGCCCGAGGCCCTGCCCGCCTGGATGGCGGCGCACGACGCCGCCGCGTGAGCCGGCGGCAGGTGCCCCAGTCGCCGGGGTCGCCCCGATCACAGCAGCCGTAACGGCCGTAACGGCCGTAGCAGTCGTTGCAGTCGCTGAAGACGCCGCGGTGGCGGGTCGCTCAGCCGGCGGGATGCACCGCGCTGGGCGTGATGACGACGCCGTCCTCGTCGGCGTAGAGCCAGTCGCCTGGACGGATCCACACGCCCTCGATCTGCACCGGCAGGTCGGCGAGCCCCGGCTCGCGGCGCTCGGTGGGCATGGGCACGTGGCCGAGCGCGAAGATGCCCACGGCCGCAGCGCGCAGTTCCTCGAGGTCACGCACCGCGCCATGCACCAGCACGCCGGCCCAGCCGTTCTTCGCGGCGCTGGCGGCCAGGTTCCCGCCCAGCAGCGCGCGCCGCAGCGACGCGCCGCCATCGACCACCAGCACGCGGCCGGCCCCGAAGCTCTCGACGGCCGCCTTCACCGGCGTGTTGTCGTCGAGGCAGCGCACCGTCGCCACCGGCCCGGCGAAACGCGCCTGTCCGCCGTAGCTGCGGTACAGGCTGCCGGGCAGCCAACGGGTGGCGCCGCTGCTGTCCGACTTCAGCGAGTCGCAGAGGTCGCAGGTGGAGAAGCGGATCGCGGCACGGCTGGAAGCGCTGGGGCTGGTCATCGGGTCACTCCTGGAGGGGTTCGATCATCGATGCGGTCATCGGGCGGTCATTGGCGCGGTCATCGGCGCGGTCTTCGACGCCGGCTCGGCGCGGTCGTCGTCAGGCGGGCGCGCGGTCTCGCTCAGCCTCAGGCGGGCGGCAGCACCTCGACGCGCTGGCCGTTGAACTCGACCACCTGGCCGGCACGGATCTTGGCGGTCTTGCGCAGCTCGACCTGGCCGTCGACGCGGACCTGGCCCTCGGCGATGAAGTGCCGGGCCTCGCCGCCGCTGCCGGTCAGCGCGGTAGCCTTGAGCAGCTTGTCGAGTTCGATGAAGTCGCCGCGCAGGGCGAAGGGGATGGCGGATGCGGACATCCGTGCATTCTCCGTCAGTGGCCCAGGCGCTTGATCGCCGCCTCCCGGATGCTGCTGAGCGTGGCGCGGCTGGTGGAGATCTCCACCGGCAGCTTCAGGTGGAGCAGCGTCGGCACCTGCGCGGCGATGGCCGCTCTCAGCGCGGGTTCCACCTCCTCGGTGCGCGAGGCGCTGTGGGCCTGCCAGCCGTAGGCGCGGGCCAGGGCGGCGAAGTCGGGGTTGTGCAGGTCGCTGCCGCTGACGCGGCCGGGGTATTCGCGCTCCTGGTGCATGCGGATCGTGCCGTAGCTGCCGTTGTCGACGACGACGCAGATCAGCCGGCGCGCCCCGTGGGCCATGGCGGTCGACATCTCCTGGCCGGTCATCAGGAAATCGCCGTCGCCGGCGATGTTGACGACCCAGCGCTCGCGCTGCAGCAGCGCCGCGGCGACCGCCGCCGGGAAGCCGTAGCCCATCGCGCCGCTGGTCGGCGCGAGTTGCGTGCGGCCCCCTTGATGCAGCGCGGTGTAGCGATGGAAGCGATGCAGCCAGCCGCTGTAGTTGCCGGCGCCGTTGGTGAAGATGGTCTCGGCGGGCAGCAGGCGATCCAGCAGGTGCATCACCTCCGCCAGGTCCATCGGCCCCACCGGCAGCGCCTGCTGGTTGCGCTGGTAGTCGGCGCGGGCCTCGCGGGTCCACTCCAGCCAGGGCAGCTCCGCATGGCCGCCCGGCGGCCGCAGCTGCTGCAGGGCCAGCGCGGCGCCGCTCATGCTGGCCTGGATCATCTGGTCGGCCGCGTAGACACGGCCCAGTTCCTCGGGCCCCGCATGGAGGTGGACCAGTTGCTGCGCCGGGCGCGGCGCCTTCAGCAGCGTGTAGCCGCCGGTGGTCATCTCGCCCAGCCGCGGGCCGATCGCGAGGATCAGGTCGGACTCGGCGATGCGCCGGGCCAGCGCCGGATTGATGCCGATGCCGACATCGCCCGCATACAGCGGGTCGCGGTTGTCGTAGAGGTCCTGGAAGCGGAATGCGCAGCCCACGGGCAGTTGCCAGGCCTGGGCGAAGTCCTGCAGCGCGGCGCAGGCCTGCGGCGTCCAGCCGCCGCCGCCGGCGATGACGAAGGGCCGCTGCGCCGCCTCGAGCCGCGCCTGCAGCTCGACCAGGTCGGCCGGCGCGGGCCAGGCCACGGCCGGCCTGGCGCGCGGCAGCACCGGCGCATCGGTGGGCTGCGTGAGCATGTCCTCGGGCAGCACCAGCACGACCGGTCCGGGGCGTCCCTGCATCGCGGTGTGGAAGGCGCGGGCGACGTATTCGGGCAGGCGAGCCGGGTCCTGCACCTCGCCAACCCATTTCGCCATGCCCAGCGTGCCGGGGCCCAACATCTGGCGGTAATCGACTTCCTGGAAGGCCTCGCGATCGCGCTGGTCGGAGGCGACCTGCCCGATGAACAGGATCATCGGCGTCGAATCCTGGAAGGCCGTGTGCAGGCCGATGCTGGCATTGGTCGCGCCGGGGCCGCGCGTCACGAAGCAGATGCCGGGCCGGCCGGTCAGCTTGCCCTGCGCCTCGGCCATGAAGGCGGCGCCGCCCTCCTGCCGGCAGGCCACGAAGCGGATGCGCTCGCGATGCTCATGGAAGCCGTCGAGGACCGCGAGATAACTCTCGCCAGGAACGCCGAAGACATCGGTGATGCCTTGCTCGATCAGGGCCTCGACGAGGACGTGACCGGCGGGACGGGTGACGGTGCGGTGCTGATCCATGGCGGACCACTGTAGCGAGCAGCCCCGCCATTGCAAGCCGGCGTTCGTCCCCTGTTGCGGCGCGGCCCCGGTCAAGCCCTCGGGAGCGGCAACTATGGGTAGAACACCGGCGGGCAAGCCCCTGTTCGGGGCCAGGTCTTGCCTAGCCTGCGCTGATCCGTGGGCGATCAGCCGCGGCCCTTGCGGACCAGGCTGGCCGCGCCGACGCCCAGCAGCAGCGCCAGCGAGGCGCCGAAGAAGACCGCGTTGTTCCAGTGGCGGTCCATCAGCGCGCCGAAGATCGGCGCGGCCACCGCGAAGCCGGTATCCAGGCCCGAATAGACGGTGCCGTACACGCGTCCCGTCGCGCCCGGGGGCGCGGCGCGCTTGATCAGCATGTCGCGCGACGGGCCCGCCAGGCCGGTGCCGAAGCCGGCCGTCGCCGCCGCGATCAGCGCCGCCGTCGCGGGCAGCCAGCCGGTGGCGGTCAGCGCCAGCAGCGCGGCGGCGGCGAACATCGCGCCGGCGATGTTGCGCTCCAGGTTCTGCGACTTCGCCACCAGGAAGCCGCCGACGATCATCCCCGCCGCGCCCGCCAGCATGTAGCCGGTCACCACGAAGGCGGTGCTGGCCAGGCTCACGCCGTACATCGCCGACAGCGCCGGCGAGGCGAAGCTCTGGATCGCGCTCAGCGCCGAGGTCGTGAAGAAGAAGAACGAGAAGCACAGCCACACCGACGGCAGCTTCAGGAAGGCCATCGGATGCTCGTCGACCGGCGCCTTGGCCGCGCCGGCCTTCTCATGGCCCCAGGCGCCCTGGCTGTCGTCGATCGCGTCGCGCTTGAGCGCCAGCAGGGCGATCACGAACAGCGCCCAGGCCGCCGTCGCGGCGTAGCCGAGCCGCCATTGGCCGGTCGCCTCGTGCATCGAGATCAGCAGCACCGGCGCCACCGCCCAGCCCAGGTTGCCGGTGATGCCGTGCACCGAGAACGCATGGCCCAGCCGCTGCTGCGACACCCGCTTGTTGAGGATGGTGAAGTCCACCGGGTGGAAGGGCGAATTGCCCAGGCCGGCGAGCGCGGCGGCCAGCGCCAGCCCGGCGAAGCCCTGCGCCGTCCCCGCCGCCAGCGAGGCCAGCACGAAGCAGCCCAGCGCGACGAACAGCACCGGCCGGGCGCCGGTCTTGTCCACCAGGAAGCCCGACAGCGCCTGCCCCACGCCGGAGATGACGAAGAAGATCGTCACCAGCAGCCCCAGCTCGGAGTAGCTCAGGCCGAATTCCCGCATGAACACCGGGAACAGCGGCGGCAGCAGCATGTGGAAGAAGTGGGAGGTGCCGTGCGCCAAGCCGATCAGGCTGATGGTCTGGATGTCTCGCTTGGCGCTCTGCGCGGGGCTCAGCGACGGGAGCGTGGCCGCGGTGGCGGTGGTGGTGGCGGAATTCATGGGCGAAATGGTGACAGCGCCTTCACGACGGAATTACGATAGCCGGCCAAGTTCTGTCGAGTTTCCGCCATGAACCCCTCCCGCCCCGCCGCCTCCCCCCCTGCCCCCTCGGCGCGATCCCGTCCGTCCCCTGGGGGCAGCCCTTCGGGCGTCGTCGGAGCGGCCCGCGCGCCCCACGCGTCACGGGCCTCCCGGGCGCCGCTGCCCGAGGCCCCGGGCCGCACCAGCCTGCCGCCGCTCGATCCCCGCCGCTACGCGCCCAGCGCCGAGCGCCCGGTGCGAGCCAAGTCGCGCAGCCTGGACGGGCACATGGACATCCAGGCGCACTTCCACACCTGGGGCCAGTTCGTCTTCTCGGTGACCGGTGTCGTGCGGGTCAGCACCGACCGCGCCACCTTCCTGGTGCCGCCGTCGCGCGGGGTCTGGATCCCGGCCGGCGTGGTCCATGCGGTGACGGCGGTCGAGCGCTGCGAGCTGCGCACGCTCTACCTGCTGAACCCGCCGGCGGACGCCGCGCCTTGGGCCGCGAATCGGGTGCTGGAGGTCTCGCCGCTGCTGCGGGAGCTGGCCGTGCAGCTGGCCCGGGACGAGGTCGAGCCGGGCGACGCCGTCGCCGACCGCGAGGCCTGGATCGGCCAGTTGATCCTGGACGAGCTGCGCCGCGCGCCGACGCTGCAGCTGGGGGTCGCGCTGCCGACCGACAAGCGCCTGCGCCGGCTGTGCGAGGCGGTGCTGGCCGAGCCCATGCGCCATGCCAGCCTGGACGACTGGGCGGCCGAAGTCGGCGCGAGCGCGCGCACCGTGTCGCGGCTGTTCCGGCAGGAGCTGGGCAGCAGCTACGCCCAGTGGCGGCAGCAGGCGCTGCTGGCCGAGGCCTTGCGCCTGGCCGCGCGTCGCAAGCCGATGCAGGTGATCGCCGCGGAACTCGGTTATGCCAGCGCCAGCGCCTTCACCGCGATGGTCACCCGCACGGTCGGCATGCCGCCGAGCCGGTTTTTCGGTCACACCTAGAATTCCGGCCCTATGGAACAGGTTCTTTACGACTTCGCCCGCCAGGACGCGCAAGGCGCCACCTGCACCGCCCATGCCTGGGCCAAGGTGCCGGCGCCGCTGACGTCGAGCCAGCGCCAGCAACTGAAGGCCCGCGCCGCCGAGCTGCTCAAGGCCAAGGGCGCCGTGCTGGTGGCGCACTACTACGTGGACGGCGACCTGCAGGACCTCGCCCGGGAGACCGGCGGCATCGTGTCCGATTCGCTGGAAATGGCCCGCTTCGGCCGCGATCACGCGGCGCGGACGCTGGTCGTGGCTGGCGTGAAGTTCATGGGCGAGAGCGCCAAGATCCTCAGCCCCGAGAAGCGCGTGCTGATGCCCGACCTGGACGCCACCTGCTCGCTGGACCTGGGCTGCCCGGCCGAGGACTTCGCGGCGTTCTGCGACGCCCATCCCGACCGCACCGTGGTCGTCTACGCCAACACCAGCGCCGCGGTGAAGGCGCGCGCGGACTGGATGGTCACCAGTTCCTGCGCGCTGGAGATCGTCAGCGAGCTCAAGGCTCGCGGGGAGAAGATCCTGTGGGCGCCGGATCGCCACCTGGGCCGCTACATCCAGGAGCAGACCGGCGCCGACATGCTGATGTGGAACGGCGCGTGCATCGTGCATGACGAGTTCAAGGGCCTGGAGCTGGAGCTGCTGCGCGAGCAGCATCCGGACGCGATGATCCTGGTCCATCCGGAGTCGCCGGCCTCGGTGGTGGCGCAGGCGGACGTGGTGGGCTCGACCTCGGCGCTGATCAAGGCGGTGGTCGAGGGCAGCGCGCGCGAGTATGTGGTCGCAACGGACAACGGCATCCTGCATGCGATGCGCCAGCTGGCGCCGGGCAAGGTGCTGATCGAGGCGCCGACGGCGGGCAACAGCGCGACCTGCAAGAGTTGCGCGCACTGCCCGTGGATGGCGATGAATGGGCTGCAGGGCCTGGTCGATTGCCTGGAGCATGGCAGCGGGGAGATCTTCGTCGAGGAGCCGATCCGCTCGCAGGCGCTGGGGTGCATCGACCGCATGCTGGACTTCACCGCTCAGCTCAAGGCCCGCCAGGCGGCCGGTGCGCTGGTGCCGGGCATCGGCGCCGCCTGAGCGCGGCGCAAGACCCCTCACCCCCACCCTCTCCCCGCACGCGGGGCGAGGGAGTCATACCGCCCGCGATCATCCCCTCCCCCGCACGCGGGGTGAGAGCCTCATACCGCCCCGGTCATCCCTTCTTTCCGCACGCGGGGTGAGAGCATCAACCGCCCCGGTCATCCCCTCGCCCCCGAAGGGGGAGAGGGCGAGGGTGAGGGGGTTGGCCGCAGGACCGCGATGCCAACCTCACGCCCCACACGAACGAGGGGTCGCCGGGGGGCTTTTCATTTGCGCCGGAGCGCGCGATGCTGCGCTCCATCCCCGGTCATCCCGGCCAACCCGGCCACTCCGCAGGACGCGCCCATGGACTTCACCTCGCTCTACAACCACCACGAACGCGAAGTGTTCGCCGCGGTGATGGAATCCGCGCCGCAGTATCCCGAGATCCACCGCGAGCCCGAGCTGCTGGCCGATGTCGCCTGCGTCGCGCTCAACCGCCTGCCGCCACGCTACATCCGCCATGCCGTGGACTACTCGTTCTACCTGACCGAGCAGGAACGCCACGACGTCGACGCCGCGATCAAGGAAGCGGTCGCCCACGCCTTCGAATTCGTGCAGTCGCGCAGCGCGCTGCGGGCGAGACAGCGCTAGGCCCGGCGCCGGGCCCGCTCAGCGCGTATTGCCGTTGCGCACCAGCACGGTGGGCAGGCTGGCGGGCAGCGTGCGCGGATAGTCGCGGCTGTAGTGCAGCCCGCGGCTTTCATGCCGCAGCAGGGCCGAGCGCACGATCAGCTCCGCGCAATCGACCAGGTTGCGCAGCTCCAGCAGGTCGCGGCTGACGCGGAAGTTGGCGTAGTAGTCGTCGATCTCCGCGCGCAGCAGGTCGATGCGGTGCAGCGCCCGCTGCAGCCGCTTGGTCGTGCGCACGATGCCGACGTAGTTCCACATCAGCAGCCGCAGCTCGTCCCAGTTGTGGGCGATGACCACCTGCTCGTCCGCATCCTCGACCTGGCTCTCGTCCCACGCGGGCAGCGGCGCGGGCTCGAGTTCCGGCTGCGACAGGATGTCGGCGGCGCACCCGCGGCCGAGCACGACGCACTCCAGCAGCGAGTTGCTCGCCAGCCGGTTGGCGCCGTGCAGGCCGGTGTGGGCGGTCTCGCCGACGGCATACAGGCCGGGCAGGTCGGCGCGGCCCTGCAGGTCGGACACGACGCCACCGCAGGTGAAGTGCACGGCCGGCACGACCGGGATGGGCTGGCGCGCGATGTCGATGCCCAGCGCCAGGCAGCGCGCGTGGATGGTCGGGAAATGTTCCTTGAGGAAGGCCTCGCCCAGGTGGGTGGCGTCCAGCCAGACGTGATCCAGGCCGTGCTTCTTCATCTCGAAGTCGATCGCGCGGGCGACGACGTCGCGCGGCGCGAGCTCCAGGCGTTCGTCGTGCGCCGCCATGAAGCGGGTGCCGTCCGGCAGCTTGAGATGACCGCCCTCGCCGCGCAGCGCCTCGGTGATCAGGAAGCTGCGTTCCTGCGGGTGGTAGAGGCAGGTCGGGTGGAACTGGATGAACTCCATGTTGGCGATGCGGCAGCCCGCTCGCCAGGCCATGGCGATGCCGTCGCCGGTGGAGGTGTCCGGATTGGTCGTGTAGCGATAGACCTTGCCGGCGCCGCCGGTGGCCATCACCACGGCGCGGGCGGCGATCGCGTCCACGCGCTGCGCGTCCATGTCGAGCGCGTAGATGCCGTAGCAGCGCGACGGCTCCTCGCGCTGCACATGGCGCGAGGTGATCAGGTCCAGCGCCATCCAGCGCTGGCGCAGCTCGATGTTGGGATGGGCCGCGGCCTTGGCCAGCAGCGCGTCGTGGATGGCCTTGCCGGTCGCGTCGGCGGCATGGGCGATGCGGCGCACGGCGTGGCCGCCCTCGCGGGTCAGGTGCAGGCCCAGCGGGCCCTGCTCGTCGGGGGTGAACGGGACGCCCTGCTCGACCAGCCAGCCGACGGCGTCGGCGCTGCGTTCGGCGATGAAGCGGGCGGTGGCCTCGTCGACCAGGCCGGCGCCCGCGTCCTGCGTGTCGCGGACGTGGCTCTCGATGCTGTCGTCGGACCCGAGCACGCCGACGATGCCGCCCTGGGCCCAGGCGGTGGCGGCCTCGTTGAGCTCCCGCTTCGCCAGGACGATCACCGGCACCCGATCGGCCAGGTGCAGCGCCACGGTCAGTCCGGCCAGGCCGGCACCCACGATCACCACCGGCGTCTGCGCGGCACCGGTCGGAACAGCTGCTGTCATCGTCATCGCCCCGTCACCAGGGCGTCATCGCTTGGGAGTCGGCGATTCTACGAGCGGTCAAATCGGCCCGCGTTCCGGTCGGCTCGAGCCAGTGCCTACCGCAAACGGCGCCAGTTGGCCATGGCCTCTCAAAGTCTGGTGTCGTGTCGGCTCGAAACCTAGAGTCGACGGCTTCAACAGCGCCGTCCTCTCATGAACCACGACGCAATCATCTTCATCTGCCTGCTCGTGCTCGCCATCGTGGCGCAAAGCGTGACGCATCCGACGCCGATCTATCTGGCGGGCGTTGCCGCCATCTACCTGCTTCGCAGGCTGCTGGAGCGTTGGGGCGGCTAGGGACGGGGCAACTGAAGCCGCGCCCCCTTGCGCTCAAGCCAGCAGCGACTGCTGCGCGAAGATGCCCGCCATCGCGCCCTGCGACGAAGCCTGGGTGACCGAGGGCAGGAAGGGCGTGGCCAGGTCGCCGGCGGCGTAGATGCCGGGCACGCTGGTCTGGCGGCGGTCGTCGACCTGGAGAACGATGCCGGTGGGCGTGTCGATCGTGGCGAGGCCCAGTGATTCATGCAGGCCGGCGGACGGCTTGTTGCGCGGGTGGGCAAACAGCACGTCCACCGCGACGTGGCGGCCGGCATCGAGATGGACGGCGGCGATGCGGCCCTCTTGATGGGCGATCTCGACGATCCGGCCCTCGACGACAGGGATGCCGCGGCCAGCAAGATCGGCCTGGACCTCGGGCGGCATGTCGTGCCCGTTGGCGAAGACGGTCAGTTGGTCGGTCCAGTGCTGGAAGAGCCGCGCCGACTGGTGGGACTGCGGGCTGGACCAGAGCAGGCCCCAGTGCTGACCGGCGACCTCGAAACCATCGCAGTAGGGACAGGGCACGATCGACGTGCCCCAGCAGTCCGCGAAGCCCGGAACGCTCGGCATCTGATCGGCCACGCCATAACTCAGGATCACGCGGCGTGCCCGACGGCGTTCGCCATCCCCGGTGAGGACCGAGAAATCGTCGATGGCGCCGGTGACGCTGTCCGCCCGCGCATTGACCAGCTTGACCGTCGGGTAACGCGCCAGTTGCCGCCGCGCCTCGGCCAGGATGTCCAGCGGTGACTTGTGATCGTGGCCGAGCAGGCCATGCGAATGGCCGGCGAAGCGATTACGCGGCAGACCGGTGTCCAGGACAGTGACCTGGCGGCGGGCGCGGCCGAGCTGCAGGGCGGCGGCGAGGCCGGCAAAGCTGCCGCCGATGATGATGACGTCATCCATGGTGAGGGCTCCGTGTTGCAAGGGGAGTACGCAAGCTTGCGTCAATTATTGGACTTTCAAGTCCAATAATGTGCGGTCGCTATAGTGAACTGTCAAGTCCACTAATTGCGCCCATGTCTTCGACCCCGACTCCCGCTCCCAAGCCCCAACGCGGGCGGCCACGCGATCCGGAGCGCAGCCGACGCATCCTGGAGGCGGCGCAGAAGCACTTCAACGAGCACGGCCTGGAGCGTGCCAGCGTGGACGCGATCGCCGCGGACGCGGGGGTCTCCAAGATGACCGTCTACAACAACTTCGGCTCGAAGGAAGGGCTGTTCCAGGCGGTCGTGCGCGACCGGTCGGCACCGGTGGTGGCGGGCGTCCCGGGCGCCGGGGCGCTGGATCCGGAGCAGCCCGAGAAGGCGCTGCTCGCGATCGGTACCCGCTTCCTGGCACTCGCGCGCGGGGACGACGCGCTGGGGGCGTTGCGCGCCATCTACGGCGTCGCGGGGGTGCAGCCGGAAGCCTGCCAGGCGTTCTACCGGGAAGGCCCGGAGCGCGTGATGGGCGAGCTGGCCACCTACCTGCGCCGAGCCCACGCGGCCGGCACGCTGAAGGTGCGGCACCCGCCTCAGGCCGCGGACCTGTTCCTGTCGATGTTCTTCGGCTCCGCGCACATGCGCGGGCTGCTGAAGCTGGAGACGCCAGATCCCCGCGAGAACCGCGCGCTTCTGCGCGAGGCCGTGCGGGTCTTCATGGCGGCGTACGGCGCATGAGCGCCTTCATCGGCGTGGACGCCAGGACGGGGTCTGAAGACGTTCCTAGAACACCGGCTTCTCGCCGGCCAGCACCCGCAGGTCGTCGAGCAGCTGGAGCTGATCGTGGGCCTTGTCGTAGAAGCCGTCGGCGCCGTGCTTCTCGCACAGCGAGCGGTAGAAGTCCGGGTCGCGGCTGCTGAGCACCCACAGCTTGCCGGTGTAGCCGCCGCGGCGCGCGCGGCTCAGCACATGCATGCCGGAACCCACCTGCAGGTTGAGGTCGACCAGCACCACGTCCGGCTTCAGCGCCGGGATCGCCTGGACCGCGTCCTCTTCGCTGTCCGCATAACCCACCACCTCGACGAAGTCCAGGCCTTCGAAGAGCCGCAGGAACTGCGTGCGAATGAACTCGGAATCCTCGACGAGCAGAACACGCATGCCCTTTTCCCTTCCCCGGTCTGAATGCTGCGACGCATTCTGGCGCGAGGCCGAATCACGCAGCGGCGTCAGGGGCGTCGAGTTCGCAACGGGTCGTATCCGGCGCGCGAGCAGCGCACCGGTTCAGACCACGACGGCGATCGCCGTGCACACGCCGCCGAAGCCGGCCGCGGAAGCGAGGAAGGTGACGTCGCGCCGCTCGCTGCCGCCTCGCCAGGCCATCAGGGCGACAAGGGCCAGGGTCCCGGTGAAGAGCAGTCCGGCGATGACAGGCGTGGTGAGGAGGTCCAAGGTCGTGAGCGGCGAGGTGGAAGGAAGGCCGCAGTGTGGGCGGCCCGCCCGTGCCACTCAAGGCCGGACTTCCTGGGCGCCGCTGCGGCTTTGCCGAAGCGACGCCCCTCCCCGCCTGGGATCAGCCGATCGTGATGGTCCTGGGTTCGAGGAAGGCTTCCAGGCCCATCACCCCGAACTCCCGTCCCTGCCCCGACAGCTTCACGCCGCCGAACGGCGCGAGCAGGTCGGGCGCGACGCGGTTGACCAGCACCGTGCCGGTCTCGATCCGCCCGGCCACGCGGCGGGCCCGCGCTTCATCGGCCGAGAACACATAGCCCTGGAGGCCGTAGGGCGAGTCGTTGGCGATTGCGATCGCCTGTTCCTCCGAGTCCACCGGCAGGATGGACAGCACCGGCCCGAAGATCTCCTCGCGCGCGATGTCCATGTCGTTGCGCACGTCGGTGAAGACGGTGGGCCGCACGAACCAGCCGCGCGTCAGTCCCTCGGGGCGACCTTCGCCGCCGACCACCAGGGTCGCGCCCTGTTCCTGGCCGCGCCGGATGTAGCGCTGGATGCGCTCGAACTGGGTGCGGCTGACCATCGGGCCGATCGCCGTCGCCGGATCGCGCGGATCGCCGACGCGCATCGTCGCGACCGCGGCCCGCACCTGCTCGACGACCTCGGCCAGCCGCGCGCGCGGCACCAGCAGCCGCGTGCCTGCGACGCAGGCCTGTCCGCTGTTCATGAAGGCCGCGCCCAGGGCCAGCGGCACGGCGACGCGCAGGTCGGCATCGTCGAGCAGCAGCGAGGCCGACTTGCCGGTGAGCGCCAGGCTCACCCGCTTCATCGAGTCCACCGCGGCGCGCGCGATCAACTGGCCGGTCGGCGTCGAGCCGGTGAAGGACAGCTTAGCCACGCCGGGATGGGTGCCGATTTCGGCGCCCACGTCGGCGCCGCGGCCGGTCACGACGTTGACGACGCCCGGTGGCAGGTCCGCGTCATGGATCGCGCGGGTGATCACCAGCGCCTGCCAGGGGCTCAGCTCGCTGGGCTTGATCACCGTCGCGCAGCCCGCGGCGATGGCCGCGGCGAGCTTGCTGGCGATCGTCCCCGCGGCGGCATTCCACGGCGCGAAGAGCCCGGACACGCCGACCGGCCGCATCTGCAGGATCGACACGCCGTCCACACCGACGGGCCGCTCGAAGACATAACTCGACAGCGTGCGGGCGGCGTCGCCGAAGCACTGCGACGCGTAGCTGGCCACCCATTGGGAGCGCGCCACCGGGCCGCCGTACTCGAGGATGGAGGACTCGCGCAGCGCATCGGCATTCGCGAGCATCGCGACCTGCAGCCGCTCCAGCATGGCCACGCGGTCCGCCACCGCGGTGCGTCCGAAGTCGGGCTGCGCGCGGACGGCGGCCTCGATCGCGCGGCGCGCGTCTTCGCGACTGGCCATGCGCGCGCGGCCGATCACCGTCTCGTCCGCGGGGTTGACGATGTCGACCTCTTCCTCGCCGGTGGCGGGAAGGAAGCGGCCGTCGATGTAGGTCTGGTCGACGTGGATCATGGCGAACGGCCTGCCGGCCTCAAGCTGCGATGCGCTCAATGTAGGAAGCGATCGGCCGCTTGATAAGCCATACGAAGGTTGCGACCGCGCCGCCGGATCCGGCGGCCGGGCTCAGGCCTTCTTGGCGACCAGCGTGAGGATGTCGTAGCTCGCGACGAGCTCGCCGCGCTGGTTGGTCACCTGCACATCCCAGGCCACGACGCCTTGCGGCGGCTGGTCCGGGCGATTGCCGCGGTCGATGCGCCGCTTGCAGGTCAGGCGCGCCTGGATGGTGTCGCCGATCGCCACCGGATTGACGAAGCGCAGCGTGTCCAGCCCGTAATTCGCCAGCACCGGCCCGGGCGCCGGCGACACGAACAGCCCCGCCGCCGCCGACAGCACGAAGTAGCCGTGCGCGATGCGCTGGCCGAATTGCGTGTCCTTGGCGGCGACCTCGTCGAAGTGCATGTAGAAATAGTCGCCGCTGATGCCGCCGAAGTTGACGATGTCCGCCTCCGACACCGTGCGCCGGTGCGTCAGCAGCGAGTCGCCAACCTGGATCTCCTCGAAGTGCTTGCGGAACGGATGGACCGCGTCCTCCGTCACCTTGCCGCCGCGCACGTACTCGCCGGTGATCGCCGTCAGCATCGTCGGCGAGGCCTGCACCGCGCAGCGCTGCAGGTAGTGCTTCACCGCGCGGATGCCGCCGAGCTCCTCGCCGCCGCCCGCGCGGCCTGGGCCGCCGTGCTTGAGCATCGGCAGCGGCGAGCCATGGCCGGTCGACTCGCCGGCCGCGTCGCGGTCCAGCACCAGCAGCCGGCCGTGGAAGGCGGCCGCGTGGTACACGGCCTGCGCCGCCAGCGCCGGCGTCTTCGTGATCACCGAGCCCACCAGGCTGCCACGCCCCTTGGCCGCGAGCGCCAGCGCTTCGTCGAAGTCGCCGTAGGTCATCAGCGTCGACACCGGCCCGAATGCTTCGACGCTGTGCACCGCCTCGTTGCGCATCGCATCGCGGCACAGCAGCAGCGTCGGCGCGAAGAACGCGCCGTCGCCGACGCCCTCGCCCACCGGCGCGAAGCCGTCGCGCTCGCCGTAGACGATCTCGTTGCCTTGCGCCAGCTGCGCCAGGCGCTCGGCCACGTCGGCCTGCTGCGCCTTCGACGCCAGCGCTCCCATGCGCACGCCCTCGATGGACGGGTCGCCGATCTTGATCTTCGCCAGCCGCTCGCGCAGCGCCGCGGCCACCGCATCGGCCTGCGCCGCCGGCACGATCGCGCGCCGGATCGCCGTGCACTTCTGGCCGGCCTTGGCGCTCATCTCGCGCATCACTTCCTTGACGAAGAGATCGAATTCGGGATCGCCCGGCTGCACATCCGGCGCCAGGATCGAGCAGTTCAAGCTGTCGGCCTCGGCGTTGAACGGCACCGAGCGGCGGATCAGGTTCGCGTTGACGCGCAGCTGCGCCGCCGTGTCCGCCGAGCCGGTGAAGGTCACCACATCGGTCTCTTCCAGCCGGTCCAGCAGATCGCCGGAACCCCCGATGACCAGCTGCAACGCGCCCGCCGGCAGCAGGCCGGACTCCTCGATCATGCGCACGCAGGCCTCGGCGACGTAGCTCGTGGCGGTGGCCGGCTTGACGATGCAGGGCATGCCGGCGAGGAAGCTCGGCGCGAACTTCTCCAGCATCCCCCACATCGGGAAGTTGAACGCGTTGATGTGGACCGCGACGCCGCGCTTGGGCACCAGCACATGCGTGCCCATGAACTGGCCGACCTTGCCGAGCTGCTGGGCCGGGCCTTCATGAACGATGTTGCTGGACGGCAGCTCGCGCCGGCCCATCGACGCGTAGGCGAAGAGCGTGCCGAAGCCGCCCTCGATGTCGATCCACGAGTCGGGCCGGGTGGCGCCGGTGTGGGCGGAGATCGCGTAGAGCGTTTCCTTGCGCTCCTGCAGGTAGGTGGCCAGGGCCTTGAGGATCGCGGCGCGCTGTTGGAAGTCGAGCGCGAGCAGCGACGGCAGCGCCTGCCGTCGCGCGAAGTCGAGGCTTTCGCCGAAGTCGATCTCCTCGGCATGGGTCTGCGCCACCAGCCGGCCGTTGATGGCGCTGTGCAGGCCGCGCGCGGCGTTCGAGCCGATCCAGCGACCGGCGATCAGGCTTTGGAGGACGGGGGTGGCGCTGAGACTCATGGCTGATACTTCCAAGTTCCGTTTTCAATCTTGACCATCACGCGGGCGCGCTGGTCCAGGCCCAGGTGGTCGTTGGCGGACATCGTGAACACGCCGTGCGCGGCCGGCAGCTCCTTCACGCCTTCGATCGCGTCGCGCAGCGCCGCGCGGAACTGCGGCGTGCCGGGCTGGGCCTTCTTGATCGCGTTCGGGATCGCCGCCTGCAGCAGCAGGCCCGCATCCCAGGCATGACCGCCGAAGGTCGACACGCTGCCCTTGCCGTAGGCCTTCTCGTACTCGGTCACGTAGGCCTTGGCGCTCTTCTTGGCCGGATGGTCGGCCGGCAGCTGGTCCACCACCAGCACCGGGCCGGCCGGCAGGTAGGTGCCCTCGACATCCTTGCCGCCCACGCGCAGGAAATCGTTGTTGGCCACGCCGTGGGTCTGGTAGTACTTGCCCGCGTAGCCGCGCTCCTTGAGCGTCTTCTGCGGCAGCGCCGCCGGCGTGCCGCTGCCGCCCACCAGCACCGCGTCCGGCTTGGCCGCCATGATCTTCAGCACCTGGCCGGTCACCGAGGTGTCGGTGCGGTTGTAGCGCTCGTTGGCGACGATGCTCAGGCCCTTGCTGGCGGCGACCTTGTTGAACTCGCCGTACCAGCCCTCGCCGTAGGCGTCGGCGAAGCCGATGTAGGCCACCGTCTTCACGCCCTGCGCCTGCATGTGGGTGGCGATGGCCAGCGCCATCATGATGTCGTTCTGCGGCGTCTTGAAGACCCACTTCTTCTTCGCGTCCATCGGCTCGACGATGCGCGCCGACGCCGCCATCGAGATCATCGGCACCTGCGCCTCCGACACCGCGTCGATCATCGCCAGCGAGTTCGGTGTCACCGTCGAGCCCACCACCACGTCGACCTTGTGCTCGGTGATCAGCTTGCGGGTGTTGGCCACCGCGGTGGTCGTGTCCGACGCGTCGTCCAGCACGATGTAGTTGACCTTCTGCCCGGCGATGGTCTTGGGCATCAGCGCGAAGGTGTTCTTCTCCGGGATGCCCAGCGAGGCCGCGGGCCCCGTCGCCGACACCGTCACGCCGACGTTGATGTCGGCGCGGGCGGCGCCGCCCAGCGCCATCAGCGCGGCGCCGGCCACGGCCAGCAGGGTCTTCTCGATGCGTGTCATGTCGTCTCCTTGGAATGTCGTTGTTCAGGAACGCAAGGGAATAGGAGGTACTGCTACTGCGACTGCAAGGGGGCGATGCTCCTCCGCGAAACCTTCATGAGACTTGCGGCGCGGGATCGCGCGGGGCCGGGTCGGCGGCTTCGGTCCGGACTGCGCCCAGGCCGCCGAAGAACAGATCGGCCACCATCGGCGCGACCGCCTCGTAGGTCAGCGCGCCATCGGGGCGCAGCCAGGTGAAGGTCCAGTTGATCATGCCGAACAGCAGCATGGTCAGCGGCTTGTGCAGGTGAGCGCCGCGCAGCTCCGGCCGCACCGCGGCCACCGCGTCGGCGAAGCGGCCCACCACCTGGCGCTCAACCTCGACCATGCGCTCGCGGTGCTCGTCGTCCAGGAACTTCAGGTCCTCGGTCAGCACGCGGTGCTCGTTCTGCGCCTCGCCGTAGGCCTGCACGAAGCGATGGATCAGGCCGCGCAGGTGATCCTGTGGCGGCAGGCCCTGCGCGCTCACCTCGTCGACCAGGTCGACCAGGTGCTGCAGGTGGTTCTGGCAGATCTGCGCGAGCAGCTCATGCTTGTCGCGGACGTAGTGGTACAGCGTGGGCTTGCTGACCTCGCAGGCCTCGGCGACCTGGTTCATCGAGGTGGCCGGGTAGCCCTGGTTGGCGAAAAGTCGGGCGGCCTGCGCGAGGATCTCCTCGCGGGTGGCATCGAATCCGGGGGCGCGACCTCGGGCCATGGGTGTTGTTTTCCTTGTGAATCAGCGTTCGTCGAACGAGATCACGACGCGCGGCGTCAGGGCGTGGGCCTGACAGCTGAGGATGAATCCAGCCGCCACCTCGTGCTTCTCGAGGGCGAAATTCTTATCCATCCGGACCTCGCCCTCGATGAGCTTGCAGCGGCAGGTCGAGCACACGCCCGATTTGCACGAGAACGGCACGTCCATGCCGGCCCGCGCCGCGGCGTCGAGCAGGCTGGGATCGCTCTTGCGGAACTCGATCTCGCGCGAGACGCCGTCGCGGATCACGAGCACCTTGGCGGCCTCGGCGTCCTCTTCATGGATCTCATGCGGCGCCGGACGGCCGGTCTGCATCTCCGGTGTGCCGAAGCGCTCGATGTGGATGCGGTCCTCGGGCACGCCGGCGGCGCGCAGCGCGGCCTCGGCCTGCTCGTTCATCTCGAACGGTCCGCAGACGAAGACCTGGTCGATGCCGGCCGCCGGCACCGGCCCGGCCAGGAACTCGCCCAGCTTGGCCTGGTCCAGCCGGCCCGCCATCAGCGGGGCGTCAACGTGCTCGCGCGAGAACACGTGATGCAGCGTCAGGCGCGTCATGTAGCGGTTCTTCAGGTCCTCGAGCTCTTCCTTGAACATCGCCGAGGCCGGCCGGCGGTTGCCGTAGATCAGCGTGAAGCGGCTCATCGGCTCGCGCGCCAGCACGGTCTTCATGATCGACAGGATGGGCGTGATGCCCGAGCCCGCCGCGATGCCGACGTAGTGCCGCGTCGACGCCGGATCGATGGGCACGTGGAAGCGGCCCTGCGGCGGGAAGACCTGGACCTCGTCGCCGGCCTTCAGCTGCCGGTGGACCCAGGTCGAGAAGGCGCCGCCATCGACATGGCGCACGCCCACTCGCAGCTCGCCGTCGTCGACGCCGGCGCAGATCGAGTACGAGCGGCGCAGGTCCTGGCCGTCGACGTCGCCGCGCAGCGTCAGGTACTGGCCCTGCGTGAAGCGGAAGGTGTCGCGCAGCGCCTCCGGCACGTCGAAGCACAGCACGACGGCGTCGTCGGTGTCCTGGTGCTTGGCGCGCAGGCGCAGCGGGTGGAAGTGCAGGCTCATGGCGATGGCGAGTGAATCGTGAAGGGACGGCGCGACCGGGCGGCGGCTCAGATCGGCTTGAAGTGTTCGAAGGGCTCGCGGCAGGCGAGGCAGCGGTACAGCGACTTGCAGGCGGTCGATCCGAACGCGGACAGCTGCTCGGTGTGCGCGCTGCCGCAGCGCGGGCAGGCGATGGCCTCGCGGCGGCGGACGATGCGCACCGGCACCCCCTGCCCCGCGTCCACCGGCCCCGGCGGCGCGATGCCATAGCGGCGCAGCTTCTCGCGGCCCTCGTCGGTGATCCAGTCGGTGGTCCAGGCCGGCGCGCGGCGCATCGTGACGGTGATCTCGCCGAAGCGGGCCAGCGCCTCGCGCACGCTCTGCTCGATCGCCTCGGTCGCGGGACAGCCGGAGTAGGTCGGCGTCAGCACGACCTCCAGGCCATCGGCGGTCTCGAGCAGGTCGCGCACGATGCCGAGCTCCACCAGCGACACCGCCGGCACCTCGGGATCGAGGACCTGCGACAGCACTTCCCAGGCCGCGGACAGGCGCCCGCAGCCGAGGTCGGTGGGACCGGGTCCCGCATCGGACGGGGCCGGACGCGGACCGGCCGTCGTCAGCGACGACAACCAATCCAGGTGCGAGGGCGTCGGGGCAGCGTTCATGGTGGTCCTCGAAGCGTGGGCGTCGCCGCGCTCACCACACCCCGCCGGGGTAGGCGCGCTGCAGCGACTGCATCGTCGCCAGCATGTGGCCCATGTGCTCGCTGTGGACGCCGCGCACGCCGGCGTAGACGTGCGGCGTGTCCTTCGGACGGACCAGGCGCGCCTCGGCCAGCACCTCGTCCATCGCGGCGTTCCAGTCCGGCTTGAGCAAGGACCACGCCGGGCCCAGGCCGCTCGCCTCGGCAGCCGCATCGACCGCATCCGACGCGAACAGCTCGTTCACGTAGGGCCAGAGCGCCGCCAGCGCGGTCGTCATGCGGCGGGTCGATTCCTCGCTGCCGTCGCCCAGGCGCACGACCCATTCGGCGGCGTGCTGCTGGTGATAGCGGACCTCCTTCACCGCCTTGGCGGCGATGGCGGCGACCTCCGCGTCGCTGGAGGCCTGCAGCCGCGTCCACAGCGGCAGCAGCCAGCAGGCGGCGACCAGATTGCGCGCCTGCGTGAACGCGAAGTCGCCGCGCGGCAGCTCCATCAGCACGGGGTTCAGGTAGTGGCGCTCCTCGCGCAGATAGGCGAGCTGGTCCTCGTCCAGCGGCTCCTCGTTGAGCTGGCCGGCGCGGGTCAGCAGCGCGCGCGCCTGGCCCAGCAGGTCCAGCGCGATGTTGCCCAGCGCCAGGTCCTCTTCCAGCACCGGCGAGTGGCCGATCCATTCCGAGATCCGGTGCGACAGCACCAGGCAGGCATCGCCGACGCGCAGCAGGTACTGGACGTCCGCGCGCTGGCCGGGTTGAACGGAAGTGCTCATCGTCCGGTCCTCACATGTGGTCCAGCGAGGCGGGCAGGTCATAGAAGGTGGGGTGGCGATACACCTTGTCCTCCATCGGGTCGAACATCATCGACTTCTCGCCCGGATCCGACGCGACGATCGCCGACGAGGGCACGACCCAAATGCTCACGCCTTCCTGGCGGCGGGTGTAGACGTCGCGGGCCATCTGCAGGGCCATCTTCGCGTCGGGCGCATGCAGGCTGCCGCAGTGCTTGTGGTCCAGGCCCGCCTTGTTGCGGACGAAGACTTCCCACAGGGGCCATTCATTGGCGCCGGTCGTTTGGTTGATGCTCATGATTCGTGTGCCTGGAAGGTCGTGTCGGAGGGCCTGGTCGTGCGATCAGGCCGCCTGGGCGGCGGTGGCGCGCTTGTTCGCGTGGGCCAGCGCGGCGTCGCGCACCCAGGCGCCCTCCTCCCAGGCCTTGACGCGGGTGGCCAGCCGCTCGGTGTTGCAGGGACCGTTGCCGCCGACGACGCGCCAGAACTCGTCCCAGTCGATCGCGCCGAAGTCGTGCTGCTCGCGCTGGGCATTCCACTTCAGGTCGGGGTCGGGCAGCGTCACGCCGAGCAGCTCGGCCTGCGGCACGGTCGCGTCGACGAACTTCTGACGCAGCTCGTCGTTGGTCAGGCGCTTGATGCCCCAGCGCATCGACTGCTCGGAGTTCGGCGAGTCCTTGTCCGCCGGGCCGAACATCATCAGCGACGGCCACCACCAGCGGTTCACCGCGTCCTGGACCATCGCCTTCTGCGCCGCGGTGCCCTCGCGCATCATGACGAGCAGGCTCTCGTAGCCCTGGCGCTGGTGGAAGGACTCCTCGCGGCAGATGCGGATCATCGCGCGCGCATACGGCCCGTAGGAGCAGCGGCACAGCGGCACCTGGTTCATGATCGCCGCGCCGTCGACCAGCCAGCCGATCACGCCGATGTCGGCCCAGGTCAGCGTCGGATAGTTGAAGATCGAGCTGTACTTGGCCTTGCCGTTGTGCAGCGCGTCCAGCATCTGGTCGCGGCTGGTGCCCAGCGTCTCCGCGGCCGAGTACAGGTAGAGCCCGTGACCGCCCTCGTCCTGCACCTTCGCCAGCAGGATGGCCTTGCGCTTGAGCGTCGGGGCGCGCGTGATCCAGTTGCCCTCGGGCAGCATGCCGACGATCTCCGAGTGCGCGTGCTGGCTGATCTGCCGCACCAGCGTCTTGCGGTAGTGCTCCGGCATCCAGTCCTTGGCCTCGATGAAGTCGCCCGCGTCGATGCGGGCCTCGAAGGCCTCGTTGCGCTGCTGCTCCTCGGCGGTCTGCAGCTTGGCCGCCTGGTCCTGCGGACCGACGCTCATGGCTTGCGTGTACATGGGGACTCCTTACGAATGCTTCGGACGCTGGTCGACGACGCGGCGCGCCTTGCCCACCAGCGTGCGTTCGATCGAATCGGGCGCGCCGACCGTCACGCGGGTCGACACGCCGATCAGCGTCTTGATGCGGTGCTGCAGCGAGCGGCTCGCCGCCTGCGCGTCGCCGCCCGCGGCCGAGAGCTCGCAGCGCACCTCGACCTCGTCGAGGTGGCCGTCGCGGCTGACGACGATCTGGTACTGGCCCGACAGGCCGGGCTCAGCGAGCACCAGTTCCTCGATCTGCGTCGGGAACAGGTTGACGCCGCGGATGATCAGCATGTCGTCGCTGCGGCCGACGATCTTGCCCATGCGGCGCATGCTGCGCGCCGTCGGCGGCAGCAGCCGCGTCAGGTCGCGCGTGCGGTAGCGGATCACCGGTAGCGCCTCCTTGCTCAGCGAGGTGAAGACGAGCTCGCCCTCCGAGCCCTCGGGCAGCACCTCGCCGGTCTCGGGGTCGATGATCTCGGGATAGAAGTGGTCCTCCCAGATCACCGGGCCGTCCTTGGTCTCGATGCACTCGGACGCGACGCCCGGCCCCATCACCTCGGACAGGCCGTAGATGTCGACCGCGTCGATGCCGGCCTTGTGCTCGATCTCGCGGCGCATCGCCTCGGTCCAGGGTTCGGCGCCGAACACGCCGGTCTTGAGCGAACTGGCGCGCGGGTCCAGGCCCTGGCGCGCGAACTCCTCGACGATCACCTGCATGTAGCTCGGCGTGACCATGATCACGTCGGGCTTGAAGTCCTGGATCAGCTGGACCTGCTTCTCGGTCTGGCCGCCCGACATCGGGATCACGGTGCAGCCCAGCCGCTCGGCGCCGTAATGCGCGCCCAGGCCGCCGGTGAACAGGCCGTAGCCGTAGGCGACATGGACGATGTCACCCGCGCGCGTGCCGGCGGCGCGCAGCGAGCGCGCGACCAGGTCGGCCCAGGTGTCGATGTCGCGCCGCGTGTAGCCCACCACCGTCGGCTTGCCCGTGGTGCCCGAGGACGCGTGCACCCGCACGACCTGCTCGCGTGGCACAGCGAAGAGGCCGAACGGGTAGTTGTCGCGCAGGTCCTTCTTGGTCGTGAACGGGAACAGGCGCAGGTCGGCCAGGTCCTTCAAGTCGTCCGGATGCACGCCCTTGGCGTCGAAGGCGGCCCGGTAGTGCGGGACGTTCTCGTACGCATGCTTGAGCGTCCACTTCAGGCGCTGCAGCTGCAGCGCGCGCAGCTCGTCCTGGCTGGCGCGCTCGATGGGCTCGAGGTCCTCGGGCCGGAAGGTCTTCACCGTCATGGGTCTCGTCTCCTTGTCGCCGCGGGCTCGGGCCGGCTCAGCCGGGCAGCGGCAGGTCCGCCACCACGGGCCGGCCCTTCATGCGGTAGGACCGCCCGCGGAAGACCGCGATCAGCTCGTCGCGTTGATTGGTGATGCGGATGTCGTAGACGCCGGTGCGGCCGGCCAGCGAGGTCTCGCTGGCACGCGCCGTCAGGACATCCCCCAGCCGGGACGGCGCGACGAGGTCGATCGCGAAGCCCGACGCCACCGTCATCTCGTTGTGCGAGTTGCAGGCGAAGGCGAAACAGGAATCGGCCAGCGTCGTCACGAAGCCGCCGTGGCAGATGTCGAAGCCGTTGAGCATGTCCTCGCGCACCGTCATCGACAGCGTCGCGGTGCCGGGACCGATCGCGTCGATGCGCAGGCCCAGGCCCTGCGACGCGCGGTCATTGGCGAACATCGTGTCGCGCACCGCCTCGGCGATGCGCTGTGGATCGAGGTCCTCGCGCATCAGCGGTCCTTGAACACCGGCGCGCGCTTGGACAGGAAGGCGGCCGCGCCCTCCAGGTAGTCATGCGCGTAGCCGAGCTGGCTCTGCAGCTTGGCTTCGAGCTTGAGCGCGTCCTCGAACTCCAGGTCCAACGACGCGTCCAGCGCCTGGCGCGTCTGCACCAGCGCGCGGGTCGGCATCTTCGCCAGCTTCTGCGCGGTGGCCATGGCCTCGCTCTGCAGGTCCGCGTCCGGGACGCAGCGGCCGATCAGGCCCCAGGCCTGCGCGTCGGCCGCGGGCAGCTTGTCGCCCAGCAGCGCCAGCTGCATCGCGCGGGCCCGGCCCACCAGCCGCGTCAGCAGCCAGGTGCCGCCGCAGTCCGGCACCAGGCCGATCTTGGAGAAGGCCTGGATGAACGAGGCCGACTGGCCCGCCAGCACCAGGTCGCAGCCCAGCGCGAAGTTCGCGCCGGCGCCCGCGGCCACGCCGTTGACCGCGCAGACGGTGGGCACCGGCATGCTGCGCAGGCGCAGCGCCAGCGGGATGTAGTAGTGGTCGAGCAGGTTGCCGATGTCCTTGGCCTTGGGCTTGCGCTGCGGATCGACCTCGCCCGTCTGCTCGTCGAACTCGGGCTTGATGTGGGGGTCGGACAGGTCCTGGCCGGCGCAGAACGCGCGGCCGGCACCGGTGATGAGCACCGCCCGCACGCTGGCGTCGTGCGCGGCCTCGTCCAGCGCGATGCGCAGCTGGCCGAGCAGGCCGGTCGTGAACGCGTTCAGCGCCTGCGGCCGGTTCAGCGTCAGGACGCGGACGGCGCCTTCGCTGCCGATCAGCAGCGGCGCCTCTTCAGCGGAGGACGGGGTCGTGGGGGCGGTGCTCATGCGGGTTGTCTCCTCGGCCTGAGGGGGATTCAGCTTTTTCAGCCTTTTTTTGATCGGCTTCCATTTACCGACCGGTCGGTAGATACTAAGGGCCCATCGTTTCCGGCACAAGTCCGGAAACTTGGGGTTACCCCTTATCCGGAGAAGAGGCCATGCCCAGCTACGCGATCGACGGCGTGTCGCCGGTCGTTCATCCGAGCGCTCACGTGCATCCGACGGCGGTGCTGATCGGCGACGTGATCGTCGGAGCGGACTGCTATGTGGGGCCTTGCGCCTCGCTGCGCGGAGACTTCGGCCGGATCCGGCTGATGGCCGGCGCGAACGTGCAGGACACCTGCGTGATCCACGGGTTCCCGGATTCCGAGACCGTGGTGGAGACCAACGGCCACATCGGCCACGGCGCGGTGCTGCATGGCTGCGTGGTGCGCCACGACGCGCTGGTGGGCATGAATGCGGTCGTCATGGATGAGGCGGAGGTCGGCGCGTACAGCATCGTCGCGGCCTGCGCCTTCGTGCGGGCCGGGCTGAAGCTGCCGGAGCGCTCGCTGATCGCCGGGCTGCCGGCCAAGGTGATGCGGCCGCTGACGGAAGACGAGATCCGCTGGAAGCGCGAAGGCACCGGCACTTATCAGGCGCTCGCCCGGCGATGCCACGCAAGCCTGGTCGAGGTGCAGCCCTTGAGCGAGGAAGAGCCGGACCGCCCTCGCCTGCAGGCTGGCGGCCCGAGGACGCTGGTGGCGGCCAAGCGCGGCGGCGAGGCCTGAACGGGCCCTCGCGACAGGGTTCGCGCTCAGGCCAGTTCGGCCTTGCGGACCTGCACGCGGTCGATCAGCGACGTCACCAGTCCGGGCGACAGCCCGTTCACGCCCGCGCCTGAACAGGCCGCCGCGCCAGCGGCGACGGCCCAGCGCAGATGCTCCTCGGGATCCTGGGCCGGGCCGTTCATCAGGCTGTAGAGCAGGCCCGCCATGGCCGCGTCGCCCGCCCCGATCGTGTCGGCGACGGTCTCCAGCTCCGGCGGCGCGGCGCTGAGGTCGGCCTTCGGATGAAAGAGCTGCGCGCCGCGCTCGCCGAGCGTGAGCATCACGATCGCGCGCGGGTTCCAGGCCGAGATCTGCGCCAGGCCGAGGTGGTGATCGCGGCTGCGGAACAGCCCGCGCAGGTCCTCGTCCGAGACCTTGATCACGTCGGCCAGCCGGCACATGCGCTCGAGCGTGCGGTCGTAGCGCGAGTCCATCGTGATGCGGTAGTTCGGGTCGTAGCTCAGGCGCACGCCCTCGTCCTTGAGCGACTCGGCCAGCGCGATCAGCCGCGCGGCGAGGGGCTCGCGCGTCAGGCTGATGGAGCCGAAATGCGCCCAGCGCAGCGCCCGGCGCCAGCCGGCCGGCAGCGCGTGGGGGCGGAAATGCAGGTCGGCGCTGTCATCGCCGACGAAGGCGTACTCGGGCGGTTCGACGCGATGGACATAGGCCATCAACGGGGCCTTGGCGACCTGCTGGATGAAGCGCAGGTCCAGGCTGGCATCGACGCTGGCCTGCCAGATCGCCTGGCCGAACGGATCCTTGCTGAGTCCGCCGGCGAAGGCGCTGAGCTGCCCCAGGCGCGACATCGCGATGGCCACGTTCCACGGCGAGCCGCCGCTGCGGCTGTGCCAGGTCTCGGGGCCGACGCGGATCATGTCGGTGAGGGCTTCGCCGAAGGAGACGAAGCTGGCCAGGTCCGCATGGACCACGGTCGTGGGGGTCAGGCTCATGCCGCGATTCGAACGCCGCCCGGCCGGCGCTGCAAGTGACAAGTCCTACAGGGTGACGACCCGATGGCCCGTGTCCGATTCACGAGGCACCCCGCCGCGCTTGACCATCCTCGAACGAGGCGATGCGGCCAGCGGCACAATCGCTCCCCATGACCGATGGTGTGATTCCGCTGCTCGACCTGCGCCAGGCCGGGCGGACGCCTCCCGTGCCGCATCCGTTGCCGCCGCCGCGCCCCGGCCCGTGGCTGGACGCGCGCGGCCGGCCCCTGCGCGACCTGCGCATCTCGGTCACCGACCGCTGCAACTTCCGCTGCAGCTATTGCATGCCCAAGGACGTCTTCGACAAGGACTACCCCTTCCTCCCCCACCGCGACCTGCTGTCGTTCGAGGAGATCGCGCGCCTCGCCCGCGTCTTCGCCGGACTGGGCGTCCAGAAGCTCCGGCTCACCGGCGGCGAACCGCTGCTGCGCCGCAACCTCGAGTCGCTGATCGCCCAGCTCGCCGAACTGCGCACGCCGCAGGGCCAGCCGCTGGATCTGACGCTGACGACCAACGGCTCGCTGCTCGCCCGCAAGGCGCTCGCGCTCAAGGACGCCGGCCTGCGGCGCGTCACCGTCAGCCTGGACGCGCTCGACGACGCCATCTTCCGCCGCATGAACGACGTCGACTTCCCGGTCGCCGAAGTGCTGCGCGGCATCGAGGCCGCCCAGGCCGCGGGCCTGGCGCCGATCAAGGTCAACATGGTCGTCAAGCGCGGCACCAACGACGACCAGATCGTCCCGATGGCGCGCCACTTCCGCGGCACCGGCGTCGTGCTGCGATTCATCGAGTACATGGACGTGGGCATGAGCAACGGCTGGCGCATGGACGAGGTGCTGCCCTCGGCCCAGGTGCTGGCGCGGCTGCGCGAGCACGCCGATCTGATCCCGCTCGCGCCCGGCGCCGATGGCGAGACCGCCACCCGCTGGGGCTACGCCGACGGCAGCGGCGAGATCGGCCTGATCTCCAGCGTCACGCAGGCCTTCTGCGGCGACTGCAACCGCGCGCGCCTGTCCACCGAGGGCCGGCTCTACACCTGCCTGTTCGCTGGCGACGGCCACGACCTGCGCGCGCTGCTGCGCGGCGATGCCGCGCACGGTCCGCGCTCCGACGGCGAGATCGCCGCGGCGCTCGGCGCGCTCTGGACGCTGCGCGGCGATCGCTACTCCGAGCTGCGCGCCAGTCTGCCGGCCTCCGAATCCGGCCCGGCGCGCCGCGTCGAGATGCACTACATCGGCGGCTGATGCGCGCCACCGCGCTGATCCTCTGCGGCGGCCGCGCCACCCGCATGGGGGGCGTCGACAAGCCGCTCCAGCCCTTCCTCGGCCGGCCGCTCGTCGCGCACGTCATCGAGCGGCTCGCCCCGCAGACCGGCGGCCGGGTGCTGATCAGCGCCAACCGCCACCTGAGCGACTACCGGCGCCTGGGCTTTCCCGTCCTGCCAGACGCGCTGCCCGGCTTCCCCGGCCCGCTGGCGGGCATCCTCGCGGGGCTCTCGGCGCTCTCGGCGCTCGCGGACGAGTCCGGCGGCCACGACGCCGATGACGCATGGCTGCTCGCCGCGAGTGGCGACAGTCCCTGGCTCCCCATCGATCTGCTGGAAAGGCTCGCCGCCGGCCTGGCGCCCGGGCAGACGGCGGCGATGGCGCTGGGCCGCGAAGGCCCGGGCGAGCCGCTGCGCAGCCAGCCGCTCGCGAGCCTGATCCATGTCTCTCACCGCGAGGCGCTCGCGGCGGCCTTGCAATCGGGCGAACGCCGCGTCGAGGGCTGGCTGCGAACGCTGCCGCTGGCGCGGGTCTCCTTCGACCGTCCGGAGGACGATCGCGCCTTCGCCAACATCAACGACAGGAGCGAGCTTGAGCGACTCGAACGCCTCCGATAGCGCCCCGGCGCCGCCGGCCATCACGCTGCGCCTGCTGACCGAGCGCGACCTCGACGCCTACAAGGCGCTGCGCGACGCGATGCTGGCGCGCCACGAGCAGGCCTTCACCTCCGACGCCGCCACCGAGCGCGCGCGCGAGGCGGTGAGCTACCGCGTCCGGCTGCATCCGCAGGCGGGCGGCAAGTCGCTGTTCACGCTCGGCGCCTGGCAGGGGCAGCGGCTCGTGGGCGCGCTCACCTGCGAGCATGAAAACCGCCAGAAGGTGCGCCACATCGCGCATCTCATCGGGATGATGGTCGACGACGAGTTCGGCGGCCGGGGCATCGGCCGTCACCTGCTGCAGCAGGCGCTGACGCTGCTGCGCCGCGAGCCGCTGCTGGAGACCGTGACGCTGAGCGTCACCGCGGGCAACCGCGCGGCGATCGCGCTCTACCGGCGGGCCGGCTTCACACGCTACGGCCATCTGCCGCGCGCGATCCGGCTGGCCGACGGCAGCTACCACGCCAAGGACCTGATGAGCCTGGACCTGCGGTCTGAGCCCTGAGCCCCCAGGAAGCGCTCCACCGGACCCCTGGCCCCGCAGGGCCATGAGCCGCTCGCTAAACTGCCTGGATGAATGCGCCCCTCTCCGCGCCGGAGCCCTTCGCGGGCGCCGAGCCGGCCCGCTGGACCCATCGCTACGCGAGCCTCGGTCCCGACTTCTTCACCGAACTCCCCGGCACCGGACTGCCCGACCCGCACTGGGTCGCCACCAGCCCCGATTGCGCCGCCCTGCTCGGTTGGCCTCAGGACTGGTGGACCCGGCCCGGCCTGCTCGAGGCCTTCAGCGGCAACGCGCGCCTGCCCGGCATGAAGCCGCTCGCCACCGTCTACAGCGGCCACCAGTTCGGCGTCTGGGCCGGCCAGCTCGGCGACGGCCGCGCGCTGCTGCTGGGCGGCGTCGACGGCCCCAACGGCCATTTCGAGCTGCAGCTCAAGGGCGCGGGCCTGACGCCCTACTCGCGCCGCGGCGACGGCCGCGCGGTGCTGCGCTCGTCGATCCGCGAGTTCCTCTGCTCCGAGGCGATGGCCGCGCTCGGCATCCCGACCACCCGCGCGCTGGCGATCACCGGCTCGACGGCGCTGAAGGTGCAGCGCGAGCGTGTCGAGACCGGTGCCGTCGTGACCCGCGTCGCGCCGAGCTTCCTGCGTTTCGGCCACTTCGAGCATTTCACGCACCACGGCATGGAAGCGCGCACGCGCGAGCTGTTCGACTTCTTCGTCCGTCACCACGCGCCGGAATGCGCCGCCGCGCCCAATCCCGTCACCGCCGCGCTGGCCAAGGTCGCCGCGCAGACGGCCGAACTGGTCGCGCAGTGGCAGGCCGTGGGCTTCATGCATGGCGTGATGAACACCGACAACATGTCGATGCTGGGCCTGACCATCGACTACGGCCCCTTCGGCTTCATGGACGGCTTCGATCCCGGCCACATCTGCAACCACTCGGACCACCAGGGCCGCTACGCCTTCGCGCGCCAGCCGCAGGTCGCGTTCTGGAACCTGCACGCGCTGGCGCAGGCCCTGCTGCCCCTGATGCCGGGCGTGGACAGCGACCCGGACGCCGCCGGCGACGAACTGATCGAATCGCTGGAGATCTACCGCGAGCGCTTCGGCAGCGCGCTGCTCGGCGCGATGCGCGCCAAGCTCGGCCTGAGCGCTGAAGTCGACGCGCGCGGCGAGGACGGCCCGCTGATCGATGACTGGCTGCGGCTGCTCGCCGCGCACCGGACCGACTACACGATCGCGCACCGGCGGCTGGCCGGCTTCGACCCGGCGCAGCCGGCCGATGCCGTGAGCCAGGCGCCGCTGCGCGACCTGTTCCTGGACCGCGCGGCCTTCGACGCCTGGGCCGCGCGTTATGCCGCGCGCTTGAAGATCGAGCCGGCGGACGCACTTGCGACCCGTGCCCGGCGGATGAACGCGGTCAATCCGGCGGTGGTGCTGCGCAACCACCTGGCCGAGACGGCGATCCAGCGGGCCGAAGCGGGCGACTTCACCGAGGTCCACCGCCTGCTGGAGGTGCTGCGCCGTCCGTTCGACGAGCCGGCGCAGGCCTCGGACGCCGGATTCCCGCCCGACTGGGCGCAAACGCTGGAGGTTTCCTGTTCATCATGAGCCGCTACGACAAGTTCATCCAAGACGCTTCCACCGTGGACCGCGACCGCGACGCCGACTATCCGGTGAAGAAGACCGATGCCGAATGGCGCGCCCAGCTCGATCCGACGCAGTACCAGGTCGCCCGCCACGCCGCCACCGAGCGCGCCTTCACCGGCAAGTACTGGGACCACTGGGAGCCCGGCCGCTACAACTGCGTGGGCTGCGGCACGCCGCTGTTCCAGGCCGACACCAAGTTCGACGCCGGCTGCGGCTGGCCCAGCTACTACGAGCCGATCAACGCCGAGGTGGTCGAGCGCGTCGTCGACTCGACGCACGGCATGGTCCGCGTCGAGGTGCGCTGCAACAAGTGCGGCACCCATCTGGGCCACGTCTTTCCCGATGGCCCGGAGCCGACGGGCGAGCGCTTCTGCATCAATTCCGCCGCGATAGACTTCGAGCCCCAGCGCTGAGCGCTGCCGTTCCCATTCCGAATGAAGCTCCTGCTCGATTTCCTGCCGCTGCTGCTGTTCTTCGTCACGTTCAAGTACGCCGATGGACAGCCCGACTGGGCGGCGGCCTTCGCCACCGAGCACCTGGGCTTCCTGGTCTCCGGCGGCAAGGTCGGCCCGACCGAGGCGCCGGTGCTGCTCGCCACCATCGTCGTCATGCTCGCGACCATCGCGCAGGTGCTCTATCTGAAGCTGCGCCGCCGCAAGGTCGACCTGATGCTGTGGATCAGCCTGGGCCTGGTCGTCACGCTGGGCGCCGCCACCGTCTACTTCCACAACGAGACCTTCATCAAGTGGAAGCCGACGATGCTCTATTGGGCCTTCTCGGCAGCCTTCCTGATCAGCCACGCCGTGATGGGCCGCAACCTGCTGCGCAAGATGCTCGGCGCCGAGTTGCCGCTGCCCGATCCGGTGTGGACGCGGCTGAACTGGGCCTGGGTGGCCTTCTTCGCGGCGATGGGTTTTGCGAATCTTTACGTCGCTTACTCGTTCAGCACCGAGGCCTGGGCCAACTTCAAGGCGTTCGGGTCGACCGGGCTGATCCTGCTGTTCACACTGGGCCAGGGCCTCTACATGAGCCGGCACCTGCCGCAGGAAGTGGAGGCGCCGGCGGCCGAGGAGCGCAAGCCATGAGCGGCGGCGCGCTCCCTCTGGGCAAGGCTGATTCAGCGGTGACGGCGGCGACGCCGTCAGCCGAGATCGAGGCCCGGCTGCGCGCCGCGCTGGAGCCGGTGTCGCTCTCGCTGCGCGACGACAGCGCCCATCACGCGGGGCATGCCGGGGCGCGCGAAGGCGGCCACTATTACCTCGAAATCGTCAGCCCGCGCTTTGCCGGTTTACCCAGGGTGGCGCGGCATCGGCTCGTATATCATGCGCTCGCCGATCTGATGCAGAAGGGCATCCACGCACTGGCCATCGAGGCCCGCGCGCCCGACGAACAGCAGAAACCAGGTCCTCAGTAGCGCCGCCTGCCGGCGCTTTGTTTTGGAGCGTTCACGCTCATCCGGGAGTCGAAAGGCCCTTTACCCATCATGAAGAAGTTTGTGCTTGCCGCCACCGTGGCGGCCATCGGCGCCGTGTCCCTGCCGGCCATGGCCCAGAACATCGCGCTCGTGAACGGCAAGCCGGTGCCCAAGGCCCGCGCCGACGTGCTGATCAGCCAGATCACCAAGGCCGGCCAGCCGCGCACCCCCGAGATGGAAGCCAAGGTCAAGGACGAGGTCGTCCTGCGCGAGATCTTCCTGCAGGAAGCCGAGAAGCGCGGCCTGAACAAGACCGACGACTACAAGAACCAGATGGAGCTGGCGCGCCAGTCGCTGCTGATCCGCGAGCTGTTCTCCGACTACGCCAAGAAGAACCCGATCACCGAAGCCGACGCCAAGGTCGAGTACGAGAAGTTCAAGGCCCAGGCCTCGGGCACCGAGTACCACGCCCGTCACATCCTGGTCGAGAAGGAAGACGACGCCAAGGCGCTGATCAAGCAGCTCAACGGCGGCGCCAAGTTCGAGGACCTGGCGACGAAGAACTCGAAGGACACCGGCTCGGCGCAGAACGGCGGCGACCTGGGCTGGTCCGCGCCGGATGCCTACGTGCCCGAGTTCAGCGCCGCGATGGCCAAGCTCAAGCCGGGCGAGATGACCCAGGAGCCGGTGAAGTCGCAGTTCGGCTTCCACATCATCAAGCTGGAAGAATCGCGTCCGCAGCAGTTCCCGGCCTTCGACGACGTGAAGGGTCAGATCATCCAGCGCATGCAGCAGCAGAAGGTGGCGGAGTTCCAGGAGGAACTGCGCTCCAAGGCCAAGACGGATTACAAGTTCTCTGCGAACTGATCCGGTCCCGCCGACCCGCAGAGCCCGCGCCGCTGACCGCCGCGCGGGCTTTTCGCATCTGGTTGGCGCTCTTTTTTCCGGTCTCCGTACCCACTTGACTCCTTCATGACGGCTTCCCGACTTGCCCGCCGCCTGCTGCCCTCGCCCGAAGCCCTGGAACAGACCAAGGGTCTGAAGTGGCTGGGCCATTACCTGCGCGAGCGGCCCTGGCTGTGGGTGGCGCACCGGCGCCGTGTCGCGCTGGGCGCGGCGCTGGGTCTGGCGGTGGGTGTGATCCCGCTGCCGACGCAGATGCTGCTGGCGGCGGTGGTGGCGATCGTGTGCCGTGCCAACGTCGCGGCCGCGATTGCCGCGACCTGGCTGACGAATCCGCTGACGCTGGTGCCGATCTGGACGCTGGCGATTTTCCTGGGCCGCCAGGTGCTGGGCATCCACGGGCCGATCTCGGCGCCGAAGGAGCTGGCGCTGGACTGGGGCGATCCGGCGAGTTGGTGGCATGCGCTCAGCCAGTGGATTTCGGAGCTGGGCGCGCCCTTGCTGGCGGGCCTGCCGCTGGCCGGCGCGCTACTCGGCGCAATGTTGTATCTGATCGTCTACGTCGGCTGGTGGGCTGTCATCCGCTTCGAGCGCCGGCGGCGCCTGCGCGAACGCGCGCTGCGCCCCTGACCTTCCCCCGCCGTCCCCGGTCGCAAACCCGTGGAAGGACATCGATGGTTGGGGACGGCGGGCCTTGGGGTTTCGGCGCTTGCCGCCGGGGCCCCATGGCCCGGCGGCCAACGCGCCGGCCTCAGCAAGCTGGCTGCCTCACGCCGGCTGCCTCACGCCGGCAGATCCGCCATCGTGATGTCCTGCAGATGCCCCGCCGAGATCTTGAGCTGCCTTTCGCAGCGCGCCGCGATGCCCTGATCGTGGGTGACCATCACCAGCGTGGTCCCCAGTTCGCGATTGAGTTCGAACATCAGCGCCATCACCTGCTCGCCGGTGGCGTAGTCGAGGCTGCCGGTGGGCTCGTCCGCGAGCAGCAGCGCCGGCTGCTGCACGAAGGCCCGCGCCAGCGCCACGCGCTGCTGCTCCCCGCCTGACAGCACGCGCGGGTAGTGCGACAGCCGCTGCCCCAGTCCGACGCGTTCCAGCATCTGGCGGGCCTGCGCGCGCGCATCGCGCTCGCCGCGCAGCTCCAGCGGCAGCATCACGTTCTCGAGCGCCGTCAAGTGCGCCAGCAGTTGGAAGCTCTGGAACACGAAACCCAGATGCGCGCCGCGCAGCGCGGCGCGTCCGTCCTCGTCGAGCGCGAACATGTCCTGGCCGCGCAGCCGCACCGTGCCTTCGGACGGCGTGTCCAGGCCCGCGAGGATGGACAGCAGCGTGCTCTTGCCCGAGCCCGAGGCGCCGACGATGGCCACGGACTCCCGCGCCTGCAGCTGGAAATTGATGTCATGCAGAATGGTCAGCACGCCGTCGGCGTCCTGGACCGACTTGCTGACGTGATCGACTTCGAGGATGTTCTGAACCATGAATCAACCGCAGATGCGCCGCCGTGAATGGATCGTGCACTGTAGCGCCTGTGTCGTGAGCCTCGCCGCGGCGGGGGGCTTGCCGCGGCCTGTCGCGGCGCAAGGCCGCACCGAAGCCGCGGCCGCCACCGCGAAAGCGCCGCGCCGCATCGTGGTGTTGGGCGACAGTCTCTCGGCCGAATACGGCCTGGCCCGCGGCAGCGGCTGGGTGGCGCTGCTGGACGAGCGGCTCAAGGCGCAGAAGCTGGGCGCCGAGGTGATCAACGCCAGCATCAGCGGCGACACGACGTCGGGCGGCCGGTCGCGCCTGCCGGCGCTGCTCCAGCAGCATCGCCCGACCCACCTGATCATCGAGCTGGGCGGCAACGACGCGCTGCGCGGCCTGCCGCTGAAGATGACGCGGGAGAACCTGGCGGCCATGGTGCGGGCCGGCAAGGAGGCCGGGGCCAAGGTGATGTTGGTGGGCATGCAGATCCCGCCCAACATGGGCGCGAGCTACGGCCGCGATTTCGAAGCCGGCTTCCGGACCGTCGCGCAGGAGGAGAAGGTGCCGCTGGTGCCCTTCCTGCTGGCCGGCGTGGCGGACCGCGCGGACGCGGCGGCATGGTTCCAGGCCGATCGCATCCATCCGCTGGCCAAGGCCCATCCGGTGATGCTGGACAACGTCTGGAAGGTGCTGCGGCCGCTGCTCTGAGCCCGCCGGCGCCGGCTCGCGTTCGAGCCATGGGCGCGCGTCACGCGACCGCCACTTCCCTGGGTCGGAGACGTCGCGATCCTGCCTTGGATGAGGCGGATCTCCACCAGCGTGAGCGCTTGTTGAAGCCCCCACCAGCTTTGAGGATGGAGGTCCTCCGATCGGGTCAGCCCTTGGGCCTGGAGGCCTGGGACCGCTGACCTGCCGGAGGACATCCCTTCCACTTTTCAACGCTTAGAGGTGTGCAGATGCAGGTTGTGACTGAACGTGAGATGGAGCAGGTGCAAGGCGGCTTCGGGCCGGTCGGCGCCGTGGTGGGCGGCGTGATCGGCGCGGTCTCCCAGGGGAGCGCGGCGTACATCACCGGCCAAGGCATGCGCGGCGCGATGACGGCGGCCGCGCTGGGGGCGGCCGTCGGCGCGATCGCCGGCGGCACCGGGGGCATGAGCATCATTGCCACCGCGGTGCGCAGTGTGCAGGTGAGCACCTTCGCCGCTGGCGCGCAGATGCTGGCCAGCGGCCCGCAGAAGAAGCTCCGGACGGAGACCTCCCAATGACCTGCGCGTCGACATCCGTATCGATCGTCGCATCGAGGACTTCCCTTCCCCTTTCCAACGCTTCGAGGTGTGCCATGCAAGTGCTGAATGAACGTGAGATGGATCAGGTGCAAGGCGGCTTCGGCCCGGCCGGCGCGGTGGTGGGGGGCGTGATCGGCGCGCTGTCCCACGGGAGCGCGGCGCTGATCACCGGCGCCGACCTGCGCGGCGCGCTCGGCGCGGCGGCGGTCGGCGGCGCCGTGGGCGCGCTCACCGGGGCCACCGGCGGGCTGGCCACGATCGCCACCGCGGTCCGCAGCTTCCAGGTGAGCACCGTCACCGCGGTCGGCCAGGTCCTGATCGGCGGCACGCAGAAGAAGCTCCGGACCGAGACCTCTCAATGACCTCCGGGCGTTGACGGGGCGGGCAGGCATTGCGCTTGCCTCAGGGTCGTCAGCACGTGACATGGAGCAAGCCCCGCGTGGTGCATGACGACCCTCCCCGCCACGGCGCCTCGCACGCGCGAGCGGGCGAGCGCGCCGGTTCCGGCAAGCCGCCGATCAGCGGCCCGTGGTGGAGCAAGCTCGGCCCCGGCCTGATCACCGGTGCGGCCGACGACGATCCCAGCGGCATCGCGACCTACTCGCAGGCCGGTGCCCAGTACGGCTACGCCGTCGGCTGGACGGTGCTGGTCACCTTCCCGCTGATGGTCGGCATCCAGCTGGCCAGCGCGCGCATCGGGCGCATCACCGGCAAGGGCCTCACCGAGACCTTCTCGCGGTTGTGCCCGCGCTGGCTGGTGGTGGCGCTGGTCGCGCTGCTGGTCGTGGCCAACATGATCAACCTCGGCGCCGACCTCAGCGCGATGGGCGATGCGATGCACCTGGCGCTCGGCGGGCCCGCGGGTGCCTATGTCGTCGCGATGGCGCTGCTCTCGCTGCTGCTGCAGATCTGGCTCCCCTACGAGCGCTACGTGATGCTGCTCAAGTGGCTGACGCTGACGCTGCTGGCCTATGTCGGCGTGGGCTTCGCGGCGAAGGCCGACTGGACGCTGGCGCTGCGCTCGCTGGTGCTGCCGTCGATGCGCTGGGACCGTGAGTACGCCACCACCGTCGTGGCGATCCTGGGCACGACCATCAGTCCCTACCTCTTCTTCTGGCAGGCCAACCAGGAGTCCGAGGAGATCCGCCGCATCGACGCCGACCGCCCGCTCGCCGTCGCGCCGGAACAGGCCGCGGCGCAGTTCCACCGCCTGCGCACGGACACGCTGGTCGGCATGGGTTTCTCCAACGCCATCGCCTTCTTCATGATCGTCGCCACGGCCGCCGCGCTGCATGCGCACGGCGTGCGCGACATCGAGACCACCGCCCAGGCCGCGACGGCGCTCAAGCCGGTGGCGGGGGAATTCGCCTTCGCGCTGTTCGCGGCGGGCATCGTCGGCACTGGCTTCCTGGCGCTGCCGGTGCTGGCCGGCTCGGCCGCGTACGCGGTAGCCACACTGGCGGGCGTGCGCCGGGGGCTCGACCGCCCGCCCCGCTCGGCCCGCAGCTTCTACGCGATCCTGAGCGGCGCCATGCTGATCGGCCTGGCGGTCAGCCTCTCGGGCTTCAATCCGATGAAGGCGCTGTACTGGTCGGCGGTGGTCAACGCGGTCATCTCGGTGCCGATCATGGCCGCGGTGATGATCGCCGCCTCGCACCCGAAGATCGTCGGCGAGCTGCGCCTGCCCACGGTCTGGCGCGTGCTGGGCTGGCTCGCCACGGCGGCCATGGCGGCGGCGACCGTGGCGATGCTGGTCCTGCAGACTTCCGGCAGCGCCTGAGGCCGGGGCTAGACTGGCCCGATGACCACGCCCGCTCCGCTCCACGACGCCTGGACCCTGCGCATCGACGACCTCTGGCGCCGCGCGCCCGACATGGCTGGCGACCAGTTGGTGGCCGCGATCGACGCGCTCGCCGCCGAGCGCCCCGCGCACGATGGGCGCGCGCTGTTCGAGCGCGCCTGCGCGCGCGACACCGCCGGCCGCGAGTCGGAGGCCGAGCCGCTGTACCGCGCCGCGCTCGCGAGCGGCCAGCTCGATCCCTACCGGCGCACGCGCGCGGTGCTGCAACTGGGCAGCACGCTGCGCTGGCTCGGCCGGCTCGACGAGAGCGAGGCGCTGATCGCGGGCGAACTCACGCATCACCTGCAGCCGGGCAACGACCGGCCCCTGCACGACGAGGCGCGCGCCCTGCTCGCGCTCACCTATGCGGCACAAGGGCGCGGCGCGGAGGCCGCGGGCCTGGCGCTGGCGGCGCTGGCGCCGCGGCTGTCGCGCTACAACCGCTCGATGCTGGCCTGCGCGAAGCAGCTCGCCAGCGAAGTCTGGGATGACGGCCAGCCGCCGCGTCCGCCCTTCCAGCCGCTGCACGAGGGCGGCTTCGTGCTGCGCCCCTATCGGGCGGAGGACCTGCCCGCCTTCGTCGAGGCCGCGCGCGAATCGGCGGCCACCGTCGGCCGCTGGCTCGGCTTCGCGCACGCCGCCTATTCGGCCGAGGAAGGCGCGGCCTGGTTCGCGCGCAGCGCGCAGAACCTCGCGGCTGGTACCGCCTATGAGCTCGGTGTCTTCGAGCGCGACACCGGCGCCTTCGTCGGCGGTGGCGGGCTCAACCACTTCAATTCGGTCCACCCGTTCTGCAACCTCGGCTACTGGGTGCGCGCGTCGTGGCAAGGGCGCGGCGTCGCCGTGGCCATCGTGCGGGCGCTCAGCCGTCATGCGTTCGACACGCTGAAGATGCGCCGCGTGGAGATCGTCGTGTCCGTCGGCAACGAACCCAGCCGCGCGGTCGCCATCAAGGCCGGCGCTCATTACGAGGGCGTGCTGCGCAACCGGCTGCAGGTCAACGGCCAGATCTCCGATGCGCACATGTTCTCGCTCGTGCCGCCGGCGGGCAGCGCCGCGGATTGAGCGGAGCGGGCCGCCTTGGCGGCTCAGCCGGGGCTCAGCCTGGGCTCAGTCAGGGAAACGGCCGCCGATCTCGCGCATCAGCTCGGTGGCGGCGGCGGTCAGGCCCCGTGCGACCGCGCCATCCCACGCGGCGTCGAACGCGCCTGACGGGCCGATGGCCGTCAGCGCCAGCGCCATCTGCGCGTCGCTGTCGAAGACCGGCACGGCCAGCGCGCTCACGCCCTCGACGATCCCGCCCACCGAGCGGTGCAGCGCCCGGCGGCGGATCTCCGCCAGCGTGCGCGAGAACGCCGGCCAGGCCGGCAGTTCCTGCGGCGGATCGTGGCGCCCGACGCGAGCGAGATCGGACGGCCCCTTGCGCCGCGCCTCGGCGAGCATCGCCTTGATCTCCGCCTCGGGCCGATAGGCCGCGAACAGCGGTCCCGACGCGGTGTCCGACAGCGACACCACGGTCCCGTGGCGCATCGTCACGTACACGGCGGCGGGCGACGCGGCGGTACGCACGATCGTCGCGCCCTGCGAGCCCCAGACGGCGATCGCCACCGTGTGGCCGATTTCCTCGGCGAGCGCCTCCAGCCGCGCCGTCGCCAGCCGGATCGGATCGATCTGCTGGATCCCGATCAGGCCCATCTCCATCGCCAGGGGCCCCAGCCCGTAATAGCCGGTCGCGGGGTCCTGGCGCATCAGGCCGAGCTTGCAGAAGCTCACCAGATAGGGGTGGGCCTTGGCCGGGCTCATCTCCGCCGCTTGCGACAGCACTTTCAGCGGCAGCGGCTGCCCGCGCGCGGCGGCGGCCTTCAGCAGACGGCCGCCGACCTCGATGCTCTGGATCCCCCGCCGGTCCTCGCGGTCATTGGAGCCGGACTCGTCATCGGTCATATCCTGGATGCTCATTTCGCCATTGTTGAACGGATTTCACGCTCCGGCTATATTCGCTTTCAACGAACGGATTTGGTTTTGCTGAATTCGATTCGATCCGCACCTCCACTCCGCCATCGCCCGGGACACGCCATGACCAAGCAGTTCGCCAGCCACGCCGACGTCGAGGAGAAGCAGGTCTCCTTCGTCAAGCTCAGCGACAACGCCTACGCCTACACGGCCGAAGGGGACCCCAACACCGGCATCGTCATCGGCGACGACGCGGTGATGGTGATCGACACGCAGGCCACGCCGGTCATGGCGCAGGACGTCATCCGGCGCATCCGCGAGGTCACGGACAAGCCCATCCAGTACGTCGTGCTGAGCCACTACCACGCGGTGCGCGTGCTGGGCGCCTCGGCGTATGAGCCGCAGCACGTCATCGCCAGCCGCGACACCTACGACCTCATCGTCGAACGCGGCGAGCAGGACAAGGCCAGCGAGATCGGGCGGTTTCCGCGGCTGTTCCGCAATGTCGAATCGGTGCCCGAGGGACTGACCTGGCCGACGATCACCTTCGAGGGAAGGATGAGCCTGTGGCTGGGCAAGCTCGAGGTGCAGCTGATCCAGCTGGGCCGCGGTCACACGAAGGGCGATACGGTCGTGTGGCTGCCGGAGCAGAGGATCCTGTTCTCCGGCGATCTGGTGGAGTTCGACGCCACGCCGTATGCGGGCGACGCCTACTTCGCCGACTGGCCGCGGACGCTGGACAACATCGCCGCGCTCAAGCCGGCCGCGCTGGTGCCGGGACGCGGCGCCGCGCTGACGACGCCGGAATCGGTCGCGCAAGGGCTCGCAGGAACCCGGGCATTCATCGCGGATCTGCATGACTCGGTCAAGGCGGGCGTCGCGGCGGGAAAGGATCTGAACGCGGTCTACAAGGCGACCTATGCGGCGATGAAGCAGAAGTACGGCCATTGGGTCATCTTCGACCACTGCATGCCCTTCGACGTCACGCGCTGCTACGACGAGGTCACGCAATACCGCGACCCGCGGATCTGGACCGCGGAACGGGACCAGGAGATGTGGAAGACGCTCGAAGGCTGATGTCATGTCCGAGGTCGACTACCAGCGCGTCGTCTATCCCTACCGGCGCGGTCCGGACCAGGACGCGCATGCGCGCGGCCAGTTGGCGTGCCATCCGGTGGCCGTCGTCGGGGCCGGGCCGGTCGGGCTGACCGCGGCGATCGATCTCGCGCTGCAGGGCGTGCCCGTCGTGCTGCTCAACGACGATGGGCGGCTCTCGGTCGGCTCGCGCGCGCTGTGCTTCTCCAAGCGCACGCTCGAGATCCTCGATCGCCTCGGCTGCGGGCAGCGGCTCGTCGACAAAGGCGTTTCCTGGAACGTGGGCCGCGTCTTCTTCCGTGACGAGCAGGTCTACCGCTTCGACCTCCTGGCCGAGTCCGGCCATCAGCGTCCCGCCTTCGTCAACCTGCAGCAGTACTACGTCGAGGGCTTCCTGGTCGAGCGCGCGCTCGAGCTGCCCTTGATCGATCTGCGCTGGCATCACCGCGTCACCGGCCTCGAGCAGCACGGTGACGGCGTCACGCTGAGCATCGACACGCCCGAAGGGCCCTACGCCTTGCGCGCGGATCACGTGGTCGCCTGCGATGGTTCGCGCTCCACGCTGCGGCGCCTGATCGGCCAGGAGAGCCACGGCAGGACTTTCAAGGATCGATTCCTGATCGCCGACGTGCGCATGAACGCGCCCTTCCCCGCCGAGCGCTGGTTCTGGTTCGATCCGCCCTTCCATCCGGGTCAGAGCGTGCTGCTGCACCGCCAGCCCGACGGTGTGTGGCGCATTGATTTCCAGCTGGGCTGGGATGCCGATCCGGCGCTGGAGAAGCAGCCGGCGCGCATCCTGCCGCGCGTGCGCACGCTGATGCGCGAAGCGTCGATCGCCGCGGGCGGCGATGGCCAGGTGCCGGACATCGAGCTGGTCTGGGCGAGCGTCTACACCTTTGCCTGCATGCGCATGGACAGTTTCCGGCATGGGCGGCTCCTCTTCGCGGGTGATGCCGCGCATGGTGTCTCGCCGTTTGGCGCGCGGGGCGCCAACTCCGGCATCCAGGATGCGGACAACCTCGCGTGGAAGCTGGCGGCGGTCGTGCAGGGCCGCGCGCCCGATGCGCTGCTCGACCGCTACGCGCGCGAGCGCGAGATGGCCGCGGACGAGAACATCCTGAACTCGACGCGTTCCACGGACTTCATCACGCCCAAGAGCGAGGTCAGCCGTCTCTTCCGTGATGCGACGCTGACGCTCGCGCGCGATTTCGATTTCGCTCGCCGCCTTGTCAACAGTGGCCGCCTGTCCGTCCCGACCACGGCGTACGGCGCGGTCGCCACCGACGCACCGATCCATCTCGAGGGCCGCGACGACTGGCTGCTGCGCCAGATGCGCCCAGGCCGCTTCACCGCCCTGATCTTCGACGCCCCGCCCTCCGCAGACCGAGGGCAGCGAGCTTCGGTGGGGCCGGAATGGGGCTTGGGGGTCCTGGAGGGATCCCCCATGCCCCGTGGAGAGCCCGCGCCTGGCCTTGCGCAGTGGACCGTGCCCGTGCTCGTGCACATCGACGACGCGCTCGACCCGCAGGGTCTGGTCCGTACCCGCTACAACGCCGAGCCGGGCCTTGTGGTTCTGCTGCGGCCGGATCAGCATGTCTGCGCCCGTCTTCACCGTCCGACGGCGGCGGACATCGAAGCTGCGATGCGCCGCGCGCTTGGGCGGGATGTCGTTCTCGAGGAGGTGTCCGCATGTCCCTGATCACTGCGTCGCACTTCGATGCCGGCGATGATTTCTACGAAGCGCTGATTGCTGCGCATCACGGTCTCGAGCCTGCGCAGAGCCACGCCTTCAATGCGCGGCTGATCCTGCTGCTGGCCAATCACATCGGTCGCCAGGACGTGCTGCTCGAGGCGTTGTCCGCCGCGGCCCGTGCCCTTCCCGCTCCTTCCACCGAGGCCCTGACCCCGGGCTCCGCTTCCCCACGAGGACAAGCATGAACGCACCAGAGACTCTCCGCCCCGCCGCGCCGGCGGGTGTGGCCACGGCCGAGGCCGGGCTCCGCTACCAGAGCGGCTTCGGCAACCAGTTCGAGACCGAGGCTGTCGCGGGCGCATTGCCCAGAGGCCGCAACAGCCCGCAGCGGGCGCCGATGGATCTTTATCCGGAGCTGCTTTCGGGCAGCGCCTTCACCGCGCCGCGGGTCGAGAACCGCCGCACCTGGCTCTACAGACGTCAGCCGTCCGTGGTGACGGGCGCGTTCCATGCATACGAGCAGCCCTTCTGGACGAGCGGGGCGGCCGGGGGGGTCGCGTCGCCGCCCGATCCGCTGCGCTGGCATCCGTTCCCGATGCCGGAGGAGCAGCCGGGCGTCGATTTCATCGATGGTTTGAAGACCGTGGTCAGCAACGGCGATCCCGATGCGCAGACCGGCATGGCGGCGCTGGTCTATGCGTTCAACCGGCCGATGACGCGCCGTGCGCTGATGAATGCTGACGGCGAGATGCTGATCGTGCCGCAGCAAGGCGGGCTGCGCCTGACCACCGAGATGGGCCTGCTCGACGTGATCCCGGGCGAGATCGCATTGATCCCGCGCGGCGTGAACTTCCGCGTCGAGGCGCATGACGGCGCGGCGCGCGGCTACATCTGCGAGAACTATGGCGCGGCGTTCCGTCTGCCGGAGCTGGGTCCGATCGGCTCCAACGGCCTGGCCAATCCGCGCGACTTCCTCGCACCGGTCGCCGCGCATGAAGCGGACGGCGCGCCCTATGAGGTGATCCGCAAGACCGGCGGCGCGCTGTGGCGCAACGAGCAGGCGGTCACGCCGTTCAACGTCGTCGCGTGGCACGGCAACCTGACGCCGCTGAAGTACGACACCCGGCATTTCATGACGATCGGCTCGATCAGTTTCGATCACCCGGACCCGTCGATCTTCACCGTGCTGACCTCGCCGAGCGACACCGCCGGCACGGCCAACTGCGACTTCGTGATCTTCCCGCCGCGCTGGCTGGTGCAAGAGGACACCTTCCGTCCGCCCTGGTACCACCGCAACGTGATGAGCGAGTTCATGGGCCTTGTCTACGGTCAGTACGACGCCAAGCCCGAGGGCTTCCGCCCCGGCGGCGCGAGCCTGCACAACTGCCTGGTGCCGCACGGCCCCGATGCCGACGCCTTCGAGGCGGCGAGCACGCGCGCGCTCACGCCGCAGAAGCTCGACCACACGCTGGCCTTCATGTTCGAGAGCCGCTGGCGCTTGCGGCCGTCCGAATGGGCGCTGCGGGGCGGCGCGCTCGACATGGACTACGCCGCCTGCTGGCGCGGGCTGAAGGACAAGTTCAAGCCGGCATGACGGCATCGGACTTGCCGCGCCCGCTCCACCGATGATCAGAACAACGAAAGCAGATGCCATGACCGCCCTCGCCGACCTCGACCACACCCACGATCCCGCGCTGCGCAGCTGGGTCGCGTCCGCCAACGCGCCGGACACCGACTTCCCGATCCAGAACCTGCCGCTGGGCATGTTCCGTCCCGCTGGCGCGACCGGCTCCTTCAGGCCGGGCACGGCCATCGGCGACCAGGTCCTGGACCTGATCGCCGCGGCGGAGCTGGGCGCGCTGTCCGAATCGCTGGGCGCCGTGCTGCGCACCTGCGAGGGCCTGGGACTCAATTCGCTGATGGCCATGGGGCCGGCGCTGCGCCGGCAACTGCGTCATGAACTCGTCGCCGCGCTGAACGCGGATGCGGGGCCGAAGCAGTCGACGCTGCTCACGCCGGCGCTGACGCCGATGGCCGAGGCCGAGATGACGCTGCCCTGCCGCATCGGCGACTACACCGACTTCTACGCCGGCATCCATCACGCGACGGCGGTGGGCAAGCTGTTCCGCCCGGACAACCCGCTGCTGCCGAACTACAAGTGGGTGCCGATCGGCTATCACGGGCGGGTTTCTTCGATTGGCGTCAGCGGGCAGACCTTCCGCCGCCCGGTCGGACAGACCAAGGCGCCCGATGCCGAGATGCCGGGCGTCGGCCCGATCAAGCGGCTGGACTATGAGCTGGAGGTCGGGGCGCTGGTGGGCACGGGCAACGCGCAGGGACATCCGATCGCGATCGGCGAGGCCGAGCAGCACCTGTTCGGTCTGGTGCTGCTGAACGACTGGTCGGCGCGCGACATCCAGGCGTGGGAGTACCAGCCGCTGGGCCCGTTCCTGTCCAAGAGTTTTGCGACGACGCTGTCGCCCTGGGTGATCACGATGGAGGCGCTGGCGCCGTTCCGCCGCCCATTCACGCGGCCGGAGGGCGATCCGCAGCCGCTGCCCTACCTCGATGGCCAGGCCAATCGCGAGCGCGGCGCGATCGGCATCACGCTGGAGGTTCATCTGCAGACCCGCGCGATGCGGGACGAAGGCGTCGCGCCGGCGAAGCTGATGCAGTCCGAGTTCGCCGATGCCTACTGGACCGTCGCGCAGATGCTGACGCACCACGCGAGCAACGGCTGCAACCTGCAGCCGGGCGATCTGTTCGGATCGGGCACGATGTCGGGCCCGGCGGCGGACCAGGGCGGATCGCTGCTCGAGCTCACGCAAGGCGGCAAGCAGCCGATCACGCTGCCCAATGGGGAGCAGCGCGTGTTCCTGCAGGACGGAGACAGCGTCGCGCTGGTCGGCCGCTGCGAGGCGCCTGGCCGCCGCACGATCGGCTTCGGGCCCTGCATCGGCACGGTGCTGCCGGCGGTGGGCTGAGGCGCAACCTATTGCACGATCGCGCCCGCATTCGCGCAGCGTTGAAAGAACGACACGCTGTTGATCACCCGCGTGTCGTTCGGGGCCGATTGAGCGGCTCCGCGCGCTGAGGCGGTTTCAGGCGATTCAGCGCTCCTGCTGCCGCGCCGGTCCATCGCCACGGGCACGTGGCGGTTCGGCCCGGGGCGGCTCGGCGCGAGGCGCCGCTGGACGCGGCGGTTCCGCGCGCGGCGCTTCCATCCGCGGCTGCGGCATCGGCATCGGCCGTGGCGCCTCGATGCGAGGCGGCTCGGCGCGCGGGGCCTCGATCCGCGGTTGCGGACGCTCGAAGCGGGGCTGCTCGGCACGAGGCGCCTCAAAGCGAGGCTGCTCCACGCGGGGCTGCGCTGGAGGCGCGACACGCACCGCGTCCTGCCGGTCGCGCTGACCATCGCGTTGGCCGTCTCGCTGGCCGTCGCGACCGCGATGGAACCAGTCACCACGATCGCCGCGGTCGCCGCGATCGGCGTTCTCCGGGAAGCGCTGGCGCCAGCCGTCGCGGTCGCCCTCGCGGCGCTCGGATGGACGCTGCACATCCGGGCTGCGAGACGGCAGCGCGGGCGGCGTCACCGCCGGCGGCTGAGGCGCGACGCCAGGCGCCTGCGACGGCTGCGGACGCACGGCCGTTGCCTCGGGCTCCGGCCGGATCACGCCGCGCACCGGGCGGCTCTCGCCGGGCCGGGCATCGCCAAAGCCATCCGGCCGGCCGTCGTGATTCCGGTCGATGAAGGGGCGGCCCTCGTTGCGGCCGTCCGGTTTGCCATCGCCATTGCGGTCGATGAACGGCCGGCCATCGGGACGGCCCTCCGTCTGATTGCCCGGACGCGGCGGCCACGAGCGCTGCGGCTGCAGCGCGGCGGGCGGCAACGGTCCGGCCACCGGCCGCTGCGTGAAGAGCGAGCCATGCTCGCGCTCATGCCGGTAGACCGGCGGGCGATCGCCGGGCCGCACGGCGGTGGCCAGCAGCGGATTGGGATTCACGCGGCGCCAGTATTCCGGGCTGTGGCGGTAGGACGGGGTCCAGGCCTCGCGCGGCGCCAGCGGTACCCAGGCGCCGTAGCGCGGCGGCGGCGGACGGCGGCCGCCGACGACGACCCCCACCGACACCGACGGCCCCACCCAGCCCACCAGCGCCGGCGCATACGCCGGACGCCGCACATAAGGCCCCGGCACCCAGCACCAGCGGTCGCGCCAGTAGGCCCAGCGTCCGTAATGGAAGGGCGCGAAGCCCCAGGGCATGTCGTCGACCCAGGTCCAGCCCCAGCGCGAGCTCCACATCCAGCGGCCGTAGCGGTACGGCGCCCAGTCCGACACCACGACGGTCGGCACCCACACCGCGCCATAGTCGGCGCTCTGCTCCCACGCGCCGTAGCGCGCGAGGTCCTCGGAACCGGTCATCTCCGGCGAGACGTAGGGCACTGGCGTGCCGCTGCCGACCAGCGGCTGCACCGTGTCGCGGCTGTCTTCCAGCATCAGGCGTGCGAAGCCGTCCTGGCGCAGCGGCTGGCGCTCGGTGCGCGGCCCGTTGTCCCACCAGAATTCGGCCTGCTCATTGGTCGTCAGCCACACCGGCTGGGCGTCGGTGGCCCGCGATTCGAACCGGAGCTTGCCCTGCCAGGCCTGCGCCTCGCTGCCGCGCTCGAGCTGCGTGACGCGGTACAGCCCTTCGCGCTCGAAAGCGAAGCGGCCTTCCAGCGTGCGCAGCGTCCATTCGTCCGCCGCCTCTTGGCCGCGCAGCCGCAGCCCCACCGAGCCCTTGGCGATCTGCACCGCCACGCGGTTGTCGTTGAGCGCGTTGAATTCGATCTCGCTGCGCTGGTCCAGCCACAGCGTCGAGGCGCCGACGCTGATCGTCGCGCCGCTGCCGTCGTCGGCGCGCAGGCGATCGCCGTCGCCGATGGTCTGATTGCGCTGCATCTGCACCCATTCGCGCTCTTCGGCGTCGTAGAGCCAAACGGTGCCGGTCAACTCGGCGAGGCGCCCCGCGCGCGCGGGCGGATCGGCCAGCGCCGGCCCGTGCGCGAGCAAGGCCGCCAGCGCGATCAGCAGCAAGGCCGTGGCCGCGAGCCAGCGCGGCATCGGGAAGCGGTTCAAGGGGTGGGTCATGGCCGGAAACCTCCGCCGGGGAGCCGGCGGCCTGCGGGGCGCGGAGTGCCGCGATCGTTTCTTAACGCGCCGCCGACGCCGCGGTGCACCTCTGCTTACATCTTGACGCCCTGTTAATCGTCCGTGTTCGGGTCCAGACCCGGGAACAGGATCTCGGTGAAGCCAAAGCGGCTGAAGTCCTTGATTCGCATCGGATACAGCGTGCCGACGAGGTGGTCGCACTCGTGCTGGACGACGCGGGCGTGGAAGCCCTCGGCCTCACGGTCGATGGGTTGGCCGTGCTCGTCGACGCCGCGATAGCGGATGCGGCTCAGGCGCGGCACGACGCCGCGCAGGCCGGGGACGGACAGGCAGCCCTCCCAGCCGTCCTCCATGGCGTCCGAGAGCGGCTCGATGACCGGGTTGATGAGCACCGTCATCGGCACCGGCGGCGCGTCGGGATAGCGCTCGTTGCGCTGGAAGCCGAACACGACGACCTGCAGGTCCACGCCGATCTGTGGCGCGGCCAGCCCGGCGCCGTTGGCGGCCTGCATCGTGTCGAACATGTCCTCGAGCAGCGCCTTCAGCTCGGGCGTGTCGAAGGCCTCGACCGGCTTGGCGTGGCGCAGCAGGCGAGGATCGCCCATCTTGAGAATCTCGCGAACGGCCATGGCGGCTTCCTTTGCGGTGACATGCGGGCGACGGCGCCGGACGGCGGCATCGCGTAATCTGCGGGCCATTCTAAGAACGCCATCCAGGAGACTCCCTTGAGCGCCTCGACCGCCCTGCCCGCTTATCTGGAACCGCTCGGCCACGGCATCTACGCCGTCGACACGGCCTTCCAGCGCGACCACTTCGACGCGGCCTTCCTGATCGTCGATGACGGCCGCGCGGCCTTCATCGACACCGGCACGCGGCATGCGTTGCCGCGGCTGCTGGGCGCGCTGGAGGCGCTCGGCCTGCCGCGGGACGCGGTGGACTGGGTCATTCCGACCCATGTGCATCTGGACCATGCCGGCGGCGTGGGCCCGTTGATGGCGGAACTGCCGGCGGCGACGCTGCTGGTGCATCCGCGCGGGCTGCGGCACATGGTGGATCCGTCGGCGCTGTGGGCGGGCGCGCTCGCGGTGTACGGCGAGGAAGAAATGCGCCGCTCTTATGGCGAGCTGGTTGGCGTGCCGGAATCTCGCACGCAGGCGAGCAGCGACGAGCAGCGCATCGCGCTGGGCGGCCGCACGCTGCGGCTGATCGACACGCCGGGGCACGCGCGGCATCACCACTGCGTGTGGGATGAAGTCAGCGGCGGCTGGTTCACCGGGGACACCTTCGGCCTGTCGTATCGCGAGTTCGACGATCCCGTGCGCGGCGCGTGGATCTTGCCGACCAGCACGCCGGTGCAGTTCGAGCCCGACGCGCTGAGGGCGTCGATCGCGCGGATGATGGCGGCGCATCCGGGACGCATGTATCTGACGCATTACAGCCGCATCGGCAAGGACGCGGCGGATGTGGAGCGCCTGGCGGCGCTGCTGGTGGCGCAGATCGACGAGATGGAGGCGATCGCGCGGCGCTTGAAGGACGCGCCGGATCGGCATGCGGCGCTCAAGCGCGAGCTGCTGGCGCTGTTCCAGCGCCGGGCGGCGGAGCACCTGACCGAGCCGATGCCGCCGACGCGCGTGGCCGCGCTGCTGGCGATGGATGTCGAGCTCAATGCGCAGGGGCTGGGGGTGTGGCTGGACAAGCTGGACAAGCCGGCGCGGGGGTGAATCAGATTCCGGGAATCTGGGATCGAACCCAGGTGGCCATGTCCTCGTTCTCGAACTCCGACAGGTAATCGACCAAACCTTGCCCATCGGCTCCCGCGGTGAATGGATCAGCGCCCGCAGCCACAAGCCGGGTGAAGAGTTCCTTGTAGCCAAGCGCCGCGACCTCGAACAGGACTGGCTCGCCGAATGAATTTTTCGTGTTGATATCGGCTCCACGCGAGTGGAGCCAGAACACCCCGGCTTGATCGTTCTCCACGGCGAGAAAGTGAAGGACCGTCTCGCCGATGCCATTCACGAGATGGACCAACTCGGGTCGGTTCTCCACGAGAGCGACGGAGCGCTCGTACTCCTGCGCATAGAGCGCGTTGCGGAGTTCATACCAGGCAGGATCAGTTTCGCTCATGGTCCCGAAGCATAGGGCTCGTATCGGTGGCCAATTGCTTTTCCTCGAGATGGGCGATTGAAGCTGATGAGCAGCATCGGTCCTCCGTGACTCATGTCCTTCATGGGGGGCATTCGGGTACAACTCGCGGATGAGTACTCCCGTCACTCTCACGCCAGTATCGCCAGCGGATGGACCACTGCTGGACAATCTCTGGCAGTTCTATGAGCTGGAATCATCGGCCTGGTCTCACGAAGACATCGATGCCAACGGCCGGTTCAACTCCTTGTCCGAACTTCTCGGCCAGCTGGGCGACGCCGACGCGTTGCAGAAAGGCCATTTCATCCGCTACGAGGGAAACCTCGCCGGACTGTTCATCGAGAGCCTCCAGCAGTTGGAGGAAACCACGATCAAGGAGTTCGCCGATGTTTACGTTCTGCCTAAGTTCCGCAGACGCGGTATCGCCTCGGAAGTGATACGCCAGACTGTCCTCGCCTCTGAAGAGCCGTGGCTGGTCGGCGTGTTTCGTGACGATCTGAATGCGGTCCGCTTCTGGGAGCGTGCATTCGAGCGCCTGCCGTTCTCTTCGGTCAGAGAGCTTCTGCCGCCCGAGTATCCGGAGCTGCGCGAGTTCATCGTCAACGACGCCGGCCATTCTTGAGCCGTCGTTTGCATCACCTTTCGGAACCCAGGGCGATCGCGGCGGGCCTGACAGCCATACCGCGATGCGCCATGCTCCCGCCATGACGAACGTCCAAGACAACCCTGCGCCACCAGCGCCGCCCAACCTTCGAGCGAATCTCGAGCGCCTGCTCGCCAGCGGCCGCGATGGCGCCCTGCTGCGCTACGGTCTGGGCCAGGCGCTGCTGCGCGAAGAGCAGTTCGACGCCGCTGAACTGCATCTGCGAGAGGCCACTCGGCTGGATCCCGCGTACTCGGCAGCCTGGAAGCTGCTCGGCAAGGCGCTTGAGCGGTTGGGCCGCGGCGATGAAGCCGAAGCCGCATGGCAGCACGGTCTCGAAGTCGCCCGAGAGCGCGGCGATCTGCAGTCCATCAAGGAGATCGAGGTCTTCCTCAAACGACGTGCGCGCGCTCGGCAGGCCGCGGCAGACGAAGGCCGCTGAGCCCGCCAACGGTCAACGGACTTTCACTCGGCGGCGTTGCATGCCACGCATGCGCGACGAACGACCGCAATGGCAATGGCGCGCTCTATCAGCCCATCTCTTGCGTGATGACGGAAGAGCTCATGTACGACCGTGGCCAAGGGAATCTGATCGCCGTCGTGCGCATCCGTGAAGGCCGGATCATCTCGATCCAGTTTGGGGAGCAGGGGCGTTACGCGCCGCGATGAGCGCGCTTCCCCCGCTCCTTTCAAAGCCCCCCGCCGTGCCGTAGGAACTTCCTAACGCGGCCGAGCTTCCGCGGCCATGCGAACCAAGGCCTTGGCGAAATTGTCCACATTCAGCGTGCCGACCCCCGTGGTCTGGTCGTAGCCGGGACCTGCCCGGTAGTACCAGGTATCGCCGCGGACAATATCCCGCAGCGGTGCATCGGCGCCCGGGCCGTAGGCCTGACCATTGCGCACGAGCGCATACAACGGATAGTTCAGCAGCCCCAGACGTCCGCCGACGCGCTGTCCCAGGAGCGCCGCGATACCGGCCAGTTGCGGCGCGACAAAGCTGGTGCCGCCGTTGCCGTACGAGATGCTGAAAGCACCGTTCTGATCCGTGAAGTCGACCGCATAACCGGTATTGGGATCCGCATTGAGAGAAACGTCCGGGACGTTTCGTCCGGCAAACCCGCCTCGCAGCTCGAGCAGGTCCTCCGGCGGATTGGTGGAGTTGTCCGTCAACTTCTGCCCCGTCGCCGTCAGCGCGATCCCCGGGATCGCCTTCTGATAACTGGGTCGTTTGAAATACGCACTGACACCGCCGCCGCTGCCTTCGCTCCAAACCCCGCACGTCGTCTTCAGGTCCAACTTGCGCGCGGCGCACACAGGCGCCAGATAACTCCATCCCCATGCCTGCTCGGTGGGAATAGTCACGGTCACGCCGGAATTGAAGACAAGCGTCGAGGGCAAGGTCGTGCCGCCGGCGGAGGTCACATACGGCGAAGAGCCCGGCATTTGCACACTGACCAGTGCGCTGTACTGGGACAAGGGCAAACCTCGATTCGCTTCATACGATCCGGAATCTCCTTGCGCGGCGATGATGGTCTGCCCTTGCGCGGCCGCCTGCATGAAGATCTGGTTCTGCAGCTTCATGTCGGAGATCTTGGTACCGCCGATCCGCTGGCTCGCCGCGGCGACATCGGCCTCAAGGCTGCCCCAGCTCACCGAGATCGTGTCGGCCACGTTGTCATTGACCGCCTTGTAAAAGGCGTCGATGAACCCGGTGCGCGCATCAATCGGCGCCTCATAGACGACGATCTTCGCCGCAGGCGCCAAACCGCCGGCCTGCTGCACGTCCAGGGTGGTTTCGCTCGAGTTGTCCGTGATGGGTCCGGCGCCGCCGTCGACCTGCACGACGGTGATCCGGTTGGGATCCACCTGCAGGCCGACCCGATTCCAATACCTGAAGGCATCCGACGGCGTGAACGACGCGAGCGTCACGATGCCGATCGTTTTTCCCTCGCCGCGAATACCACTGGCATAGAGCGGCTCAACGTTGTACTGCCGGGCAACATCCGCGACGGTCCACTCCTGAAACGCGTTGCCAGCGCCGGCAATGCCTGGCCCCGCATTCGCCCTCACGGCATTCTGTCCAAGCGGCGAGCGCTGCGACTTGTTCGGGTGATAACTGACCCGGTTGTCCAAACCGACCAGACCTTCAATACCGGCCTCCACCGCCTCCGATTTGAGCTTCGGCTCGGCAGTCGGCGCGTGGAAGCGGTGCGCGGCCTTGGGGCCGGCAGCGGGCGCGACATATTCATGCAGCGACACACCGAAGGCTTCTTCGATGGCTTGCGCGCTGCCGCTGACCTGGAGCAACTGACCTCGCTCGTGCCGAACCGACAGGCCAGCGCGAGTGAAATAGGCTGTGGCTGCCTCGACGTCACGCCGGTCAGGGTCGAAGCGGCGATGGAATTCCTCTGGCGTCAGGAATTGGCGGAACAGTGGGTTACCCGGCGTGTGAAGGGCCTCGATCAGTTTCTTCAAGCCCTCCACGTCCTTCTGCTTCAAGGCAACCCGAACCGATACCGTCGTATTCGAGGCCACTCGACCCGTGTCGTGGACGCCATCAGCGGCAAATGCGTGCAGGGCGCTCACTGTTGAGAAAGTGGCGAAGACTGCGCCTCGCAAGCCGGATGAAATTCGCATGGCTCTGACCTCCCTGTGTAGATGGGATCAGCAGGGTAGAAGCGGCGCCAGCGACATCCCGCAAGAGTTCCCGAACACATGTATGGAGAGGCGAAGTGCGCGAGCCCGACGCGACCAGCGTCCCAGTTGGGCGCAGTACGTTCATGCAAAGCATGGCTGGTCCGTTCCCCAAGCCATCATGACCCGGGGCATCGAGAAGCATCGGCGTCGGGAATCAGTTCGACGATCTCGTGATAGGAACGGCGACCATCGATCAATCGTCGCGACTTCCAATCCGATGGCCCGTGCGAAGCGCAGACACTCATCCCCGATGAGCGTCGTGATCACGCGCGGGCCGCCCAAGCGTTACCCGGTGACGGCGTCGATACCGAGCTCGCGGCAAAGTTCGAGCGCCTCCTCTTCCCGCTCCTGCGCGACAGCAAACGCGTACACCGAGTCATCAACCGGGAAGCGGAAAAGAACGATCCGCGTAGCTTTCAGCGCGGCAGCGAAGCTCCGCAAGGGGCTTTCCACCGGCACCTCCGCGCGTTCTTGCCAACCTTTCCACTCTTGATCGGTCGCAGCGTCGTATTCCCAATCGATAGAAATGTCGTGGGCCGCGCATAGCCTTTTCGCTTGCCATGACACCTCCTCTCGCGCCTTCCAGTCAAGGGCGATGACGCCGATCCGCGACTTCGGGCCGCTGCTTGCGGCGATCCAGGCGCCGAGCGCCTCAGCGGCGCTGGTGTCCGGCTTCAGGCGTGACCTCAACCTTCGCGCTTGTGCGGCTCTGTCGGCATCCGGCAAGTGCGCGAGGACAAGCGTGGCCAGGGCGCCAAACGCCGTGACGATCTTGCGATCCACAGGCGCCGGCCGCAATTCGTTCAGGATCTCTTTGTCGGACACCTGCTCTGGTTCCGGAGTCACGGGAATCGAAGCGACGTACCGCTGCCAGGCGCGGCGAAGTGCAGCAAACATGCAATGGCCTTCTTGGGTTCAGGGAACACCGTATCTTCACTCGCCCCGCATCACCTGATTGAACTCCTCATTCGCGCGCTTGAGCGCATCAGGCAATTCAGCAACCAGCATCTCGATGAACGCCTTCACCGCGGGCACCATGCCCCTGCGCGTCGGATAGACGGCGTGGAGCTGATGCGCAGCGACGCGATGGTCCGCCAGCAGCGGCACCAGCCGCCCCTCGCGCAGATCGTCCATGCAGACGTGGAAGGGCAACTGCGCCACACCGATGCCCGCCACCGCCATCCGCGACATCAGGGACACATCGTCGGTGGCAAATGCCGGTTGATAGTCGATGTCCACCTCCTCGCCTTGCGGACCGGTCAGCCGCCAACGCGGTTTCTCGCCTCGCACGCCTGCCGGCCCCACGCCGATCACGCCGCGAAGCGCATCCGCCTCATCCACCAACCCGCGCGCCGCCATGAAGCCGGGACTCGCCACCAGCACCTGATCGCTGGTCCCGAAATGCCTGATCACCAGCTCCGAGTCCTCCAGCGCCGAGCGGACGCGGATCGCCACGTCGTAGCCCTCGCCGATCACGTCGACCCGCCGATTGGTGAGGTCCAGATCCAGACGCACCTCCGGATGGGCCTGCAGGAATCGCGGCAGCAGGGGTGCCAGGAACAGATGCGCCACGCCGATCGGGCAACTGACCCGCAGCCGGCCCGACGGCTTCGCGTTCGCGCGCGCGGCCACTTCGTACGCCGCCTTCGCCGAAGCCGACATCGACTCGCAATGAGCGAAGAACGCGGCGCCCACCTCGGTCACGCTGACCGAGCGCGTGGATCGATGCAGCAGGCGCACTGCGAGCCGCTCCTCCAGCTCGGCGACGCGCCGGCTCACGCGCGACTTGGAAATGCCCAGCGCGCGCGCCGCGCCGGAGAAGCCGCCGTGCGACACGACAGCGGCGAACAGGACGAGGTCATTCAGGTCTTCCACACGCGCTCTCGATCAATGGACAGGCGGCCGATGCGGCCATGAGAACACGCGGATTGTCCTGAATCCAGAACGCTCCGTCCCGCCATGGGCGGCTAGTGCGACAACGCCGTGCTCCCTATCGTTGCGGCCATTCCCACTGCCCTCCCGACTTCCATGCAGATCCTCCATCTCGACTCCAGCCTGCAAGGCGATGCCTCGGCTTCACGCGAGCTCGGCCGCGTCATCGTGAACGCGCTTCGCGACGCCGCGCCCTCCGCGCAGGTCCGCTACCGCGACCTGGCCGAAGAGGCCATTCCCCATCTGACGGGCGCCATCGCCGCCGGCTTCCGCAGCGTCGGCGGTACTCACCCGACAGACGTCGCGGCCGAACACGCGCGCTCCGCCGAACTGGTCGAGGAGTTCCTCGCCAGCGAGGTCATCGTCATCGGCGCTCCGATGGTCAATTTCTCGATCGCGAGTCCGCTCAAGGCCTGGATCGATCGCATCGCGCAGCCGGGCCGCAGCTTCCGCTACACCGCCGAGGGACCGGTGGGACTCGCGGGCGGGCGGCGCGTCATCGTGGCTTCGACGCGAGGCGGCTTCTACTCGGCCGGCGCGGGATCGAGCATGGATTTCCAGGAGTCCTACCTGAGCGCGTTCTTCGGCTTCCTCGGCATCACGGACGTCCGCTTCGTCCGCGCCGAGCGGCTGAGCAAAGGCGCCGAGATCCGCGCCGATTCGATGGCCGATGCCATCGCCCAGGTGCACCGCGCCGTGACCCTCTGAACCCCGGAGAAGACACCATGCTGTTCATCGTCACCCTCACCTATCGACAGCCGCCCGCGCAGATCGAGGCGCAGCTCGGCCCGCATCGCGCATGGCTGGCGGAATGGACGAGCGCCGGCCATGTGCTGGTCGCAGGACCGCTCGAGCCGGCGACCGGTGGACTGATCGTCGTTCATGCCGACGACCGCGCCGCACTCGATACCCTCATGGCCAGCGACCCGTTCGTCGTTCATGGCCTGGTCGACGTCGCGGTGCTGGCCATGGCTCCCGCGCTGCGTCACGCCGACTTCCCGGCGCGATGGGCGAAAGCGGCCAGGCCGGTCGCGGGCACATGAGGCCCGCAACCCGCCGCCTCACGCGTCCAGATTGAGCTCCTGGATCTTGCGCGTGATCGTGTTGCGCCCGATGCCGAGCTTCTGCGCGGCCTCGATGCGCCGGCCGCGCGTCAGGTCCAGCGCCGTCAGGATCAGGCTGGCCTCGAATCGCCGCGTCAGCACGTCCCACACGTTCGGCTCGCCCGCCTGGAGCAGGCGGCGCGCCTCGCGCGCCATCTCCGCGATCCATGCGTCCGGCGACGGCGGAATCGGCACCGCCGGCAGCGGCGCCGGTCCCATCGCCGCCGCGCCGCTCAGCCCGCTCGCCAGCGGCATCACCTCCGCCGACATCGTCCCCGTCAGCGCCGGCGCCCCCGGCGCCGCGGCCAGCAGCTCCTGCGGCAGATCCTTGGCCTCGACCATCAGGCTGGGCGCCATCACGCTCAGCCAGTGGCAGATGTTCTCCAACTGCCGCACGTTGCCCGGGAAGTCAAAGCTCACCAGCCGCTGCAGCGCCGCGTCCGACAGCCGCTTGGGCTCCACGCCCAGCTCGCTTGCGCTTCTTTGCAGGAAGTAGCGCGCCAGCAGCGGCACGTCTTCGCGGCGCTCACGCAGCGGCGGCAGCCGCAGCCGGATCACGTTGAGCCGGTGGAACAGGTCCTCGCGGAAGCGCCCTTCCTTCACCAGCGACTCCAGGTTCTGGTGCGTCGCCGCCACCACCCGCACGTTCGCCTTCTGCGGGCTGTGACCGCCCACCCGATAGAACTGCCCGTCCGACAGCACCCGCAGCAGCCGCGTCTGCAGATCCAGCGGCATGTCGCCGATCTCGTCCAGGAACAGCGTGCCGCCCTCGGCCTGCTCGAAGCGGCCTCTGCGCGTGGCCTGCGCGCCCGTGAACGCGCCGCGCTCATGGCCGAAGAGCTCCGACTCCAGCAGGTCCTTCGGAATCGCCGCCGTGTTGATCGCGACGAAGGGCCCGTCCGCGCGCGGGCTGTGCTTGTGCAGCGCGCGCGCCACCAGCTCCTTGCCCGAGCCCGACTCGCCAGTGATCAGCACCGTCACATGGCTCTGGCTCAGCCGCCCGATCGCCCGGAACACGTCCTGCATCGCCGGCGCCTGGCCCAGCATCTCGGGCATCTCGACCTTCTCGGCCTCGCCCACCGCCTCGCGCTGGCTCTCCTCCTGCGCGCGCCGAATCAGCTCCACCGCGCGCGGCAGGTCGAAGGGCTTGGGCAGGTACTCGAAGGCCCCGCCCTGGAACGCGCTCACCGCGCTGTCCAGGTCCGAATAGGCCGTCATGATGATCACCGGCAAGCCCGGCAACTGCTTCTTGACCGTGGTCAGCAGCTCCAGGCCGGAACCGCCCGGCATGCGGATGTCGGACACCAGCACCTGCGGCGTGTCCTCCTCGAGCGCGGCCAGCACCTCCCGCGTCTGACTGAAACTGCGCACCGGCAGTCCCTCGCGCGCCAGCGCCTTCTCGAGAACAAAACGGATCGAATGGTCGTCGTCAACAATCCAGATCGACTTCATCTATGGCTCCCCTTTCCCCCGTTGTCGGCTTGTGGCCGCGGCTCAGGGCAAAGGCAGGGTGATTCGGAAATCGGTCCGGCCCGGCTGGCTGTCGCAGTCGATCATGCCCTGGTGCTGTTGGGCGATCGTCTGCGCCAGCGTCAGCCCGAGACCAGAGCCCCCATCCCTGCCCGACACCAGCGGGAAAAAGATGCGGTCCTTGATCTCCTCGGGCACGCCCGGGCCGTTGTCCTCGACATGCAATTCCAATGCCAAGCGCCAGCGCTGCTTGCCGATCGTCACCTGCCGCGCAACCCGCGTGCGCAGCACGATGAGCGCATCCCCCGTCGCGATGCGCGCCTGCAGCGCCTGCGCCGCGTTCTGCACGATGTTCAGCACCGCCTGGATCAACTGCTCGCGGTCGCCGCGGAAGTCAGGCAGCGAGATGTCGTAGTCGCGCTGCAGCGTCAGCCCCCGCGGGTACTGCGCCTGCACCAGCGAGCGCACGCGCTCGCAGATCTCATGGATGTTGACGTCGCCCACCACCTGCGCGCGCCGGTGCGGCGCCAGCAGCCGGTCCACCAGCGACTGCAGCCGGTCGGCCTCGTGGATGATGACCTCGGTGTATTCCTCGAGCTCCGCCCAGCGCGCCGTCGGCTGCAGCTCCAGCGCCAGCAACTGCGCCGCGCCACGGATGCCGCCCAGCGGGTTCTTGATCTCGTGCGCGAGGTTGCGCGTCAGTTCCTTCGTCGCGTGGACCTGGTCGAGGTTGCGCTCCTCGCGGTCCTGGCGCGTCTGCTGCGCGTTCTCGATCAGCTCGATCACCAGCCGCTGCGGGTCCTCGGTCTGGCTGACGATCACATGCACCGGCAGCAGATCGTCATGCGTGCGCGGCCCGCGGCGGATCGTCGCGTCGAAGCGCGAGCTCGAGAACGCATTGCGGCTCACCTCCTCCAGCGCCTCGACCAGGCGGCCGGTGTCGGTGAACCACTCGAGCAGGTTGCTGCCCTGCACCGCGCGGCGAGGGAGGTTGAACAGCGTCTCGACCGCGGTGTTGGCGAACTCGCAGGTGCCGTCGGGACGCACCACCGCGACCAGCGTCGCCAGCAGGTCGAAGCACTGGTAGGCCGCGCCGGAGTCGCCGGCGGGCTGGGAAGCGTCGGAGGTGGAAGTCATCGGGTGTCGCTCTCGCCAGACACGGCGCGCGTCACCCGGATCACCGCGCGGTGATCAGGGCGGCAGCTTGCCGAGCTCGCGCTTGATGGCCTGCACGTCGGCCTCCTGGCGCGTGACGGACGCCTTGAGCTCGGCCGTGCGGTCCAGATACTTCTGATAGTTGCGCTCGTCGCCGCGGCGCTCGGGCTGGCCGTTGTTGTACTCCTGCTGGAGCTTGGCGAGCTTGCCCTCGGCCTCGCGCAATTCCTGCTCGAGGATGCGGCGGCGATCGTCGTCGCGCACGCGCTGGTCCTTGGCGTCGACCTTGAGGTCAGCACTCTGACCTCCCGACGACGGCGCCGGCGTCACCGACGGCCGCGGCTTGACCGGCGCGATCACGGAGATCGGCGTGCCCTCGATGCTGCGGCAACCCTTCTCGGCGGCCTCCTTGGCCGACATCGCGTCGGTGTACAGCACCGGCGGTCCCGGGCAGCGGTACACCACGCCCTGCGCCGAAGCGCTCCCCGCCATGCCGGCCAGCGCAGCCATCGCTGACAGCGCCACCGTTCCCCAACGTCCCACCCGTGTGATCTGCAGCTTCATCTGCATTCCCTGCTTCTAACTGACCAGAGTCATCGGGCATTGTGACGCAATCGGTCCAGCGCCGCCTCACCGGCGCGCACACACGCTGTTGCCAGGTGTACCGCCCCGGCCGCGGCGACTCGAAAACGACAAGGGACGGCCGTGGCCGTCCCCGTGCGCGGTGGCGGTGCGGAGCGTGCCGTGCCGAAGCGGTCATGGCGCCCTCCGCGCTCGCGATCACAGCGAGTAGTACATGTCGAACTCGACCGGATGCGTGGTCATGCGGAAGCGCTGGACTTCCTGCATCTTCAGATCGATGTAGGCATCGATGTAGGCATCGGTGAACACGCCGCCCTTGGTCAGGAACGCGCGGTCCTTGTCCAGGTACTCCAGCGCCTGATCCAGGCTGTGGCAGACAGTCGGGATCTTCGCGTCTTCTTCCGGCGGCAGGTGGTACAGGTCCTTCGTGGCGGCTTCGCCCGGATGGATCTTGTTCTCGACGCCGTCCAGGCCGGCCATCAGCAGCGCGGCGAAGGCCAGGTACGGGTTGGCCGAGGGATCCGGGAAGCGCGCTTCGATGCGGCGGCCCTTCGGGTTGGCGACGTACGGGATGCGGATCGAGGCCGAGCGGTTCTTGGCCGAGTAGGCCAGCTTCACCGGGGCTTCGAAGCCGGGCACCAGGCGCTTGTACGAGTTGGTGCCCGGGTTGGTGATCGCGTTCAGCGCGCGGGCGTGCTTGATGATGCCGCCGATGTAATACAGCGCGAAGTCGCTCAGGCCGGCGTAGCCGTCACCGGCGAACAGGTTCTTGCCGTCCTTCCAGACCGACTGGTGCACGTGCATGCCCGAGCCGTTGTCGCCCACGATGGGCTTGGGCATGAAGGTCGCCGTCTTGCCATAGGCGTGCGCGACGTTCGTGATGATGTACTTCTGCAGCTGCAGCCAGTCGGCGCGCTCGACCAGCGAGCTGAACTTGGTGCCGATCTCCATCTGGCCGGCGTTGGCGACCTCGTGGTGGTGGACTTCGACGGGGATGCCCATCTGTTCCAGGATCAGGCACATCTCCGAGCGCATGTCCTGGCCGCTGTCGACCGGCGGGACCGGGAAGTAGCCGCCCTTGACGGTGGGCCGGTAGCCGCTGTTGCCGTGCTCGTATTCCTTGCCGGTGTTCCAGGCGGCTTCCTCGGACTCGATCTTCACGAAGGAGCCCGACATGTCCACGTTCCAGCGGACGCTGTCGAAGATGAAGAACTCGGGCTCGGGACCGAAGTAGGCCGTGTCGCCCAGGCCGGAGGACTTCAGGTAGGCCTCGGCGCGGCGCGCCAGCGAGCGCGGATCGCGCTCATAGGCCTTGCCGTCGGTGGGATCGATGACGTCGCAGGTCAGGATCAGCGTCGGCTCTTCGAAGAAGGGATCGATGTTGGCCGTGTTGGGGTCCGGCATCAGCAGCATGTCGGAGGCTTCGATGCCCTTCCAGCCGGCGATCGAGGAGCCGTCGAAGGCGTGGCCCGACTGGAACTTGTCTTCGTCGAAGGCGGACACGGGCACGGACACGTGCTGCTCTTTGCCGCGGGTGTCGGTGAAGCGGAAGTCAACGAACTTGACTTCGTGCTCCTTCACCATGTTCATCACGTCGGCGACGGTCTTGGTGGCCATCAATCACTCCTAGGGGGCTGGATGAGAAAGAAAGAGTCGTCGGGCTTCGGCCCAGCGGGGACGATTTAGCAGTTTGCATGCCAACAGGTGGCGCCGGCATGACAGGAGGGCGCCAGACCGGTGCATGACGCGCCAACCCTCGATGCCCAGCGCGCCACGCGAGGGCGGCGCCAGGGACGTGAAGGGGACAGCCGTCAGACCCGCCGGTGCACCGCCTGAGAGCAGAGCCCGAATCGGTGCATCATCGCACCAATTCGGTGCTGATGGCGGCACCAAATTGGACGACGCCCGCGCGCAGCGCCGCGTAGGCCGCCTCCATGGCCTGCGCGTCGCCCTTGACGCCCAGTTCGATGTGACGTCCGTACTGCGGATGGTCGACGCTGGGGAGCGAGAACACCTTGATGCCGGGGAAGTCGGCCTCGATGCGCTCCATCAGCGGCGTCAAGCTGGCCTCCATCGCGCCCTGCAGGATCAGCGAGCGCTCGCGCGTGCCCACCGCCTGGTGCAGGTCGGCGTGCAGGTGGTCCAGCACCCACTCGATCATCGGATGCGCCATCACCGGGAAACCGGGAACGAAGTGCGCGCGGCCCTCGATCGAGAAGCCCGGGATCTTGTTGTACGGGTTGGGAATGATCGCGGCGCCCTGCGGGAACACGCCCATCTCGAGCCGGCGCAGCGTGTCGGGGTGGTCGCGTTCGGGGGTGGTGCCCTGCTCCGCCGCCATCTGCTGCACGCGCTGCCAGATCAGCTCGGCGGCCTGCGGATGCAGCTCGAGCGGCCGTCCCAGCGCCGCCGCCGCGGCCTGGCGCGTATGGTCGTCCGGCGTCGCGCCGATGCCGCCGCAGCTGAAGAACAGATCGCCGCTGTCGAAGGCGGCCTTGAACTCGCGCACCAGGTGCTCGCGGTCGTCGCCCAGGTACTTCGCCCAGGCGAGCTGCAGGCCGCGCGCGCCCAGCAACTCGATCACCTTGGCCAGATGCTTGTCCTGGCGTTTCCCGGAGAGGATCTCGTCGCCGATGATGAAGAGGCCGATGGTCATGCGAAGTCCTGCGGTGGCGTGGGAATGACGGCGTCAGAGCGGCGTCAGAGCGGCGACGGACGGTTCTCGATCACGGGCGGCGGGCCCGGCTCGGGATCGTCCGCGCTCAGCGGCGGCGCCGTGGCGTAGTTGGCCGGCAGCGCGTCCATCACTGGATCGGGGGCGCGCTCGGCGGCGGTGTCGGCGCGGCGCATCTCCTGCAGCGCGGCCAGCGCATAGTGCGCGAACCACAGCGAACTGAAGGCGAAGACCAGCGTGTACAGCCACACCGACACCAGTATCAGCACCGGCGCGAACGCGATCGTCAGCGCGCCCATGGCCCAGATCGCGGCCGGCGCGGCGCCCAGGTAGCCGGTGGCCAGCCCCAGCAGCAGCAGCGGCATGCGGTGCTCGCCGAGCAGGCGGCGGCGCTCGGCGCCGGACGCGTGCTCGGCCAGCACGTCGAAGGTGAACACGCGGTAGCCCAGCCAGCCCCAGATCAGCGGCGGCAGGATCAGCGCCATCGGCGGGATCAGCCAGAACGGGAGCGACGCGACCAGCAGCACCACGCCCACCACCGTGTGGCCCAGCGACCAGCTCAGGCTCGCGACGAAGCCCGCGCCGCGCTTGCGCTCCAGGCTGGCGAAGCGGCGCTGCGCGACCAGATCGACCATGGACGGCGTCATCAGCAGCGCCACCAGCAGCAGGCTCAGCACGACCAGCGCGGGCACCGCCATCGCCAGCACGATGATGGGCGCGAGCACCGTGCGGAACGATGCGGCGCCCAGGCTGTCGAGCCACTTGAGCAGGCCGTCGACCAAGCTCCAGGATTCCAGCGTCGCGCGCACGCCGGCGACGGCCGCCTCCCAGAAGAAGTAGCCCAGCCCGAAGGCCAGCGCCGCCGACACGATCAACGGCAGCAGCGACAGGCCGATCACCCGCGGATGCAGGCAGTACGCGGCGGCGCGCCAGAACGAGTCCGCGATGCGGCTCATCGGCTTGATCATCAGTCGTCCCCTCCGGCCGGCTCCTGGCCGGCGATGGTCATCGTCGAGGCCGCGATCTTGTCACGGCCCGCGAGCCGCTTCAGCCCCAGCCACTGCTGCGCCCAGTAGCCCTGGCCGTAGTCGCGGCCGCCCTCTTCCGGCAGTTGGTCGCGCACCCCGGTGGGATCCCAGCGGTCCTCGAAGTTGGCGGTGCGGAACAGCACGTCCCACACCGGCAGCAGCACCGCGAAGTTGTGGCCGCCCAGCGTGCCTCTGCCGAATCCCTCATGGCCGATGCCGATCGAGTGGTGCAGCCGGTGGAAACGCGGGCTGACCAGCAGCCGCTCGCCGATGACGCCGAAGCTCAGGCGCAGGTTGGCGTGCTGCAGGTTCTCCAGCAGCTGCGAGATCGCCACCAGCGCGACGAACTGGCCCGGCCCGACGCCGATCAGGATCGCCGTCAGCGCGACGGCGCTGTCGATCAGCAGATCGTCGAGGAGGTGGTTGCGGCTGTCGCTCCACATCGTCATCTGGCGCTGGCTGTGATGCAGCGAGTGCAGCGCCCACCACCAGTTCCACGAGTGCTGCGCGCGGTGCAGCCAGTACTGCAGCAGGTCGAAGGCGACGAGATAAAGCACGAAGCTGACCCAGGCCTGGTCCGTCACGCCGGGCCAGACCGCGTCGAGCTGGAAGGTCGGGATGCCCAGCATGCGCAGCTCGCCGACCAGGCTGTCGAACAGCGGATCCAGCGAGAAGAACATCGCCAGCCGGAACAGGCCCAGCCGCTGGATCAGCGTGTAGACGATGTCGACGCGGATGGCGCGGCGGTCGGTCACCGCCTCGGCCGGCCGCCAGCGCTGCAACGCGCCGATCACCGCCAGCATCACGACGATCTGCGCCAGGCCCACCAGCAGCCACCCGGTCGCGTCGAACGCGTCCTCGAGCAGGTTGCCGTAGCCCAGGCCGAAGACGATCGGCTGGATGAGGCTTTCGAACAGCGCCTGCTGCGCTTGCCCGAACAGATCGGTGAACCAGTCCATCACGCTGTCTGTGCTCCTGGGATTCGGGGACTCACGGCTTCAACACGTCAGGCTTCAACGCTTGAGCGCGTCCTTGGGGCCAGCCGCCCCGCTCGCGCCAGGCGCCGAGGCCGGCTTGAGCGCAACGGCCTCCTGCGGCTTGCGCATCCAGGCGGCGTAATCCGGATGATCGCGCAACGGCGCGAAACACATGCCCTTGGATTTCAAACCCTGCAGCAGCGGCTCCAGCACCGCCGGCGCCCAGGGCTCCTGGCGCGACCAGATCCCCAGGTGCGCCATCAGGATGTCGCCCGGCTTCACGCGCCGCAGCGCCTGCTCCAGCAGGGCGAGGTTCGGGTACTTGTCGCTCGGCAGTTCGTCGCCAAGGAAGCCGGCCGCGCTCCAGCCCACGTGCCGGAAGCCGCAGGCCTGCGCCGCCGCCAGCAGCGCCGGCGAGGTGCGCCCGGCCGGCGCGCGGAAGATCATGGACATCGGCCGGCCCGTCATCTCGGCGAAGCGGCGTGCGGGACGCTTGAGTTCCTCGCAGTACTCGGCCGGGCTCAGCACCACCGTCTGCGGCACCTGCTCGCCGGCCGCCCGCCGGAAGCGCAAGCGCCCGTCCGGCAGGTCCGCGGTCCAGGTGTCGTGGAACCAGGTGTGGGAGCCGAAGTCATGCCCCTCGCCCGCCAACTGCTTCCACCACGGCGCCCACTTGTCGTCGAGCGTCTGGCCGCCATCGATCGTCGGCTCCTGCGCGAGGAAGAACGTCGCCTTCGCGTCGAAGCGCTTGAGCGTGTCCACGATCAGCGGGGCCACGCCCATGTGGCCGGTGTCGAAGGTGAGATAGACGGGCTTGTCGCACGGCACGGCCGGCGACGAGGCGGCCGCGGGCCCCTGCGGCTGCGCCTGCACGGCGAGCGTCAGGCCCAGCAGCAGCGCGGCGCCATGCCGCAGGGCAAGCGAGGTCTTCACGGGCAGCGCTTTCGGCGGCGTGCGCTCACTGGCGCGGCATCTGGTCCAGCGTCCAGACGCCGTGCGGCGACTTGCCGACCTTGACCTGCTGCAGGATCTGCTTGGTCTGCAGGTCCATCACGGTGAGCTTGCGCGCCCAGCGCGAGGTGAACATCAGCGTCCGGCCGTCGGTCAGGATCTCCATGTCGTCGGGGCCGCCCGGCGCCTTGAAGGTGTCCACCACGGTGAAGTCCGCCAGCGCGATCTTGCTGATCGTGTTGGCCGCGCGGTTGCTGACCAGCACATGCTTCCTGTCGCCGAGCGCGCGGAACGAGTGCGCGCCGTCGCCGGTCTCGAGCCGCTTCACCAGCCGCGGCTGCGCGCCGCTGACGTCGTAGACCTCGACGCTGCGCTCGCCGGTCAAGGCCACCAGCAGGAACTTGTCGTCCGGCGTCAGGTAGAGATCGGCCGGCAGCTTGCCCACGGGAATCTTCCAGCGCGGAGCCATCGTGTTCAGGTCGATGGCCAGCAGCTCGCTGCTGTCCTGCAGGCTGGCGTAGACGACGCTGCTCTTGCTGTCGATGGACAGATGGCTGGGCGTCTTCGGCGCCGAGAAGCGCTTGAACAGCACCAGCGGCTGGGCCGCGTTCTGCGGCTGCCACTTGTAGATGTCGACGTGGTCCAGCCGGTTGCCGGCCAGCACCAGCCACTTCATGTCGGGCGAGAAGCGCAGGTGGTAGGGGTCGGGGATGCCGCGCACGGTGCGCTGCACTTCGGCGGTGACCGGGTCGAGGAAGGTCAGCGAATCCCCCAGCGCATTGGCCACGACCATCGTCTTGCGGTCGGGCGTGAGATAGAGGTGGTGCGGCTCCTTGCCGGTCGGGATGCGCTTGAGCTCGCGAAAGCCATTGGGGTCGATCACGCTGATGTCGGCATCCAGCGAGTTCAGGACGAAGATGGGGCTGGCGCCGTTGGTGCCGTTGGCGTTGCCCGTGGTGGCCTGCGTGGCCGGCGCGAACGCCGCGCCCAGCACGGTGAGGGCCAGGGCGGCCAGCAGCGGCCGCGCGAGGGAAGACAGCATGGAGATCCTCAACAGGAGATGCCCGTCGCGCCGAGCGGCGCGAAGCCTTCAAGTGTAGGCGGGTTCTCCCTATGTCCCGCGCGGAACAGCACCGCGAACGCCGTGTTGACGCGGGCTTGAGCGGCTGTTCACGGTTGCATCCGGTTGCGCCAGACTTGCCGCCAGCGTTGCGGCAAGTCTGCGCATCTCGAACTCGGCGCAAGCGCCTCGAGGCTTACTCGTCGTCGCCGCCGAGCAGCCCGCCCAGCAGACCGCCGGTGGCGAAGCCGCCCAGCACCGAGCCCTCCTCGCGCGAGCCGCCGCGCTGCGGCGCGGCCGCGAACACGCGCGAGGCCAGGCGCGAGAACGGCAGGCTCTGCAGCCACACCTCGCCGGGGCCGGTCATCTTGGCCAGGAACAGGCCCTCGCCGCCGAACAGGGCGGTCTTGATCTTGCCCACGTACTGGATCTCAAAACTCACTGACGGGGTGTAGGCCACCACGCAACCGGTATCGACCAGCACCGTCTGCCCGGGCTGGAGCGTTCGACGAACCACGGTACCCCCCGCGTGCACGAAGGCCAGCCCATCACCATCGAGCTTCTGCATGATGAAACCTTCGCCACCGAAGAAGCCAGTCGACAGGCGCTGCTGGAGAGCAATCCCCAGCGACACGCCGCGGGCCGCACACAGGAATGCGTCCTTCTGGCAGATGAGCGTGCCCCCGAGCTTGCCCAGATCCATGGGCAGGATCTTGCCGGGATACGGCGCCGCGAACGCGACCCGCTGTTTGCCATGAGACTGGTTCGTGTAGATCGTGGTGAACAGCGATTCCCCGGTCACCAACCGCTTGCCCGCCCCCAGCAGCTTGCCGAAGAAACCGCCCTGGTTGGCGGAACCGTCACCGAACACCGTGTCCATGCCGATGCCGGCGTCCATGAACATCATGCTGCCGGCTTCGCCGATGGCGGCTTCGCCGGGGTCGAGTTCGACCTCGACGAACTGCATTTCAGCGCCCTTGATTTCGTAGTCGACAACATCCATGGCCATGGTTTTCACCCTCTGTCACATCACAAGGAAAGGGGCGCGATATTAACGTTTCGCGGCCTTCCTATACTGCGGTCATGACGCCCATGTCTCCTGACGAAAGCGCACCCAACACCCCCCTGAAGCCCGGCGACAGCTACGTGCAGTCCTTCGCGCGGGGCCTGTCGGTCATCCGGACCTTCGACACCCACCATGCCCGTCAGACCCTGACCGACGTGGCCAAGCGTTGCGGCCTCACGCGCGCCGGCGCCCGCCGCATCCTGCTGACGCTGCAGACGCTGGGCTACGTGCGGTCCGAGGGGCGCATGTTCGAGCTGACGCCCAAGATCCTGGATCTGGGCTTCGCCTACCTGTCGTCGCAGCCGCTGTGGCGCTTCGCCGAGCCGGTGGCGATGCAACTGGCCAACGACGTGCGCGAGTCCGTCTCGATCGCGGTGCTCGACGCGGAGGACGTGGTCTTCGTGCTGCGCGCGCCGCTGCGCAAGATCATGTCGGATCCGATGGGCGTGGGCAGCCGGCTGCCGGCCTGGGCCACCGCCACCGGCCGCGTGCTGCTGGCGGCGCTGCCGGCCGAGGAGCGCGAGGCCAGACTGGCGCACGTGCAGCTGGCGCGGCGCGCGAGCAACACGGTGCGCTCGCACGAGGAGCTGCGTGCCGCCGTCGAGCAGGCTCGCCGCCAGCACTGGTGCCTCGTGGACCAGGAACTCGAGGACGGCGTGCTGACGATCGCCGTGCCGATCGCCGGCCGGGATGGCCGCGTGATCGCGGCGATCAACATCAGCACGCATGCGTCGCGCACGCCGCCGCAGGTCCTGCTCGAGCAGGGGCTGCCCAAGCTCCAGGCGGCGGCGCAGAACCTGTCGCAACTGCTGGTCCTGATGAAGAAGGACTGATCCGGCGGACCGAGGTCCGGCCAGACGACGAAGGGCTGCCGCGGCAGCCCTTTTTCATGGTGGCGGAACGCGGTCCGCCTTCATTCCGAGCGTCAGCCCATGTGCAGACCGCCGTTGCAGCTGAAGTCCGCGCCGGTGGTGAAGCCGGAGCTCTCGCCCGCCAGCCAGCCCACGATCGACGCGATCTCGTCCGGCTCGCCCAGGCGCTTGACCGGGATGCCGGCGACGATCTTCTCCAGCACGTCGGGCCGCACCGCCTTGACCATGTCGGTGCCGATGTAGCCCGGGCTGACGGTGTTCACCGTCACGCCCTTGGACGCCAGTTCCTGCGCCAGCGCCATCGTGAAGCCGTGCATCCCGGCCTTGGCGGCCGAGTAGTTGGTCTGGCCGGCCTGGCCCTTCTCGCCGTTCACCGACGAGATGTTGATGATCCGCCCCCATCCCTTGTCCACCATGCCCGGCACGACCTGCTTGGTGACGTTGAACATGCTGTTGAGGTTGGTGTCGATGACGGTGTCCCACTCGTCGCGGGTCATCTTCAGGAACATGCGGTCCTTGGTCACGCCGGCGTTGTTGACCAGCACGTCGATCTTGCCGTGCTCGGCGATCGCCTTGTCGAAGGCGGCGACCGTCGAATCCCAGTCCGCGACGTTGCCCACCGACACGTGAAAAGTGAAGCCCAGCGCCGATTGCTCGGCCAGCCATTTGGCGTGGTCGCGGCTGGGGCCGCAACCGGCGATGACCTTGAAGCCATCCTTGTGGAGGCGCTGGCAAATGGCGGTACCGATGCCGCCCATGCCGCCGGTCACGTATGCAACTTTCTGACTCATCTTGCTTGCCTCCTGAGGGGGTCTGCCGCGCCGCCGCGTCTACGGCCGGCAGGCCTGGAATATCGGATCGTCCAGACGCGGAAGAACTTCAGGCGCCGGTCAGCGCTCGACGCACAGGGCCACCCCCATGCCGCCGCCGATGCACAGGCTGGCGATGCCCTTCTTCGCATCGCGCTTGATCATCTCGTGCAGCAGCGTGACCAGGATGCGGGCGCCCGAGGCTCCGATCGGATGGCCCAGCGCGATCGCGCCGCCGTTGACGTTGACCTTGCTCAGGTCCCAGCCCATCTCCTGGTGCACCGCGCAAGCCTGCGCGGCGAAGGCCTCGTTGATCTCGAGCAGGTCCAGGTCCTTGGCCTGCCAGCCGGCTCGCGCCAGCGCCTTGCGCGAGGCCGGCACCGGGCCCATGCCCATGGTCTTCGGATCGACGCCGGCGCTGGCGTAGGAGGCGATGCGCGCCAGCGGCGTCAGGCCCAGCGCCTTGGCCTTCGCGTCGGTCATCAGCAGCAGGCCGGCGGCGCCGTCGTTCAGACCGGAGGCGTTGCCCGCGGTCACCGAACCGGCCTTGTCGAAGGCGGGCTTGAGGCCGGCCAGCGCCTCGGCATTGGTCTTGCGGTTGATGAACTCGTCGGCCGAGAACACGACCGGATCGCCCTTGCGCTGCGGGATCGTGACCGGGACGATCTCGGCGGTGAAGCGGCCGGCGTCCTGCGCCGCGGCGGCCTTCTGCTGGCTGGCCAGCGCCAGCTCGTCCTGCTGGGCGCGGCTGACGTGGTACTCCTTGGCCACGTTCTCGGCGGTGATGCCCATGTGGTACTGGTTGTACACGTCCCACAGGCCGTCCACGATCATCGTGTCGACGAGCTTCCAGTCCCCCATGCGCTGGCCGTCGCGCGAGCCCGGCAGCACGTGCGGCGACAGGCTCATGCTCTCCTGGCCGCCGGCGATGATGATGTCCGAATCGCCGTCGCGGATCGCCTGCGCCGCGAGCATCACGGCCTTCAGCCCCGAGCCGCAGACCTTGTTGATGGTCATCGCCGGCACGCTCACCGGCAGGCCGGCCTTGATGACGGCCTGGCGGGCCGGGTTCTGGCCGACGCCCGCGGTCAGGACCTGGCCGAGGATCACTTCATTGATCTGATCCGGCTGCAGCCCGCTGCGGCGCAGCAACTCCTGGATGACGATGGCGCCCAGCTCGCTGGCCGGGGTCTTCGACAGCGTCCCTCCGAACTTGCCGATCGGCGTGCGGGCCGCGGCGACGATGACGATGTCCTGCGGTGAACTCATGACTCGCTCCTCTTTCGAAACTGCTGACGTCAGCGGGTTGAAATCGTTCAGGCGCGTTGCTTCACGTAACGGCCTGGCGCCGGCTCGATGGCCTTGTGGACGCGGTTGCCCGGCGCGCGCGGCGCCGCCTTCAGCGGCCCCGCATGGCCGGCCAGCCATTGCGACCAGTCGGTCCACCAACTGCCGGGATGCTCGGTGGCGTGCTGCAGCCACTGCTGCGGATCGGGGGGCAGCGCCGTGCCCTTGCCGATCCAGTGGCTGCGCTTCTTCTTCTCCGGCGGATTGATCACGCCGGCGATGTGCCCGGACGCGCCGAGCACGAAACGCTTCTTGCCCTTGAACACCTGCGTGCTGCGGTACGCGGCGTCCCAGGGGACGATGTGGTCCTCGCGCGAGCCGTAGATGTAGACCGGCGCCTCGATGCGGCCCAGGTCGACGCGCTCGCCGCAGACGGTGAGCCGGCCGGGCAGTCTCAACTCGTTCTGCAGATAGGTGTGGCGCAGGTACCAGCAGTACATCGGCCCCGGCAGATTGGTGGCGTCGCCGTTCCAGTACAGCAGGTCGAAGGCGGGCGGCGCCTCGCCCTTCAGGTAGTTGCCGACCACGTAGTTCCAGACCAGGTCGTTGGGACGCAGGAAGCTGAAGGTGGTCGCGAGCTCCTGGCCATGCAGCAGGCCCGGGCCGTTGACCGCCTGATCGCCCAGCGTCATCTCGCGCAGCTTGACGGCCTGCTCGTCGATGAACAGGTCCAGCACGCCATTGCTGCTGAAGTCGATCAGCGTGGTCAGCAGCGTGACGCTGGCGGCCGGCTGCTCGCCGCGCGCGGCCATCACCGCCAGCGCGGTGGCCAGGATGGTGCCGCCGACGCAGAAGCCCAGCGTGTTGATCGTGTCGGTGCCGGCGATTTCGCGCACCACCTCGATCGCGCGGATCGCGGCCTGGCCGATGTAGTCATCCCAGGTCCAGTGCACGCAGCCCGCATCCGGGTTGCGCCAGCTCACCACGAAGGTGCGGTGGCCCTGCGCGACGGCGTAGCGGATCAGCGAGTTCTCCGGCTGCAAGTCCAGGATGTAGTACTTGTTGATGCAGGGCGGCACCATCAGCAGCGGGCGCGAGTGCACCTTGGTTGTGAGCGGCTTGTACTCGAGCAGTTGGAAGAACTCGTTCTCGAAGACGACGCTGCCCTCGGTGGTGGCGACGTTGCGGCCGACCTCGAACGCCGACTCGTCGGTCTGCGACACATGGCCGCGCTGCACGTCGGCCATCAGCAGCTGCAGGCCGCGGGCCAGGCTCTCGCCCTGCGTGTTCATCGCGCGCTGCTGCGCTTCCGGGTTCAGCGCGAGGAAGTTGCTCGGCGACGCCGCGTCGACGAACTGCTGCACCGCGAAGCGGACGCGGGCGCGGGTCTTGTCGTCGCCCTGCACCTGCTCGGCCATGCGCTGCAGCGTGCGGGCGTTGAGCAGATATAGCTGCGCGGTGAAGTGGGCGAGGCGGTTCTCGGTCCAGGACGCATCGGAAAAACGGCGGTCCTTCAGCGGCACGGCCGCAGTACCGGAGTCCTTCGATTCACCGATCGCGGCGTTCCACAGCTCGCCGGCCTGGCGCAGGTACTCGGACTGCAGCTGGCTCCACGCATCGGGCGCGACCTGCATCGCCTGCAGCTGCTTGACGGCATCGCCCAGGCCCAGCGACAGGCCGCTCGCGGCCTGCTGTGCCTGACGGGCCCACTGTTCGAAACCCTGGAACGATGCGCCGGTGAAACCGGCCTCGGCGTTGTTCGCGCTCATGTGTCTCCTCATGCGGACCCGTGCAAGAAGCTTGCCACAGTCGATCACGGCGATCACTGCGGCGGCATCGCATATGCTCAGGCGCTTTGTAGCCCGTTCAGCTTACCCCCGCGTGACGACGCCGTGGCGATGCCCCGAGGAAATCGTTGATGTATCTGGTTGCCATCGCGTGGATGTACGTGGTGCTGATGATGGCCGTCGCCGAGGCCTTCAGCCCGCAGGGCTCGGTGCTTGGCGCGATGGTGACGTTCGTGCTCTACGGACTGGTCCCGCTGTCGATCGTGATGTATCTGATGGGCACGCCGCAGCGGCGAGCGCGGCGAAGAAGGGCGGAAGCAGCCGAAGCGGCAGAGGCGGCAGAAGTGGCAGGAACGGCGGCGCGGGACGCGCCGCAGCCCCCCGCGATCGACGCCGGTTCAGCGCAATCGGATGACCGCGGCCATGCGCCCGCTGCGCAGGCCGTCGACGCGCTCGTGCCGGAACGAAAAGAATCGTGAGGGCTCGCTGAGCGTGCACCAGCCGCCGCCCGAGATGGCGTGAAGGCCGATGGCTTCGAGCCTGCGACGCGCCAGGCCGTACAGATCGGCGCGCCAGCGCGGCTCGCCCTGCGCATTGGGCCGGAAGCGCAGCAGGGGCTGATCGCGATGGAGCGGTTCGGCGCCGAAGGCCTCGAGCACATCGGCGCCGACCTCGAACTGTGCCGGCCCGATGCAGGCGCCCAGCCAGGCGCGAATCGATGCGCCGTCGCAGCCGGCGGCCTCGCGCATCGCGGCGACGGTCTGCTCGAGCACGCCAGCGGCGAGTCCCCGCCAGCCCGCATGCGCCGCGCCGACCACGCCCGGACCGGCGAACAACACCGGCAGGCAATCGGCCACCATCACCGCGCAGGCGAGCGCGGGATCGGTGCTGATGGCGGCATCGGCAGGCTCCGGATCGGCGCCGCGCAGCGCGTGCTCGGCGCGCAAACGCAACACGGTGGTCCCGTGAACCTGCTTCAGGAACACCGGCTCGCCACCGATCGCGGCGGCGACTCGGCGCCGGTTCTCGACGACATGCGCCGGATCGTCGCCCACCGAGCGGCCGAGGTTCAGGCTCGCCAGCCCGCGCTGCTCAGCCGGTGCGTCGAGGCCGCCGCTGACGCCGCCGGCGCGCGTCGTCATGAAGGCCTGGACCTGCGGCGCATCCCAGTCCGGCACCAGCCAGTCGGGATGCGGCGCGGCGGCGGGCGCGTCATTCCGCATCGGGGCAGGCGCTCGGCTGGGTCTTGCTGAAAGCGTCGAGGGCCATGCAGTTCGCATGGATCTTCATGACGGTGGGCACGTGATCGAGCCGGCAGTCGAAGCGCTGCGCGTTGAACACCTGCGGCACGAGCAGGCAATCGGCCATCGTCGGCGTGTCGCCGAAGCAGAAACGGCCCGAGCGCCCTTCCGCCTTCAGCCGGTGCTCGACGACCGACAGGCCGCTCTCGACCCAATGCTGGTACCAGCGGGTCTTGTTCTCGTCGCTGAGGCCGAGGTCCTTGACCAGGTAGCGCAGCACGCGCAGGTTGTTCAGCGGATGGATCTCGCAGGCGATGTCCTGGGACAGCGCGCGGATGTAGGCGCGGCAGAGCGCGTCGCCGGGGAGGAGACTGGGCTCGGGATACTTTTCGTCCAGGTATTCGATGATCGCCATCGACTGCGTGACGATGGCGTCGCCGTCCTTGAGCAGCGGCACGAGGCGCGAGGCGGAGACGCCGGCGTACGACTCGTTGAACTGCTCGTTCTTCGCGAGGTGGACGGACTTGTAGTCGAAGTCCAGGCCCTTGATCGCCATCGCGATGCGCACGCGGTAGGAGGCGGATGAACGGAAGTAGTTGTAGAGCTCCATGGCGGGGAATCATGCCACGCGAGGCCGCTACACTGCGCCCCATGTTCCAAGCGCGGCGCCATCAGCATTGCTCCACCTGCGGCGGTCAGATCGAGTACCGCGTGCCGGCCGACGACAACCGGGAGCGGGCCACCTGCACGGTGTGCGGCGCGATCCATTACGAGAATCCGCTGAACGTCGTCGGCACGCTGCCGGTGTGGGGCGATCAGGTGCTGCTGTGCAAGCGGGCGATCGAGCCCCGGCTGGGCAAGTGGACGCTGCCGGCGGGCTTCATGGAACTGGGCGAGACGCTGGCCGAGGGCGCGGCGCGCGAGACGGTCGAGGAGGCCGGCGCGCGCATCGAACTGCAGAACCTGTACTGCGTGATGAACGTGGTGCGTGTCGGCCAGGTGCATCTGTTCTACCGCGCGAAGCTGCTGAGCCCCGAGTTCGATCCGGGTCCGGAGACGCTGGAAGCCAGGCTCTTCCACGAGCACGAGATTCCCTGGGACGAGATCGCCTTCCACACGATCCGCGAAGCGCTGCAGCGCTTCTTCGACGACCGCCGCGGCGGCAACGGGTATCCGTTGCATACGGCGGATATCGACTGACAGCGCGTCCCGCTCAGGCCGCCAACGGACGGTCTTGCGCGGTGTGCCAGAACTCCACGATCTCGACGACGACGACCTTCGCGACGTAGCGAAGCACGTAACGCTTGTCCTTTCCAACCCCCCACTCCCGCACGCGAGGGTCGATGCGCCGGCCAAACTCCGGATGTCGCACGATCAGGTCCGCAGCGGCGCGCGCATCAACGTAGAGCCGATCGGCTGCCTGCTGATTGCGCTCCGCGAGATATCGGACTTGACGCTGGAGTTGGGCTCGGGCTTCGCGGGTCCAGCGGGCCCTCACCCACCGCGCTCCTGGCGACGGCGAATGTCAGCCATCATCTGCGCGTCTTCGGCCTCAATTTCCTCTTCGGGCACCAAGTCCCCGCGCAACGCTGCTTTCACGCCGTTGTCGAGACGGCGCTCCATGAGTACTTCATGGAGCGTCACATCGGGCTCATCGGGATCCGTGCGCTCGACCCAGCGCTTGACGAGGAACTCGACCAGTTCATTCATGTCCACGTTGATGCGCGTGGCGAGCGCCTCGACGCGGGCCTTGATCTGCTCGTCAATCTGGACGTGGAAATCGACGCGCGGCATGAACGGTTCAATCGGTTGGAGAACGGCGGACATTCTGCACCTGCTCTTTCAGCGACAAGAGGAAGGCGCGGATTCTGAGAGCTTCAAAACGCTTGGCAAGAGTGCTTGACGGCCATCAAGCGATTCACCGACTTCGATGAGTCAGGGCTTGATCTCCTGCGCCGAAGCCCACGGCCCGGTGATGCCGTCGAGCTCGCAGTCCCACAGCGCCTGCGCGTCGAGCGCGTCCGTCACGCCCTCCGCGTAGACCTTCAGCGACAGGCTGCGCAGCATGACCACCAGGCTGCGCACGAAGGCCGCCCGCGCCACGTCCGCCGACACCCCCGACACCACCGCGCTGTCCAGCTTCACGTAGTCCAGGCCGGCCTGGAAAAGACGATCGATTTGAGCCAGTCCCGCACCGGCGTGCTCCAGGCCCAGTTGAACCCCCAGCGGCCTCAACTGGCGGCCCAGTTCCTGCAGCGCCTCGAAGTGCTGCACGGCTGCGGGCTCGGCGAGCTCCAGCCCGATCTGCCGCCGCGCCGCCGACGGCGCGGCCTGCACCAGCTCGCGCGCCCGCGCGATGAAGCTGCCGTCGTTGAGCGACGCCGGCGCCACGTTGACGCAGCGCGGCCGGCGGTCCTGCTGCGAGGCCTGCAGCGCCAGCGCCAGCGCCTGCAGGTCGGCCTCGGCGCTCAAGCGGTGCCGCAAGGCCAGCGGCAGCCAGCGCGCCGCGGGCTCGAATTCGCCGACGGGATTGAGCTTGAGTTGCAGCGGGCATTCGAGATGCAGCACCTGCCGGTCGCGGCCGATCAGCGGGAACTCCAGCAAGCGGCTGCGCTGCTGCGCCAACGCGTCCGAGATCAACGCGCGCCACGCCCGCTCGCCCTGCGCGACTTCGTCCGACGGCGGCGCCTCGCGCAGCTCCAGCACGACGCCCTCGCCCTGCTCCGCCTTCGCCAGCGCCGCGTCCGCCGCGGCGAACCAGGCGCTCATCGGCTGGTCGCGCATGAGCTCGACCGCACCCAGCGCGACGCCCACGCCCGATCCCAGGTTCTGCAAGCCGGCGCGCAGCGCATCGGCCAGCGCCTGCGCCGTGTCGCCGACGACATTGGGGGCCGGCAGCCACAGCGCGAAGTCCGAGCCGTTCAGCCGGCCCGCCAGGCAGCCGCGCACCTGCTCCGGATAGACGCGCAGCGCCTGCGCGATCGCCACCAGCGCCTGGTCCGTCGCGCCGTGTCCGAGCCGCTGGTTCAGCCCCTGCAGGTCCTTCAGCCGCAGCAGCACCAGGCCGGCGCGCAGCGGGCCGTCATCGCGCTCGAGCGCGGAATTCAGCTCGGCCACGAACTGCCGCCGGTGCGACAGCCCCGTCAACTCGTCGCACAGCAATTGGTGATGCAGCGTGCGCAGTTGCTCGGCCTGCGCCTCGAACATCTGACGCGTGCGCACGACCATCGTGTTCATGGCGCTGGTGAGCTTGCGCATCTCCGGCACGCGCGGCTCCAGCACCGTCTCGAAGCGGCCCTGCGTGACGCCCTCGGCCTGCCGCACCGCGGTGTCCAGCGGCCGCCGCAGCCGTGACAGCACGATCGCCGCCGCCACGCCCGTGACCACGCCCACCAGCAGCAGCCAGCTCGCCGTGCTCAGCGTCGCGCGCCACAGCGCCTCGTGCACGTAGCCGGTCTGGCCGCGCAACTCGATCTCGCCGGCCGACTTCCAGCCATCGGACACCTTGGCCACGCCCGCCGCCACCTCCAGCGGCAGCAGCGCCACGAACCAGCCCGGCGCATGCGAGATCTGCGGCGTCTCCAGATGCCGCTCGAACACCTGCGCCCCGCCGGCGTCGCGCCAGCGCACGCTCTCATAGGCGCCCGCGTCGAACTGCGCCGAGATCAGCAGCGACATCAGCTCCGCGTCGCCCTTCTGCTGCGACAGCGCCAGCGCCAGCGCATTCGCGTTGTCGGCGTTCTTCAGCTGCGCCTGCGTCTGCAGCAGCTCGCGCAGCGACCAGGTGCTCACCGCCACCCCGCCCAGCACCGAGGCCAGCACCGCGCCCAGGACCAGGCACCAGATTTGTCTTATCAGGGACATGTCTTGAATTCTCCGTCGCCCGTTGTCTCGCCGTGTCCAGCCGCGCTCATCAGAAGCCCTCCGCCTTGGCCTTGGCCAGCAGGTCGCGCCACAGCGACAGCCGCACCAGCGGATTGCCCGCCGTCGTGGCGCCGACGCCGCTCCACAGGCCCTCCCCGTTGAAGCTGAACACCGGTGTCAGGTCCGGCCGCAAGGACGCGGCCCGGATCTCGGGATTGATATTGTCCAGAATCAGAGGCTCCGCCTCCGGCTGCGGATAGTAGGCCAGGACCATGTGCGCCTGGGGCCGGCCCTGGAACTGCGCCCGCACATAGACCATCCGCAGCCGGGACTGCGGCACGCCTGCCGCCAGCAGGCTCATGTACTTGCCGATCGCGTAGTCCTCGCAATCGCCGGCGCCCTTGTCCAGCATCTCCAGCGGCGTGGCCCAGTAATCGATCTGGCCCCAGACCTCGATGTCGTCCCGGAACGCGACACGCTGGTTGAAGAAGTCGTTGACCGTCGTGAGCCGGTCCCGCTCGTCGGGCTGCGCCGCCGCGCGCTCGGCCATCTGGATCATGGCCCTCACCGCGGCCTGTGTCCTGGGGGACAGCTTCGCCGCCGATTCCGTCAGCCGCTCCCGGTCCCAGCCCCAGGCCAGCGCCGACCACAAGCCGACCACGCAGGCCAGCGCCGCCAGCGCCGGCCGAAGGCGCCGGCGCACGCGCGCCGCGCTGCGAGTGACGAATCGTGACATGCGCAGCAATGTATCCGCCTCCGCATCCAGGCCCGGACGAACCGCGATGCCGTCGCGGACAACCGGCAATTTGCCGCAACCCCTTCACGCGGCGGGCCGGGGAGCGCCGGGATAATCCGGCCCTCACATGAAGACCCAAGCCGTCCGCCAGGAGCTGGACCAGGCCCGCGCCAACGGGCCGCTGCGCCAGATCCAGATCCCGCCGTGCCCGGAGCTGCTGCAGCGGCTGCGGGCGGCGATGTCCCTGCCCCAGCCCGACCTCAACGAGGTGGCCCGCATCGCTGCCGCGGACGTGGCCATGTCCGCGACGCTGCTGCGCGTGGCCAACAGCCCGCTGCACCTGGTGGCAGGCCACGTGCCCTGCACCACCGTCGGGCAGGCGATGTACCGGCTGGGCCTGGACGAGAGCGCCGCGCTGATGCAGGCCTTCCTGGTCCGGCATGCCATCCCGGTCAACAGCCCGCACCTGCTGCGCTTCTGGCAGCGCTCGGCCAAGCGCGCGACCGCGATGGGCTTCATCGCCCGCCAGTTGCCCGGCATGCGCGTGGATCTGGCGCAGAGCTATGGCCTGTTCTGCCATGTCGGCATGCCGGTGCTGCTGCAGAGCGTGCGCGGCTACGGCGCCACCATGGTCGAGGCCGCCGCCCGCATCGACCGCCCCTACATCAAGACCGAGAACGTCAATCACCGCACCGACCATGCCGTGGTGGGCGCGCTGGTGATCAAGGTCTGGCACCTGGCGCCGGAGCTGATGACCGCCATCCGGCTGCATCACGACTTCGAGGCACTGACCGACGGCTCGATCGAGCCCGAGGTCCGCACGCTGATCGCCGCGGGCCTGATCGCCGAGCAGCTGATGCGCCAGCACGAGGGGCTGGACGCGGACGTCGACTGGGCCGTCCATCGCGAGGCTGCGATGGCCTGGCTGCATCTGTCGGCGGACGAGCTCGAGCAGTGGGACGAGGCGCTGCGTCCGCTGCTGGACGAGGCCTGAGTTCAACGGGCGGCCCGCCGCGCGGGCTCAGCCGCGGACCGCGACGCGCGCGGCGGCGAGGTCCCAGCGGGCGCAGCCGACGCTCTTGAACAGCCGCGTGCGGCCATCGTCGACCGGCGCATGACCCATCACCAGGTCCTCGATCGAGGCCTGCGGCTCGAAACGGCCGGCCGCCATCAGATCGCCGGCCTCGGCCTGCGCGCCGACCGGATCGTCGACCCACACCTGCGCGCCGCGCACCAGCTCGGGCGGCAGCTCGACCATGTCATCGCGGAACGCGCCCACGCCGATCACCACCGCCCCTTCGCCGACGCCGGGCCGCAGCACCGGCACGCGGCTCGTCGTCGCGCAGACGATCACGTCCCAGGCATGGCGCGTCTGCGATTCGGCCGGCAGCGGCTCGACGCCGAGCTCCTCGACGAAGGCCGGCGCCGACTGATGCGCCTGCACATGGATGGTGGCCTGCGGATGCAGCGCCTGCAGCGCCTCGACATGCGCGCGCGCCTGTACGCCGCCGCCGACGACCAGCGCGCGGCGCGGCGCCTGGCGGGCCAGGTATTGCAGCGCCAGCATGCTGACGGCGGCCGTGCGACGCGCCGTCAGCGCGGGGCCGTCCAGCACCGCCAAGCGCTGGCCGGTGCGGCTGTCCAGCACGACGACCTCGCCCGAGATCGTCGGCAGGCCCAGCGAGGCATTGAGCGGATGCACGCTGACGAGCTTGGTGATCGACAGCGTGTCGCTCAGGCAAGGCATCACCAGCAGCACGCCGTCCTGACGCAGCGGCAGGACCTGCCGCGGCGGACAGGTCAGGCGGCCGTCGCGATGCTCGCGGCACACCAGCGCGATCTCCTCCATCAGGAGGGACCACGGCAGCGCCCGCGCGGTGGCGGCGGCGTCCAGGA
>Ga0102591_1000300_pt1 | contig 107040 bp, 96 predicted proteins | sample AraplaCol_mCL_r2_2_FD_76860 | JGI IMG/M metagenome (GOLD analysis project Ga0102591, IMG submission 76860) | Arabidopsis root microbial communities from North Carolina, USA - plate scrape MF_Col_mCL_r2 (SPADES assembly) (version 2) | ecosystem: Host-associated > Plants > Roots > Endosphere...
GCTTGCGCTTGGAGTTCTGGCGGCGGCGCTTCTTGAAGGCGATGACCTTCTCGCCACGGGCCTGCTCGACGATCTCACCGACGACGGTGATCTCGGAAAGGGCCTTGGCGTCGAGCGTGGTCTTCTCACCTTCGGTGAGCATCAGCACCGAGTCGAAAGCGACGGTGTCGCCGGCGTTGCCCTCGATCTTGGCAGCGGTGATCTTGTCGTTGGCGGCGACGCGGAACTGCTTCCCGCCGGTCTTGATGACTGCGAACATTTTGTCCTCCATGTTCGGCCCCGCCCTGTCATGGCCTCCGGAACGGAGCGCATGCGGGACGGCTTTTTGGCAGTCGGTTGCGTGGTCTGGTTGCTCTTACCGGCTTGCGACGCATCACGCAGGCCAAAAGAGATCAGGCGCGGGTTTCCCCACGCCGGACGGTGCTCGATAGTCGCGCTCGGGGGGAAGGTCAAGCAAAAGCCTGCGACGAGCCGTGGATTTCTGTTGCGCGGGAGCTTGTTTCCGGGCGGCGGCTTGTGTAGTACGCACCCTGCTTCGACCGAGAGCGACCGCGGACAGGTGGCAGAGTGGTTGAATGCACCGCACTCGAAATGCGGCATACCTGCAAGGGTATCGGGGGTTCAAATCCCTCCCTGTCCGCCATTTATCCGCGCAAGTGGACGATTTATTGAAGAATCGAGCGCGGCAGGCGCTCGAAATTCCAACGATCACCTCGACGTCCCTTCCCGCTCACAAATCCCTTTGATGACGTGAGGTTCCGATCGTTCATCGAGCAATGCGCTTCCGATTCGCGCCACTTCCAGACACTGGATGCTGGCCGGAAGGCGGACGTTGCGCATCATGACGATACTAAAAATTCCTGCGGACTTGGCGGCCAAGCGTCCAGGCAAAGTACGGGCCGCCGACGATGGCCGCGAGCAGTCCTGCGGGGATCTGATACGGGAACAGCACGTTCCGACCAAGCCAATCGGCCACGACCATGACGAATGCGCCGCCGATTGCTGCTGAGATCATGTGTTCGACCGGTCGCTGAAAGCCGACCAGGCGCGCGACATGAGGCGCGAGGAGTCCGACGAAGCTCAGGGGGCCGACGACGAGGGTCGCCGCGCCGGCCAGCACGGCGATCACCAGCACCAGCACCAATCGGCTCCAGGCCAGGTTGACGCCGATCGACGAGCTCAGCTGCTCTCCAAGAGGCAGGATCGCCAACCACCGGGCTGTGAACGGAGCGACGGCAAGGCTGACCAAAGCGATGACGGATGCGATCAAAGCCTCTTCGCCGGTGGCGCGATAGGTCGAGCCGGCCATCCAGGTCAGCAATGAGCCCAGACGCGGATCGCCACTGACCAGCAGGAAGGAGATGAAGGCGCTAAAGATCGTCCCGACGGCGACGCCGGTCAGCAGCAGGCGCTCTGGCGCGAAGTTGGCGTGACGCCCGAGCGCGATTATCGCTGCCAGCGTGACGAAGGCTCCGACCGCCGCGGCCGCGACATGAGCTTCGCGAGGCGCGCCCGGGCAAGTTATGAAGACAGCGATGACGCAGAGCGAAGCCCCAGAGGACAAGCCGAGGACGTCCGGCGAGGCCATCTCGTTGTGTGTCATACGCTGCATAATCGTACCGGACAGCGCCAGCATCACACCCGCCGAGAGCGCGGCAAGGACACGCGGCCAGCGCCATTGCATGAGGTTCTGGGCATCGTTCCAACTGACTATCAGCCGGCCGGTCGGAGCCCGCCCGACTCCCAACGCCACGCCGACGGCTATCATCAGCAACGCTGCCGCTACGATGATCGCCGGCCACGGACGCTGAACTCTTCGGGAGAGCGCAGGCTCATCGCCTCGCGCGGCCGAGTTGCTGGACCGAAGCCGGGCTAGCATCCACAGTAGGCACGGCGCGCCAATGAGAGCAGTCGCTATGCCTGTCGGGACTTCTGGCATGATCAGCCCGAGCCATTGCACGGCCTGATCGGCCAGCAGAAGGAGTGCTGCTCCGATGATCGGAGCCCACAGGAGTTGATCGGAAATTCGCCTTGCACCGCAGAGCCGCGCGAAGGCGGGCGCGACCAGACCGACGAAGCTGATGATGCCGGTCGCGGACACGACGAAACCCGCAAGCGTCACTGCCAAGGCGAGCGCCATCAGACGCAATGATCGAACGGGAAGCCCGAGGCTGCCAGCGGCCTGGTCGCCTAGCGACATGACCGACAGCGGGCGCGCCAGCAGGCAAAGCAGAAGGGCCGGAACGGCGAGCCGCGGAAGCAGATGCTGCGCGATGCGCCAGTCGCCCTGCACGAGCGAGCCCGAGCTCCACATGAAGACCCCGGCAAGATTTTGCCAGTGAAGCACGCCGAGGATCGCATTGAGCGAGCTGCAGAGCAAATTGACGAGCAGTCCGGCCATCACCAAGGTGATCGGCGCCAGCGAGCGGGCATAGGCGATGGCGAAGACGATGGCGGTGGCACACGCCGCGCCGCCGATGGTGATCAGGTCCTGCCCCTGCTCCAGCAGCCAGGGAGCGAAAAGCGTTGCCGCACTCAGAGACAATTGCGCGCCCGCCGAAACGCCGAGCAAGGTTGGCTCCGCCAGTGGATTGCGTAGCACATGCTGGAAGATCGCCCCTGACAGCCCCAATGCCGCCCCGCCGAGAAGGGCGACCGCAATCCGAGGCAGGAGAGCGAAATGGACGGTGATTTCCACTGCCGTCTCGGGGGCCCCAAAAGCGGCGATCCAGCCGTCCGCCGGCAGCGTGCTCCATAGGCGCAAGGTCGCGAGCGACAGCGCCAGAGCAAGCAAGGCCAAGGCTGTTCCGGCAAGCGTGGTGCGTGCCGGGTCACTCGGCTCGTCAGCTGTCATCGCGCGGCCTGCATCAATGCTCTGGTGAGCAGCGAGGCAAAGCGCAGCCCGCTCGATATTCCGCCTAGAACGGCGACCGGCGGCAAGGTGGTGATACGACCGGCCTGGATTTGCGGCAGGCTGCGCCAGAGGGGGCTGCTGGTCAGGCGCTGGCGTGGCAGCGCAGCGCCGTCCCAATGCTGCGTGATCTCGACGATTCTTGCCTCTGGCCTCTCCCGCAGGACGTCAGGGCGACAGACCTGCCAACCCCAGATCCCGTCCTCCCCGGTCCACGCATTGGCAATACCGAGTCGTCGGAGGATAGCTGCGAGCATGCTGTGCTCGCCGAAGACCCGCAGGCTGATGCCATCGCCGTTGAGATAGACGAGATAAACCGGCTCGGACCGCAGCTCGCTGATGAGAAGCGCGCTGCGTCGTAGCTCGCCTGCAGCCTCGGCGAGCGCATCTTGCGCCTGCTCGGCAACGCAACAGTGCTCGCCCAACGTCCTCACCACATTTGCGACGACCTCGTAGCGATCCCGCTCGGCCGTGAACACGGGAAGCGACAGGACCGGCGCGATGCGCGGGAGCGCGCTGGTCGGCAGCAGCGGCCAGGCCGATACAATTAGATCGGGTCTCAGCGCTTGCAGGAGTTCGAGGTTGGGCTCCGCCGAATGCCCGATATCGACAACATCCGCGGGCAGCGTCACGTCCGAGCGGCCGTCCTTGAACTGCGCTGCGACGGCGGCGCCGATGAGGCGAGCACCGGCGAAGGCGACGATGTCGGTCGCGGGCAGATCGAGCGCCACCACCCGTGCGCCGGGAATGCAGGCTGACCCGGCCTTTCCAGTTCCGGCCATGACGATCGGCGCGCAGGCCGACAGGGCGAGCACCGTTCGACGGCAAGGCCGAGCTATCGCCATTGCCAGTCGCCAGGCGTCACCATCTGGCCTGGAGCTTCGCCGTGAATGTGCGAGGCGCGCCGTAATAGCCGTTCGTGACGCCGTTGAGCGAGCGGATGTAGGTCCTGTCGAAGATGTTGTCGACGTTGAGCGAGGCGGTGAAAGTCTCGTTGAACTTGTAGGCGATGCTCGCCGAGGCGGTCATGTAGCCATCGGCCACCAGGCGCCCGCCGGCATCCTCGCTGTAGAACTTGCTCGAAGCGTAGAGCCCGCCGCCAACCGTCCATTTCTCCAGGACGCCCGGCAGGTCGTAGCTCGTCCACAGCCGGAACAGGTGCTTCGGCGCGATCGTGGTGAAGGCGACCCCGTTCGTATTGGCGCTCTTGTCGAGGTTTTCCGTCTCCGTATAGGTGTAGCCGACGAAGACGTTCCAGCGGTCCGTGACCCGGCCCGAGACCTCCGCCTCGATGCCCTCGGCCCTGGCCTTGCCCTGGGCAAAATAGCGCGTGCTGGTGGGGTCGGTCGGGTCCAGCAGCGCCCGGTTCTGCTGCGTCAGGCTGAAGACGGCCAGCGACGCGTTCAGGCGCCCGTCGAGATAGCTGGCCTTGATGCCGGCCTCGTATTGCTCGCCCTCGATCGGCTTGAGCAGGTCGCCGACCCCGTCCCGGGTGGTCTGCGGCTGGAAGATCCGCGAGTAGCTGCCATAGACCGAGTAGGTCTGGTTCAGGTCGTAGACCAGCCCTGCGAAGGGGATCGGCTCGGCATTGATGCGGTCATGCGTCGTGCGCTGGTTCAGGAAGTTCTGGCTGGCCGTCGGCTTGAACTGGCTGTCCCACCAAAGCAGGCGGCCGCCCGCGACGAGCGTGAGCGGATCGGCCAGCTTGATCCGGGCGTTGGCGTAGCCGCTGTACTGGTTGGTGAAGGTGTGGCGGCCGAAGATCGGGCCGTTAAAGGCCGGCTGCGGAAAGTTCAGGTCGAAGATGTTGCGGGTCTGGAGATAGAAGCGGTCGGACAGCGGGCCGTAGAAGTTCTGCTGGCCGAGATCCTCGTGCGAGGCGTTGAAGCCGATCGTCAGCTTGTGCTCGCGGCCGAACAGCGAGATCGGGCCGTTTGCATACCAGTCGAACCCGACCTGCTGGTCGTCCTGCTGCCAACGCGTCGAGGCGAATGTCCCGGTCAACGTCGTGCGATTGATCTGGCCGAGGAAGTTGGACGACGTGACGTCGCTTTCATAGCGCAGGTAATTGAGCGAGGCCTTGGTCGACCAGCCATGGTCGAAGCGATGCTCGACCTCGGCGAAGGCTCCGGTCTGCGTATAGATGTTCTCGTTCCACGGCGCGCCGAAGAAGGTCGAGCGCGGAGCGCGGACGAGGCGATAGTCCGTTGCGGCGGGCACGCCGGACCAGGCCTGCCGCGCGGGGCTGCGCTGATAGTAGGTGCCGACCCTCGCAGTGGCGGTGTCGGACAGCTCGGCCTCGACCACGCCGTAGATCTGGCCGAGCCGGCGATAGGTGCTGTCCTCGATGAAATCCTGGCTTTGCAGCGTGCCGACGAGGCGCGCCCTGACCGTCTTCGACGCGTTGAGCGGACCGGTGATGTCGAACTCGTTGCGGACATAGCCGTAGGAGCCGACGGACAGGCTGTTGATGACTTGGAACTCCGACAGCGGCGCCTTGCGGACGAGGTTGAAGGTTCCGCCGGGCGAGCCGATGCCGTTCAGCAGGCCGGCAGGGCCACGCAGCACCTCGACCCGGTCGTACATCGCGAGGTCCTGCGCGGCGGTCGTGATCGACACGTTCGTCGGCACGCCGTCCAGTTGCACGGTCGAGATCGGGAAGCCGCGCGCATAGTAGTTGGGACGGTCGGAATCGCCCTGCTGTACGACCATGCCGGTCGTGGTCGCGATGGCCTGGTCCAGCGTGGTGAGATTCTGGTCCTCGATGCGCTTGCGCGTCACGACGGAGATCGACTGCGGGGTCTCCTTCAGCGAGGCGCCGTCCTTGCCGATGGTCGCAAAGCCACTGCCGTAGGAATTGGTGCCTTCCGTCGTCGCGGCGCTGGTGGGGCCCTGAACATCGATGGTTTCGAGGGCGATCGCGCCCGATAGGGCCGAAGCTGCACCAGCCGGCCCGACGATGGTGACGGCGTTGGCACCGGCCGGCCGCAACCCCAGACCGGTGCCTGCCAGCAGAGCCGAAAGGGCTTGGTGCGCCGGCATGGTGCCCTGCACGCCGCGCGTCACCTTTCCGTTCGCGAGACGGGCCTCAAACAAGATCTGCAGGCCGGTTTGCGCGGCAAGCCGATTGAGCGCCGGCGTCAAGGGACCAGCCGGGATCGAGATCGCGCGACTAGCAGTCTGCGCCGTGGGCGCGGTCTGCGCGGCGGCAGGACAGATCGCCTGCGTCGTCAGAACCGTCGTGGCGAGCAGCAGGAGCCGTGTCCGCTCGGCAAAGAAACCCAGGTTGCGCCTGCTGCATTCCGTCGACATCGAACCCCGCCCCACGGCGGCAAAGGCGCCGTGCTTCCTCAAGCTCGCGGGCCTCAATGAGGCCGCTTGTTGAAGAGACGAATGGGCGCTGCTAATTGGGACCCGGGCCTCCGCGATTATTTTCGATTGCCTGCCAGGGCGCCGCCGATCAGCCTCGAATGACGATCAGTGGCCCGATGCGCGTCGCGCTGACGCCGATCGATTCTTCCAGAAGGCGGAGCGCAGCGATCGGGTCGCTGATCATAAAGGTTCCGCTGACACGCCGCTGCGCCAGATCAGTACCTACGATCATGATCTTGCCGGAGAAGTGGCGACCGATTTCATCGACCACCTGGGCCAGCGTCGCGCTGTCGACTATGAGCTGCCCGTGCCGCCAGGACATCACCGCGGCCAGATCTGCCGAACTGACCCCCATTGGCTGTCCGTCGGCACCGTAAGCGACGCGCTGCCCCTCCCGGACCCTGACGTCGCCGGCGTCCGTCCCGAGCGGCGCGACCGAAACCGAATGCTCGGTCACCGTCACGTCGGTATAGCGGTCGCCCAGCCGGATGTTGAACGCGGTTCCCAACGCGGTTGTGCGACCGCCCCCTGCCTCGACGGAGAACGGCCGCGCCGCGTCCTTGGCGACCTGGAAGAACGCCTCGCCGCGCAGCAGCCTGACGGTCCGCGCCGTGGGCGTGAACTCGTAAGCCAGCGCGGACGAGGCGTTCAACTGGATTGACGACCCGTCCGCGAGCGTGATCGTCGGCGTGTCCCCGGTGCCGGAGATGGCATCGGCTTGAAGCCGCATCGGACCATCGGCCGCATAGAAGCCACCCCCGATCAATCCAAGACCGAGTAGAACCGCAAGCAACGGCTTCGCCGTCACTCGGCGGGGCCGGAGCGGCAGGTCCCGCAGTGTGGGCTCCGTCAGGATGGCCGTCCGGGCCTCGCCCATCAGCCGCTCTGCGGCGGCGTAGGCGGCTGCGTTCCGAGCGTCCTGGTTCAACCAGTCGTGAAAGGCGGCTGCCTCGGCACTCGGCTGTCCGTGCTCACGGTTGCGGAGCAGCCAATCCGCCGCCTCTTCATGTCGGCGGCGTCTCGCGCGCGCCGATTGTCTCGCCGTCATGACGGTTCTCGACAGTGCTGCATCTATTGGAGAGACGTTCGAGCCCTCGCGTTTGGGACTCTTACTCCAGTTCGAGGAGGCGATCGAGACAATGCGCCAGGCCTCGGCGCAGATGCCGATCGACCATGTTGCGCGAAATGCTCAACCTCCGGGCGATCGCATCCGGTTCGAGGCGATGCAGCCGGTGCAGGATGAAGACGACGCGCTGACGGGCGGGCAGCTCCCCGATCGCCTGTTTGAGCACGGCAAGGCGCGCCTCGACCTCGAGCCCGTAATCCGGCGCGACGATGTCGGCCCTGACCGCCAGCGCCTCGGCCTCGGTACCGGAAAAAAGCGCCGTCTCGAAACGGTTGCGGCGCAGCCGGTCTATCCCGAGGTTGATCGCAGCCCGACAGAGGAACGCACGCAGCGATGTCCTGCCCGTCAGAACCTCCGGCCGCTCGGCCAGCTTCAGGTAAAGGTCGTGGACGATCTCGGCAGCCGCGCTCGTCGAATGACCACGCCGGCGAACCGCGGATTTGATCTCCGCATAATGAGCCTCGATGGCACGATTCAGCAGATCATGGGTATCGAGGGGGTATCCGTTGGTCACGGCGAGAACTCTGGAGCGACGTCCTCCATGTAGCTCAACAATTAATATATGTTCAAGATCAATATGTTAGATCGATTCCAAAGTGCGCGCGAGCGAGCGGAGATACAGCACAACTCGTTCCTGCATCATCTCGGCGTGCCGGGATTGCCACGTTCGGAAGCCGTCCAGCCGGCGTCAGAAGCGGATGCTGCCTTCATGCCGGATAGTGCGCGGCCTCTGTTTACCGGCGTCACTGAGCAGGGTTGGACGAGACGGCGAGGTGGCCGACGTTCCGGTTGGAGCGCGTGCTCGAATAAGCGCCTAGCTTGAGCTTATCGGTGCGCTCGAGGTGTGTTCGGGCAGGCTCCCTATGGGCTGCTGGGCTGGTTACTCAACCGGCACCGCACAGGATGGTTGGCTTGAAGCGGGAAATGGGCTCTCCCCTTATGCGAGCCGGCTTGAAATGGGCGACGAGCTCATGCGCGCTGCTCGGATAGGTCAGGCGCACGAAGGTGACGGGGTTCGCCGCATTCCAGGTCTGGCGCTCGACGACCAGGCACGGCGCCTCCTCGCCGATCCCGAGCGCCTCCGCTGCCTCCGGCTCGGCGCCGGCGGCGCGGACCCTGTGCTCGGCCTCGGTCCAGGGCACCCGTGTCAGCAGCCAGCTTCCCGGCGCCAACTCCGAGAACCCTTGCTCGGCAGCCTCGGGCACCGCCACGAGGTTGATCAGACGCCGCTCCAGGCAGAAAGGCCGGCCTGCCGCGAAATGGCGGCAGATCACCTCCAGCACCGGCGCAGCCTCCGTGAGGCCGAGCGCCTTGCGGTCGGCAGCCGTGCTGCGTCGCTTGTGCCGGGCCAGCAGTTCATAGCCATGCGGCAGGCCGAGCTCGGAGACCTCCGATTCGACGTCTTTCACCTCAAGGATGGCCGATTGCGACTTGGGCTGACGCACGAAGCTGCCGGCATGGCGGCGGCGCTCGATCAGCCCGGCATCGGCCAGCTCGGTCAGGACCTTGTTCATGGTCATGCGCGAACAGCCATACTGCGCAGTGAGCTCGAGCTCGTAGGGGATGCGGTGACCGGGCGGCCACGCGCCTGACAGGATCAGGTGCCGCAGCTCAGACAGGATGCGCTCGTGCAGTGACGGTGAGGCGGTCCTTGGAGCTGCCATGTCGATCGCGAACGTCCCTTTTTCCAGTGATGAACCTGCCTGCACCACGTGGCAGGCGGCAGGCAATTGGCCATTCTTCCATGCCGCTCAGGCGGCGGCGCTGCCGCGCGCCTCGAAGGCGCGGAAGGTGCTGCCATGGAAGACGAGCGGCTCCAGCTCCGGATGCATCCGGATGGCGGCGATCTCAAGCAGGATGATTTCATGATCTCCGGCCGGGATCTCACTATGGACCCGGCAATCGAACAGCGCGGTCGCGCCATCGAGCAGGATGGCGCCGGCCTCGGTCGCAGCCCAGTCGAGCCCCGCGAAACGGTCGCCCGATTTCGCGGCGAGCTGGCGGCAGGCCTCACCCTGCGCCGCCGAGAGGCAGCTCACGCCGATGCTGCTGGCGTGCTTCAGCCTTGCCCAGGTGTTGGAGGCACGCTGGATGCAGACAGAGACGAGCGCCGGCGCCAGCGAGACGCAGGCGAAAGTGCTGGCGACCATACCGACCGGCACCCCGTCGATCAGGCTGCACAAGGCCACGACACCGCTCGGAAAGCAGGAAAAAGCGTCCCGCAGCAATCGGCTGTCCGTGGCCGGATGATCCAGGCGGGTCAACGATGTCGTGCTAGCCATGAATACGGTCTCGTCCCAGGCGGCCGGCACGCGCCACCCCGCCCTCGCATCGACCGGACCGCTGCCCGATCTGCACCTCAGCATGATCGGGCATGCTTATCTTGTCTATACATATTCAGAAAAATCGGAGAGGCTGATCGTCGACCGGACACAGCGCCTGGCCGCCGCCATGCCGCAGCGTCTATGGCTTGGCAGTCTCCCGAGGGAGGAGCATGAATGGCGCCCAACGCAAGCACCGTGCCGCGCGTCCCTCGCCACATGATTTCACGACAGGCTCGACATGATTCCCGATAGACTCCGGATCGGCACCCGCGGCAGCGACATGGCGCTGGCGCAGACACATCTGGTTCGCGACCGGCTCGCCGCCGCCTGGCCGGAATTGGCCGAGCCCGGCCGGCTGGAGATCGTCGTGATCAACACCATCGCCGACCGCGTGCTCGACCGGCCGCTCTCGGCGATCGGCGGCAAGGGGCTGTTCACGAAGGAGCTGGAGCAGGCGCTGCTCGACGGCCGGATCGACCTCGCCGTCCATTCGATGAAGGATGTCGAGACCTGGCTGCCCGACGGGCTGGAGATTGCCTGCATCCTGCCGCGCGACGATCCGCGCGAAGCTTTCCTCTCGCATAAGGCGGGGCGGCTGGCCGACCTGCCGGCGGGCTCCAGCCTCGGCACCTCCTCGCTGCGGCGCACGGCGCAGATCCGCGAGATGCGGCCGGACCTGCGCATCGTGCCGCTGCGCGGCAATGCCAACACCCGCCTGCGCAAGCTAGCCGAGGGCGAGTGCGACGCGACCCTGCTGGCGCTCTGCGGTCTGCAGCGTCTCGGCATGGCCGAGCTTGCTCAAGAAATCATCTCGACTGCCGAAATCTTGCCCGCGGTGGCGCAGGGCGCACTCGGAATCGAATGCCGCTCTGCCGATGCGGCGATCATCGAGCTGCTGGCCCCGCTGCGCTGCCTGGCCTCGACGCAATGCGTCCAGGCCGAACGTGGGTTGCTGGAGGCGCTCGACGGCTCCTGCCGCACCCCAGTCGCGGTGCTGGCGCAGATCGAGCAGGGGCGGCTCTCGCTGAACGGCCAACTGTTCACTCCGGACGGGCTCCAGCGCTGGTCGGCGATGGGCTCGGGCATGCCGGCGGATGCGCATGGGATCGGCTTCGCCGCCGGGCAGGAGCTGCGCGCAGCCGCCGGCGACCTCTACGCCACGCTGCTGCAATGAGCGACGGGGCCGCCGGCCGGGTGACCGCGGTCGCTGGCACAGGCCTTGCTTATGTCTATACAAAACGATGGATGTGAGACCATGCCACGCAGCGACAAGATGAAGCTCGGAACGTTCGTCTACACGTTCGGCTACAACCCCGCCGGCTGGCGGCACCCCGGCTCCGACGTCAACGGCGCCAACAGTTTCGCCCATATGCTGGAGATCGCGAAGCTCTCCGAGCAGGGCAAGTTCGATTTCATGTTCCTGGCGGATTCCCCCGCCGCCGGTGTCGGCCATGTCGAGGCGCTGCAGCGCCTGCCGAACAAGATGAACCGCTTCGAGCCGTTGACGCTGCTCGCGGCGCTCGCCATCGCCACCAAGGAGATCGGCCTCGCCGCCACGGTCTCGACCAGCTACACCGAGCCCTTCAACGTCGCGCGCATGTTCGCCTCGCTCGACCACCTGAGCGGCGGACGCGCCTGCTGGAACGTCGTCACCTCCGATCATGAGGAGACCGGCTACAACTTTAACCGCGAGGGACTCGACCCGCATGCGCTGCGCTATGAGCGGGCGCGCGAATTCGTCGAGGTCGCCTTCGGGCTCTGGGACGGCTGGGAGCGCGATGCGCTGGTGCTGGACCGCGAGAACGGTCTCTATCTCGACGCCGAGAAGCTCCACACGCTCAACCACAAGGGCAAGCACTTCCAGGTGCGCGGCCCGCTCAACATCGCCGCCCCGCCGCAGGGTCGGCCGGTGATCGCGCAGGCCGGTGGCTCGGAAGCCGGGCTGGAGCTGGCTGCCGAAACCGCCGAGGTGGTGTTCAGCCTGACCTCGACCTTCGACAAGAACAAGGCCTTCTACGACAATCTGAAGGGCCGCATGGCGCGCTTCGGCCGCCCGACCGACGCGCTTAAGATCATGCCCGGCATCATGGTCAATGTCGGCGAGACCGAGGCGGCCGCTCAGGCCAAGATCGATTTCATGGTCGACAGGCTGCACCCCAAGGTCGGGCTGCAGGCGCTCTCGGAGTTCCTGGAGACCGACCTCTCCGGCGTCGCGCTCGACAAGCCCTTCCCGATGGAATTGCTGCCGAAGCAGCCCAAGGGCTCGAAGGCGCTGTTCGAGGTGCTGGTCGACTTCGTCAGCAAGGGCAACACGGTCGGCGAGCTGGTCCGGCTCTATGCCGAGAAGCAGACCGGCAACGGCATCAAGGGCACGCCGAAACAGGTCGCCGACTTCATGGAGGAATGGTTCCTCGGCGAGGCGGCGGACGGCTTCATCGTCATGCTGCCGACGCTGCCCGCCGCGCTGAAGGATTTCGTCGAGCTCGTGGTCCCGGAATTGCAGCGCCGCGGCCTGTTCCGCACGGAATACGAAGGCCCGACGCTGCGCGACAAGCTCGGCCTCACCCGCCCGGAGAACCGCTACACCGCTGCCAGGCTCGCGGCCTCCGCCTGAGCTTGGCCAACATCGAACATCGCGCCGGCCCGGCCGCCGGTCCTGCTTCAATCACACGAGGGGAGTATTCGAGAATGCGTGCAAGACTGATCCTGGCCCTGGCGGCCGGCCTGTCGCTCGGCGTGGCCGCGGCCAAGGCCGACGTGCTCTCCGACGCCAAGAAGGCGGGCGAACTGAAGATCGGCACAGAGACCGAATTCGCGCCCTTCGACTACATCGACGCCGGCGACCATGCCGGTCTCAACGTCGATCTCTTTGCCGAGGTCGGCAAGGAGCTCGGCCTGAAGATCACCTGGGTGGCGCTGCCCTGGGACGGCGTGCTTCCCGGCCTCGAGGCCTCCAAGTTCGACATGGTCGCCGGCCCGGCGATCATCACCAAGGCGCGCCTCGAGCGCTATGTCTTCTCGACGCCGATCGCCGAGGCGACCGTCGCCCTGTTGAAGAAGAAGGGCGACAATTCCGTACAGAAGCCGGAGGACATCGCCGGCAAGACCGTCGGCGGCGGCCGCGCCTCCTCTCAGCTCGCCCAGCTCAAGACCTTCGCCGCGACGCTCTCGCCCGCGCCGACCGTGCGCGAATATGGCGGCTCGAACGAGGCGATGGCCGATCTCGCCGCCGGCCGCGTCGTCGGCATCTCGCAATCGCTGCCGAATGCCGCCTTCGCCGCCAAGCGCCGGCCGGATACCTTCGAGGTTGTGATGCCGCCCTTCGGCAGCAAGGTCTATTTCGGCTACATCATGCGCAAGGACGCCAATTCGGCGACGCTCGTCGAGGCGATCAACGGCGCCATCGGCAAGATGAAGGCGGATGGCCGCATGGCGGCGCTGCAGAAGAAGTGGTTCGGTGTCGAGTTCGACACCCCGGCCGCCGTCACCGACCCGGCGCTCTGAGCCCTCGCGGAAACCGGAGCCGGAAGCCGCCCGCACGATGAGCTGGAAGCTCTTCACCCTCCTCGTCCAGGCCGCCGGGGCGACCGCGCTGTTCAGCGCCGTCGCCGTGGCCGCCGGCATCGTGCTCGGCCTCCTGGTCAGCGGCGCCGTGCTTTCGCATGCGAAGCCGCTCTCGGCCGCGGCAAGGCTTTATGTCAGCTTCTTCCGCGGCGTGCCGCTGCTCGTCCAGCTGCTGCTGGTCTACCACCTGCTGCCCGTGCTCGGCCTCAACGTTTCGAGCGCGACGGCCGCGATCATCGCGCTGACGCTCTGCACCGCAGCCTACCAGGCCGAGAACCTGCGCGGCGCCTTCCTCTCCGTGCCGCGCGGCCTGATCGAGGCCGCCGAAATGGTCGGCATGACGCCGTGGCAGCGCTTCGTCCGCATCGAGGCGCCGATTGCGCTCAGGCTCGCCATCCCGGCCCTGCTCAACGAGGCGGTCGCGATCCTGCACGCCTCCGCCCTGATCTCCGTTGTCGGCGTGATCGAGCTGACCAAGACGGCGCGCGACCTCGCCGCCAGCACGCTCGAGCCGCTGCCGCTCTATGCCACCGCCGGGCTGATCTACCTCGTGATGAACACCGTGCTGGTGCAGGGCGGCCGCTTCGCCGAGCGCCGCTATAAGGTCCGCGCGGCATGAATTTCGACTTCAACCTCGTTGCGGGCTATCTGCCCGCCATCGGCTGGGCTGCGCTCACCACGATCGGCCTCTGGATCGTCGCGCTCGCCGCCTCGATCGTGATCGGCCTCGCCATCGCCGTCGCGCGGCTGCATGGCGGCCTGCTCGTCGAGGCAGCGCTGCGCCTCGTGGTCGAGGCCATCCGCGGCACGCCCTTCCTGATCCAGCTGTTCCTGCTCTATTTCGGCGGCCCCTTTGTCGGGCTCACCATGGAGCGCCTGCCGGCCGGGCTGCTCGCGCTCTCGGTCTTCGGCGGCTGCTATATGAGCGAGGTCTTCCGCACCGGCATCCGGGCCGTACCGCGCGGCCATATCGAGGCGGCCGAATGCGTCGGGCTCGACCGCTGGCAGATCCTGCGTCGCATCCTCCTGCCGGAGATGATGGTCCTCGTCCTGCCGGCCGGCACCAATATTGCTGTCGGCTTGATCAAGGAAACGGCCGTGCTCTCGGTCATCGGCGTGCCCGAGCTCACCGCCGTGATCAGCGGCATCGGCTCGGAGACCTATGCCTTCGTCGAAGCGCTCACCTTGCTCTCGCTCTGCTACTGGGCGCTGGTCGAGATCTGCGCGCGCCTCGGGCGCCTCGCCGAGCAGCGCCTCTCACTCTACAGGTTCGCCGCGTGACAGCATCGACAGCCATTCCCGCCGCCCAGATCGAAGGGCTCGACAAGGAGTTCGGCAGCGTCCGCGTCCTCGACCGGATCAACCTGACGATCCCGGCCGGGCGCGTCACCTGTCTGATCGGCCCGTCCGGCTCGGGCAAGAGCACGCTGCTGCGCTGCCTCGCCATGCTGGAGGAGCCTTCGGCCGGTATCATCACCATTGGCGGCCGGCCGCTCGGCTACGCCATGGAGAACGGCAAGCGAGTGAAGCTGACGCCGGCGCGCAACCGCGAGGTGCACAGCCAGATCGGCATGGTCTTCCAGCAGTTCAACCTCTGGCCGCACATGACCGCACTGGGCAACGTCTCCGAGGCGCTAACGACCGTACGCGGCATGTCGAAAGCGCAGGCCAAGGAGATCGCGATGCTCAAGCTCACCGAGGTTGGGCTGGCGCATCGCTGCGACTATTATCCCGCCCAGCTCTCCGGCGGCCAGCAGCAGCGTGTCGCCATCGCCCGCGCGCTCGCGCTCGAGCCCAAGCTGATGCTGTTCGACGAGCCGACCTCCTCGCTCGATCCCGAGCTTACGGGCGAGGTGCTCAACGTCATGCGCAAGCTCGCCGAGGCTGGCATGTCGATGGTCGTGGTCTCGCACGAGATAGGCTTTGTCGCCTCGGTCGCGAGCAAGGTGGCCTTCCTCGACCAGGGCCGCATCCTCCTCGACGGCACGCCGCAGGAGGTCTTCGCCAAGCCGCGCCATCCGCGGCTCGCACAGTTCCTCGATACCTATCTCGACCGCGAAGCGGTGATGCTCGCCTGAGCGGCCACAGTCGGAGCCCACGCCTTGTTGGACGTCAACCGCCCTGAGATTGTCGCAGAGGTGCGCGCGGTCTTCGAACGCTACGAGCGTGCTCTTCAGGACAACGATATCCCGGTCATGGAGGAGCTGTTCTGGGACAGCGGCCACACGACACGCTACGGCGTCGGAGAGAATCTGCGTGGGTGGCAAGCTATCTCCGATTTCCGCCGCAGCGGAAAGCTCGGGCGCTTCAGGCGCGTGCTGATCAACACGATCATCACCACTTACGGCACCGACTTCGCGACGGCCAATACCGAGTATCAACGCGACGGCGAGGCTAAGCCGGGGCGCGAGACCAAGACCTTGATCCGCACCGCGGACGGCTGGCGGATCGCCTCCGCCCATGCCAGCCTCCTCGGGGAGACCGTCTGACGAAATCGGTCTCCCCTGCATTCCACTGAACGCAGGGGAGGGGCTCTATCGGCGCAACGGTTACGATGTGCGCTCAGCTGCGCGCCACCCAGCCGAGAAGGTTCAGCCACAGCGTCCTGAACGCCGGCGCGTGGAGGAAATCATTGGGTAGCCAATGCGGCCCGATGTCGGTCGTCCATGCGGCGGTGCGGCCTTTGCCTGCCGAGCCACAGACCAGAAGCGGGTGACCGCCCTCGTCCTCCGGCAGGCTCAGCAACACGTCGGCGCCGGGTTTCGCCACCACCTCGTTGATGCCGAGAACGTAGGACAGCTGTTCCGAAAGCCCCGCCATGACCGGGTGCGTGCCAGCGGCCGCGGCGCTGACAGGCTCTATCCCTTCCGGCATCTCGATGCGGTCGTCATAGGGCTGCATCGTAACCGGCAGGACCGCCTCGACGGGCGTCTTGTGATAGCGCGCGGCGCCGTTGATGCCCTGGAAGCTGTAGTAACCGCCGACCATGACGAGGCCGCCGCCAGCAAGCACATAGTCGCGGATCGCCTTCAGCCGGTTGGGAAAGCGCTTGGACTGAATCCAGACGGCCGGGGGCAGCAGCAGGGTGTTTGCGCCGATATCGCTGAGAATGATCGCGTCATATTGCGCGAGCGCCTCTGCCGTCGTCGGGAAGCTCTCGGCGGCCTCGTGGCAGAGCATGTAGGTGAATTCGAAATCGGGACTGGCGAGCACCTTCAAGAAATCGTCGGCGCCGCGATGATGGGTCACTGAGGGAAACTGGTCCCAGCCCTTGATGTGGGTTGCGGTCGAGGTCCAGCTCTCGCCGGCCAGGAGGATTTTCTTGGTCATGTCGCTCTGGTCTCGCTTTGATGTTTCGCCGCCGGCAGACAAGCCGGCAGCGAAAGGAAGACGTCGCCGCTCAGGAAAGCTTGGCGAACTGAAGCTGGAAATTGCCGTCCGGGTACTGCACCCAGTCGAGCGCCTTCGCCGAGGCCTGCAGGGTCGCCGGGAAGGCGAGGAACAGCATCGGTGCGTCCTGCGCGATCTGCGCCTGCGCCTCGCGATAGAGCTTGGCTCGTTCGGCCTCGGCGGTGAGCGAGCGGGCCTGTTCGAGCAGCTGGGTGACCTTGTCGCTCTGATAGCCCGCGAAATTGTTCGGGCCGGTCTTGGTGAAATAGTTGAACATGTTGCCGTCGGGGTCCGTGCGACCGGACCAGGGCGACATGCACAGGTCGAAGTCCTTCTGCCGCAGCACGGTGATCAGGCTCGTGGAGTCGATCTGCTTGATCTCGACCTTGAACCCGGCCTGATTGGCCTGCGCCTGAATGATCTCGGCCGTGCGCACCTGCGCCGGTGAGTTCGTCACGGTGATCGTGACCGGAACGGCGCCGCTGACGCCGGCGTCAGCCAGCAGTTTCTTGGCGGCGTCGGCTCCCGGCTTGTACGGAGTGAAGTTCGGATCATAGGCCCAGCCGATCGACGGCGGGATCGGGCCATAGGACACATTGCCCGTGCCGAAATACACCGCACGCAGAACCGTCTGCGGGTCGACGGCCGTCACGAAGGCGCGGCGCACCGCCGGGTTGTCGAACGGCGCGCGGGTGCAGTTGAGGGAGAAGGCGTTGAAGCCGAGGCCTGGAGACTGCTTCAGCGTGATGTTCGCCTCGCGCGACAATCCGGCGACGGCCTGTGCCGGCACGCCGTCGACGAGCTGAACGGTGCCGGAGCGCAGGTTGGCGAGACGAACGGTCTCGTCAGGAATCGGACGGAAGACGATGCGCTCGATCGAGGACGGCCCGCGCCAGTAGCCGGGGAAGCGTTCGAGCACGAGCTCCGAGTTCTTGGTCCAGGACACCAGCTTGTACGGGCCGGCTCCGACCGCCTTGGAGGCGAAGTCGGCGCCGAGCGCCTTGACCGCCGTCGGTGAAACCATCATGCCGGCGCGCACTGCGACCACTTGCAGGAACGGCGCGAACGGCGCCTTGAGCTTGATCGTGAAGGTCTGTGGCCCGGTGACCTCGACGGTGTCGAGCGGACCGAGCTCCGTGCGACGCGGCGAGGCCGTGGCAGGGTCCATCATCCGCTCGAAATTGGCTTTGACCGCCGCGGCATCGAGCGGCGTCCCGTCGTGGAAGGTCAGGTTCGGCTTGAGCGTGAAGCGATAGGTCACCGGGTCGACCTGCTCGGCACTGGCGAGACCGGGCTCGATCTTCATGTCCGGCGTCATGTGAAGCAGCGGCTCGTGCAGGTTGAAGGCCACGGCGAGCTCGAAGAACGAGGCCATCAGCGCCGGGTCGAGCGTCACCGGATCGGAGACGACGCCAACGGTCAGCGTGCGCGGGCTTTGGGCGAAGCCCGCGCCGGCCGACAAGGCGACGGGCGTCGCGGCAAGCGCGGCGATGAGACTGCGGCGAGAAATTGCGGTCGACATGCTGGTGATCCCCTCGTTGTCAGTTGGTTCGGGCGTCGATGAAGCAAGTGTGGCTCAGTTCGCAGGCGCGTCCCGTGGGTCGAGTTTGTCCCTCAGCCCATCGCCCAGCAGGTTGAAGCCCAGGACGATCAGGAAGATCGCCATGCCGGGGAACGTTGCCAGCCATGGCGAGATATCGAGGAAGCCGATGGCGTTCCGCAGCATGTTACCCCAGGTCGGCGTCGGTGGCTGGACGCCGAGTCCGAGGAAGGAGAGGTAGGATTCGGTGATGATCGCCGAGGCGAAAAGCAGCGAGCCCTGCACGATCACTGGCGTCAGGATATTCGGCAGGATGGTCAGGAAGAGAATGCGCGGCGTGCCGGCCCCGATCGAGCGGCTCGCCTCGACATAGTCGAGCCGCGCTACGACGAGCGTCTGCGCTCTCGCGATGCGAGCGAATACTGGCAGATTGACCACCGCGATCGCCAGCACGGCATTGGTCAGGCTCGGCCCGAGCACGGCCGTGATCGCCAATGCCAGCAGGATGCTGGGAAAGGCGAAGATCACATCCATGACGCGCATCGCCAAGCCATCGATCCAGCCGCCGAAGAAGCCGGCGACCAGCCCCGTCATCGTGCCGAGCATGAAGGCTGCAACGACGCTGAGGGCCCCGACGAGGATCGAGGCACGTGCGCCGTAGATGATCCGCGAGAAGGTATCGCGCCCGAGATCGTCGGTTCCGAATAGATGCTCGAAGGAAGGCGGCGCGAGCGTTGCGATGAAGTCCGGCGCATTCGGGTCATGCGTCGCGATCAGCGGTGCCGCGAGCGCCATCGCCACGGCCAGGCCGACGATCACGACCCCGGCCGCCGAACGTGGATCGGCGAGGAGCTTGCGGGCCAGGCCGCGCGAAGGCGGCGCAACCGCTGCTGTCGTCGACGAGCTCAACTCAGCCTCACGCGCGGGTCGACCAGCGTGTAGATGACGTCGGTCACGAAATTGATCAGGACGAACAGAGTGGCCGTCAGCAGCACGGCTCCCTGAACGACGGGATAGTCGCGCGCGAAGATCGCATCGACGGTCAGTTTTCCAATGCCGGGCCAGGAGAACACCGTCTCGGTGATGACGACCCCACCCAGAAGCTGGCCGAACTGGATACCGATCAGCGTGATGATCGGAATTTGTGCATTCGGCAGGGCATGGCGCACCACGACGGAGGCGTCGGCCAATCCCTTGGCCCTAGCCGTCCGGACATAGTCGCTACGCAGCACTTCCAGCATCGTTGCTCGGGTCATGCGCATCGTCGCCGCGGCGAGCGCAGCTCCCAGCGTCAGTGCCGGCAACACCAGATGGCGCAGGAACTCGCCCGGCGCCACCAACGGCGATGCGTATCCCGACGATGGGAAGAGCGGGACCCAGATCGACAGCAACATGATCAGCAGGACGCCAAGCCAGAAGCTCGGCATCGAGAGCCCGCAGAGCGCGACGAACGAGGCCAGATAATCTCCGGCCGAGTTCCGCCTCGTTGCGGCGACGATGCCGGCGGGCAATGCAATCGCCAGCGAGACCATCAGGGCCGAGAATGCGAGAAGCGCAGTCGGTCCAAGTGCGCTGATCAGGAGCGGGAAGACCTCGCGCCCGCCTTGGATCGAGCGGCCGAAATCGCCGCGGAGCACATTGCCGAGCCAGGACAGGTATTGAACGACCAGAGGTTGGTCGAGAGAGAGCTTCTGCCTGAGTGCTGCGATCGCCGTCGCATCCGCCTCGAGGCCCAGCAAGGCGACCGCGGGGTCACCCGGCACAAGCCTGATCAGGAAAAACGACACCAGCGACGTTCCAAAAAGGACCGGCAACAGGCTGAGAAGGCGAGTCAGGACAATCAACATAGCGGAGCGATGTGACTATTGAACCGGTTCAATCCAGGTGATACTTCCCGCTGACCCTGTCCCTGTCAATGCCGAGCCGGCGCATGTCTGATCTCGCGCAGCACAAAGATTGGCCTTCGTTTCCCACGCGCCCAGAGGGCAGCGAATGACGGATGACGGCCCCGGACGGTCCCGACGCAACGCCACGATCGACGACGTGGCGCAGCTCGCCGGCGTTTCGAAAGGGACGGTGTCCAACGTGATCAACGGCCGGGTCGCCGTCGCGCCCGAGACCCGGCGCAAGGTCGAGCTCGCAATAGCCGATCTCGGCTTCCATCCGGCGGAATCGGCGCGGGCGCTGACGGCCCGCAAGCGCGTCGTCGATCTGGAGTCGCGGCTCGATGCCCATGTCCCGCGCCTCACGACCATCGGCTATGTCAGCGTCGACTATTTTGCCTGTCTGGACCGCCTCCCCGAGCGGGAAGAGCGTCTGCTGTCGCGCGCCATCATCAAGTCGATCGGTGGCCCTGCCGCCAATGTCGCGGCCATCGCCGCCGGGCTGGGGAACCCTTATCCCGTTTCGGCGTCCCTGATCACGGCCATCGGCATCGACCAGGAAAGCGATTGGGCTGCAGCCGAGCTGGCTGACCGCCGGGTCGATCTCATTGCGGCACAGGACGGCCGGAGAGGACGTCTCGACCGAGCGATCGTCATGGTGGAAGCGGATGGCAGCCGGACGATCATCAACGAGCCGTCCAGCCTCGCCGAGGTCGATGTCCTGCGCTTCATCCAGGCAACGGACCCGGCGGGGTTACGCTGGTGCCTGCATTTCGAGGGCTATCAACTACCCCGGCAGATCGGATTGATCGCGACTGCGCGGGCGAGAGGCTTTCGCACCAGCATGCAGGCGACCGGTTTGCCCCGCGAGTGGCTCGCAGAACATGGCATGACGATATTCGTCGCCTTCGACGTCGTCATCCTGCATCGAGAATCGCTCCCCTTCATTCCGGGCTTTCCGACGGAGCTGGGACAGGGGCTCGATCACTTGGCGAAAGCCGCAGCCCACGCCGAGGTTTGGCCCGAAATCGTCATCGTGACGCTGGGAGATCGCGGCGCCGTCGCCATAACGCGGGACGGCATCGTCACAGCCGTCCCTGCGCTATCCGTCCCGGTCGTCGATACCACAGGGGCAGGCGACGCCTTTGTCGGCGCCTTCCTGGCCGCTTGGCTCAACGGGGCCGGCGCATTCTCGGCCGCGAGCCTTGGCTGTGCCGCCGGCAGCCTTGCCGTGACTCGGTTCGGTGCGCAGGAGGTTCGCCCTCTCGCAGGCGAGCTGCTCGGCCTCCTCGGCGAGGCCCAGCCTCAACAAGTGCAACACACATCACTCGGAGAATAATGCCGTGTCGCAGTCGATTTATCGTCAGAAGGCGAACGCGATCCATCGCCTGTTCGGGCGCAGGAAGGCGGTGATCGGTGTCATTCATTCGCTGCCGCTGCCTGGCTCGCCCCATTACGACGGAGACCCGATTGAGCGTATCTACGCCTACGCCGAAGCCGAGGCGCTTCGTTATCGCAATGGCGGCGTTGACGGTCTGATCGTCGAGAACCACGGCGACATTCCCTTCGCCAAACCCGATGAGCTCGGCCCTGAAACCGCGGCGACGATGTCGGTGATGAGCCACCGCGTCGCCCAAGCCAGCGGCTTGCCGATCGGCATCAATGTTCTGGCCAACGGCGTCGTGCAGGCGCTCGCCGTCGCGAAGGCTTCGGGAGCATCCTTCGTCCGCGTCAATCAATGGGCCAACGCCTATGTCGCGAACGAGGGCTTCATGGAAGGCAAGGCCGGCGAGGCGAGCCGTTATCGCTCCTGGCTGCGAGCTCAGGACGTCGCGATCTTCTCCGACGTTCACGTCAAGCATGGTGCCCATGCGATCACGGCCGACAGGACGTTGGAAGAGCTGACGCGTGACAGCGAGTTCTTCGACGCCGATGCCGTCATCGTCACCGGTCAGCGTACCGGCGACAGCGCGCGCCTCGACGAGCTGTCGACGGTCCGCAATGCGACAAAACTCCCGGTTCTCGTCGGCAGCGGCGTCACCGCGGAGAATATCGAGTCCATCTTCGGCTATGCGGATGCGGTCATCGTCGCGAGCTCGCTGAAGCATGACGGTGGTTGGTGGAACGAAGTGGATCCGCAGCGTCTCACCCATTTCATGGAGGTGGCTGCTCGCGCCCGTGGAGAGGACCGCTTGTGAGCCGCGTTCTCGTCATCGGCAACGCCACGATCGACCTGATCTTGCCGGTCGCCAGCCTGCCGGCGCCGGGCGAGACGGTGCTCGCAGCGCCGGCTCTGCGCTGCCCGGGAGGCAAGGGCCTCAACCAGGCGCTGGCGGCCAGCCGGCTCGGCGTGCCTACGACTTTTCTCGCCCCCATCGGAGACGATCAGGACGGCCGCTTCCTGGCCGACGCGATGGCGAGCGAAGGTCTTGCGACCGAATGGATCGCGTCCGGCCATGCCACTGATCTGTCGATTGTCGCCATCGCCGATGGCGGCGAGAACATCATCATCAGCACAGCCGCCAGCGCACGGAGCATGACGCCTGAAACCGCGGAACGCGCGGCATCCGCGCTTCAGCCAGGCGAAATCCTCGTGCTTCAGGGCAATCTCTCCGAAGCCACGACCGCCGCAGCGCACCGTGCGGCGCGGAGTGTGGGAGTGAGAACTATCTTCAACACGGCACCCATCGCCTGGGATCAAGCGAAGCTTGCGGCGGATGTCGACGTCGTGGTGGCCAATGACGGAGAGGCCCTGCATCTGACCGGCCTGGAAGGGGAAGCGGCGGCTCTTCGGCTGGTCGAGCTCGGCGCGAGGGCGGCAATCGTCACGCGAGGCGCCGCACCTACGATCCTGGCGGCCGAGCAGCGTGTAAGCTTGCTCCCAATCGCACAAGTCGATGCCGTCGACACCTCTGGTGCCGGTGATGTCACAGTCGGCATCCTGGCCGCCGGATTGGCGAAGGGCCTGACGCTTGAGCAAGCGCTCAAACTCGCGCTGTCAGCCGCGTCACTCTCGGTCACGAGGCACGGAACATCGCCGTCCTTTCCGTCGGCCAGCGAGCTTGCAGCTCTCGAGATTGCGGCTTTCGGCAGTCGCTGAGTTTCAACGCGCGGCCTAGTTTTCGTTGCGCGGAATGCGCCAATAGCGGACATTGGCTGGCCCCCGAGAGAGGATTTTGAGCAGCATCACGATGCTACTGGCTTCTGTGGCCCTGGAAGCTGGTGCAGCAGCCGTCACGGTGCGACTAACGTCGTCCTCAGGCGATCCGTTGCGAAATCGAGGAAGACCCGCATTTTCGCGGGCAGTGTCCCGCGCCCGGCATGGAGCAGATGAGCCGGGAGTGGCTCAGGCTCGAATCCGCTGAGGATGATCTTCAACGCGCCCCGGCGCACGGCATCGGCGCATTGGTAGTGAAGCACGCGCGTGACGCCGAGGCCTTTTTCCGCCGCCCAGACCGCGGCCTCCGCGGTCGAGACCAAGAGACGTGGCTTCATCGCGACCTCTATCTCTCTCCCAGAGCCCCACGGCCTGAAGTTCCAGACCGGCATCGGCTCGATGAACTCGAAATTGACGACGGGCATTAGGCCCAGGTCTTCAGGCCTCTCGGGCTCGCCGAAGCGATCGATCAACGCTGGGCTGGCGCAGACCACCCTGCGCATCGTGCCGATGCGGGTCGCGATCATGCCACTGTCTGGCAGCCGCCCTATTCGTACCGCCATGTCGACGTGCTCGTCGATCAGGTGGAGATTGCGATCCGAGAGCAGGAGCCGGACGTCGATATCCGGATAGACTGCCAGGAACTCGGTGACGACGGGCAAAATGATGAGCCGGCCGAAGAGCAGTGGCGCCGTCAGGACGAGTTCGCCGCGTGGCGCCTGGAACTCACCGGCTGCGGTCCGTTCTGCTTCCTCGACCTCGTCGAGAATACGCCGGGCCGAAGCGAGATAAGCTGTACCGGCATCTGTTAGTGTCACCTTCCGGGTCGAGCGCAGCAGAATCCGCGTACCCAGATGCGCCTCCAGTTCACCGACCTTCCGGCTGACGGTAGCGAGCGGCATGCCCAGTTCTCGGCTTGCGGCGGAGAAACTCCCCCGTTCGGCGACGCGCAGCAGCACCGCCATGGCCTCAAGCCTATCCATGATTATTCCGATTTTCGGGAATCGTATTCTCTATTCTTACAGATTATCTTTTCGGATGGAATGACCCACCTCCAGGCGCGACGGGAGCCGCGATGGCTGCCGACGTGAACCGGAGAAAGCCATGTCCCGCCTCGCGATCCCCGCCCGCGACGATCTTCCAGAAGCATCCAAGCCGATCCTCAACGCTGTCGAGGCCAAGCTGGGCGCCGTCCCGAACCTGTTTCGACTGATCGCGACAAGTCCGGCCGCACTCGAAGGCTTCATCGCCAATTCGGGTGCCCTCGGTCGCACGCTCGATGTCAGGACGCGCGAGCGGATCGCGCTCGCGATCGCGCAAGTGAACGGCTGCGACTACTGCCTCTCGGCCCACAGCTATCTCGGTCTCAATCTGGCGAAGCTCAGCCCCGACGAAGTCGCGCTCGCCCGCAAGGGGGCTTCCGGCGATCCGAAGGCGAATGTGGCTGTGCGCTTCGCGGTTCAGGTCGCGACTCTGCGCGGGCATGTTGACGGCGCGGAGATCGCTGCGGTCCGGGATGCCGGTTTCAGCGACGCCCAGATTGTCGAGATCGTCGCGGTGGTAGCTGAGAACTTCTTCACCAACTTCCTCAACGAAGTGGCGAAGACCGAGATCGATTTCCCTGTCGTGAGGGCGGTCGAGGCGGCGTGAACCGCGCTGGATGCCGTGGCGGGCGCCCGGGCCCGCCACAATGGCCCACGAACCGAGAAGGAGTCCTGAACTATGCCATATGGTTTCCTCGATATCGCCACGACGGAGAGCGTGCGCGCGGTGCAGGCTGAGATGGGCGCAGACGGCATCTGGCGAGACTTCAACGGGCCGCGCCAGTTCGACCGCTTCACGCCTGCCGAGATCGGCTTTATCGCTGAGCGCGACAACTTCTTCATGGCGACGGCCTCCGAGACCGGCTGGCCCTATGTCCAGCACCGCGGCGGCCCGCCCGGCTTCCTCAGGGTGCTCGACGAGACTACGCTGGCCTTCGCCGACTATCGCGGCAACCGGCAATACATCAGCGTCGGTAACCTGAATGCCGACGATCGCGCGGCGCTGATCCTGATGGATTATGCCGGTCGGGGGCGGCTCAAGATCTACGCCCATGTCGAAGCGGTGCCGCTCGACACCGATCCGGCGTTGGCGGAACGCGTGCTCGACACGGACTACCGAGCCAAGCCCGAGCGCATCATGCGGCTCAAGCTCGCCGCCTTCGACTGGAACTGCCCGCAGCATATCGTGCCGCGCTTCACCGAAGCGGAGATTGCTGCCGCGGTCTCGCCCCTGCGCGAGCGCCTCGCTGCGCTGGAGACCGAGAATGCCGCCCTGCGAGCCCAAATCGCGGCGGGCAGGGCGGGGTGATGCGAGCGTTTCGGGCTCAGGCCGCTTGCGCGTCGCTGAGCCGATCCAGGACCGGGAGCAGTTCGGACGGATCGGGACGGCGCGTGTAATCGGGGTTCACCTCGGCATATGCGATCACGCCGTCCGTTCCGATGACATAGCGAGCGGGCATCGGCAGGACCCAGGACGGATCGGCGTTGATCGCGGGCAGATCGTTACCGAAGCGCTTGTATAGCGCGATCAGATCGTCCGGCAGGGCGAAACGGATGCCGAAGGCCCCTGCGACCTCGCTGTTCGCGTCGCTCAGGATCGGGAAGCCCAGCTCGTTCTGGCGCTGGGACTTGCGGCTGTTCGCGGGCGTCTGCGGCGAGATGGCGACGAGACTGGCGCCGCGCTCTTCGAAGGCAGCTCGCGAGGCTTCAAGGGCCTGCAGCTCGAGATTGCAGTAGGGGCACCAGACCCCACGGTAGAAGCTGAGCACAAGCGGCTCATGGGCAAGCAGGTCATGTGAATCGACGGGCGTTCCGTCGGCATCGTTCAGAATGAAGTGCGGGGCCGCGTCGCCCGCCTTCAGAGCGCGGTTGGCGAGGCCGCCGGCAATTAGATCGGCGGTCGCCTTGTGCATGGTCCCGAGCTCGGCCTGTGTCGGCTTGATCGGGAACTTTCCGCTTTCAAAATCCGCCTTGAGGGCATCGAGGCGCTGTTGCAGGCTCATAATGGATCTCCTTCGGACGGCCGGGATGGCCGCGATGGGGAGAAAGCTGGTTCATCCAGTATCTCTGCGGTATGACTTCGTTTCGAAGAACATCTATCCGTAAGTCAAATGAGTGATCGCTGGCAGGAGCTCTCCGTTTTCATCCGCGTCGCCGACACAGGCAGCTTCTCGCGCGCCGGCCGCGAATTGCGCCTGTCTCAGCCCTCGGTATCGCGCATCGTCGGCGAGCTGGAAGGGCGGCTCGGCGTGAAGCTCCTGCTGCGGACAACGCGCAACCTGGCGCTGACTGATGCGGGGGCATTGTTCCTCGAGCGCGCTCGGAACGTCATGGCCGATTGGCAGGAGGCGGAGGACGCCGCCCGTGGCATGGATTCGCTACGCGGCGTGCTGCGCGTGGCGATGCCGGTGATGTACGGGACGCGCGCCGTGATCCCCCGCCTGCCGAGCTTCCTCGATCGGCATCCCGAGCTGCGCATCGAAATCTCGGTTTCGGATCTGCGCCAAAATCTGGTGACCGACGGTGCCGACGTCGCCATCCGCGTCGGCGCGCTCGAGGATTCGGGCTTCGGCGCGCGCAAGCTCGCCTCGCTGCGGCGCCTGCTCGTGGCAGCGCCTTCCTATCTGGCGTGGCGCGGGACGCCGCAATGCCCGGCCGATCTGGCGAGCCATGATTGCATCCTTGGCCCAGGCGGCTTCGGGCGCGAGAGTTGGAGCTTCCGGCAGCGCGGTAACGTGACCTCCGTCGATATCAACTCGCGTTTGGAGATCAATTCGGCGCCGGGCATTCTCGCGGGCGCGGTCGCCGGGCTCGGCATCGGCATGGCCTCAGACATCATGGCGGGAGCGGAGCTGCGGGCTGGGGAGGTCGTGTCCGTGCTCTCGGAATATGAAATGGACCCGATCGAGGTCCACGCCGTGTTTCCTGCCGGGCCACGGCCTTCCGCAAAGGTCAGAGCTTTCGTCGACTTCCTGCAAACTGAGCTGTCACGGTTTCGCGTGTCAGACATGGGCGCCTAGCGCCGCAGGGTCTCAATGATCTGGGCGAAGCGGATCTTCTTGCCTTCCTCGGTAAAGGATGTGGTGGAGGCGCCAATTCAGTACTGGCTTGAGCGAAGCGGCTGGGCCGGCCGCTCGTCAGAGCTGACGCAGCCGCCTGGCGGCCGCGCCGACGCGAGGGTTACGTCACGTCTGGGTTGAACGCCGAAGCGCAGGGGCCAACGCGGGCAGCTCACGACCGTATATTTGCGGACTTCCCCGACAGAGCCCGACGAACACTCGCGGTATTCCGCACGAATGATCTTCAGAAGGCCATTCTGGCTATGGCCCATCGCCGCCAAGGCACTCGGCGAAAATTCATCAGGATGCTGGCCACTTTCTAAGCCCGTCGAAGGATCTGCGACCAGGCCAAGCCGGGAGGCTCAATCAATCCCTTGGCCCTGGCCGCATCGAGAATATGTTCGATGCGGCCGCGAAGGCGGGAGGCGGTCTTAGCTCGACTGTGCCAGATCGGCGTCAACACCTTGAGGACCAGACTGGTCATAACTTCGTCAACCGGAACATCGTCTAGGCTGGCGGCATAGGCCTTCAATGTGCTCGACCACTGTGCTTGACGCTTTTCATCGCGAAAGCCTTTGCAAATCTCGGGCAGCAAATCGTCGGTGAATGCGCGAAAGGTTGGCACGGTGCCGCGGCGCTCGGCAGCCAATCGCCGGTGCAGGATGGGGTTCTGACCAGCCATGACGGTCCATGTTGTCTGAAAACTGTAAGCATTTGTTACATTAAGTTAGTTTTCGGAATCGGATTCGACTTCATATAAAGTATAGTTCGACGGACTTGCTGTCCGCCATTCTCGATCGCTCAGCGCCTTGCGTTTAAGGCGATTTTCCTGACAACACATATGTTTGAGCCCGTTTTCGGGCAACGACTGGCGGAAATCGCAAAACTGATACTTCTGATCGGTCCGGAGCCCAAGGCTACCAACAGCGATCAAGTCTTCCGGCTGGCGAGCGAGGCGTCCAGCGCTTTCACGATGGCTCGTGCAGCGGCAAGGCCCGTCTCGAAGGCGCCGTGCGCGGTGGAGAAGTCCTGCTTTGAGCAGGCCTCGCCGGCAAAGAAGAGTCTGCCATCGACATCGGCGGCGAGGATCGCGCGTGCGCTGGCGTGGCCGGGTAGTGCGTGGCTGTAGGAGCCTCGCGAAAAAGGCCGGCGCCCCCAGCGCGATTGCGCGATCGGGGTCAGCCGGCTCCTGATCCCCGAACCGAAGAGTGAGGCCAATTCACCGAGCGCGAAGTCGACGAAAGCGCTGCCGTCGGCTTCGAACTCACGTGCGGCCTCGCCGCCGACGAAGCCTTCGATCAACGGCCGACCGAAGGGTCGAAGATGGTAGGTCGCTGTTCGCTTCTCGAAAGGATCGCCCAAGACCTGCGTGTCCGGTTCGAGGCCGTCGCAATCGGACAGTTTGAAGATGATCTTGTCAGCCAGGCCGAGAGGGAGTGCGCTGGCGGCATCGATGTGATTCGAAGCCTCAGGCGGCAGACGTATCGCGCCGGAGGCAAGGACGTCGGTCGGGACCGTGATGATGACGCGCGCAGCCTCGATCTCACCTTTGGCGGTGGTCAATCGCAATGCGTGTCCGGATGCGTCGATGCTGGTGACCGCTGTGTTCAGCGCGACCGGCACGCCCTTCGCCGCGGCGGCAATGAGGCTGCCATAGCCCTCGGTGACGCGCCAATTCACGCCGGTGTCATTGTCGGCATAGGCGAGATAGTCGCGGATCGAAAGCTGCTCCAGCTCCGTGCCGTTGACGTAGGTGCTGAGCGCCTCGAGATAGGGTTTCCAGCGGTCGCCGGCGTCCAGAAGGTCCGAGGCGCGATCGCTCTCGGGCGGCGCCTCACGCAGGCGCTCCTCGAAACGGGCGAAAGCCGTGCGCGCGGCGCGCTGGTCGGCGGCGGGGAAGCCGAGATCGCGAAACTGGACACGCCATGGCGGCGTGGTTCGGTCGAGGTGGAAGCCGAGCTCCGGAGCGAGCGCAGCCCAGGGGTTTCGATCGGCCGAATGGAGCCAGCCGCAGCCGAGGTCGAAGTGGAGGCCGTCGTGGAAGGCCGTGTACGCGCGCCCGCCGATCCTGTCCGCAGCCTCTATCAGAAGCACGTCGAGCCCGGACGCGGCGAGACGGCGGCCTGCTGCGATGCCTGCTGCGCCCGCCCCGACGATCGCCACATCGAGCGGCTTCATACACTGCCCTCCCGCGGTGCCGCGCCAAGCTCCAGCCAGTCGAGCTCTTCCTCGAGCCGGTGGAAGGCGTCGTCGCCGATCGTGCCGCGTTGCCGCAGATCGAGTGCGGTCTTCCGCGCGGCCGCGAGCGCCGTCCGCCGCAGGGCGTTGTGCTCTGTGTCGAGGCGCGCGGCCCGCCCGGTCTGCTCCAGCATGTCGCGATATTCCTGCCGGATGGCTGCCGCAGCCGCCTGACGAGCGCCATCGAGCGATCCGATGGCGGCCTCCAGAGCGGCCGTTCGCGCCAGCGCGAATTCTCGGTCGACGGGGTGATCGTCAGTGATGGCGAGATAGCGCAGCAGCGGCGCGAGCGTCAGTCCCTGGATCAGCAGCGTGCCGACCACGACGGTGAAGGCGCAGAGCAGGATCATGTCGCGATAGGGGAAATCGGCGGGGAGGGCGTAGGCGGCTGCGAGGGTGACGATGCCGCGCATGCCACTCCAGGCGACGACGATGCTGCCTTTGACGTTCTGGAGAGAAGCAGCCTTTGCGCTCGCACCGGAAACCCGGCCCGAAAGCAGGAGGGCTAGACCTCTGTAGGTCGCTACCCATGTCAGCCGCACCAGAATGACGGTCGCAAGGACTGCGAGTGCGATCCAGGCGTATTTGGCGCGCTCTGCCGCATCGAAGCCTTCGAGGATCGGCCGGAGTTGCAGGCCGACCAGCACGAAGGCAAGAACCTGGAGAACGAAGACGGTCGTTTCCCAAACCGCATAGGAGGGAAGGCGCAGCTGCGCACCTGTGACGGCCGGAACCGTCCGCGCGAGAGCGATGCCGTAGACGACGACGGTGATGATCCCCGACAGATGCAGCCGCTCCGCCAGGATCCAGACGCCGAAGGTCGTGATGAACTGCACGATGATGGCGCTTGGCGCATCCCGAAACAGCACGAGCAACCGCACTGCAGCCAGGCCGAGGAGTGCGCCGAGAATAATGCTGCCGAAGGTGACGAGTGCGAAGGCGGGCAGAGCGCTCGTCAGGCTGAAGCTGCCGGCCGCGACCGCCGCCACCGCGAGGCGGTAGATCAGCAGCGCGGTCGCGTCGTTCAGCAGGCTCTCGCCCTCGAGGATCACGACGATGCGATGGGGTGGTCGCAGCTTTCGCAGGATTGCCGTGGCGGCGACGGCGTCGGGCGGCGCCACGATCGCCCCGAGCGCGATCGCGGCCGCCCAGGGCAGGCCGGGCACGAACCATCGCGCCACGATGGCGACGACAGCGGTCGTGACGCCGACCGCGACAAAAACCAGACTGGATACCGGCAGCCAATGCCTGCGCAGATCGCGCGGTGAACTGTCGAAGGCCGCGTCCAACAGGATCGGCGCGACGAACAGGGCAAGCACCAGCTCCGGATCCAGGCTGATGTGCGGCGCATTGGGAATGAAGGCGAGAGCCGTGCCGCCGATGGCGAGCACGACGGGATATGGGATGCCGGCTCGCCGCGACGCCGCCGCGAGGATGACAGCCCCAAACATGATGACGAGGATCGACTCGAACAGGACCATGCCGCGCCAGTTTATCGCCGATTGTCGCGGTGTCGATCACTGCCGATCGCGACCTCACCGCGCGCACCGAAATCGCCTTGTCCTTTCCAACGCAAGCAACTCGCGTCATGATGACTTTGAGCGATGTCCGGAAACCATGCGTCACTGCCGCTATCGGGACCGCTCGTTGCAGAGCTGCACGCCTAGGCCGTCGTCAGACGAGGAAACGCCATGGCCACGAGCAAGGATCAGACGAGAGCCTTGACCGGTCTCAAGGAGGCGCGCGAAGCCGTCAGCGCCATGATGAGCGAGATCAGAAGCCTTGGCGTTGGCAAGGAAGCATCGAAGCTCTTTCCATACGGCATCACCAAGGTGGCCGTTGACCTGAAGGTCGCGGGTTTCGAGCTGAGCATCGAGGTCTCTGGTCCTGAGGGGGGCAAGCCGGGGGCAGACAACCAGCTGCCCAGCCCGGATACGCGGTAGCGACCAGATCGCCGCCACCATCTTGCCGGCTACGCCGGCATGCCCTGCACACCAATGATCGACGGCCAGAAGCCCACCGAGCTCGATATGGCCCGCGCCGCGTCAGCTCAGCCGCGCGGTCAGGCCATCGACGATCTGCGATATGCGGGCTGCGCCGCCGAGATCGGGCGTGAGGTACTTCCCGTCGGCGGCCAGTGCTGCCGCGACGGCCTCTTCGATTCTGGTGGCCGCACTCAGGAGGCCGGAATCGCCGTGCTTCTCGCCGAGCCAGGTCAGCATCGACGCGGCGGACAGGATCGTGCCGTAAGGATTGGCGATGCCCTTGCCGGCGATCGTCGGCGCTGAGCCATGGGCGGCCTGGAAGAAGCCGTGATGGTCGCCGAGCTCGCGTGAGGGCGACATGCCCATGCCGCCGACCGTTGCCGCCGCCAGATCCGACATGATGTCGCCGAACATGTTCTCGGTCACGATCACGTCGTAGAAGTCCGGCCGTTCGATCAGGTGCACCGTCATCGCGTCGGCAAGGCAGTAATCCGCCTCGATGTCGGGATACTCGGCCGCGACCTCGGTGAAGACCTTCCGGAAGAAGGCGAAGGTCCGCAGGATATTGGTCTTGTCGCAGCAGGTGACGCGCCGCTTGCCGTCGCGCGGCGCCCCGTTGCGCTTGCGCGAGAGCTCGAAAGCGGCGCGGCAGACGCGCTCGATGCCCTTCCGCGTCACGACCATGGTGTCGGTCGCGATCTCGTCGCGCAGCACCACGCCGCCGCCGCGCGCTGCATAGAGGCCTTCGGTGTTCTCGCGCACGATGACGTAGTCGATCGAGCCGCCTTTCCGGTCGCGCAGCGGGGAGCGCACGCCCTCATAGAGCTTGATCGGGCGGATGTTGGCGTAGAGATCCAGCCGGAAGCGGGTCTTCAGGCCGAAATCGGCACCGGCCTCGACGCCGTCGGGGTAGGAGACGTTCGGCAAACCGCCGGCTCCGTGCAGGATCGCATCGGCATCGCGGCAGCCGACGAAGGAGGCGTCAGGATAGGCATTGCCGCTGCGCAGGTATTCTTCTGCGCCGGCGCTGTATTCCACGAAGTTCAGCGTCCCCGCGGGCAGGGCGGCCTTCAGCACGTCGACCGCGGCCCCGCAGACCTCGGGACCGATCCCGTCGCCGGGCACCGTGGCGATGGTATACTGCTTCATGGTTTCCTCCGGATGGGGGCGGGGTCGTCCCCGCCGCTGATGCTGGGATGGGAGAGGGCGCCGCGGTCAGATGCGATAGGCTTTCTCGGCATTGCCGCGCAGGAGCTTGCGGGCTTCCGATGGTGTCGAGCGGCCCGCGATCCAGCGGATCATCTCGACGATCCTCCCGGACGGGGCGTAGATCCCGTCGACCGGCAGGTTGCTCGCGCACATGCAGCGATCCGTGCCGAAGATGTCGATGATGCGCAGCATCAGGCCGCCGACCTCCTCGATCTCCCAGTCGTGCCCGCCATAGAGACCGAAGCCGGAGAGCTTGATGTAGACGTTGGGCTGCTCGGCCAGCGCCTTCAGCCCGGCGATCCAGGTCGCCAGCCCCTCGGTGCTGCGGTCGACCGGCATGCCGGCATGGCCGATGATCAGCACCGTGTCCGGGAAGTCGCTGGCGAGCCGCGCGATCGAGCCCAGCTGCCAGGGAAAGACCTGAACGTCGAAGCTCATGTCGAAACGCTTCAGCAGCATGAAACCGCGCCGCCAGGTGGCGTTGTCGGCGAGATCGGGGCTGGGGGCGAAGCTCAGTTCCGGCTTCGGATGCCATTTCAGGATCTGCCGGATGCCGCGGACATTCGGGTAGGCGGCATGGGCTTCGAGCAGTTTGCCTGCATCGGGGGCACTTAGATCGGCGAAGGCGACGATGGCGTTGGCGAGCCCGGTCTTCTCGTGCAGATCCTGCAGCCAGCGCGTTTCGCCGACGGAATCACTCGGGTCCCAGCCATGCTGGATATGGACGGATTTGATCAGCTTGAGGCCGGCGAGGTCCCGCTGCAGTTCTGGGGTGAGATAATCGCGCTGGATGTAGGAGATGTCTCCCGCGAGCGGGCGCTTCACGTCCGTGCCGGTGATCCAGGGATAGGGGTTGTCCGTCAGGTTCTGAAGATGGTGATGGGCGTCGACGAATTCGGGAAGCTCGTCACCCGCCTGATGGACATCGCTCATATCGGCCTCCCGCAGCTTGCCGGACGCCGGCTTCGCACCGCATCCGAAACCTGATCCGCGCCGGCTGGGGCATCTGCGGTCGAGGCAGACGGAATCGTCGGGCGAGACGTCTTGCGCGTCTCTTCCTGCGATCAGCTCCGGCGGATGACGGCGTTTCCGTGATTGTCTTGTCGATCATTGGCGCGCCCGCTCGTGGACCGGCCACGAAGCGGGATTGCGCATCTTCGGTTTTAGAGAGGCCGGGGAAGCCGAACCATTATCGCTTCGGCAGCGGCGTCATCGCGGTTGGGCAAGATTCGCGCGGCGGATCGGCTCGTCACCGCCGTCAGATGCTCGAGCATCAGCCTTGCCGAGGCGGTGAGAACGGTCGGCTGGCGGATACAGATGACCAGATCGCGCACGGCCCAGTCGTCGGACAGGGCGACGATGCGCACCTTGTCGTTCTCGGCCTGGTTCCGGATGACATGGGTCGGCAATACGGCGACGCCGAGCCCGACCTCGACCATGCGGACGGCGGCCTCGAAGGTGCGGACCTCGATCCGGGTCTTGAGCTGGAAGCCCATGGTCTCGGCGGCCTGCGCAACGAGGATCTGCAGGGAGCTGCCGGTCTCGAGGCTGACATGGTCGGCGTCGCGGATGTCGGTCAGCGCAACGCTGGAACGTTCGGCGAGCGGGTGGTTGGCCGGAAACAGCGCGATCAGCGTGTCGGAGACATAGGGCAGGACGGAGAGCCCGGGCGGCACCGGCACATTGCCATCGATGATGATGATGTCGGCGACGCCGTCCAGCATAGACTGGATGGCGCTGAGGCTCGTTTCCTCGCGCAGCATCACCTGGACATGGCTGTAGGTGCGCAGGAATTCCGCGAGCTGTGCCGGCATGTACTGGATGACGGCCGAGGAATGGGCATGGATGCGCACCTCGCCACGGCTGCCGGTGGAATAGCCGCTGAGGTCGGCCGCGACGCGGTTGACGTCCTCGAACATCTTTTGCGCAAAGGTAGCCAGCACGCGCCCCGCGGGCGTAGGCGTCACGCCGCGGGCGTGCCGATAGAAGAGCTGGGTGCCCAGCTCGATCTCGAAGGATTGGATGCGCTTGCTGATGGCCGATGGCGCGATGTGCTCGCGCTCCGAGGCCTTGCTGATGTTGCCGAAATTATAGACCGCCAGAAACAGGCGAAGGGTGGTGAGATCTGGCCGAAACACCTGATTTCTCCCTTTGATCAAGAGCGGATCTTCTGCCCGCTATCGTCGCGGCCGGCTCAGCCTGCAGGGGCTGGGCACGTCCGGCGTCAAAGATTGCATTGTCCATTATCTTTGCACAAGGAGGGATCGCGACCCGCTCTGCAGGGGCGATCCCGGCTCCGGCCGGGGAGCGCGGGGTTCGCAGTTCGACAACGGGGGCGTGCTGATCGGATACTTCTGCTGCGAATCCCTGCCTGCTAGCGTTCGCTCAAGCTGAGGGGAAAGCCCCTCTGGGCGCCGGTCGAACAAGGCGCGCGGGAGGATCGAATGAAGCAGTCCATCTATCTTCGTTGCATCGTCGCATGATGCGGCCCCTGCCTGCGTAGTCGCGTAGCGGCACCGCGGCGGGATCAGGAATTCAATCGTTTCAATTCAGTCGGCGCGGCCGCGGCGAGCGGCGCGGTTGCGGTCGGCTGCCCGCCGCGAACATGGGCATTGCAGCGACGGAGGCGTCCCGGGGCGGGGAGGCTTCGCGAGCCGATCCGATACGACATGGCGAGAGCGAGGAGACCGTTGCTTCGAGGCCAATAACAACCACCGCCCGAACGGGCGGGGCAGATCCGGGGAGGATTGTTCTTGGGGTATACCTTTCATTTCGGAGACGTGTTCGCTTACTGGCCGCTGCTGTTGCAGGGCTCGATCAATACGCTCCTGTATTCCGCCTTCGGCATGCTGGCCGGCCTCGCGATCGGGATTCTCGGCGCGGTCTGGCGCAATTCGCAGTACTTCCCGCTCCGCTGGATTGCGGCTTCCTATGTCGAGCTGGTGCGGAACACGCCCATGCTGGTCCAGCTTTTCGTCTTCTTCTTCGCCTTGCCCTCCGTGGGCGTCCGCCTGTCCTCCACCACCGCGGCTCTGCTGGCGCTGACGTTCAACAACGGCGCCTATATGACGGAGATCGTCCGCTCGGGCATCGAGAACGTCCATCGCAGCCAGCGCGAGGCGGCGTTGTCGCTCGGCCTGACGCGCTGGCACATCTTCCGCCATGTCGTCCTGTTCCAGGCGCTGGAGAAGATCTATCCGGCGATGATCGGGCAGTTCACGCTACTGATGCTGTCGTCGAGCCTGATCTCCTCCATCGGAGCGGACGATCTGACGGCGTTCGGCTCGCGTATCCAGTCCGAGAACTTCAGGGCCTTCGAAGTCTACATCGCCTGCGGCGCGATCTATCTCGGCCTGACCTTCCTCCTCCAATACGTGGCAATGGTCTCGGCGCGCTTCATGTTCCCGCGCCGTCGCGCGCTGGCGATCAGGTAGAGGGCGGGGCATGCGCGACCTCTCCGTCAATGATCTCCTGACCCTGCCGGGCGCAGCCCTGTGGACGCTGGCGCTATCGCTCATGGCCTTCGTCGGCGGCGGCCTCGTCGGTGGGCTGATCGCGCTTGGCCGCACATCCCGTGCCGGCTGGCTGCGCACCGTATGCGCCGCCTATATTCAGGTTCTCCAGGGCACGCCGCTGCTGATCCAGCTCTTCATCTGGTATTTCGGCCTGAGCGTCGCGGGGATGAACCTGTCGCCGCTCGTGGCAGCGGCGATCGCCTTCACGCTGAATTCCAGCGCCTTCTTCGCCGAAATCTGGCGCGGCTCGATCGAGGCCATCCCGCGCCCGCAATGGGAGGCCGCGGCCTCGCTCGGCCTGACGCGCCTGCAGCAGATCAACTACGTGATCGTGCCCCAAGCCGTTCGCATCGCGCTCGCGCCGACCGTCGGCTTCATGGTGCAGATCATCAAGAATACCTCGCTTGCCGCGCTGATCGGCTTCATCGAGCTGGCGCGTCAGGGACAGATCATCACGAACGTCACCTTCGCCCCCATGCCGGTCTACATGACCGTCGGCGCGATCTACTTCGTGATCTGCTTCCCGCTTTCCATCCTCAGCCGACATCTCGAAAGGCGCTTCCATGCCGGCCGTGCAGCTCACTGACGTGCACAAGCATTACGGGGCCCTCGAGGTCATCAAGGGCGTCTCGCTGTCGATCGAGCGGGGAACGGTCGTGGCGCTGATCGGGCGCAGCGGCTCCGGCAAGACCACCCTGCTGCGCTGCATCAACGGGCTGGAGGCGATCAGCGCCGGCAGCATCGATGTCGAGGGCCAGAAGGTCGGCCAGAAGGAGGCGGAGCTGCGCGCGATCCGCCAGATCGTCGGCATCGTCTTCCAGAGTTTCAACCTGTTCCCGCACCTGACGGTCGCCCGCAACATCACGCTGGCTCTGACGCTGGTGAAGAAGCTGCCGCTGGCGGAAGCCAATGACGTCGCCCGCAGGGTGCTCACCCAGGTCGGCTTGATCGAGAAGTTCGACGCTTATCCGGAGCAGTTGTCCGGCGGTCAGCAGCAGCGCGTCGCCATCGCCCGCTCGCTGGCGATGATGCCGAAGGTCCTGCTGCTGGACGAGGTGACGTCTGCGCTCGATCCGGAGCTGAAGGAAGAGGTGCTCAAGGTCGTCGAGGATCTCGCGGCCCAGGGCATGACCATGATCTGCGTCACCCACGAAATGGGCTTCGCGCGTCGCGTGTCTGACGAGATCGTCTTCATGCACCAGGGCAAAGTGCATGAAAGGGGTACGCCCGAGAAGGTCTTCTCGGCTCCTGATACGCCTGAACTCAAGCAATTCATCGCATCGACGATGATCTGACCAGAGAAACCCGGTCCAAAGGGAGGACTAAACATGAGCTTGCGCCGTATCCTGACCGCGACCTTCGCCGCGGCCGCAGCCCTGACGCTCAGCATGATCGCCGTGCGCGCCGATACGCTCGACGACATCATCAAGCGCGGCACGATCCGCATCGCCATCGACCTGACGGCGCCGCCCTTCGGCTTCCAGAACAAGGAGATGCAGCCGGACGGCGCCGATGTCGAGACCGCGAAGCTGCTCGCCGATCAGCTCGGCGTGAAGCTCGAGGTCGTGCCCTCGACCAGCGCGAACCGGATCGCCTACCTCCAATCGAGCCGCGTCGACCTCACCATGTCGACGCTCGCGATCTCGCCGGAACGGGCCAAGGCGATCAAGTTCTCCTCGCCCTACAGCTTCATCCGCGGCGTGATCCTCGGCCCCAAGTCGTCCGTCATCAAGAACTACGAGGATCTCGGCGGCAAGAAGATCAGCGTCGCGCGCGGCACGACCAACGAAGCGGACACCGCTGCGAGGATGCCCAAGAACGCCGAACTCATCCGCTTCGATGACGAGGCCGGCGCCATGAACGCGCTCGCCTCCGGCCAGGTCGATGCCTATGCGGTCGGCGAGCCGCTCGGCAACCCGCTGATCGCGAAGTTCCCGGACAAGGGCATCGAGACCAAGATCGTGCTGCGGATCAACTATCTCGCTGTCGGCATGCGGCGGGATTCGACGGGCCTGCTGCAGTGGGTGAACACCTTCGTCATGTTCAACCAGGCCAATGGCGAGCTGTCGCGCATCTACAAGAAGCATGTCGGCGTCGACCTGCCGCCGCTGCCGACGCTCTGAGCGCCGTCGTCGCGATCCCCACCGCGCCGGAGCCTTGCCATGAACCCCGCCTTCTCGGGAAAGGTCGCGCTGGTGACCGGTGCCGCGCGCGGCATCGGGCGGGCCATCGCGTTGAAGCTGGCGCAGGAGGGCGCGGCCATCGCCGCGCTCGATCTGGCCGATGCGGAGGAGACCGCCGCATCGGCACGGGCAACGGGCGCGGAGGCTCTCGCCCTGCGCGCCGATGTCGGCGCCCCGGACGAGGTCGGGGCGGCGGTCGAGGCGGCGCAGAGCCGGCTCGGTCCGCTCGACATCCTCGTCAACAATGCCGGCATCGTCTCGCGTAAGGGCATCCTCGACGTCGATGTCGAGGAATGGGAGCGCGTCCTGCGAACCAATCTGACCGGCGCTTTCCATTGCGCGCAGGCGATCGGCCGGGGCTGGGTCGCGGCGGGGCGGCCGGGCCGGATCGTCAACATCTCGTCGATCCATGGCCGCATCGCCAAGGCCCATATGGGCTCCTACAGCGCGAGCAAGGGCGGGCTCGACATGTTCACCCGCCAGCTCGCCGTCGAGCTCGCCCCGCACGGCATCGCCGTCAACGCCGTCGCCTGCGGGGCGATCCGCACCGAGATCAACCTGCCGCTCTACCAGAGCAAGGACCCCGCCGACCTCGCCGCGCAGGCGGCGCTGCGCCGGCGCATCCCGATGGCTGCCGTCGGCGAGCCCGAGGATATCGCCGAGGCGGTGGCCTTCCTCGCCTCGGCCAAGGCCGCCCGCTACGTCACCGGGTCGGTTCTCTATGTCGATGGCGGCTATTCCGCCGATGGGACCGTGCGCTGAGAGCCGGCGCCGCCCGCGATGTCCGTGTTGCTTCATCCCGTGTCGCCGCCGAGGCGCCGGGCTTCGTCCGGAGAACGCATCCATGTCGAGTTCTGACCGATTGATCCCTTTCGAGGCGCTGCGCGATCTCGCCGAGAGGATGTTTCGCGCCGTCGGCACGCCACCGGACGAGGCGGCGCTCGTTGCCGACACGCTGGCCTGCGCCGATGCGCGCGGCATGCACTCGCATGGCGTGCTGCGGCTGCCGGTCTATATCGAGAAGATCCAGGGCGGCGGTTTCAAGCCGGGGCGCAAGGGCAAGCTCCTGCGCGAGACCGAGTCGATCGCCTTCATCGATGCCGAGGATGGTCTGGGCCAGGTCGCGATCGACCGCGCCATCGATCTCGCCAGCCTGAAGGCGCAGCGCACCGGCGTCGGGGCTGTCGCCGTGACCAACAGCAATCATTACGGCGAGGGCGCCTATTACGTCCGTAAGCCCGTCGACAAGGGGCTCTTCGTGCTCCTGACCAGCAATGGCGCGCCCAACACACCGGTCTGGGGCGGCACAGGGCCGCGCATGACCGGGCCGCTGCCGCTCACCGTCGGCGTGCCGGTGAAGGGGCGTGCGCCTTTCCTGCTCGACATCGCCATGGGCATGCTGGCGCGCGGCAAGATCCTCTATGCGGCCGAGAAGGGCCTGCCCGTGCCGCTCGGCACCGGGCTCGATGCAGACGGTGAGCCTACCACCGATCCGCGCAAGATCCTCGACGGTGGGCGCATCCTGCCGATCGGCGGCTACAAGGGCTTCGGCCTGACCATGGTGCTGGAGATCCTCTGCGGCGTGCTGACGGGTGGTGCCGTCGGTACGGGGCTGCGCGAACTCTACAATGCGCCGGAGCTGGCCCAGAAGATCGGCCATTTCGCGCTGGTGATCGACCCCGCGGCCTTCACCGGGCGAGACCTCTTCCTGGCCAATATGGCCGCCTATCTCGACATGATCAAAAGCTCGGACAGGATGCCGGGCGTCGACGAGATCATCATCGCGGGCGAACCGGAGGAGCAGCGTTTCCGCGAGCGGCTGGCCACGGGCATTCCGCTGGAAACCAAGGTCATCGCGGCCATGGAAGAACTCGCCAGCAAGCTCGGCATTGCCGACCGGTTGCCGGAGGTGGTGTGATGAACGCGGTCCAGCCGACGGGCACCGCCCCCTTTCTGCCATCGGCCCTCGCCCTGACGGGGCGACGCATTGTCGTCACCGGGGCCGCGAGCGGCATCGGCCGGGCGACGGCGAGTGTATTGGCGCAGCTCGGTGCCGAGCTGGTCCTGGCCGATGTGTCGGAGCTCGATACGACCAGGGCCGAAGTCGAGGCTCTGGGCAGCCGCCCGGAACTGGTCAGGGGAGACCTGCTGGCACCCGGTGCGATCGCGCGGCTCTTTGATGGGCCGCGCGTGCATGCGCTGGTGCATTGCGCCGGCCTGGTGCCCAAGCTGCCCTGGAACGAGGACCCCGAATGGGTCGAGCGCTTCCAGCAAATTCTCGCGACCAATGTCCGGCTGCCGATCGAGATCGGGCATGCGGCCATCGAGCATATGGGCGCGCATGGCGGCGGCAAGGTCGTACTGATCGGCTCGGTCGCTGGCTGGACCGGGGGTACGGTGCTCGCCACGCCGCCGGATTATGCCGCCTCGAAAGGTGCGGTCCATGCCTTCCTGCGCCAGCTTGCGCGCAAGGGGTCGTCGAAGGGCGTGTTGGTCAATGCGGTCGCTCCCGGCCCGGTCGAGACCCCGTTCAGCGCGGGCGTCGACTATCCGCCCGGCACCTTTCCGCTGGGGCGGATTGCGGCGCCGGCCGAGATCGCCTGGCCGATCGCCTTTCTCTGCACGGATGCGGCGAGCTATCTCTCGGGCGAGATCGTCAACGTCAATGGCGGCATCTATTTCGGCTGAGACTGGGCGGCGGGGCGGGCAGGCGGCGGCTCATCGCAACTGGGCGATGATCGCTTTGGCGATGTCGTTGGTGCTGTCCTTGCCGCCGATGTCGTAGGAGCGGGCCGCGCCGCTCGCGAAGGCCGCATCCACCGCCGCCTCGATCTCCATGGCGGCTTCGGCCAGCTTCTCGCTGCCATGGCGCACGGCGAGCCAGTCCAGCATCAGCGATGCCGACAGGATCATCGCGACCGGGTTCGCGATGCCCTTGCCGGCGATGTCCGGCGCGGTGCCGTGGCAGGGCTGGAACAGGGCGTGCTCGTCGCCGATGTCTCCCGACGGGGCGAAGCCCATGCCACCGATGAGGCCGGCGCCGAGATCGGACAGGATGTCGCCGAACATGTTCTCGGTGACGATGACGTCGAAATCCCAGGGGCGCCGGATCAGATCGAGCGCGGTGGCGTCGATCGAGTGATGCCCGGCCTGCACCTCAGGGTAATTCTGGCTGATCTCGTAGAAGACCTTGCGCATGAAGGCGAAGGCCCGGAAGACATTGGCCTTCTCGACGATCGTGACCTTGCCGGGCTTGTTGCGACGCGCCTTGCGGCGCTCGGCCAGCCTGAAGCAGAAATCCGACAGGCGCTCGGTGACGTCGCGGGTGATGACCATGGTCTCGCGCGCGGTCCGGTCGTTCTCGACGACGCCCTTGCCGCGCGAGGCGAACAGCCCCTCGATCGACTCGCGCACGAGCACGAAATCGATCTCCGTCGCGCGTGGCGTCGCCAGAGCGAGGGGAACGCCCGGGATCGCCCGGACGGGGCGCAGGCCGGCATAGAGCCCCATGCGGAAGCGCAGGTCGAGCTGTGGCGCAGGCTCCGTGCCGTCGGGCAGGCGGATTTCTGGCCAACCCATCGCGCCGAAGAGCACGGCATCGGCGCGTTCCGCGGCGATGAAGGTCTCCTCCGTCATCGCGACGCCGGTTTCCTTGTACTGATGGGCGCCGCCGCTCAGCATCGTCTTGGAGAGGCCGAGCCCATGGCGTTTCTCGGCGGCTTCGAGAACCGCGACGGCGGCCTCCATGACTTCCGGCCCGATCCCTTCGCCGGGCATGACGGCGATCTCGAAGGCATTCCTGATCATGTCGCGATCTCTTCTGCTCAGGCCGCGTCCTGGAGCGGCACGCCGTTGCCCAGCAGGCGCTCGCGCGGAATCGAGCGGGCATGACCGCTCGTGACCGCGCCCTTGAGCGAAGCGGCGATCTTGCCGGCTTCCAGCAGCTGGTCGATATCGATGCCCGTCTCGACGCCCATGCGGCTGAAGAAGGTGACGAGGTCCTCGCTGGCGATGTTCCCCGTTGCGCCCGGCGCGAAGGGGCAGCCGCCGAGCCCAGCGACCGCGCCATCGAAGGAGCGGACACCCGCCTCCCAGGCCGCCAGCACATTGGCGATGCCGTAGCCGGCGGTGTCGTGGCCATGGAAGCAGAACGTCGCACGGCCGGCGAAGCCCTCAAGACAGCGGCGGCTGAAGCGCTTGACATGGTCTGGCATCGCCATGCCGGTGGTGTCGCTCAGCGAAAACTCCAGGCCGTCGCGGATCGCCGCGATCCGCTCCATCGTCGCATAGACCTTGCCCTCGTCCATGACGCCCTCGAACGGGCAATGGAAGGTCGTCGCCAGCCCGATCCGCAGAGTCAGCTTCCGGTCAGGATCGATCTCGGCCAGCATTGTCCTGAGATCCTCGATCGAGGCCTCGGTGGGGCGCCGGACATTGCTGCGGTTGTGCGAGTTCGACATCGAGATCACGAAGAGCAGATCGGTGATGCCGGCCTCGATCGCGCGGCGCGCGCCGATCGAATTGGGGACGAGCGCCATGCCGCGGACGCCCGGCAGCGGCCCGAGCCGGGCGGTGACCTCGCCGGTATCAGCCATCTGCGGCACGGCCTTCGGACTGACGAAGGAGCCGAGCTCCATGCGCTTGAAGCCGGACGCGACCAGGGCGCGGATCAGCGCCACCTTGGTGTCCGTCGGCACGATATGGGGAATGATCTGCAGCCCGTCGCGCGGGCCGACTTCGGTGATCTCCACCTTGTCCATGACCTGCTTTCCTCCTGTGGCGGCGCCGGTTGAACCGGCTTCTTGGTGCTAGGATTAAGCCATGCCGCTGCCGGGCGGCCATTCTCGATTCGGCAGCAGGGGCTTCGCGGTTCCGGCACGGCTGCTAAGCTTTCACGGATCGACGGGCGTCGCCGGCAAGCCGGCGCTCCGCCAGGATGCGCTCGGCCTCCTGCAGCAGTTCCTCACCATGCTCGCCGAGCCTGGGGGCTGGATGGCGCACGGCGCAGGCGCCTTCGGAGAACTTCATCGGGAAGCCCACCGTGCGCACCATCCCAAAGCCGGGATGCTCGATGTCGATCGTCATCTCCTGATGCTGCACCTGCGGATCGGCGAAGACGCCTTCCATGTCATTCACCCGGCCGCAGGGAACCCCGGCGGCATTGAGCGCCGCGACCCAATAGGCCGAATCCTGCTGCATCAGCTTGCCCTCGACGAGCGTCGTGAGCCGCGCGCGGTGTTTGACCCGCAGCGGGCTGTCGGCGAAGTCCGGATCGGATTTGAGCTCGGGCAGGCCCAGCGCATCGGCCAGACGCAGGAAGAAGGTGTTGTCGGGGGGCGCGATCGCGATCTCCCCGTCGCGCGTGCGGAACAGGCCATAAGGCGAGGAGATCGGATGGTCGTTGCCGGTGCGCGGCAGGACCTCGCCCGTCGCGAAGTAATGCGAGGCCATATAGGCGAGCAGGCTGATCATGGAATTGGTCAGGCTGACATCGACCCGCTCGCCGCGCCCGCTGCGCTCCCGCCCCAGCAGCGCTGCCGTGGTGCTGAGCGCGCCGTAGAGGCCGCCCACGAGGTCGCTGATTGGCAGGCCGCTGCGCAGGGGCGGATCGCCGGGCTGGCCGTTAGCGCTCATGAAGCCGCTCATCGCCTGCGCGATGAAGTCGAAGGCGGGGCGGTCGCGATAGGGGCCCTCGGTGCCGAAGCCGCTGATGCTGCAAACGACAAGGCTCGGGTTGAGCTCGTCCAGCCGCTGCTTGGTGAAGCCGAGGCGTTCGAGCACGCCCGGCCGGAAATTCTCGATCAGCGCATCCGAACTCGCGATCAGCTTCTCAAGTGCCTCGCGGCCCTCGGGCGTCTTCAGATCAATGACGATCGAGCGCTTGTTGCGGTTGAAGGCTGCGTAATACCAGCTCAGCCCGTTCCGGCCAGCGCCCTGGGTGCGGAGGGTGTCGCCCTCGGGCGCCTCGACCTTGATTACATCGGCGCCGAGATCGCCGAGAAGCATGGTGCAGAACGGGCCGGACAGGACGCGCGTGAGATCGACGACGCGAAAACCGGCGAGCGGGCGGAGATCTTGGTCAGACATGCTCGTTTTCTTGCAAGGAACGATCAGTTCATCAGGTGGTAGAGGCCGGTGGTGACGAAGGGGAAGAAGATCGTCAGCCCCAGGACGAAGATGGACCAGGCCAGAAAGGGCATGATGCCGCGCGCCACCGCCGCGAACGGAATCTTGCCGATGCCGGCCACCACGAAAAGCAGGAGCCCGACCGGCGGCGTCAGCATGCCGATCATCAGGTTGATCACCATCACCACGCCGAGATGCACGCCGTCGATGTGAAGCGCGGCGCCCACCGGCAGCAGCGAGGGCAGGAAGATGACCATGGCCGGCAGCGGCTCGAGGAAGCAACCAATGATCAGCAGCAGGAGATTGATCAGAAGCAGGCCTATGAGCGGGTCGCTCGTCAGCGACAGGATGCCCTGCGCCATGGCCTCGTTGATCCGCGACTCGGCCAGCAGCCAGCCGAAAGGACCGGCCGCCGCCAGCAGGAACAGGACTGCCGCCGCGGAGCGCGCCGCTTCGTAGAACACGGTCAGCATGTTCTGGAGATTGATCGAGCGATAGAGAAACACGCTCACCAGCAGCGCGTAGAGCGCAGCGACGGCCGCGGCCTCGATGTCGGTGACGAGGCCGTACCGCATGCCGAGGACGATGATGAGGGGCATGACCAGAGCCGGCGCCGAGCGGAACGTCGTCTCGAAGAAGAAGGCCCAGGTCGACCTGGCGCGGAACGGGTAATTGTTCCGCAAGGCGATGAGATAGCAGATCACCATGAAGCCCGCGGCGAGCAGCAGCCCGGGAATGATGCCTCCGACGAAGAGGCGGACGACGGATTCATTCGCCATCACCGCATAGATGATCATCGGGATCGACGGCGGGATGATCGGCCCGAGCAGGCCACCGGCGGCGATCACGGCGCCGGCATAGCCTTCCGGATAACCTTCCTTCTTCATACCGGGGATCAGCAGGCCGCCGGTGGCGGCGGCATCCGCTACCGCCGAGCCTGAGACGCCGGCCATGATCAGGTTCGACAGGATCGAGACCTGGGACAGGGCGCCGCGCCAGTGCCCGACGGTGACGAGAGACCAGTCGATCAGCCGTTCCGTCAGGCCACCGCGGTTCATCAGCTCCGCGGCCAGGACGAAGAGCGGGATCGTGACGAGCGCCGTGGTGCTGACGGCCGTCGTCATCGTGAGCGGGATCATCACGAGGTCGACCGGCGCCACCGGGTGGAGCAGCATGCCGACCATCGCGGCCAGGATCATCGACAGCCCGACATCGAAGCCGAGCATGAGGACGACGAGGAAGACGAAGAAGATGATGATCAGCACCAGGCTACCCTCCGGCCGGCGAGGTCGAGGATCAGGCGCACCAGAACGATGACGATGCAGAGCATCGAGCCGAAGGCGAGGGCGAGATAGGCATGGGCGGAGGTGAACGGCGTGCCGATGATGGCCTGCCCGGCGCCCAGCTCGACGAGCCGCCAGATCTTGACCTGTATCACCGCCATCAGGCCGAGAATGGCGAGGTCCGATACGATGTTGCGGATGCGCAGCCAGGCGGGTGACAGCATGCCGTCGATCAGGTCGACGCGGATGTTCGTATGGTCCCGCACGGCCAGCATGTTGCCGACGAATGTCAGCCAGACGAGCCCGAGCTGGGCGATCTGGTCATAGGAATTGAAGGAGCTGTGCGGCCCGTAGCGGTCCACGGCCTGGCCGGTCGTGAAGACCAGGCAAATGGCCAGCGAGACGATCATGATCCACCGGCCGAGCAGGATCAGAACCTGCTCGGCGCGTTCCAGGATGGCGAGCATCGGTCGCGACCCGCTGCGGGCTCAGTGGCCTTGCATGGCGCGGATCTTCGCCACCATGCCTTCCGGCCAGGCCTTGCCCTCGAACTCCTTGTAGACATCCTTCAACGCCTCCCGGAAGGCGGCACGGTCCGGCTCGACATAGGTCACTCCGGCCTGCTTGAAGATGTCCTTGGCCTCGGCTTCGAGCTTCTCGGTGGCTTTCGTCACGAGCAGCCCGGCGTCCCGCGCCGAGTCGATGAAGATCTTTCGGTCGGCCTCGCTCATGGCCTTCCACTTGGCTTCCGCGATGAACCAGCCGGTCACCGAGTAGACCTGATCCGTCGCCGACCAGAACTTCGCGACCTCGTGGTATTTGAGCGGAACGGAGACGTCGATGCCGTTGTCCTGGCCCTCGACGATGCCGCGGCTCAGCCCGTTATAGATGTCGGTCATGCCCATCGGCGTGACCTTGACGCCGAGCGTCTCGAAGGTGCGCTTGTACATGTCGATGCCAGGCACCCTGAGCCGCATCCCGTTCAGGTCCGAAGGCTTCGTGATCGGGCCCTTGGTGGTCTGGATCGCGCGGGGCGAACGGTCGCCATAGACCGCGAAGATCCGCACCCCGGTCTTCGCCGCCATGTCGTCGTAGACCTGCTTGAACAGGTCCGAATTCAGCACCTTGCCGGCCTGCTCGCGGCTGTCGAAGAGATAGGGCGAGATGCCGATCATCAGGGTCTCGCCACCTTTGAGGAAGGCGGCGACGGTCACGTCGAAATAGGCCATGTCGATCGTGCCGAGCTGCATGCCAGTCAGGAGCTGCTGCATGTCGCCGAGCTGGGCGTCCGTATAGACGTTGATGTTGACGCGGCCCTGCGTGCGCTCCTTCACCAGCTTCGAGAACTCGCGCATGCCGTCGGCCCAGGGGCTGTTCGCCGCCGAGAACGTGCCGATCTTCAACTGGGTCTGAGCATGCGCCGGCGGCTGTATCGGAAGCAAGGCCAGCAGTCCTGCGAAGATCGTTGCGAACAATCTCAACATCTCTTCCTCCCGTTGTTTTGTTGTTTCTTAGGCGTGACTTCGATCTAGAAATTCCAGTGAATGGGCTCCGCGCCTTTGATGGGCGTCCGGAAGTAGCTGATCCGCTCGCCGAACAGCGAGCCGAGATAGACGGTCTGCAAATCTTCGTCGCCGAAGGAGAGGCTCGACAGGTTGGCGAGCAATCTGTCGCGGCCGGAATCGACCTGGGCTCGCCCGAAGGTGCCGTTCTCGAAGGCTTCGATGACCTGCCTGACGTTCTCCGGATCGGAATCCTCGAGCAGGATCTCCTGCTTTCCCTTCGCGTCCGTGCGGACCACGCGGTTGCTGGCGACGCTGACGATCCAGACGCCGCCCTCGGCGTCGAAGGTCAGCCCGTCCGGGAACGTCCCCGGGCCATATTGGGCGACGAGTTCCTTCGCTCCGAGCGAGCCATCCCGCTCGATACGGTAGCGGCTGGTGCGCTGGCCCATGGTCTCGTTGACATAGAGCCATTCGCCGTCGGGGCTGACGATCCCCTCATTGGTCGAGGCGATGTGCGAGGCGACGATCCGGGCGCCCTTCTTGTCGATGAGAACGATGAAGCCGTCGGCGTAGCCCTTGCGGAATGCGGGCTCGCGCGGGATGAGCCAGGTGCTGACCGTGACCCAGATGCGATCTTCCCGGTCGATGCCGACGAAGTTCGTCGGAGGCAGTTGCCGTCCGTTGATTTCGAGGAGCCTGGGCGTCAGCTCTCCGTCCGGGGTCATGTGATAGACGCCGCCGGTCGGACCGAGATTCGCGATCAGGAAGCTTCGGTCCGGCAGCAGCGCGAAACCGTTTGGCAGGAAGCCTTCGGGCGCATTCCTGGCCTTGATCAGCTTGACGGGACCGTCCTTCCGGAAGGTGCTGATGCCGCCGCGCTTGTCGGATACGAAGAAATCGCCGCTGCGCGTGGTCAATACAAGCTCGGGTCGCGATAGACCACTTGCCGTGAACTTGACCTGATCCAGGCGAACAGGCGTCATTTGGACTCCCCAGGTCAGCAGAGCCCACGCTGTTCTCTAAAGACGAAATTCAGTCTCTCAGAGCCCGGGCATTGCTTTATTGTATTTCTTGAGAGGGGACGTTATCGGCCGCCGATTTTGGCCGGAAGTGGTCTTTCGGAACGCCCCCGTTCGCGGCTTGTGAATGCCGGTCGGGGGGCGGTGTCGCAGCCTTCGTGAAGCCGGCGTGACTCAAGGCCTGAAGGCACGGCGCCGAGGCTGCCGCGGGGGTGGGCCGCTAGCGAAGGTCCGACGGTAGCCTCAGTCGGCCTGAACCCCGCCAGACCAATCGAACCGCCGGATATGCTGGAGGAAGGCCGACATGGCGGCGCTCGGGTGCCTGCGATTGGGAAAGTAGATGAACCAGCTCGGCAGCTTCGGGCTCCAGTCGCGCAGCAGCTCGACAAGGCTGCCATTGTCCAGATGCGGCCTGGCATAGTCCTCGAAGACATGGGCGATGCCTTGCCCCGCCAGCGCGGCCTGAAGCTCCTGATGGGCGGAGGTCAGGGTCAGACGCCCATCGGGGTTGATCTCCAGGCTCTCGCCCTCCTTCTCGAATTGCCACGTGACCATCGTCCCGCCGGGAAAGCGGCGGCGAATGCAATCGTGACCGATGAGGTCTTGAGGTGCCGAAGGCACTCCTCGGGCGTCGAGATAATCCGGCGAGGCCACGATGGCGTAGCGTAAGGGCGGCCCGAGCGGCAGCGCGATCATGTCCTGCTCCAGCTGCTTGCCGAAGCGCACGCCGGCATCGAAACCCTGCTGGATGATGTCGACGATCGCGGCATCGCTGATCAACTCGACCTTTACGGCCGGATAGGCCTTCATGAAGTCGAAGGCGAGCGGGCATAGGATGTGGTCGACCGCCGGGCCGGGCGCGTTGATCCGGATCGTGCCGGTCGGCTTTTCCCGCAACTGATTGAGATCGTCGATCGCCAGCCTGATGTCCTGCAAGGCGGGCTCGAGCCGCTCGAGCAGACGCGCCCCGGCTTCAGTCGGCGCCACGCTTCGCGTCGTCCGGTTCAGCAGACGGATGCCGAGAGCTTCCTCCAGCGCGCTCAGGCTCTGGCTCAGGGCCGCCGAGGAAACGCCGCGCTCGGCCGCCGCGGCACGGAAGCCCCCGCACCTCACGATCGCAGCGAAGATATCGAGGCTGTCGAGGCGAAAGATGCTCATTGCAAAGTCAGGCTTATCAAGCTGTTCGTGTTTGGCGATCTTATCCGAGCAACCCTGCGGTGTCATGTAAGCCCGACCAGTCACCCCCGACCAGCTTCAGCGAGATGACAATGGCCGCCCTTACGTTGAACCGCCGCAAGATCATGCTCTCTGCCATGGCCGGCAGCACCGGGCTCCTCGTCGGGACCGCCCATCCCGGAACTGCTTACGCCCAGACGCCGCCGGCCCTGCGCGGCAATTCCGGCGCCTATCGTTTCCGTATCGGCGAGATCGGCGCGACGGTCCTGAGCGACGGCATCATCGGCGGGCCGCCGCGCATCTATGCTAGCGACGCTCCGGAGGCCGAGCTGCAGGAGGTGCTGAAGCGCGCATTCCTGCCTTCCGATCACCTGACATTGAACCTCAACACGCTGCTGATCGAGGCTGGCGGAAAGCGCATCCTCCTGGAGGCCGGAGCGGGGCAGACGATGGGTCCGGGTGGAGGCCGGATCTTCGCCAATCTCGCCGCGACCGGCCTGAGCCCGGCCGATATCGACATCGTCGTCGTCTCGCATACGCACCCCGACCATGTCGGCAATCTGCGTTCGGCCGAAGGCGAGCGGGCGTTCCCGCGCGCGACGATCTTCGCGCCCAAGGCGGACTGGGATTTCTTCGTCCGCAACGAGCCCGATCTCTCTTATATGCCGGTGCCGGAGGATTTCCGGCGGCGCTTCGGCGCGGCGATCAAGCGCAGCGTGGAACCCGTCACCAAGGGCATCGAGCTCTACGAGGCCGGGGCGGAGATCGTGCCGGGGCTGACCACCATCGCGGCAGCCGGCCATACGCCGGGAATGGTCTCGTTCCTGGTCCATTCGGGAACCGACCAATTGCTGCTGACGGCGGACCTCGCCTATCACCCTGTCGTCAATGTCGACCGCCCCTGGCGGCCAGGGCCGGACCGGGACAAGGACGCCGCCTTGAATGCGCGCCGGCGGATATTCGACCGCGCGGCGACCGACCGGATCCCGGTGCTTGGCTTCCACTACCCGTTCCCGGGCATCGGCCATCTGCTCAAGACCGATACGGCCTACGCCTGGGTGCCAGCCGGCTGGCAATTCTGAAACGCCCGGTGTTGGTCGGCGTGGACGTCGCCTTTTCCTGACTGTGCCCGCATGGCCTGCCCGCTTCGAGAGGGCTTGAAGCCAGCCCCTTCTCCGCAGCTATAAGGGAGCGGATACGCAGTCAGGAAGGACGTGCCCCTATGGCTAAGGAATTTACCGGCAAGCGCGTGATCGTCATGGGCGGCAGCCGTGGCATTGGACGCTCGATCGCGCTCGGCTTTGCGGCGGGTGGCGCGTCCGTTTCGATCTGTGCTCGGGGGGCGGGGCCGCTCGAAGCGACGCGTCGCGAGATCGAGGCTCTTGGCGTCGCGACTCACGCCGCCAGCGTCGACCTCGCCGATGTGGCGGCGATCAACGCCTACGTTCCGGAGGCGATAAAGGCTCTCGGCGGGCTCGACATTCTCGTCAACAACGCCTCGGGCTTCGGCCACTCCGATGACGAGGAGGGGTGGGCGGCTTCGCTCAATGTGGACGTGTTGGCCGTCGTCCGCGGCAGCCATGCGGCGATCCCGCATATGAAGCCGGGTTCCTCGATCGTGAACATCTCGTCGATCTCGGCGCTGCGAGCCTCGGCGCGGTCGGCACCCTACGGCGCGGTCAAGGCGGCGGTGATGCACTACACCGGAAGCCAGGGGAAGATGCTGGCGAAGAAGGGCATCCGGGTGAATTGCGTCGCCCCGGGTTCGATCGAGTTCCCGGGCGGCTCCTGGGAGGACCGGAAGACCTCGAACCCCGAACTCTATCAGTCGACGCTGGCCAGCATCCCCTTCGGGCGGATGGGCAAGCCCGAGGAGATCGCCGAGGTCGTGATGTTCCTCGCTTCCGACAAGGCGAGCTGGGTCACCGCGCAGACCATCGTGGTCGATGGCGGGCAGCTCGTCGGCCCCTGATCGGGGGCTGGTGGCGGGGATCACTCCCCGCCACGGCCTCATGTCTGGCCGGCGCCGGGTTGTGGTGAAAGGCCAAGGGACAAGCCATCGGCGTCGGTCGTCGCCAACTTCACCGCGAAGACCAGCACCGGCTGATCGAAGCCCTTGAAGACCTGCGCCTCCAACGCCGTGAGCGGCAAGCGCGCGCCGATGGCGCGCGCGGCGTTGTCGTCGACGAGGATCTCGCCATCCGCCGCGCTCGCGCACAGGCGCGCGGCGAGGTTCACGACGCTGCCGATCGCGGTGTAGTCGAGGCGGCCTTCCGAGCCGATGCGCCCGACCGTGGCCGGGCCCATCGCCAGGCCGACGCCGAAGCCAAGCCGGTGAGTGCGGCTGCGCTGGCCGACCAGCAAGGCTTGCACGTTGGTCTGCATGTCGCGGGCTATTTCCGCGGCGCTCAGAGCGGGGTCGGGGCAGGCGACCGGGGCGTTGACGAGAACCATCGCGCCGTCGCCTGTAAAGTTCGTCAGCGTGCCGCCATGCTTGGTCGCTGCTCTTTCGAGGGCGTCATAATACTCGCCCAGCAGATGGATGACCGCTTCTGGCTCCGTGCGGGTCGAAAAGGCGGTGAAGCCCCTGAGATCGCAGAAGACCACCACCGCTTCGACACGCCGGCCGTCGAGCATATGCTCGTCGCCCCTGCGGTCGATCAGCTCGGCCACCTGTGGCGCCAGGAAACGCTTGAGACGGCCGATGCGTTCCGAGCGCTCCTGCGAGAGCGCGAGCTCGCTCGCCATCTCGTTGAAGCGGCCGGCGAGCCGCTCAAATTCGTCACCGGTCGCGATCTCGATCCGGTGGTCGAATTGCCCGGCGCCGATGCGGGAGACGCCATCCTCCAGGACGTGGATCGGCCGGACCATGCGCTGGGTCAGCCAATAGGCGAGCGCTGCCGCAAACATGGTGCCGATGACGAGGAGACCTACCGTACGCCACAGGGCGGCGTAGATCGGGCCGAAAGCTTCTGCGACCGGCTGCTGGACAACGACGCTCCAGCCGACGCCGGGGATCGGGGCCATCGCGGCGAGCACCATGCTCCCAGCGACGTCGCGCCCGGCAACCGCCTCGCCGGGTCGCGTGAGAATGGCGGTCCGCAAATCCTGCAGCGGCTTGGTCGCGTCATCGTCGGCGCGCAGCACCAGGCTGATGTCGGGATGGGCGATGAGGCGGCCCGGTCGGTCGAGCACGAAGGCCGTGCCGGTGCGCCCGACCTTGATCGCGGAAATGACGTCCCAGATGAATTTGAGATTGACCTCCGCCACGGCGACGCCGGCGGCTGCGCGGTTGCCGGAGACCGCGATCGTCATGAAAGGTTCGGAGCCTCGTTGAAAGGTGACGCCGCCGAACCAGACGCGCTCCTCCCGGGCGCGCTGGACGGCCGGGCTGGCGGAATAATCTTCGCCACTCTCGGTCCTGTTGAGGCCGATGCGAGACACGAACAGCCGTTCCTTGCCGCTCCCGTCGAGGAGCGTGATGCTGAAGACGGCCGGCACCTGCCGCAGCAGGAAGAAGGCGTCGAGCTTGCGCTTGTCGTCGGGTTCTTCCGACCATGGCAACTGGATCGTCCAGCCCAACTGATCGCGGATTCCTTCCATAAAATCCTGGATCTTCGAGGCGGCCGCGCGCGCTTCGGCGTCCAGGAGGCTGTTCAGCCCGGCGCGCCGGTCACGATAGCTGAGCCATGCCTCGCTGCCGCCTGCGATCAGAAGCGGCAGGACGACCGCGGCGAAAAGGGCCACGAAATACTTCTCGAACAGCGACATTCGGGGGGCGACGAGTCGCTTGAATACGCTCTGGCGCATGCCTGGCCCCGCCCGTCAGCTCATTCGATCACGAGATCGGCGCTGGTTAGAAGGGCAGGGGGGAACGAAATGCCGAGGGCCTTGGCGGCTTTCAGATTGATGCACAGCTCGACCTTGGTGACGCGCTGGACCGGCAGATCGGCCGGCCGCTCCCCCTTCAGGATGCGGCCGGCATAGAGCCCCGTATGGCGATGGGACTGCTCGAAATCGCCGCCATAGCTCATCAGCCCGCCAGCGAGCGGGAAGTCGCGGGACTGGGTGATCGCAGCCACGCGATGCTGCGCGGCCAGCACGGCGAGCTGCGGGCTGCGATAGGCAAAATAGGGATCGGAGCTGAAGACGAGACCGCCTGCGCGCTCCTGAGCTGCCGTGGTGAACAGGGTCTCCAGTTCCGCCTCGGTACTGGCCTTGAGGACAAGCAGCTCCAACCCGAGGCTGCCTGCCGCCACCTGAAGATTCTTGAGCTGCGTTTCCGCGGTCGGGCTTGTCGGGTTGACGGCGAAGGCGAACAGCTTGGTGCTCGGGAACATCTCGCCCATGAATTCGAGCCGCTTTCGCGAGACCTCGACGCTCAGGCTCGACACGCCGGTGAGATTGCCTCCCGGCCGCGACAGGCTGGTCACCAGCCCGACGATGATCGGGTCGCCGCCCATCTCGAAAACGATCGGAATGACCGAGCTGGCGGCTTTGGCGGCCAGCGCGACCTCGGCGCCGCCCGGCGCGACGATCACGGTGACCTGGCGGTCGGCCAGTTCCTTCGCGAGCGCCGGCAGCCGGCGATACTGGCCTTCCGCCCAGCGATACTCGATCGCGATATTGCGCCCCTCGAAATACCCGGCTTCGGCCAGCCCGTTGCGGAAGGCAGCCAGGCGGCTGGCGTAACGGTCCGGCGTCTCGGAGCCGAGATATCCGATCACCGGCATCTGCGGGCGCTGCGCATAGGCCGGCACAGCCGACAGGGCGGCTCCGCCGACGAGCATGACGAAGTCACGCCGCGTTGCGTGGCTGCCGGCGTAGATCAAGCTGGAAGACACGAAGCGCAAGGCCGTCTCTCCTTCCAACCAACATCGCTGTTCGCTTGAAGCGCCCGGATACTAGTCGAAACACTCCGTTACGGTAAGTCGCGTCATCAGGCGTTGATCTGCGCGCTGAGCGCAGCAGATGACTCCGCGAAAAGCTCTCCGAACGACGCCCGTTCTCGTCAGCGAGGAGCACCCTGCGCCGCGCCCGCCTTCGCCTGCGAGGGCGAGCAGCCGAAACGCTTGCGGAAGCTGCGGTTGAAATAGGAGAGGTCGCCGAAGCCGACTTCAAAAGCCACGTTGCTGATCGATAGCGGGGCTTCATCGGCGGAGACCAACCTCAGCCAGGCCCGCTCCAGCCTGCGTTCCAGGACATATTCGGAGAAGGCTCGGCCTTCGCCTTCGAAAGCCTTCTGGATCGCGCGGGGCGTCACACCGTGAAGACCCGCGATCATGTCGAGGCTCAGCTCGCGCCGCTCCAGCCGCACCTCGATATCCGCCTTGATCGCCATCAGGCGGCTGGCGCGCCTGTCCGCGCTGTGCAGCGTCCCCGGAAGGCTGCGATCCTTCATCATGACGTCGATAAGGTCATGCACATGCTTGATCGCTAGGTCCTGCAGCGCGGCCGAGTTCAGTGGGAACAGGCCTCGCAGCAGCAGGGCGCCATAATGCGCCAGGACCTGCAGCCCGCGATTTCCGCGCGGGACCGGGCGCATCAGCTCGCCAGCATCCGCCGAGGCCAGGGCCGGAAGTTGTTCCGGATCGAGCGCGATCAGGTCGATCCGGCCGAGCTGCGACAGGCGGAAGCGCGTCTCGCAGGCGAGATCGAGAATGGTCGCCTCCCGCGCCCGCAGCGAGACCCGGCGCTCGCCCTGCTCGATGATGGCCCGGCCATCGGCGGGCCTGACCAGCACATAGCGCGGTAGCTCGACGCCGCCCGCCATCGGCCAGTGCCAGCGCGCCGCGGGTTCGAAGCAGGACATCAGGCCGATATCCGGCCGCGTGGTCAGGGCGCAGCGCGCGCCGAAGGGCAGTGTCAGCTCCGAGCGAAGGTCGCGATATCCGACGACACGCCCGAGAATCTTGTGCGAGATCGCGCTCGCCTCGTCGCGCTCGATGCCGTTCGACAGCAGCCAAAAGGGCGAGAAGGCTTCTCCGGCGCCGATATCGGCGGCCTCCGGCTGTGTCGTGGTGGCTACATCCATCGTTTTCGATGCTTCAGTTCGCTTGCGTCCTAGGCCGCGTTCGCGCAGGTCCAAGATTAAATCAGCCTCGTAAAGATAGAGCAAATGAACAATCGACGCAGGTTCACGACGATCGGCTGATCAACAGGATGCGATTTCATAGTTTATTCCACTTCTAAACAATCATTTCCGCTTTCTCCAAAGACTAGATCGATCTCGGTGCCGTAGCGCGCTCTTCGCTGCGCGGAACCGGGAGCCTTCACCGACAGGTGCCGCCATGTTCAAACTCGCTTCTCTTTCCAGCAGTCTTCTGGCGCTCACGGTCGCCTCGTCGGCATTGGCGCAGCAGGCCGCGCCGCCGGCCACGATCGATCTCGACACCGTCACGGTTACGGCCGCCCGCGCCGACCGCAGCACGGCGGAGGTTCCGCAGTCGATCCAGGTGCTCGACCGACAGCAGATCGAGGAGCAGCTCAAGTTCAGCCCGAACGCCGCCGTCGCGCTGGGCAAGCTGGTGCCGGGCTATTCGATGTCGACCCAGACGGTTTCCAGCGCCTCTGAGAATTATCGCGGTCGCGACCTGCTCGTCATGATCGATGGCGTGCCGATGAACACGCCGCTACGCGACGTCTCGCGCATCCTGTCGCTGATCGATCTCAACACGGTCGAGCGCATCGAGGTGGTCGCGGGTGCCTCCAGCCTCTACGGCGCGGGTGCGACGGGCGGCACGGTCAATTTCATCACCAAGAAGGCGGCCGAGGGCAAGCCGCGGGTGACGGTCAACACGGCGTTGCGCGGCTTCACCCAGAACATCGGCCGCTCGCTCGCGCCGGAGGCCTCGGTCACGGTTTCAGGCAAAGTGCCGAACGGTGTCGATTACTTCGTTTCCGGGCAGATCCGCGGCGCCGGCCGCACCTATGACGGCGCCGGGCGCGAGCTGCCATCTGACGGCTTGCTCGGGCAGGGCGGCGGCGACCGCTACAAGGCTGGCAACCTGCTCGCCAAGCTTGGCTATGATTTCGACGGCAGCAAGCGCGTCGAACTCAACGCCTCCTGGATCGGCTTCGATCAGGACCCGAAGTATCTGACGAATTACGCGCCGCCCTTCGCCCGCCCGGACCGGACCAAGCCCTATGTCGGCGAGAGCGTGCTGGAGGACACCAAGTCAGTCTCGCTGCGCTACACCGACGCCGACTTCGCGCTCGGCAAGCTCAGCCTGCTCGGCTACTACAACGACATCAAGAAGCGCTTCAATTTCTCGACCTTCTCCTATCCCTACAACTCCCAGGTCTACTACTCCTTCAACCCGCTCTCGCCGACGAGCCCGGACAACCAGACCACGCTCTATTCGCAGCGCGGCGGCGTGAACCTCACCATCGACACGCCGCTCGACCAGCTGCTGCCGGGCGCGAAATTCACCTGGGGCGGTGACCTCATCCAGGAGAAGACCTGGCAGACGCTGACCAGCGGGCAGGACGTTTTCACGCCACTGAAGCAGACTACGGCCGCCGGCTTCGGCCAGCTCCAGATCCCGATCGGCGAGCGCATCGTGCTGCGCGGCGGCCTGCGTTACGAGCACTTCGCGCTCTCGGTCAGCGACTATACGCGGCCGGCCGCCTATGCCGCCGTCGCGGCGAACAACGCCCAAGGCTATCAGGCCTTCATGCTGCCGGCGCTCAACGTCACCGGTGGCGACTTCGACTATTCGGCGCTGACCGGCAACATCGGCGCGACCTTCAAGCTCACCGAGACGAGCGAGATCTTCGGCGGCTTCTCACAGGGCTTTGCACTGCCCGATGTCGGCGCCTTCACCCGCCGCGCCGGTATCTCGACACAATATGCCTGCCCGGTGCAGACGCCGAACTGCCTGCCCGCCAATCGCCGCAGCATCAGCTACTCCGCGATCGCGCCAGAAGCGCAGATCGTGAACAGCTACGAACTCGGCATCCGCGGCAGCTATGAGCGCTTCAAGGGCTCGCTGACCGGCTACATCAGCACCTCGGATGACGGCGTCACCTTCGATCCCGTCACTAACACCATGTCGCAGCAGAAAGAGCGGATCTGGGGCGTCGAGGCGACGGGCGACGTCACGGTCACCGACGCCTTCACCATGGGCACGGTGCTCTCCTATCGGGAGGGCCGCTACGACACCAACGGCGACGGCAAGCTCGACAGCAACCTACCCAACAACCGCATCGGCTCGCCCTGGCGCGGCATGCTCTATGGCAGCTATCGCTTCGTGAACGGCATGCAGCTCAGGGTCGAGGGTGAGGCCTTCTCCGACCGCGACGTCGCCATCGACCTGCGCGGCACGCGCTACAAGCTGAAGGGCGCCGCGACGATGAACGTCGCACTCACCGCCCCGATCTGGGAGGGTGAGGCCTATGTCGCGGTGAACAACCTGTTCGATCGGACCTACCAGAACCCGACCGCGACCTCGGTCCGCAACCTGGCCAATTACAGCTGGGGCCGCACCGTCACCGTCGGCTTCCGCAAGACGTTCTGAAGCCGGGCGCGGATGGTCAGCCTCGATATCGATACCGACGCGGTCGTCACGCTGCGTTTCCTGCCGCCCTATGAAGCCGATGACGAGCGCGCCTATCTCGACGCGCTCCACGCTATCGGCCGACGCGAAGAGCCCTATACGCTGCTGACGGTCTTCGGCGGCGGACGGGCGCTCTCGCAGGCCGGGGAGCGCGAGCAGGCGCTTTGGTTCAAGGCGACGCGGGCGCGTGTCAGCCGCTATTGCCTGGCCTGCGCGATCGTCCGGCCGGATGCCGAGGAGAAGACGGCGGAGGTGTTTCGCAGGCTCTGGCCCTTTCCGATCGTGGCGGAGCGCGACGAGGCGGTGGGGCGCGCGTTTCTGCTGACCCATGCGAGGGCGGGATGAGCACGACGGCTTCGGGAGCGGCGACAATGAACGAGGAGGCAGGCTCCGTGGTGGCGGGCGTGCAGGGTCGGCAGGGCCGCTATCGCCTCTTCGCCGTGCTCGGCGGGCTCTATCTGGCGCAGGCGATCCCGTCCTATCTCTTCGTCGCGGCGCTGCCGCCGATCATGCGCGAGATGGGCGTGTCGCGCACGGCCATCGGCTATATGAGCATCCTGCTGCTGCCGCTCGTCATCAAATTCCTCTGGGCGCCCTGGATCGACCGCATCCGTCCCTTCGCCCGGGCGCATCGGGCCGGCTGGGTCTTCATCACCCAGAGCCTGACGATCCTCGCCATCCTGGCCCTGCTGGCGGTAGGGCCGACCGAGGTCGGCGCCATCATCGCCATCGGCTTCATCGCCTCGCTGCTGATCTCGACGCAGGACATCGCGACGGACGGCTATGCGGCGAAATATTTGCCGGAGCAGGACCGGGCGATCGGCAATGCCATTCAGGGTGGCTCGGTCGCCTTCGGCGTGGTGATCGGCGGCACGCTCGGGCTGGTGCTCTACCATCATGTCGGCTGGACGGGCATGCTCGTCACCATCGCGGCGATTTCGCTGCTGCCGCTCGTCGCGGCGGCGATGATGCGCGAGGACGATCCCGTGCCGGGCCCCTCCGTACCGCGACCCTCGATCCGCGCCTTCCTGAAGCGGCCCGAGGCACGCCAGATCCTTTGGATCGCGCTGATCTATCGCGCGAGCGAGGGGCTCGTGAAGGCGATGGAGGGGGCCTATCTCGTCGATGCCGGCATCCCGCTCAACCAGATCGGCTATCTCTCGGGGCTTTCCGCCACGACGGCCGGGCTAGCGGGTTCGGCGCTCGCTGCCTGGATGCTGAAGCGGCAGGGGCTCGCCTTCGTGCTGGCCATGCTCGGCGGCCTGCGGACGCTGTGCTTCCTGCTCTTCGCTGCGCATGCTTTCGGTGTCGTCGTCGGCGTCTGGCCGCTCTTTGGCGCCGCCGGCTTCCAGACGCTGATCCGCTATATGGAGATCGTCGCGCTCTATTCGCTGTTCATGTCGGTGACGACCTCGGAGCAGCCCGGCACCGATTTCACCATCCTCGCCTGCGCACAATTGCTGGTCTATCTCGCCGGCTCGATGCTGGCCGGCAAGATGGCGGACGCGCTTGGCTATCAATGGCTGTTCGCATTGGCGACGGGCATCTCCGCGATCGCCGTGCTCGCCACGGTCAGGATGATCTCGCGCTCGGTGGTGAAGTCATCAAAGGCAGCTTGAACAATCGCGCACAGTAGAGGCGCCGGCCATCCGGCGTTCCGCTACTCGGGCTGGCGCGTCGGCCTTGTCCAGGTCCGCGCCCAGACGGATGCGATATTGATGCCTCCGAACAGCACGATGCCTATGGCGACGAGGAGGCTGACGGTGCCGAGCGAGGCATCGAACCAGCGGACAGCCACCAAGCCGCCGCCTGCTGCGACGAGCAGCCGGGCCGTGCCGGCCAGGAACGGCCACATCACGCGCTGGGCGCCCTGCGATGCGAGGTTGAGGACGATCGCCGCGCCGAAGAGGCCATAGACCGGGCCGACATGCTGCAGATAGACGGAACCTGCGGCGATCACGGCCGGGTCCGTGTCGAACAGCCCGATCCAACGCTCGGGAAAGATCGCGGCCAGCAGGCCTACCGTCTCGGCGATGGTGAAGCCGATGGCGGCGCCAACCCAGGCGGCGCGATAGGCGCGCTCGGGGTTTCCGGCGCCGAGATTCGTGCCGACGATGGCGACGAGCGGCGCTCCGAAGCCGAAGCCGAAGGGGATCAGGACGTATTCGATCCTGGAGCTGACGCCGAAGCCGGCAATGCCCGCTGATCCGAATGCGGCGAACAGCGTGGTCAGGACCGCAATCGTGCCGTTGGTCTGGACGGTGTTCAGCGCGCCGACACCGCCGACCCGCAGCATGTCCCGCATATAGCGCCAGCTCAGCCGCGAGGCGCGCAGCCTGACGATCGGCCGGCCGGCTGCGAAGTAGCCGAGCAAAGCGGCGCAGCCGAGCAGATAATAGAGCACGACAGCTATACCGCCGCCCGCGACACCCTGTCCCGGAAGCGGACCCCAGCCGAAGATGAGCAGGGCCGAGAGAGGCAGCAGAACGACGGTGCCCAGGCAGATCACGACTGAGGGAACCATCATGTTGCCGGTGCCGCGCAGTATGCTGGCGAGGCCGTTGAACAGCCAGACCAACGGCATCCCGAGGAAGACCCAGTTCGAGTAGAGGGTCGCTGCTTCCAGGGCCGCGTCCGTGCCGCCCATCAGGCGATAGAGCGGGCGGCCGAACATCAGGAACAGGAGCCCGAAGAGGCAGCCGACGAGCAGGGAGACGATGATCGCATGAAAGGCGAAGCGCTCGGCCGAGGCGGCATCGCGCGCACCAAGCGCGCGTGCGATCGAAGACGAGATGCCCCCGCCGAGTGCGCCCGCGGACATCATCGTCATCAGCATCGTCATCGGGAAGACCAGGGAGACACCGGCTAGCGCGGAGGTGCCGAGCTGCCCGACGAAATAGGTCTCGATCAGGCCGACCGCGCTCTGCAGCACCATGACCAGCACATTGGGCCAGGCCATGCGCAGCAGCGTCGGCAGGATGGGATCCATCAGCATGCGGCGCGTCAAGGGCGACGGCGCTGCGGTCGAGGCCGTGATCGTGCTCATGCCTGGCTTTCTCGAGAGACCGCAACGGATGCGCGGAGGTAGGTCCGTGCGGTCGGTATCAGATGGGATTTGCCGCCCTACGGGTGATCACCGCCGCAGGAGCACGGTCAGCTGCATCGTGCTCCGCCTGCGGAAGCCGAGCTTTTCGTAGAGGGCGATCGCGCCGAGATTATCCGCGAAGACATGGAGGAACGGTGTGAGCCCGCTCTCCTGCATCTGGCGGGCAAGCCGCATCATCAGCAGGGCCGCATAGCCCTTGCCGCGATGTGCCGGGTCGACACAGACGGCGCTGATCTCGATGAAGCGGTCGAACCGCATCCGCTCACCCGCCATGGCCGCGAGGGCGCCGCCGACACGGATGCCGATATATTGACCGAATTCGATCGTTCTCGGCCCGAACGGGCCGGGCTTTGTCCGCCCGGTCAGATCGATCATATCGGCCACGTCGGCGGCGCCGAGGATGACATGATCCGGCCCTGCGGTCGGGTTCGACGTTGCCGGAGATACGAGGACCATCTGCACGATGGAAGCCTGCCGCTCGATCTCGAAACCGACCGATGGCGTCAGCGCGTTCGGACCGACCAACGCAGCTCGCTCTCCTCGTGCTATCAGAGCGGCGAGGGCGTCGAATGATTCAGCCGTCTCGTCTGTGATGGCGGCGAAGGGCGCGACCTCGGGATGGTAGCGCAAAGCGCGTAAGCCGCCCTGCGCGAGCGAGGCGTTTGCGCCGGTAAGGGACGACCAGACTGGTCGAACCAACAGCTCCTCTGTCGCCGGTGAGATGCTCGAAGACAGGTCCATGCGTCGCCTCGTTGACGGCAGGATTGCGTTGCCGTGCCGAAACCTAGACGTCGAGGCGGGAGCGAACTATCGTCGCAAGCGACAATTTTGGGATCATTTGCGACATGCGATTGGCGATCCTCGCCCTTGATGGCGTCTTCGATACCGGGGTCTCGGTCTTTCTGGACACCTTCACGACCGCGAACGAACTGGCGGCCGCCCAGGGTGCGACGCGGCTGCCCTTTGAAATCGATCTCGTCGGCGTCCGGCCGCAGATCCGCAGCGCGATGGGGCTGACCGCCGTCGTCGAGCCGGTTGCTGCCATGGGCAAGCCGGATTGGCTGGTGGTTCCGGCGCTGAACGCGAAGCAGCCGGCGCGATTGGTCGAGGCGCTGGGGCGCGAGGATGTGCAGGAGGCGATGGCGCAAGTGCGCGCCCTTCATGCCGCTGGCGTCGGCATTGCCGCGGCCTGTATCGGAACCTTCCTCCTCGCCGAATCCGGCGTTCTGGATGGTCATGAGGCGACGACGACCTGGTCGCTCGCGCCCCTGTTCCGCCAGCGCTATCCCGCGGTCGAACTGGCCGACGGACGCATGATCGTGGCGTCAGGTCGTGTCGTGACCGCCGGGGCGGCGATGGGCCATCTCGATCTCGCGCTATGGCTGATGCGGCAAGCCAGCCCGGAAATGGCGGCGCTGGTCGCGCGCTTCCTCCTGATCGACAAGCGCCCGTCGCAGGCCCAGTACGTCATCCCCCATTTCCTTGCGCATGCCGATCCTCTCATCGAGGGGTTCGAGCGTTGGGCGCGGGACAATCTCGCGGGCGGCTTCTCGCTTCAGGACGCGGCCCGCGTTCTTTCCGTTTCGCCCCGGACGCTGCAACGCCGCACCGAGGCCGTGCTCGGCAAGTCGCCGCTCGCATTCTTCCAGGACATGCGCGTCGAGCACGCGCGGCATCTGATCTCGATCGGTCGCAACCTCGAACATGTAGCCGACGAAGTCGGTTATGCTGACGCTGCCACGCTTCGCTCGCTCTTGAGGCGACGACTGGGACACGGCGTTCGCGAGATGCGCGCTTCGATGCAGTGATCGCGGGCGGCCGGAAGAGCCGGAGTGCTCGATCGGCACTTGATGAACATCAAGGACGCGATCCACGCGATCCGGCTGAGTGGGATCGGGAATGGTCCTGGTAACGCGGAGTGAGCTCATGCCCGTCTGCGATCAGAACGAGACGATCGGCTTCCTCGGCTCCAAGCAGGCTTTTGGCGACAGCGAGACCGGGAAGGTCATTTCGACCCATATCTCCACCGTCCTGCTGCTCGGCTCGCACGCGCTCAAGCTGAAGCGGGCGGTCAAGCTGCCCTATCTCGACCTGTCGACGCCGGAGCGGCGTCTGGCGATGTGCGAACGCGAGCTGAAGCTGAACCGACGTATGGCGCCGGAGCTCTATCGCGCAGTGCATCGCATCACGCGCGAACGCAATGGAGAGCTGGCCCTCAATGGAGGGGGCGAGCTGGTCGATGCCGTGCTGGAAATGAAGCGCTTCGACGACGATCTGCTGTTTGACCGGCTGGCGCAGCAGAGGCGCCTCTCGCCCGCCGACATGGCCGGGCTTGCCGCGGCGCTGGCTGGTCTGCACCGCGTGGCCGAGGTTTCGACGGATCAGCAGGGCGCCGGCCGCGTCGAACGCGTCCTGGCCGTCAACGAGCGAGCCTTCGCTGCGGCGGACATTTTGCCGGACGACGAAGTCGAAAAGGTCAACGCCGCCTGCCGCGCGGAGCTGGCGCGCCATGCCGACCTGCTGGACCGGCGGGCACGCGAGGGAAAGGTCCGGCTCGGGCATGGCGACCTGCATCTGCGCAATATCTGCCTGATCGACGACCGGCCGGTGCTCTTCGACTGCCTGGAGTTCGATGAGGACCTCGCGACCACCGATATCCTCTATGACCTCGCCTTCGCCCTGATGGATCTTTGGCATCGCGGACTCCGGGACTGCGCGAACGCCTTGTTCAACCGCTATCTGGACATGACCGGCGACGAGAGCGGGCTGAGCCTGCTGCCCTTCTTCATGGCGATCCGTGCGGCCGTCCGCGCTCATGTCGCGGCGGCCGATGCCGCCCGGCCTCAGGCCGAGAGGCTTGCCGAAGCGCAGGACTATCTGCGCCTTTGCAGGGAGTTTCTGGCGATCAAGCCGCCGATTCTGGTCGCGGTCGGCGGCTATTCCGGCTCGGGAAAATCGACGGTGGCGGCCGGCATCGCCCCGGCGCTCGGGCCAGCACCGGGCGCGCGCATTGCTGCGAGCGACCGTATCCGGAAAGGGTTGTTCGGCGTCGCGCCGGAGACCCGGCTCCCGCAGGAGGCCTATACGGAAGAGGTCTCCGGTCGGACCTATGCCGAGATGGCGCGGATTGCCGGGAGTGCGCTGGCGCAGGGGCACGCCGTGATCGCCGATGCCGTCTTCGATCGCCAGACCGAGCGCGACAGGATCGCGGAAGTCGCCGAACGTGCCGGCGTGCCGTTCCACGGCCTCTGGCTCGAGGCGCCGGAGCAGGTGCTGGTCGAGCGCGTCGCCGCTCGGCGGGGCGACCCCTCGGATGCCACGCCAGATATCGTGATCGGGCAGCTCGCGCGGAAGGGCGCCGCGAGCGAGTGGACGACGCTGGCGAGCCGGAGCGAGCGGAGCCTTGTCGTAGACGCTGCCCTTACCGTTGTCGGATCGTAGGCCGGCCTCTTGCGACGCCGCGGCTGATCGGCGGCGCCGCTCGATTCACTGTGCCTGAAGGCCAGTTGTGCCGTGCGGCCGCGCTCGGAGCGGCGAGTTCCATATATAATTAGCCGGCGCAATTATTCGCGCTGCTTTCCAGCGCGAGCGGCGAAATGCGCCTATGGAGCGTATTCTAACGGCCGATCTCGCTTCCAGATCGCGCCATTCCGGCGCACGCAGGAACGAATCCGGCGATCCGCGGCGCGCCCGCACACCTTCCTGACGCTTCTCTCCGAGCACCGTTGGGGCCGCCGCCGCCGACCGTCATCGGAGCTTCAACTAAGCGTCATAGCGGAGTGCCGCAAACGAGACCGTCTCGCTCCCGCCGGGAGCGTCCGGCGTTGACAGAAGGAGATATCCGGATGCCATCCATCAATCGTCGCGGCGCTCTTGGCCTCATGGGCGCGACAGCTGGTTCTCTCATCCTGCCGCGTCCGGTCTTCGCACAGGGCAAGCGCCGCTCCATCACCATCGCGGTGCAAAAGATCACCATCAACGGCACGCTCGACGTCTGGAACGAGCAGTCCAATGTCGGCGAGCGCGTCTTCTTCCCGAATCTCTGGGAAGGCCTGATCCTGCGTAACTGGATGGGCAATCAGGGCCCGGTTCCCGGCCTCGCCACCGAGTGGAAGCGCCTCGACGACAAGACGCTGGAGCTGAAGCTGCGCCAGGGCGTGAAGTTCCACAATGGCGACGAACTGACCGCTGCCGACGTCGTGTTCTCCTTCTCCAAGGAGCGTCTGTTCGGGAACACCGAGCCGAAGGGCGGCAAGACCATCTTCGCCGACGACAACAAGCCCACCACCGTCAAGGAGCTGCCGGCTTCCGTGCCCGGCATCGCGCGCCGCCTGTGGCCGGCGCTGGCCGGCGTCGAGGCCGTGGACAAGTATACGGTGCGCTTCCACAACGTGACGCCGGACGTGACGCTGGAAGGCCGCCTCTATTCGGCCGGCAGCCAGATCACCAACCGTCGCGCCTGGGACGAGGCCAAGAGCTACACCGACTGGGCCCGCAAGCCTGTCACCACCGGCCCCTACATGGTCTCGGAGTTCCGACCTGACGTCTCGTTGACGCTGGTCGCCTTCGACCAGTACTGGGGCGGCCGCCCGCCGCTGGAGCAGATCCGCTTCGTCGAGGTTCCGGAAGTCGCCTCGCGCGTCAACGGCCTGCTCTCGGGCGAGTATGATTTCGCCTGCGACCTGCCGCCGGACCAGATTGCGACGGTCCAGAAGGCTCCGGGCTTCGAGGTGCAGAGCTCGACCATCTGGAACCATCGCGTCTCGGTCTTCAACATCGAGAACCCGGTTCTGGCGAACCCGCTGGTGCGTCGCGCCATGACCCATTCGATCGACCGCCAGGCGATCGTCGATGCGCTCTGGGGCGGCAAGACGGTCGTGCCGGCCGGCCTGCAGTTCGAATCCTTCCGCGCCACCGACATGTTCATCGAGGGCTGGAAGGCGCCGGAGTTCAATCCCGGGCTCGCCCGCGATTTGCTGAAGCAGGCCGGCTACAAGGGCGACCGCATCCCCTTCCGCCTGCTCAACAATTACTACACGAACCAGACCGCCAACGGGCAGATCATGGTCGAGATGTGGAAGCAGGTCGGCCTCAACGTCGAGATCGAGATGAAGGAGAACTGGGGCCAGATCCACGACCGCAACGGCGTCAAGGGCGTGCGCGACTGGTCGGCCTCCAACGGCATCAACGATCCGATCACGCCGATGGTCGTGCAGTACGGCCCGAATGGCGAGCTGCAGCAGATGAAGGACTGGACCAACGCGGAGATGAACCAGCTCTCCGTGGTCATGGAGACCTCGACCGACCGGGCGCTGCGCAAGAAGACCATCGCGCGCATGCTTGAGATCTGCGAGCGCGAGGACCCCGCCTATCAGGTCCTGCACCAGAACGCCGTCTTCACCGGCATGAAGTCCGAGCTGAAGTGGAAGGCCGCTCCGGCCTTCGCGATGGATTTCCGCGCGGCCAACTGGTTCATCTGATCAGGTCCAGCGTCATCGTCTCCGGCGGCCGAGCGGCCGCCGGAGACTTGTCATTTTCGGCATCGGCGGAACGGCGATGGACAAGAACAGCACGGCTGGCTCCAGGCTCGTCGAATTGCGCGACCTCAAGGTTGCCTTCGACGGGGTGCAGGTTCTCCACGGCATCGATCTCGATGTCGCCGAGGGTGAGGCGCTCGGGCTCGTTGGCGAATCCGGCTGCGGCAAGTCGGTCACCTGGCTCGCGGCGCTGGGGCTTCTTCCCGGCAAGGCGACGGTCTCGGGCTCGGTGAAGCTGGAGGGCCAGGAACTCGTCGGCGGGCCTCGCTCGGTGCTCGAAGGCGTGCGCGGCGGGCGCATCGCCATGATCTTCCAGGACCCGTCGAGCTCGCTCAACCCGGTGCTGCGTGTCGGCCGCCAGATCGTCGAGGCGCTGGCCGCCCATCGGTCCTTGCGTGGCGAGGCTGCCCGGGCCGAGGCGCTGCGGCTGCTGGACATGGTCGGCATCCCCGATGCGCGCCTCCGCTTCGATCTCTATCCGCATGAATTCTCCGGCGGCCAGTGCCAGCGCCTGATGATCGCGATGGCGCTCGCGGGCGAGCCGGACCTCTTGGTCGCCGACGAGCCGACGACCGCGCTCGACGCCACGATCCAGGCGCAGATCCTCGATCTGCTGATCCGGCTTCGACGCGAGACAGGCATGGCGACCGTGTTCATCAGCCATGACCTCGGCGCCGTCAGCCAGGTCTGCGAGCGCGTCTGCGTGATGTATGCCGGGCGCATCGTCGAGGAGGGCAGGGTCGCCGAGCTCTTCGCCGCGCCTCGCCACCCCTATACGCGCGGCTTGTTCGACGCGATCCCGCGCCTCGATGGCGGGCGCGAGCGCCTGATCCCGATCCCTGGCACGGTGCCCAATCCGAAGCACCTGCCGAAGGGCTGCTCCTTCTCGCCGCGCTGTTCGCGCGTCGATGACGCCTGCCGCGCGGAGCGCCCGCCGCTGCTCGCGCTCGACAATGGTCGCAAGCTCGCCTGCATCCATCCGGTCCCGCCTGCGGAGGCCTTGCCGGTTCGGGTCCCAGTGGAGGCGCTGGCATGACCCCGCTGATCGAAGCGCGCGAGCTGGTGCGCATCTATCAGATCCGTCGCGGCCTGTTCGGCCGGCCGAGCCCGGTCAGGGCGGTGGATGGCGTCTCGCTCTCCGTCATGCCGGGCGAGACGCTCGGCATCGTTGGCGAATCCGGCTCGGGCAAGTCGACGCTCGGGCGCATGCTGCTCGGCATCGACGATGCACAGGGCGGGCAGGTGCTCTTCGAGGGCAAGCCGATGCCTGCACTCCATACTGCCGAATGGCGGGCGCTCCGGGCGAGGATGCAGCTCGTCTATCAGGACCCGCTCGCTGCCCTCGATCGCCGCCTGACCATCGCGGCACAGATCGGCGAGCCGCTGGAGATCCATGACCTCCTACCGAAGGATCAGCGCGCCAGCCGCGTCGCGGAACTGATGACCGCGGTCGGACTGCGGTCCGACCAAGCGGACCGCTATCCGCATGAGCTCTCCGGCGGGCAGCGACAGCGCGCCGTCATTGCCCGCGCGCTTGCCTCGCGGCCGCAACTGCTGGTCTGCGACGAGCCGGTCTCGGCGCTTGACGTCTCCATCCAGGCGCAGGTGGTCAACATGATGCGGGACCTGCAGGAAGAACACCGCATCGCCATGGTCTTCATCAGCCATGACCTCAAGGTTGTGCGCAACATCGCCGACCGGGTGGCGGTGATGTATCTCGGCCGCATCGTCGAGGAGGCCTCCTCCGATGTGCTCTTCAAGTCGCCGCAGCATCCCTACACGCAGGCGCTCGTCTCCAGCGTGCCCGTGCCGGGCCAATTGCTGGAGGGTCGCGTCATCCTGCAGGACGAGCCTCCGAACCCGGCCAATCGTCCCTCAGGGTGCGCCTTCCATCCGCGCTGCCCGATCGCCCGCGACATCTGCCGTTCTGTCATTCCGCAATTGCGTCGCATTGGCGATGGACGTACCGCCGCCTGCCATGTCGTGGCGGGCGAGCCGGTCGCCGAAGCGGCATAGGGGAGGGGACGATGATCCGCTTCGTTCTCGTGCGCCTCTTCCGCGCCCTGATCACCATCCTAGCGGTCGTGACCTTCGCCTTCGTCGTGCTGCGCATGTCGGGCGATCCGGCCCAGGTCATGCTCGGCCCGGACGTGCCGCTGGAATCGGTCGCCGCCTTCCGCAAGGCCTGGGGCCTCGATCAGCCGCTCTGGCTGCAGTACATCGCCTATATCAAGGCGATCTTCACCGGCGATTTCGGCACTTCGATGCGCGACAAGGCTTCGGCTTTGCATCTCGTGCTGGAGCGCGTGCCGGCGACATTGCAGCTCACCATCCCGGCGCTTTTGCTGAAGCTCATCATCGGCATCCCGGCCGGGGTCTATGCTGCGCTACACCGGCAGAGTTTCACCGATCGGGGCGTCATGCTGGCGGCCGTCCTCGGCTTCACCATTCCTTCCTTCGTGATGGGGCTGGTGCTGGTGCTGATCTTCTCCGTCATCCTGCGCTGGCTGCCTTCGGGCGGGCAGGACACTTGGGTCCACGGCATCCTGCCGACGCTGACCATGAGCATCGGCGGCATCGGCATCCTGGCACGCTTCTCGCGCAGCGCCATGATCGAGGTGATGGGCCAGCCCTTTATCCGCACGGCCTCCGCCAAGGGGCTGAAATGGCGTGAGGTGGTCTGGGGTCATGCGCTGCCGAATGCGGCGGTGCCGATCATCACCATCGTCGGCTTCATGGTCGGCTCGCTGATTGCAGGCGCGGTCGTGGTGGAATCGATCTTCTCCTGGCCGGGCATCGGCCGGCTGCTGGTCGTCTCGGTCAGCAACCGCGACCTCGCGGTCGTGCAATGCATCCTGTTGATCGTGGCCGCGGCCATGGTCGTCTCCAATCTCGTCGTCGACCTGCTCTATGGCTGGCTCGATCCGCGCCTGCGCTCGCAGGCGAGCGGACATTGAGGAGAAGCGCATGGCCGCGATCGATCTCTCCGAAACGCCATCCGCCGCGCCGAGAACCGGCTTCATCTCGGCCTTGCGTCGCAATGTGCCGCTGGCGGTTGGCCTCGGACTGTTCTGGCTCGGGGCGATGATCGTGGTGGCGGCTTTCGCCGACCAGCTTCGCCCCTACAACATCACGGCGATGGATTTGAGCAGCCGTCTTTCGATGCCGGGCGGCGGCTTCAAGCATCTGCTCGGCACTGACGAGCTCGGACGCGACGTGCTCTCGCGCCTGATCCAGTCGATCCGCATCTCGCTGGTCATCGCCTTCGGCGCCACCTTGCTCTCGGCCTTCTTCGGGACGCTGCTCGGCTTCCTCGCCGCCCAGTTCCGCGGCACGGTCGAGCATCTCGTGCTGGTGCTGGCGGATTTCCAGGCGGCGCTGCCCTTCCTGATCATGTCGCTGGCGGTGCTCGCCTTCTTCGGCTCCTCCATGCTGCTGCTGGTCTGCCTGATGGGCTTCTATGGCTGGGAGCGCTATGCGCGCATCGCGCGCGGCCTCGCCATCGCTGCCGGCGCGCAGGGCTATGCGGCGGCGGTCGTCCAGCTCGGGGCGACGCCCGCGCGGGTCTATCTGCGCCACATCCTGCCCAATGTCGCCTCGACGCTGATCGTCTCGATGACACTGACCTTCCCCGAGATCATCCTGATGGAATCGGGCCTTTCCTTCCTCGGGCTCGGCGTGCAGCCGCCGGAAACCAGCCTCGGCAACATGGTTGGTTTCGGCCGAGAGTACCTGACGCGCGCGCCCTGGATCATGCTGGCGCCGGCCGTCGTCATCATGCTGACGACACTCTCCATCTCGCTGGTGGGCGACTGGCTGCGCGACAAGCTCGACCCGACCATCCGCTGAAAGCGGCCTTTCCCGAGAGACCTGACATGACCCTGATCAACGGCCATCGCGGCGCCCGCAATCTCTGGCCCGAGAATTCGCTGACCGGCTTCCGCAACGCGCTGGGCCTCGGGGTCGACGGCATCGAGTTCGACGTGCATCTGACCAGGGCCGGCGAGCTCGTCGTCATCCATGACGCGACGCTGGAGCGCACCGCTGAAGGCTCCGGCCCGGTGCAGGCGCTTTCGCCCGAGGCCCGCCAGGCGACGAAGCTGAGGGGCACGGACGAAGCGGTTCCGACGCTCGCCGAGGTGCTCGACATCCTCGCGCCGGCGACGGGCATCGACCTGCATGTCGAGATCAAGATCGACGAGACCGGTACGCCCTATCCGGGCATCGCCGCGCGCGTCGCGGCCGAGCTTGCGCGCTTCGGCATCGAGGAGCGCTGCTACCTGACCTCCTTCGACACCTCCGTGCTGGAGGATTGCCGCCGCCACGCTCCGCAAGTCTCGCGCCTCGTCTCTGTCAATGCCGCCTGGGCCGAGAAGCAGGGCGGGCTCGCCGCCTTTCTCGATCGCGTGGATGGGCTGGCCGAGCTCGTCGCGATCCATCAGGATCTGATGGAAGCCGAGTGGGAGCTGATCCGCAGCCGCCTGCCGCTCGAACGGCTCTGCGTCTGGACGGTCAATGAGGAGGCCGCCATGCGCCACTGGCTCTCCCGCGGCATCGGTAGCCTGACCACCGACAGCCCCAATCTGGCGCTGACCTTGCGCACGGCCATGGCCGCCTGAACCGTGCCTTTCCGCTTCGACTGGAGACAGCCATGAGCCACATCATTTCGACCGGCTTCAACGCCGCCTCCACCGATGGCGAGCTGGAGAGCTTCGAGAGCGATCTCAGGCGGCTCGCGGGCCTCGGCGTCGAGACGGTCGAGCTGACGCCGACCAGCATGGATCTGATCGCGGGCGGGCGCATCATCAAGGAGCGCGCCGAAAGGCTGGCGAAGCTCACGGCTGCATACCCGTTCAGCTACACGATGCACGGGCTGGTCTCGTCGAACTTCATGGACCCGGACACGCTGCGCTATCAGCTCGAGGCGGCGAAGGCCCTGGTCGAGCTCTGCGATCGCGTCGGCTCCCGCGTCCTCGTCCACCATGGCGGCTGCCTGCGGGCAGAGCAAATCTTCGAGCGGGCCGAGGCCGATCGTCGCGAGCGCGACGCGCTGCATGAGCTCGCCGAATTCGCGAAGCCCTATGGCGTGCGGATCGCGCTGGAGAACATCTTCACCACCGAGCCCGGCCAGTACCGTCAGACACCGGTCGAGGTCGCGCAGACGGTGAAGGTCGTGGGCCATCCGAACCTCGTGGCGCTGATCGACTTCAGCCACGCCTATCTCGAAGCCAGCTATCGGGGCCTTGATTTCCGCGAGCAGCTTCGGGCCATGGCGCCGGTGGCCGGCCATCTCCACGTCCATGATTCCTTCGGCCGGCCCACAGCCTTCTACAAAGGTTTCCATCCGCAAGAATTCACGGCGATGGGCATCGGCGACCTGCATATGCCGCTCGGCTGGGGTGACATCGACTGGGACGACATCTTCGCCTCGCTCAGCTTCCTGCCGGGCACGGTGCTGATGATGGAGATCGGTCGGCGCTACCGCAGCGAGCAGCCCGCCTGTCTGGAGCGGGCGAAGCAGCTTATGGCGATCAATGCGCGCGGCAAGGCGATGGCCGCCGGCTGAGGACCTTCTCGTTCTTCGCGAAAAACACGACGTCATCCCGGGCCTGACCCGGGATCCATCATAAGGCACCGCACTCTACGATGGATCCCGGATCGGCGCGGCTAAAGCCGCTTGTCCGGGATGACGCGGTGGTCCCGCAGAAAATTAGACTAGGCCGTGACGGCGGCGGCAAAGACCGCTGCGATCGTCTTGAGCCGCTCCGCATAGACCTCGCAACTCGGTGCGTTGCCGATCTTGGCACCGATCGAAGCGAACATCAGGCTGGCGATCCACTCGTCCGCGCCGACGGGAATGCGGGAGGGAGTGGTCTCGCCGCTCCTCTTGGCCTGCAACAGCAATTCGCGCGCGGAGTCGGCAAAGATCTGCTCGAAGATCTGCAGTTCGTCGGCGGCCACGGTGGCCATCACCGCCTTCAGCTCGACGAGATGCTCGCCCGTGCCGAAGCTGGCATAGATCTGGCCGTGATGGGCGAGAAGCAGCGCAGTGAGACGCTCAGTGAAGGGCGCCTCCATCGCCACCACCTCACGGCAACGTGCTTCGACACGGCGAGCGAGCAGACGCAGCATCGCCCGGAAGACATCATCCTTGCCCTTGAAGTGGAGATAGAGGGTCGCCTTGGCGAGCCCGGCCTCCTTGGCGATGTCGTCCATCGAGCTGCGCTTGTAGCCATAGCGGGCGAAAAGCCGCAGCGCGGCATCGGCGATCTGGTCGACGCGAGCGCTGGCGTCGTCCACGGGGAGAGCGGCGGAACTTTCGCTTCTGTCCTGCATTGCAGCTTCAGCAGTCTTGACAAAATCCAAACTGCGCGCGACCATCCTAATTAGACTCAAATAGTCTAACTAGTCCAGTCGCGCGACCCAGGGCTACGGATACATCGCCCGCCATCTGATATGTCAGATCGGGCCTGCGAGGTTAAGCCTCGATCCGCACCATTGTGCCGCGCTGACCTATGCCAGCATGGAGGCGGCCAATGGTCTCTCTCAAAGTCAACGGAACAACGCATAACCTCGACATCGACGAGGAGACGCCCCTGCTCTGGGCGATCCGCGACAATCTCGGGCTCACCGGCACCAAGTTTGGCTGCGGCATCGCGCAATGCGGTGCCTGCACCGTTTTCGTCGATGGGCAGGCCCAGCGCTCCTGCGTGACGCCGGTTTCGGCCGTCGCGGGCAGCGAAATCACCACCATCGAAGGTCTCGCCGGCAAGGAAGCGGAGGCGGTGCAGGCCGCCTGGACCACGCGCGATGTGCCGCAATGCGGCTATTGCCAGTCCGGCCAGGTGATGAGCGCCATCGCGCTGCTCAAGGAAAACAAGAAGCCGACCGACCGCGACATCGACCTCGCAATGAACGGCAACATCTGCCGCTGCGCCACTTACGTCCGTATCCGTGCCGCTATCCATGACGCGGCCCGCGCGCTGGAGATCTGAGCCATGACCGCGCATGATCCGAAGCTCTCGCGCCGCTCGCTTCTGGCGGGCGCCGGCGCCCTCGTCATCGGCTTCCACCTGCCGCGTGCCGCGCGCGCCCAGTCCGGCGCCGGTGCGGCCTATCGGCCGGGCGGCAACGCCACCTTCGCGCCCAACGCCTTCATCCGCGTGGCGCCCGACTCCACCGTGACCGTGCTCGTCAAGCATATCGAGTTCGGCCAGGGGCCCTTCACGGGCTTAGCCACGCTGGCCGCCGAGGAGATGGATGCAGCCTGGAGCCAGATGCGGGCCGAGCATTCGCCGGCCGACGTGAAGCTCTACGCCAATCTCCTGTTCGGCGTGCAGGGCACCGGCGGCTCGACAGCGATGGCCAATAGCTGGGACCAGATGCGCAAGGCCGGTGCGGCGGCGCGCGTCATGCTGGTGCAGGCGGCAGCTTCCGCCTGGAAGGTGCCGGCGGGCGAGATCACCATCTCCGACGGTGTCATCAGCCATGCCTCCGGCAAGAAGGGCTCCTTCGGCGAGTTCGCGGAGGCGGCCGCGAAGCTGCCCGTGCCGGAGAATCCGCCGCTGAAGCCGGCCTCGGCCTACAAGCTGATCGGCAAGGAAGGTGCGGTGAAGCGGCTCGACAGCGCCGACAAGGCGCGCGGCAAGGCGCAGTTCACCATCGATATCCACGCCCCGAACATGTTGACGGTCGTCGTTGCGCGCCCGCCGCGCTTCGGCGGCAAGGTCGCGAGCTTCGACGCCACTGATGCCCTGAAGGTCAAGGGCGTGGTCGACGTCAAGCAGATCGGCTCCGGCGTCGCGGTCTATGCCAATGGCATGTGGCCGGCGCTCAAGGGCCGCGAGGCGCTGAAGGTCACCTGGGACGAGAGTGAGGCGGAGAAGCGCGGCAGCACCGAGCTGATTGCCGAATACCGCAAGCTCGCCCGAGAGCCCGGCACTGTCGCGGGCAGCCATGGCGATGCCGAGATGGCGCTCGCCAAGGCTGACAAGGTGATCGAGGCCGAGTTCGTCTTCCCCTATCTGGCGCATGCGCCGATGGAGCCGCTCGATGGCTATCTGGAATGGGATGGTCAGCAGGCGCTCGCCCGCTTCGGCAGCCAGTTCCAGACCACCGAGCACCAGACCATCGCGACCATCCTCGGCCTGCCGCCGGAGAAGGTCTCGCTGGAGACGATGCTGGCCGGCGGCAGCTTCGGCCGGCGCGCGCAGGTCAGCCAGCATCTCGCCGCCGAGCTCGCCATGGTCGCCAAGGCGATCGGCCCGAACCGGCCGGTGAAGGTGGTCTGGACCCGCGAGGACGATCTCGCCGGCGGCTACTACCGCCCGCTCTTCGTCCATCGCCTGCGCGGGGCGGTGAAGGACGGCAAGATCGTCGCCTGGGCCAACCACATCGTCGGCCAGTCCTTCTTCCTCGGCACGCCCTTCGAGGCGATGGTGGTGAAGAACGGCATCGACTCCACGGCCGTCGAGGGCGCCAGCGAGATCTTCTACGAGGTCCCGGATTTCCGCTGCGAGGTGCATAACCCCAAGGTCGGCGTGCCGACCCTGTGGTGGCGCTCGGTGGGGCATACCCATACCGGCTATGCCGTCGAATGCTTCGTCGACGAGTTGCTTCAGGCCGCTGGGCAGGACCCCCTGCAGGGCCGGCTCGCTATGATGGGCGACAAGCATGCCCGCGCTGCCGCCGTGCTGCGCGCGGTCGGCGAGATGGCGAACTGGAAGGGGCCCGGTCCCGTCGACGGGCGGGCGCGTGGCGTTGCGGTGGTCGAGAGCTTCTCGTCCTTCGTCGCGCAGATCGCCGAGGTCTCGATGGGTCCCGATGGCGAGCCCAAGGTCCATAAGGTCTGGTGCGCGGTCGATTGCGGCGTCGCGGTCAATCCGGACGTCATCCGCGCCCAGATGGAAGGCGGCATCGGCTTTGGCCTCGGCCACGCTCTCTATGGCGAGATCACGCTCGACCAGGGCCGGCCGGTCCAGACCAATTTCCACGAATACCGCTCGCTGCGCATCAACGAGATGCCGGAGGTCGAGGTGAAGATCATCGCCTCGACCGCGGCGCCGACCGGCGTGGGCGAGCCGGGCGTGCCGCCGATCGGACCCGCCGTCGCGAACGCGCTCGCTGCGCTCGGCCACGGCCGGCCGCGCCAGCTGCCGGTCAAGGGAGGGAATGTCTGATGCGGACAGCCCTTCTCTCTGCCGCTGCGGGTGTCGGGCTTTTCCTCGCCGGCACGGCGCTGACGCTGGCGCAGAGCGCCAGCCAATCCCAGCCGGGCGGAGCTTCGCTTCGCCCGGTGTCGAGCTTTGCCAACATCAGCAACCAGCGCGACCGTTCGGTCGCGCTGTTCAACGAGATGGGCAAGGTGCTGACGCATCCGCGCTGCATGAATTGCCATCCGGCGACGGAGCGTCCTCGCCAGGGCGACATGCGCAAGCTGCACGAGCCGCTGGTGGTGCGCGGCAAGGATGGGCATGGCGCGGCCGGCCTCCATTGCTCGACCTGCCACGGCAAGCAGAACTTCGATCCTGCCCGCGTCCCCGGCGACGGCCATTGGGCGCTCGCCCCGGCCTCGATGGCCTGGGAGGGCAAGACGGTCGCCCAGATCTGCGAGCAGCTGAAAGACCAGAACCGCAACGGCAGCCGCGATCTCGCCGCGCTGGTGAAGCATGTCACCACCGACACGCTGGTGCTCTGGGGCTGGCATCCGGGCCGGGGCCGTGAGCCGGCGCCGGGCACGGCTGCGGAGTTCGGCGCGCTGATGCAGGCCTGGGCCGATACCGGAGCGGCCTGCCCCGCGTCCTAGGGAGCGGCTTGCGCTCCGAAAGCAATGCCGTTCGTTCCCGGGGCTTGAATCTCCGGCAGCCTTCGTCTGCTCAATTCACCAATCGATCGGTGCAACAACCAAATCTTCAGCATCTTTGCCTTAAGGGAAGAGCGTTCGCGGCAACCCAAGTTTCCCATGCGCTTTCTCCTCTCACTGGCGGCCGGGATCGTGCTTCTCGCCGGCCTGCTGGCGGCTCCGCTCATGGCGGCGCAGCCGCGATACCCCGAATTCGCGGCCGGCATCTTTCCGCCATGGTGGTCGGCGTCGCAGGCGCTGGCCGCGGCGGCGGAGGCTGGGCATGTCCAGCGCCTGGGCGCCTTTCCCTTTATCGTCGTCGTCCGCCGCTCGGATGGTGACGTCTCGGCGCGGCTCAGATCGGCCGGCGCTTTCCTCACGCTGGACGCCTTCGGCGCCGCAGCCTGCATCACGAGGCTGGTCTGATGGACAAGATTTCGAAGATCCAGACCCTGGCCGGACGCTTCATCGCGACGGTGAACTGGGTTTTCGTTGCGGTGGTCGCCCTGGCGGGCCATGCCGCAGGCACGGGCTTCGCGACCGTGCTGGTCGCGGCGGCCATCGCAGGGGCGGGCTCGGTACTATGGGCCGCGAGCCGCAGCGCCGTCATCGGGGCGGTGGGGCTCGCGGTCGCGCTCATGATCCAGGTCTCGCTCTCGGTTGCCGCGCTGCAGGGGCACCCCTGGCAGATCGACATGCACATGGCCTATTTCGCCGCGCTCGCCATGCTGATCGCCTTCTGCGAGGTGGGTGTCATCCTGGCTGCGACGGCGGTGGTCGCGGTCCATCACCTGTCGCTTTCAGTCTTCATCCCCGCGGCCGTCTTCCCGGGCAATGGCGATCTCGGACGCGTCGTGCTTCATGCGGTCATCCTGATCGCAGAGGCGGTGACGCTGTGCTGGGCCGCCCACATGATCCGCACCACGCTGGCGGCCTCGGAGCATTCGCGGGCGCGGGCCGAGGATGCGGTCGAGGTGGCGGCTGCTGCGCAGAAGGATGCGGAATCGGCTCTCGGCGCCGCGCAGCAGGCTCGCGAGGCGCAAGCCTCGGCTTCGCACGAGACCGAGGAGCTGCAGAAGTCGGTCGAGCGCGAACGCAGCGAGGTCGTCTCCGGGCTGGCGACGGGCCTGTCCGAGTTGGCGCGCGGGAACCTGACAGTCCGCCTCGAAAGGGCGTTCCCGCCCGAATACGAGCAGCTCAGAGCGGATTTCAATCGGTCGGTCTCGACGCTGTGCGAGGCCGTCTCAGGCGTTGCGGTCGCGACGACGGCGATCCGCAGCGCCGCGGCGGAGATCGATGTCGGCTCGACCGATCTCGCGAAGCGCACCGAAGAGCAGGTCCATGCCCTGCAGGAGACGGCGGCAGCGACAGAGGAGCTCGCCGCATCCGTGAAGCAGTCCTCCGACGCTTCTCGCCGCACGGCGGAGCTTGCAAGGGATGCCGCGGATGCCGCTGAGAACGGCGGCCGCATCGTCGGCTCCGCGGTCGAGGCCATGAACATCATCGAGGCCTCCTCGAAGAAGATTGCGGACATCAACAGCGTCATCGAGGACATCGCCTTCCAGACCAATCTGCTGGCGCTGAACGCGGCCGTCGAGGCGGCGCGGGCGGGCGAGTCCGGCAAGGGTTTCGCCGTGGTCGCCTCCGAGGTGCGCGTCCTGGCCCAGCGCTCGAGCGAGGCAGCGAAGGACATTGGCAAGCTGGTCTCGGAGGCCAATGAGCAGGTGTTGAACGGGGTCCGGCTCGTGCGCGAGTCCGGCGACACGCTCGGCCAGATCGTGCAAGCGTCCGGCACCGTCACGGAGCGTGTCGTGGAGGTTTCCGCGGCCTCGACCGAGCAGTCCCGGGGCATCGACGAGATGAGCCGCACCGTCTCCCGCATGGACGAGATGACCCAGCAGAACGCCGCCCTGGCCGAGGAAAGCTCGGCCTCCTCGGCTGCGCTCGCCGCACAGGTCGAGCAGCTCACCCGGCTGCTCGCTCATTTCCGCACGGAGAACGGTCCGGTCAGGCAACCTTCCGTTGGCAACAGGCTGGTTGCTGCCTAGACCACCGCCTGTCGGTTCTCTTCGGTTGGCAAAGCGCCTGCCGGAACTCCTTGCCCCCGTCGCCGTTCTGGTGAAGGAATGACGGGAGAAGGCCGATGATCGGTTGCGTGAACGGCTCGTTGGCCGTGCGGGTGGCGTGATGGCGCCGCGCCCGTCCTGGAAGGGTTATCTCAAGCTCTCGCTCGTCGCCTGCGCGGTCGAGCTGACTGGCGCGACGAGCCAGTCCGAGAAGGTTTCCTTCCGCGTCATCAACCGGAAGACCGGCAATACCGTCCGCCGGCAATATATCGACAGCGGCACCGGCAAGCCCGTCGCCGACGATGACGAGGTCAAGGGCTATGAGGTTGGGGACGAGGAGTATCTCCTGGTCGAGGAGGACGAGATCGAATCCGTCCAGATCGAATCCTCGCATACGCTCTCGATCGAGAGCTTTGTCAACCGCGCCGACATTCCACAGATCTATTTCGACACGCCCTATTACGTCACGCCCGCCGACGAGGTGTCGGAGGAGGCCTTCGGCGTGATCCGCGAGGCCATGGCGCGGCAGAAGAAGGCCGGCATCGCACGGATCGTGCTCTATCGCCGCGAGCGGCCGGTGATGATCGAGCCCTTCGAGCAGGGGCTTCTGCTGACGACGCTGCGCTACGACAAGACGGTCAGGAAGCCCGAGGAGGTTTTCGAGGGCCTCGGCAAGCGCAAGAGCGATCCCGAGCTGATCGAGCTCGCCACCCATATCATCGAGAAGAAGCAGGCCGAATTCGATCCCTCCGCATTCGAGGATCGCTATGAGGACGCGCTGCTCGCGCTGATCCAGGCCAAGCAGAAGGGCCGCAAGCCTCCGGTCGTGCAGTCGGCGGAGCGGCCCGCCAATGTCGTCAACCTCTTCGAGGCGCTGAAGAAGAGCCTGGCGGGAGAGGACGAGGAGGCCGCGCGCTCCAAGCCGAAAGCGGGAGCGAAGCGCGCGCCGGCCAAGGCCCGCAAGCGCGCCTGAATCCGCCTGATCGCATGCGGGAGAAACGCGGATGGCGACGCTCGATCTCTACCGTTCCAAGCGCGATTTCTCCCTCACGCGCGAGCCCAAGGGCGCGACGCGGCGGCGCGCCGCAAAGGCGGGCGAAGGCGGAGCCTTTGTCATCCACAAGCATGCGGCCCGGCGCCTGCATTACGATCTGAGGCTCGAGCATGACGGCGTGCTTTGGTCCTGGGCAGTGACGCGGGGGCCGAGCCTCGACCCGGCCGAGAAGCGGCTTGCCGTCCATGTCGAGGATCATCCGCTCGAATATGGCGGCTTCGAAGGCACGATCCCTGCCGGCCAGTACGGGGCCGGTTCCGTCATCATTTGGGACGAGGGGCGCTGGCAGCCGGAAGGCGACGCTGCCGCGGGGATGAAGAAGGGCCATCTCGCCTTCACGCTGGAGGGCCACAAGCTGCATGGACGCTGGCATCTGGTGCGGCTGAAGCCGCGCCGCGACGAAAAGCGCGACAACTGGCTGCTGATCAAGTCCGAGGACGAATTCGCACGCATCGACGAGGACATCCTGGAGACCGAACCGGATTCGGTGAAGAGCGGCGCTTCGGTCGAGGAAATCGGCGCCGACGAGGCGAAGGGGCGGGTCTGGGATACGACGAAGCCTGCGAAGCGCGCAGCGAAGGCCAAGGCGACAACAAAGGTGGCACCCAAGGCTAGGCGGAAGGCCAGCGAGACCGAGCTGCCGGATTTCGTCGAGCCCTGCCTCGCCACGCTGCAGGATAAGCCGCCGGCCGGCGAAGGCTGGCTGCACGAGGTCAAGTTCGACGGCTACCGGCTGCAGGCCCGTATCGACCACCGCGGGGTGAAACTGCTGACCCGCTCGGGGCTGGACTGGACGGCGCGCTTCGGCAAGGCGCTTGCCGCCGCGCTGGCTGACCTGCCCTGCGAGACGGCGCTGATCGATGGCGAGGTCGTCGCGCTCGGCGAGACGGGCATCTCCTCCTTCTCGGCGCTGCAGGAGGCGCTCTCGGAGGGGCGCACGGCGGGGCTGGTCTACTTCGCCTTCGACCTCATCCATCTCGATGGCGAGGACCTGCGCGACGAGCCCCTGCTGGCCCGCAAAGAGCGTCTGCACGCCCTGTTGCAGAATCTGCCGGCTGACAGCCCCTTGCGCTACAGCGAGCATTTCGTCGAGCCCGGTCAGACCATGCTGAGCCATGCCTGCCGCATGGGGCTAGAAGGCGTCGTCTCCAAGCGCTCGGATGCGCCTTATCGCAGCGGCCGGGGACGCAGCTGGATCAAGTCGAAGTGCTCGCAGCGCCAGGAATTCGTCATCGCGGGTTACGTCCCCTCGGAAGCCGCGGGGCGAAGCCTGCGTTCGATCGTCACCGGCTATTATGAGGATGGCAAGCTCAAGCCCGCTGGGCGCGTCGGCACGGGCTTCACGGGAAAATCGGCGGCGGCCCTTAAGAAGAAGCTCGACGCGCTAAAGAGCGCGGTTTCGCCCTTCAAAGGTGCGGCCGCCCGTGAACGCGGCGTGGTCTGGGTCAAGCCCGAGCTCGTTGCCGAGATCGAGTTCCGGGCCTGGACGGCATCGCGGACCTTGCGTCATGCTTCCTTCCTAGGCCCGCGCGAGGACAAGCCGGCCGGGGAGATCGTCGCCGAGGCGCCGGCCCAGCCGGAGCCGGAGCGGTCAGCGAAGGGCGGCGCCGCCAAGGCGAAAGCCGCCGTGAAGACGGGCAAGGCGAAGACGAGCGTGACGCTGAGCCATCCAGACAAGCCGCTCTGGCCGGATGTCGGCCTGACCAAGCAGGGTCTGCTGGACTACTACGCCCGGGTCTGGCCGCTGATGGAGCGCTTCGTGGTCGACCGGCCGCTGAGCCTGGTGCGCGCGCCCAGCGGCATCGAAGGCCAGCGCTTCTTCCAGAAGCATGCCGGGCCGGGCACGCCGGAAGCCATCAGGAAGACGAAGGACACGGATGGCGAAGAGCTGATCCATATCCATGATTTCGATGGTCTCGCCGCGCTGGTGCAACTCGGCACCGTCGAGATACATCTTTGGGGCGCCACGGTGCCGGCCATCGAGACGCCGGACCAGGTCATCTTCGACCTCGACCCCGATGAAGGCGTGCCGCTGGAGCGCGTTCGCGAAGCAGCTTCGACGGTGAGGGCGCATCTGAAGGAGCTCGGCTTCGAGAGCCTGCTCAAGGTTTCGGGCGGCAAGGGCTATCATGTCGTGCTGCCGCTCAAGCCCAAGGCCGGCTGGGAGCGGGTGAAGGATTTCGCCCGGGATTTCGCGCAGGCGATGGCGCAGGCCGAGCCCAAGCTCTATACCGCGACGCTTTCGAAGAAGGCGCGGCGCGGGCGCATCTTCATCGACTATCTGCGTAATGGACGCGGCGCGACGGCGATCGCGCCGTTCTCGACGCGGGCGCGGCCGGGTGCGCCGATCGCCTGTCCGATCGCCTGGGCCGACCTTGATCGCATCGCGCCGAACGACATCAGGGCCGGCGACAAGAGCGGGCCGACGCTGCCGGAGGAATGGCACGGTTTCTTCGAGCCGGCGCGTGCGCTAACTGCGAAATGAGGTTCAGGAACCTCGTCCGGCAAGCCGCATTGCTAGACTATGGACCGTCGAAAAAAACGCCCGCCGCTTGACTTCTGGCTATGGCTCGCCGTGATCGGCGTCATCGCGGTTGCGGCCGGTTTCGTCTTCCTGATGCCGCCGAATCCGGCGGGTGTCCTGCCGGTGCCTGCCTCGTCCACATGGTCGTCGCGGGCAAGTTGACAATGAGCCGCGAGATGGGCGCTATTGGCATCGGGCTGGCTTTCATCAGGACTGTCGGCGTTCTCAAGCTCCGTGCGGCGCGCGGAAGATCGGCTTCGCAGTGAAACCGACGGTAGACGCCTATACGGTCGCCATACCCTGGTACGAGCGCGAAGATTTCGCGAAGCTCTGGGAACTCGCGGATGATCGCGACGTGATGCCGTCGGACTACGAGGTCTGGCATCGCGACGCGCTGTCCGTCGTCAACACCTGGCTGGCGCGCGGCCGCGCCCTGCAGATCGTGACCATCCGCCCCGACAAGTTCATGGACTGGCTCGCACGGCGCGCCCTGCCGAATACGGCCGAAACGCGGTTGCGCTTCGCCGAAGAGCAGGCGACGCGCGATCACCATGCGGCCTGAGGCGATAGCGTCTCCAGCAGGCGGGCCTCAGGGTTCGCGCGCGACGCGGAAGCCATTGGTGTAGAAGCGCACATCCGCATCATATTTGAAGCGGGCGGCCGAGCGCAGGTAGCGCGGGTCGTTGTTGAACGAGCCGCCGCGCAGGACGCGCTCGCGGCAGGCCGGAACATTGTACGCGCTGCCGTCGCGCGATGAGGTGCGATAGCTGTCGCTCCAGCAATCGGCGACCCATTCGGCCGCATTGCCCGCCATGTCGTAGAGCCCGAAATCATTGGGTGGATACTGGCCGACGGCCACGGTGGCGCGTCGCGGCTGGTCGCTGCAGCCATTGCAGTTCGCTCGGTCCTTTACCATCGCCGGGCCCCAGGGGTAGGTCGAGGTCGTGCCGGCGCGCGCGGCATATTCCCACTCACTCTCCGTCGGCAGGCGATAGCGCTTGCCGGTGCGCGCCGAGAGCCAGGCGAGATAGGCGTTGGCGTCGTTCCAATGGATGTCGGCGACCGGGCGCTTGCCACGCCCGAGACCGCGATCGTCAGGCCGATAGCTGCAGCCGCCCTGATCGACGCAGAGGTCCCATTCCTCATAGGTGACCTCGCGCGTGCCGAGATAGAAGGCCTTGATCGTGACCGGGTGCACCGGCTTCTCGAACTCGTAGAGATCGTTGGAGCCCATCTGGAAGCTGCCGGCGGGAATCGCCGCGATCTCCGGGCAGCCGCTGCAATCGCTTAGTTTGGTGGGGGCCGCGGGCGTCGCCGGTGCTGCGGGGGCAGCCGGGGGCGTGGGCCGGGCTGCCGGCGGTGCAGGCGGCGGCGGGTTGGTCACTGCCGCACTTGCCGAGGGTGGCGGCGCGGAGGTCGAGGGCTTGGCCCTGTAGAGCTGCTCGCGCGAGCGGGCGAGCGAGGCGAAGCGCCCGTTCGGATAGGCGTCGAGATAGGCCCGGTATTCGGCCGCGCTCTCGCTGTTGCGGATCGTTTCCCAGAAGGCGAGCTCATAGGCATCCGGCGGGGCGCCCCGGCCTTCGAGCGGAGGAATCACGGCGCGGTCGTTCTGTGCCACAGCGGCCGGTCGCGTGACGACGAGGCCGGCCACGGGCTCTGAGGAGAGCCAGGGCAGCTGGGCCCGCCGGGTCGCGCGTGCGATCGCGTCCTGCGCGCGCTTGGCCGCGTTCGCCATGTCGAGATTGGGCGTCCGGATCGCCTTCAGCCATTCATCGACGGTGTGGCTGGCGCGAGCGCCGGTGTCTGCGACCGTCCTGCCCGGCGCGGTCGAAAACATCACGGTGATCCGCTCCAGCGGCTCGACCGCGAGCAAGCCGCGGCCGGCCGGCTGCCAGGGATTCTCCCGGCTGGCGTCGATGAAGACGAAGGCGTTCGCTGGCCGCGCGACGATGAGCGTATCGATCAGTTCGTCGAGATCCACCGCCTCCTGCTCGGCGTTCTGCGGCGGGACGGGCACGAGGAAGTTGCGGCCGCGCTGCTGGAGGGCATGGCCGGTATAGAACACGACGACCTCGGAGCCGCGCTTCAGCTTGCCGGCGAAGGTCGCGATGGCACGGCGCAGCTCGGTGCGGCCTGTATCCTCGGCCAGCACGGTGTCGAAGCCGCCTTCGCGCAGGGTGGCGGCGACGACCCGCCCATCCTCGATCGCGCCCGGAATCCCAGCCTGCGGATAGGAACCGTTGGCGATGACCAGCGCGACGCGCGCGGATGGCGGCGCCGCCTGCTGAGCGGAGGCGGGCATGGCGCAAAGCACCTGCAGTGCGGCGGCGAGGACGAGGGACAGCAACCAGGCCATTCTACGGATCGTCTCCTCCAGCGGCCCTTGAGAGGGCAGACCTTAGGATACGCCTCCCTCCCGCGCGTATCCTCATCTTTTCGAACGTCCCTGTTTCAGCGCACGTTGACGGTGATCTTCTGCGACATCACCGGCGGATTATGCGGAATGTGACGGTAGTCGCCCAGCAGGAGCTGAAGCGTGTGTCGCCCTTTCGGTAGGGTGACGATGACTTCGGTCTGCCCATTGCCGAGATGGATGTTGTTGTAGTCGGACGGGATCGGCTGGTCCGGCGGACCTGGATCGGTGTCGATGAGCAGATGGTGGTGTCCCGTCCGCGCCTGGTCGATGCCGGCGGGCGCGACGCCCATGTTGCGCAGGCCGATGCGCACGGTGAAGCGCTCCGGCACGCTCAGGCCGTCGAGCGGATAATGGAAATAGACCAGCGCGCCGGGTGGAGCCGGCTGGCGCGCGGCGGCGGTCTGCGCCACCGCGCCCGAGGAAAGGGCGAGGCCCGCCGCCAGTGCTACAAGAAGGGCTGCGATGCTCCGCGACGATGTCTTCGGCGAAGATTTCATCGGCGCCTCGTCGCTCTGGGACCGCCCGGCATCACGGTGACGGTGATGCGCTCCGACATGACCGGCGGATCGTGCGGGATATGTCTCTCGTCGGCGAGCAGGAGCTGGAAGGTATGCTTGCCCGGCGGCAGGGTGACGCGCTGCTCGGTCTGGCCGCCGCCGAGATGGATGTGGTTGAGGTCGGCCGGGATCGGCTCGTCGAAGTTCGGCGCCGCCACATCGACCAGCAGATGGTGGTGGCCGGTATTGGGCTTGGCGACACCGGCGGGCGCCACGCCCATGTTGCGCAGGCCGAAGCGGATCGTCGAGGTCGGGAAGATGATGTCCCCGTCCTTCGGATAGATGAAGTAAACGGCGGCATCATTGGGCGATGCTTGGCGTACGCGGGCGGTGGGCGCGGGTGATGCCGGTGTTGCCCCCTGTGCCGCCACGACGCGCACCCGGATGCGCTCGGACATCACCGGAGGATCGTGCGGAACGTGGTCATGGTCGCCCATCAGGAGCTGCAGCGTATGCTCACCGGGCGGCAGGTCGAGATCGACCTCGGTCTGCCCGCGGCCGAAATGCAGATGGTTGAAGTCGCTCGGGATCTCGCGGTCGAGCGCCGGCAGCTTGGTGTCGACCAACAAATGATGGTGGCCGCCGTTCGGGCTCACAGTGCCGGCCGGGGTGATGGTGACGCCTTCGCTGCCGAAGCGGATCTTCGCGCGGGTCGGGATGGTGGCGCCGTCGGCAAGATCGATGAAGAAGACCTTCGCGCCCGGCGCGGCCGAGGAGCGCGGCTTGTCCGCCGGGTCGGCGACGACCTCGACGGTGATGCGCTCGGACATCACCGGCGGATCATGCGGGATATGAGCATGGTCGGCGAAGAGCAGCTGCAGCGTGTGCTTGCCGGGCGTCAGCGCGATCTCGGTCTCGGTCTGGCCGCCGCCGAAATGGATGTGATTGAAGTCGGCGGGGATCGGCTGGTCGAGCGGCGGCAGCTCGGTGTCGATCAGGAGATGGTGATGGCCAGTGTTGCGTCTTGCCTGTCCGGCCGGCGCGACCTCCATCTCGGTGACCGCGAAGCGCACGGTGAACTTGCTCGGCACTTTCGCATTGTCGGCGAGGCCGACGAAGGAGAGCTTGGCGGTACGCGGTGCCGGGCTGCGCTGCTGCGCCGTCGCAGCCGTGATCGCAACCATAACCGCCAGGCCGAGCCCGAGGGCCGCTGGTACGAGGCGAAGCGCAGCCTTCACCATGACGTCCCCCCTTCGACGAGGCGATATGCTCGACGCTACCAGTGCAACGGCCGGCCTTCAAGCAGAACGCCGCTTGCCGTTAGGTCGTTGCTGCCTTTGTTCTGGAGCTATGCATGGTCATGCGCTAGCATGACCATGGGGAGAAGGGGCCCATGATCGTGATCGCCAGAATTTGCGGGCTGATCATGCTGATGCTGTCGAGCCTGGTCGTAGCGACGCCGGCTCCAGCTCAGGAGCGTCGCGTCGCGCTCGTCATCGGCAATTCCAGCTACCGCAACGCTCCGGCCCTGCCGAATACGGTCAATGACGCGCGCGACATGGTCACGGCGCTGCGCTCGGTCGGCTTCGAGGTGGTCGACGGGCTCGATCTCGACAAGCGCGGCATGGATAGCGCTCTCACGCGCTTCGCGCGGCTCGCGCAGGATGCCGATGCCGCGATGTTCTACTTCGCTGGCCACGGCTTCCAGTTCAACGGCGAGAATTATCTGGTGCCCGTCGAGGCGCGGATCGAGGACGAGATCGGTGTCCAGTACGAGACGACGCGGCTCGCCGATGTCGTCACGGCGCTGAACTTCGCCAAGGGCGTCAAGATCATGGTGCTCGACGCCTGCCGTAACAATCCCTTCGTCGGGTTGCTGGCGAAGCGGCAGGTGACGCGCGGCTTCGCGGTCGGCACTGGCCTCGCCCCGGTCCAGCGGGCGCAGGGCATGGTCATCGCCTATGCGACGCAGGCGAACGACGTCGCCGCCGATGGCGCCGGCCGGAACAGTCCCTTCACCGCGGCGCTGGTGCGCGAGATCGGTCAGCCGGGGCTGGAAGTCGCGGCGCTGTTCCGCCGCGTGCAGAAGAGTGTCTATGATGAGACGCAGGGCAAGCAGACCCCGGAGCTCTCGCTCTCGCTGCTCGGCGATTTCTACCTCAACCGTGCGGAGACGGATGCCGATGTCTGGCGGCGCATCCGTTCCGCCGATGATCCGGCGGTGCTGAAGGATTTCATCCAGCGTTATCCAGCGAGCTTCTTCAGCATCGATGCGCGCACGCGGCTGGACCTGATCGAGCGCCGCTCCCAGGAGACCGGCGAACGTGACCGGCTCGCCCGCGAATTCGCCGAGCGCGAGCGTGCCTTGCTGGAGCGTCTGGAACGGGCAGAGCAGGGTCGGCGGCAGGCCGCCGACGATCTCGCCCGCAAGGACAGCAGCACGGCTGCCGCGCCTACACCACCGGCACCTCCGGCCAATGCCGGCGGGAGGGCGCCGTCGATCGCGATCGTCCCTGCTGCCCCGCAGTCGAAGCCGGAAGACAGGGCGGAGCGTGCCCGTCTCGCCGACGAGCTCGCCAGGCGCGAGAAGGAGCTTGCCGCGATCGAGGGCGAGAAGCGGCGCCTCTCCGAGGAGCGGCGAACGGTCGAGCAGGCGATGGCCGCCCGGATGGGGCTGGTGGCACTGCCGCCGGTCGACCGATCGACCCTGCCGACCGCCCTGCCGGCGGAGGATGCACGTCCGCAGCCCGATCCTCGTCCGGCTTCCCCGAGCGCACAGGCCCGGACCCGTCTGGCGGCCGAATGCGCCGAGCTTCTGGTCAGGGCGCAGCTCGGCGACCTGACGCCGGCGGCGCGTGAGCAATTGCAGCGTTGTCGCTGAACTCGGGCGCTTGCGTCCGGCATCGTCGTGAGATCGAGGGAGTGCCGCCCCATGGTGGCCTCTCTATATCGGAGAGGTGAGGCATGGCGGCTTCTTTCCGTTTTGGCGGCATTCTGCCGGCCGTTCTGGTTTCCGCAGCTTTGCTGGCGGGTGGCGCGGCCGTCGCGCAGCAGCCGGCGCCGCCGACGCCGGTCCCCTTCGCCGAGGCGCTCAAGAAGGCCGCCGATGATCTGTTCAGCAAGGCCGCGGTTTCGGGAGATCAGGTCGAGCTGGTCATCGATCCGCTGATCGACGCGGCCTCCGGCGCGCAATCCGCCGCCACGCGCTCGATGCAGCAGCGGCTGATGGAGATCGTTCGCGCCTCTTATCCGCGTTTCGCCGTGCAGCCCTTCGACAGCGAGTCGCTGTCTCGCAAGCCGGTGGTGCTGGTCGGCACCTTCACGGCCGTGAACAATCAGGGCGTCGCCGATGGGCCGCGCGACGCCTACCGAATTTGCCTGACGCTGGCGGATCTGAAGTCGAACAGCATCGTCTCGAAGGGCGTGGCGCGGGCGCAGCCCGAGGGCGTCGACACCACGCCAACGACCTATTACCGGGACTCGCCGCTCTGGTCGAAGGATCAGGCCACCGACGCCTATGTGAAGACCTGCCAGGGCACCAAGCTCGGCGAGACGATCGACCCGGGCTATGTCGAGCGGCTGACGGCGGCGGCACTGATCAACGACGGCATCCTCGCCTATGAGAGCAACCACTTCCGCGAGGCGTTGGCCTTCTATCGCGCCGCCCGCAAGCTGCCCGGCGGCGAGCAGCACCGCGTCCGGATCGGCACCTATCTCTCCGCGAGCAAGCTCGGGCGCCGGGATGACACGGTCGATGCTTTCGGCGATCTCGTCGATTACGGGCTGCAGAACGACCAGCTGATGGTGAAGCTGCTGTTCAGGCCCGGCACGACGCAGTTCATCGACAATCCGCAGGTCACCGAGCCCTATCCGATGTGGCTCAGCCAGATCGCGACGCGTGCGCGGCAGAAGAACGCCTGCCTGGAGATCGTCGGCCACACCTCGCATACCGGCCTGCCGCAGGTGAACGAGCGGCTCTCGGTGCTGCGGGCGCAGTTCATCATGGACCTTTTGCTGATCGGCGCGCCGGAGAACCGCGGCCGCATGATCGCGACCGGCCGCGGCTTCAAGGAAAATTTGGTCGGCACCGGCAAGGACGACGCCAGCGACGCCCTCGACCGGCGCGTCGAGTTCAAGGTGATCGGCTGCTGAGGGGGCTTTCCCGTCATTGCGAGGAGCGAAGCGACGAAGCAATCCAGGGGGACTGAGCTGAAATCTTCAACCCGGTCCCCTGGATTGCTTCGCTACGCTCGCAATGACGAGGCGCCCTAGCTCCCCGCGCCCGGCCGCTCGAGATTCAGGAAGTGGCGCACGACCGGCCCCTCGGGGTTGGCGTGGAAGCGTGCGAGTTCCTTCTGGAGATCGGCGTCGGCCTTGGAGACGCGCTTGTGCTGGCGCAGATGCTCGGCCCAGGACGAGACCATGAACCACTCGACCAGCTTCTCCGGATCGGCGGTATCCTCGGTAATGCCCCAGCCATAGGCGCCATCGCGCCGCCGCTCGGCCGAGAGCGCGTAGATCGAACGCAGGAAGGCCTCGCGATCGGCTGCCGGCACGCGGTACTCGATCAGGATCATCACCGGCCCGCGATCATTGTCGACCGGGGCGGCGACGAGCGGTTCGGGCCAATGGTTCGAGGGGGCGAGATCCGCTTCGCCAGCCGGTAGTCGGATGCGATGCATGATGAGGCCCGCGACGAGCAGCGCGGCGGCTCCGATCAGCAACGTGCCGGATACGCCGGCGGCTTCCGCGACTGCGCCCCAGCCGAGGCTGCCTGCCGTCATCGCGCCGTTGAAGACGGTGAGATAGACGGCGAGCGCCCGGCCGCGGACCCAGTTCGGCAGGATCGCCTGGGCGACGCCGTTGAGCGTGGTGAGCGCGACGATCCAGGCCATGCCGAGCACGAGCAGGATCGCGACAGCGAGCCATTGCGGCGGACTGAGCGCGAGTGCTGCCATCACGGCTGCGCTGGCGACGGCAGAGGTGAGCAGCAGGGCGTCGGCATCAAGGCGGCTGCGGAGCCGCGGCAGGAGCAGGGCGCCCGCGATGGCGCCGGCGCCGACCGCGCCGAGCAGCACGCCGTAGAAGCCGGCGCCGCCGCCGAGCAGGTTGCGCGCGACCAGCGGCAGCAGCGCCCAGACGGCGCTGGCGCAGGCGAAGAAGATCGCGGCGCGCAGCAGCACGACATGCAGCTCGCGGCTGGCGCGCGCATAGCGCAGCCCGGCGCGGAAGGCCCCGGCGAAGCGCTCGCTCAGCGCATCATCGGCACCGGCTGGTCGCTTCCACCAGAGAAGCGCACCGATCACCACGACATAGCTCAGCACATCCGCGCCATAGGTCATGGCGGCGCCGAAACCGGCGAGGATGAGCCCGCCCAGCGCCGGGCCGATGGCGCGGGCAATGTTGATGCCGAGCGAGTTCAGCGCCACGGCGCTCTTGAGCTCTCGCCCGCCGACCAGCTCCGGCACGATCGCTTGCCAGGTCGGCGCCATCAGCGCCGCGCCGACGCCACCGAGGAAGGTGAGGCCGACGAGGGCTGCGACGCTGAGCAGCCCGGTTTGGGCGAGCAGCATCAGGGAGAGGCTGACCAGCCCAAGCAGAACCTGGATCGCGATCAGGAATTTGCGCCGGTCGAGGATGTCGGACAGCACGCCGGCCGGGATCGCCAGCAGGAAGACGGGCAAGGTCGCCGCCGCCTGCACCAGCGCGACGGCAGCCGGCGCGCCGGAGAGATCCGTCACCAGCCAGGCACTGGCGACATCGCGCATGAAGGAGCCGATATTGCCGATGACGGTCGCGGCCCAGAGCACGGCGAAGACGCGCTGCCTGAGCGGCGCGAAGGCCGAGATCGGCGCTGCCGGATGCGGGGTCTCCGGTGTCGTGCTCATCGCTGCGGCTTTCGCGCGGAAAGGATCGCCGCGAGCGCGAGCCCGCCGAGGATCGAGATGTGCTCGAAGAAGATGTTCCTGTTCAGGAAGCGCTCGGCCTCGGGCTGCAGCCAGAAGGCGTGGGCATAGAGCGTCGCGACGATGGTGAAACCTGCCAACAGGCCAGCACCGATCCAGGTGAAGCGCCCGCCCGCGATCAGGAGAGCCGAGCCGATGAGTTGCGTCGCGATGACCAGGACGGCGAAGAGGGCTGCGGGTTCTAGCCCCGTCAGCCCGCGCACCTCAGCGATCGCCCCGCCGAAATCGGTGAGCTTGGCAAGCCCGCTCAGCAGGAAGGGCAGGGCAGCCGCGATGCGCGCGAGCAGGGCGAGCCAGGGCTGAGCGAGCAACCGCTCGACGGCGTTCTCCGTGGCGGGAAGGGTGGCGTTGTGCATGAGACCGCTTCCTCAGAATGCCCAGCAGGAGCAGCCGAGCGCCCCCCAGAAGGAGCGCTCGTCGCTGGCCGGAACCGATGCCGCCAGGGCGGCAGCATGGGCGTGGCCGTGGACGCCGCAAGTGCTGGCGCAGCCGCAATTGGCGGCGAAGGTATATCGGTTCTCGCCTTCGGAGGTGACGCGTCGCTGATAGCCGCCGAAGCTCCGGACCGGCGACCAGTCCGGCATGGCCGGCGGCAAGGGCGGGCTGAGCGAGGCGAAGTTGCCGGCGCCATAGACAGGCTTGCCGCCGAGGAGGGTCAGCACGCTTTCGATGTCCTGGATCTCATCCTCGGAGACGGAGAAGTAATCCCGGTCGAGCACGATCAGGTCGGCGAGCTGCCCGGGCTTGATCTGGCCTTTCTTGCCCTCTTCGGTCGAGAACCAGGTATTGGCCTGCGTCCACAGCCTCAGCGCCGCTTCGCGGTCCAGCAGGTTGCGCTGCGGATAGAGCCGCGTGCCGCCGAGCGTGCGGCCGGTGACAAGCCAGGAGAGCGAGACCCAGGGGTTATAGCTCGCGACGCGCGTCGCATCCGTGCCAGCGCCGACGGGCACGCCGGCTTCCAGCATGCGCGCGACAGGCGGCGTGCGCTCGGCCGCCTGCGCGCCATAGCGCTCGACGAAATATTCGCCCTGATACGCCATGCGGTGCTGCACGGCGATGCCGCCGCCCAGCGCCGCGATGCGGTCGATATTGCGGTCGCTGATCGTCTCGCAATGGTCGAAGAACCAGTGCAGGCCTTGAAGCGGCACGTCACGGTTCACCTTCTCGAAGACGTCCAGCGCTCGCGAGATCGTCTCGTCATAGGTGGCGTGCAGGCGCCAGGGCCAGCGCTGCTCGGCCAGCAGCCGGATGACCGGTTCGAGATCGCCTTCCATGTTCGGCGGCATCTCCGGCCGCTCGACCCGGAAATCCTCGAAATCGGCGGCGGAATAAACCAGCATCTCGCCCGCGCCGTTGTGGCGATAGAGGTCGTCGCCCTGTCCCGGCTTGACCTGCTTCGACCAGCTCTGGAAGTCCTGCAGCTCCTGCTTCGGCTTCTGGGTGAAGAGGTTATAGGCGATGCGCAGCGTGAGCTGCCCCTCGGCCTGCAGCTTCTCGATGACCTCGTAGTCCTTCGGATAATTCTGGAAGCCGCCGCCGGCGTCGATGACGCCGGTGACGCCGAGCCGGTTCATCTCGCGCATGAAATGGCGCGAGGAGTTGATCTGGTATTCGAGCGGCAGCTTCGGCCCCTTCGCCAGCGTCGCGTAGAGGATGGTGGCGTTGGGCCTGGCGAGCAGCAGCCCGGTCGGGTTGCCATTGGCGTCGCGCTTGATCTCGCCGCCGGGCGGTTCGGGCGTGTCCTTGGTGTAGCCGACTGCGCGCAGCGCCGCACCGTTCAGCAAGGCGCGGTCGTAGAGATGCAGGATGAAGACCGGCGTGTCGGGCGCGACGGCGTTGATCTCCTCCAGCGTCGGCAGGCGCTTCTCGGCGAATTGCTGGTCGGTGAAGCCGCCGACGACGCGGACCCATTGCGGCGGCGGCGTCACCGCGACCTGGCGCTTCAGCATCTCCATCGCCTGGCCGAGCGAGCGCACGCCGTCCCAGCGCAGCTCCATGTTGTAGTTCAGCCCGCCGCGGATGATGTGCATGTGGCTGTCGATCAGCCCGGGCACGGCGCGGCGGCCGCCGAGGTCGATGACCTGTGTCGCGGGCCCGGCCAGCGCCCGAATCTCGGCCTGGGTTCCGGCTGCGAGGAAGCGCCCATCAGCAATGGCGACGGCCTCGGGGGCTGGATTCGTCCGGTCGAGCGTAGTGAAGCGGCCGTTGACGAGGATGAGGTCTGCGGTCATCGGGCGGGATCCTTGGGATTGGGCGGTGGCGCTGCCGATCGGGCTAGGCGCGCCGGGCTTACGACGGGGTCTTGCCGTCGCCATCCTCGCCCGGGCGCCTGGTGGGCAGGGCGCCGAAGACATGCTCGCCGCATTCGCGCTTCAGCCAGCCGAGGCTCAGGCGCTCGCCGGAGATCAGCCGCTTGGCGACCGGGACGATCTGCTCGCCAGCCAGCATGCCGAGCAGCCCGACCAGGGCGATGACCGGCGGGGCGGGCGAGCGCACATTCATGAGGCTGTAGACCACGCCGACGACGAGGCCGGCGCCGAGCGAGAGAAGATAGGTTTGCATCTCGGCCTCCGTTTGGGAGAGCGCGGCGGACGGGCGAGGCCGGTTCGCCGCTAGATCGCCGCGGGTCCTATCGGACGTGGATTGGCGATCTAGGCTTTTGTTTTGGCATCGGATTTTTCCGAAAAGTGGACTCCACTTTTCTGCCCGATGCTCTGGGGCCGATGGCTTGCGTTCGGCAGGCGGGCTTCAGCCCTTTACGAAGGCGAGCAGGTCGGCGTTGAGCGTGTCGGCATTGACGGTCAGCATGCCGTGGCCGAAGCCCGGATAGACCTTCAGGGTGCCGTTCTTCAGTAGCTTGATCGATTCATGCGCGGCGGCGCCGATCGGCACGATCTGGTCGTCGTCACCATGCAGGACGAGCGTCGGCACGGAGATCGCCTTCAGATCGCCGCTCTGGTCGGTCTCCGAGAAGGCCTTGATGCCGTCGTAATGGGCCTTGGCTCCGCCGGCCATGCCCTGGCGCCACCAGTTCCAGATCACGCCCTGGTCGATCTTCGCGCCCGGCCGGTTGAAGCCGTAGAACGGCCCGGTCGGCACGTCGAGGAAGAACTGGGCGCGGTTGTCGGCGAGCGCCTTGCGGAAGCTGTCGAAGACCTCGATCGGCAGGCCGCCCGGATTGGCTTCGGTCTTCAGCATCAGCGGCGGAACGGCGCTGACGAGGACCGCCTTGGCGACGCGACCCGCCGGCTCGCCGAATTTCGCGACATAGCGAGCGACTTCGCCGCCGCCGGTGGAATGGCCGATATGGACGGCGTTCTTCAGGTTCAGCTTCTCCACCACCGCGAAAGCGTCGGCGGCGTAGTGGTCCATGTCATGGCCGTCCCAGACCTGTTCCGAGCGGCCATGGCCGCGCCGGTCATGGGCGACGACGCGATAGCCCTTCGACAGGAAGAACAGCATCTGCCCGTCCCAGTCGTCGGAGGAAAGCGGCCAGCCGTGATGGAACACGATGGGCTGCGCGTCCTTCGGACCCCAGTCCTTGTAGAAGATCTCGACCCCGTCCTTCGTGGTGACTGTCGGCATGATCAGTGTCCTTCCTGCGCTCCGAACATGGATTTGGCGTAGATGATACCGAGGCCGTAGGCGCCGCCGAACTTCTTGGCGATGCCGGTGGTGAGGTCGTAGGTCTCCGCCCGGCCCCAGTCGCGCTGGAGCTCGAGCAGATATTGCAGTGACGTCATCGGACGAACCCCGGCCTGGACCATGCGGTCCATGGCACGTTCATGTGCCTCTTCTGAGACATCGCCGCAGGCATCGGCGATGACATAGACCTCGAAGCCCTGGTCGAGCGCGGAGAGGGCGGGGCCGACGATGCAGACGCTCGTCCAGAGCCCGGCCAGCACGATCCGCTTCTTGCCGATCTCGTTGACCTTGGCGATGACAGCTGTGTCCTCCCAGCAGTTCATCGAGGTGCGGTCGAGCATGGCCTGCCCGCCGAAGGGCTCGGTCACCTCATCGAACATCGGGCCGGAGAAGCTCTTCTCGGCGACGGTGGTGAGGATGGTCGAGGCGCCGAAGCCAGCGGCGGCGTGCGAGACGAGGGCCGCATTGTTGCGCAGCGCGACGGCGTCGATCGACTTGGTCGCGAAGGCCATCTGCGACTGGAAATCGATCAGGATCAGGGTGTGGTCATTGGGATTGAGAAGGAGTTTGCCGGGGGTGGCTTTGGCGTTTGACACGAGCGCATCTCCTGTTGGACGAAGGGACGTTTAGCTGTGCCGCAAGGCGCTGACCATTGGTTACGTTCAGGATACCGACCTCCGACATGCACCGCAAAGTAGAACTCGCGGCTTCTGACCGTTGTCTGGCGGAGCCGCTGCTGAAATTCTTTGCACAGGAGTGGATGAGCCACGTCGTTCTTGTGCTGGCTCAGCATGAATCTCTGCGCTTCGGCGAGATCCGCAGGCAGCTGCAGGACCGGGTTTCGGCGCGCGTGCTGTCGGCGCGGCTGAAGGCGCTCGAGGCAGCCGGCTATGTCGAGCGCCGCGACCTGAGCGAGCGCGTGCTGCATGTCGAATATTCGCTGACCAAGACGGGGCGGGAGGCGGATGCGGCCTTGCGGCGTTATGAGTCGCTGCTGCCGGGCGGTGAGGTCTAGGCCGCGTCCTCCCGGTATCCCAGCCGGGTGATCCAGCTCATCTGCCGGTCGACGCAGCGGGCGCGCTCATAGCCGTTCACCACGGTTTCGCGTGCCGCCTGCCTCAGCGCCTGCAGGCGCGGGCCGTGTCTGTACGCATCCTCGATTCGGCGGGCCAGCGCGGTCTCGTCGTGGAAGGGGACGAGGAGGCCGTTGATGCCGTCGCGGATCGCCTCCTGCACGGGTGCGGTATCGGAGCCGACGACGAGGCAGCCGCAGGCCATCGCTTCGAGCAGGGACCAGGACAGCACGAAGGGCACGCTGAGATAGACATGGACGGCAGAGACCTGGAACAGCCGGATCAGATCTTCGTGAGATAGCCAGGGGATATGGACGATGCGGTCTGCGAGGCCGGTCTCGGCAAGCATCGCCTCGCGCCAGCCACGTCCGTCGTCGCGCGGCCGCCCATAGCCCGGGCCATCGCCGCCGACCGCTACGAAGATCAGCTCCGGCCGGCGTGCGGCGAGAATCGCCGCAGCACGCATGAACTGCGGGTAGCCGCGATAGGGATCGAGGTCACGGGCGGCGAAGGTGATGACGGGCGCGCCCGGCTGGAGCCTGCGGCCATCGGGCAGGATGAACTCCGCCCGCGAATCAGGACGGCAGAAATCGGTGTCTATGCCGTCGTGGCAGACGGCTATGCGCTGGCGATAGGCGGCTGGATATTGCTGACGTTGCCACTGCGTCGGGGCATAGGCCGCATCGAGCGTGTCAAGCGCCAGAAGCTGGGCAGCATTGCGCATACGTATGCGCTGACGCTCGGTCATGGATACTGGCTCGCTCGTGCCGAAATCGAGATCCGAACCGACACTGCGATAATAATACTCGCAGTAGCCCAGCAAAGAGGCATCCGGCAGCGCGTCGCGCGCGAATGTGAGCCCGCCCCAGCCGACATGCCCGACGACAACGTCGGGTGAGTCGTGGGGGCGCAGCTGCTCCATCAGCCGCGCCACGGCTTCAGCTGTGCGCATGTGGTAGTCGGTCGCCGCCAGCGCCGGATGCTGCGTCGAGGGCTCGGAGACCGCATAGGCGAGCTGCCGCAACCCCGGCTGCTCCGGCGCCGGGCGCTCCGTGATCAGCGTGACCTCATCGCCCTGGGCAATGAGGCTCGCGATCAGAGCAGCGAATTGACCAGATCCTGCGCGATGAACGAATAGGACATGCATGATGCGATGAGGATGCCGCCATAGCGCAGGGAGTCGTTCCACCACTGTTCGAGCCGGCGCAGTGTTTCGTGCGTCGTCAGCAAATCAGTGTCATGGCCACCGTCGCTGCGGGGACCGAACTGGTTCGCTTCGTCGAGAATTCGCAGCCTTTCGCAGAGCATTTGCCCCTTGAGAGAGAGCGAAATGCGCGCGAGCCGCCGATCCCGGGGCGATGCGCCGCGGTCAAGATAGCCATTCTCGACGAGTTGCTTGAGATTGTAGGAGGCGTTCGAACCGCCATAGTGACCGCGGTCGAGAAGATCGCGGACCGCGACCTCGCCCTGTCCGATCGTGAGCAGCACCATCACCTGCGACGGTGAGATATCGTCGATTCCGAGCTTGCCCAACTCGAGTCTGAGATAGTCGAGAAAGCGCCGACTCACCCGCTCGATCACGCGCGCCAGATCGAACGGGGAAACCCTGCGATCGGAACCGTCGTCGATCTCACCCGTTCCATCGGCTCGATGGTGGCCATTCAGGGCCTGTCCTGCGAATTGCTCGCGGCTATGCAGTTTGAAATGCATCCTCTAACCCCGCCTGGTCGAAAATAGCCAAATCAGCCCCAGCCCCAATTTGTTCCATTGAGCCTATAGGCAAAGCACATGCCAGCAAAGTTGGCGGATGATCAATATTGCATCAATACCACATTGAATTGAAAGTGGTTCAAAATTCAAACTATCCCATACTTTCGCCCTATTTGCCCGATTCCTTAATAATTAAATATAGATCTAATCTGTCATAATCTTGACACTCCGGGCGTGGCAGGCTGTATCCTGCCCAATGCGTACAGATTTCAGGCGCCGTGTCGGCGTTTCGTGCGCTCGCGATCATCATCACCGGAGGTATTGGATGAAGGCGGATAAGCCGGCGCCCGACGCTTTGATTCGAGATCTGCAGCGATCCTTCGTCGGCGGTCTCGGATATGCGGCCTTCCTCAGCCTGTGCGTGAATTTGCTCCTGCTGACCGTTCCGCTCTTCATGATGCAGGTGGGCGACCGGGTCATCATCAGCCACAGCCTCGATACGCTGACGATGCTGCTCGTTATCGGGCTGGGGGCGCTGGCGCTCTATGGGACCGTCGAGTTCATCCGTTCCCTAACCTTCCAGACCATGGCGAGCATCTTTGCGCGCCGGCTCAATTTGCCGGCGCTGCAGGCTGCGGTGAGCGCCTCGCTGGAGCAGGGTTCCGGGCAATCGACGCAGGCCATCCGCGACCTGAACGACATCCGCTATTTCATCGCGAGCTCCGCCATCGCGACGCCGCTGGAGGCGCTCTGGTCGCCGATCTTCCTGGCCGTTCTTCTTGCGCTGCACCCGATCTATGGGCTCGTCGGCGTGGTCTCGCTGATCATCCTGCTGCTGCTCGGCGCGCTCTCGGACATGCTGACCCGGCGCGTGCTGAAGGAGGCCAACGAGGCCGGCGTCGCCAGCATCAACGAGGTTGGCGCCAGCCTGCGCCATGCCGAGACGATCGAGGCCATGGGCATGCTGCCTGCCCTGGCGCGGCGCTGGCGCGGCCAGCAGCTCGCGATGATCGAGCAGCTCGACATGGGCACGCGCCGCGGCAAGTTCATCGCCGCGCTGACCCGCTCCTCCCGCATGACGATGCAGCTGGCGGTCTATTCGACCGGCGCCGTGCTGATCATCCGCAACGAGGTCTCGGCTGGTTCGCTCATGGCGGCGAGCATCCTTCTGGGGCGCCTGCTCGCTCCCTTCGATTCGATGATCACGGACTGGCGCCAGTGGATCCTGGCCGCGACCGCCTGGAAGCGGGTGCGCGAGCTCATTTTGAACCGCACCTCGCTGCGGCAGACCGTGCCGACGCCGCCCTGCCAGGGTGATCTCGTCGTCGACCGCCTCGTCTTCGCACCGCCGGGCCAGGAGCTGACGGTCATCAAGGGCGTGTCCTTCACGCTGGAGCCCGGCGAGGTGCTGGGCGTCGTCGGTCCCTCTGGCGCCGGCAAGTCGACGCTGGCGCGGCTGCTGGTCGGCGTGCTCAAGCCCAATGTCGGCGGCGTCTATCTCGACGGGCACAGCACCTTCCTGTGGGAACGTGGCTCCTTCGGCGCCATGGTCGGCTATCTGCCGCAATCGGTCTCGCTCCTGAACGGAACCATCGCCGAGAACATCGCCCGCATGCGCGATCCCGATCCGCATGCGATTCTCGAGGCGGCCCGCATCGCCGGCGTGCATGAGCTGATCGGCCGGCTGCCGCTCGGCTACGACACCAATGTCAATGACGGTGACTTCAAGCTCTCGGGTGGGCAGCGGCAACGCATCGGCCTGGCGCGGGCGCTCTATGGCATGCCGCGCCTCATCGTCCTCGACGAACCCAACGCCAATCTCGATGCCGAAGGCGAGCAGAGCCTGATCCGTGCCGTCGCCGCTGCGCGCGAGACCGGGGCGATCGTGGTGCTGATCGCACACCGGCCTTCGGTGATGCAGGTCGTCGACAAGCTTCTCGTGCTGCGGGAGGGCCGGGTGCAGCAATTCGGGCCGCGCGCGGCGATCGCCGGCATGATCACGCCGAGTGGCCGCGTCGAGATCGAACCTGCCGCGGAGGCTGCGGTGACGCCGCCTCCGAAGCCCGTGCCGATTCGCGGAGGTGCAGCATGACCGGACGTTCCCTCATCAAGCGGCCTGAGCAGTCGCTCGTCGTCGTGCCCGCGATCGATGAGCAGGATGAGCGCGTGCCGAGCCTGCGCAGCCTCGTGCTGGCAGGGGTGGCCGCAATCGGGGTCGGCTTCGGCGGCTTCGGAGCCTGGGCCGTCACGGCGCGGCTCGACAATGCGGCGGTCGCCAGCGGCATCGTGGCGGTCGACAGCAAGCGCAAGACCGTAAGCCATCTCGAAGGCGGCATTCTCAAGACCCTGCTCAAGGCCGAGGGCGAGCGCGTCGCCAAGGACGAGCCGTTGCTGCAGCTGGAGGATGCCCGCGCCCGTGCCGAGCTCCTGCAGCTCCAGGCCAAGCGTGTCGGGCTCGAAGCCAAGCTCGCGCGCCTCAGGGCCGAGCAGACGAGCGCGAAGGAGGTCGATTTCCCCGACGATATCGAGCGGGGCGAGACGCCGATCACGCGATCCGTGCTGCGCGCCGAGCGCACGCTGTTCAAGTCGCGAGCAGAGTTTCTGGACGGCAAGATCCAGATCCAGCAACGCGTCATCGAACAGAACAAGGCCGAGGCCGATGCGCTGGCGGCGCAGATCGACGCCACACAGCGGCAGCGCGAGCTGATCGACGATGAGGTCAAGATCCTCGCCGATCTCTACGAGAAGCGTTACGCCAAGCGCAGTCAGCTCGTCGAGCTGCAGACCAAGCAGAGCGAGCTGGCTGGCCGGGGTGGCGAATTCGCCGCGCGCAAGGCCAAGGCCGAGCAGGCGGTCGCAGGCGCCAATCTCGAGATTCTGTCGATCAGCCTGGAGCGGCAGAGCGAGATCGCCGGCGACATCCAGGAAGCGCAGCTCATGCTCTCCGAGGTGACGGAGCGCATCGTTCAGGCCCAGGACGTGCTGCGCCGGCTGGTCGTGATCTCGCCGCAGGAGGGCATCGTCGCCAATATCCGGATGCGGACGGCCGGCAGCGTGATCGCTGCGGGCGAGGCGATCCTCGACATCGTGCCGGAGCATGAGCCGCTGATCGTCGAGGCCAAGGTCGACCCGCGCGATATCGACGTCGTACGCGTCGGGGCGCTGACCCGTGTCCGGCTCAGCGCCTTCAATACGCGGTTGCTGCCGCCGCTGGAGGCGAAGGTGACCTATGTCGCGCCGGACCAGCTCGTCGACGAGAAGACGGGCATTCCGTATTTCGTCGTGCGCGCCGAGATCAATCCGGACAGCCTGCGAGACTACAAGGTCACGATGCATGCGGGCATGACTGCCGAGGTGTTCATCGTCAACGGCGCGCGCCGGGCCGTCGATTATCTGTTTGCCCCGTTCACCGACAGCTTCAACCGCGCCTTCCGCGAGGATTGAGGCCGGCTGGCCGGCCCGCAGACCCAGTTTTGCTGCATGTGCGCAGGCTGTAGGTCGATATTTCGAATTTACAAATGTATTCTCACTAATGTCTGTAGAATAACGCTGTCAAAATAGCGACTTAACTGTGTTGCATCGCAAAATAACCACAATAGATTTGTTGCAGTGACACAATTGTCGAGTAATCCTTACGATGTCGAGCGGTGGCGTGCTCTGTGCTGCTGCCGGAACCGTTCCTGGATTTCAGTTTCCGCGGTCCTGCCGTCGGAGGGCTCCGGGTTCATCAGATCGCGAAGGAGGTGTTCATGGCAACGATCGAGGGAAGTGCGTTCGACGATACGTTGATAGGCACGCGATTCAGTGACGTGATTCTCGCAGGTGCTGGTCACGACATCGTCCATGGTGGCGATCAGGTCGACACGCTGTTCGGCGAGCAGGGTGACGACATTCTGTTCGGCGACGGGGGCAATGACGCCCTGTTCGGTGGGCAGGGCCACGACAGCCTGTTCGGCGGCCTGGGTGACGATGTGCTCTCGGGCGGCCAGGGCGATGATGCCCTGTTCGGCGGAGAGGGCTTCGACACCCTCGATGGTGGCAATGGCGACGATATCCTGCGTGGCAACGCCGATGATGACGTCCTGAGCGGCGGCAACGGCGACGACATCCTGCAGGGCGGCACCGGTGACGACATCCTGATCGGCGGCAACGGCGCCGATATCCTTCAGGGCGGCGATGGCGTCGACATCCTGCAGGGCGGCAATGGTGCCGATACGCTGCAGGGCGGCGCGGGCGACGACATCCTGCAGGGTGGCAATGGTGCCGACCTTCTGCAGGGCGGCGCCGGCGACGACATGCTCTTCGGCGGCGCGGGTGACGACATCCTGCACGGTGGTGCGGGCGCCGATACCTTCGTCTTCGCCGGTGGTGGCGGCAACGACGTCGTGCTGGATTTCGAGCACGGCTCGGACATGCTGCAGATCGCGTCCGACATCAACGGCACGGGCGTGGCCTCGGCCGAGGACGTCGCGGCCCGCGCGACCACGGTCGGCGGCAACGCGGTCGTGGATCTGGGCCATGGCGACACGCTGACGCTCGTCGGCGTGACGGCCGAGGACATCCAGGCCGATCCGAACAGCTACTTCACGGTGGCCTGATAGCCCGGTCGCATTCCGCCGGGCCGCCAGCGGCCGCGCGGATGCACCAGCCAAATACGACCCTGGGACACGCTCGCCCCGCCTGTGGAGTGCGTCCCAGGGGGCGCCGGCCGCTTCAAGGCCGGCGCCGCTTCTTCGCAGCGCGGGAAAGATGCCGACGCAGACAGCACTGTCCCCAGGGAATGCCCGAAGGAACACAGATGTTTTCACCCGCTCCCGTCGCCATGGCAGCCGCAAACCACGCTCCGCAGCCGCCGGCGCAACTCGAGCTGCACCGCCTTGGCGGTTCCGTCTTCCTCCTGTGCTGGACGCTCGAGGCTTCCCCCTTCGGTAAGCCCTCCATCGCGCTCACCGGCGGGGGCCGGCGCCTCGCCGCTGCTTCCGTTTCGCTCGGGCTTCGTGACGGGCGCGAATGCCTCGCCGTTGCCTTCCGCTCCTCTGGAGACACGATCACGGCGACGCTGTCCGAGCACGGTCCGCAGGGTGACGTCACCGCGAGCTTCGATCCGACACTCGTCCATGGCGCGGCCGATCCAGTCGAGATTCTGCGCGATCTGGCTCCCCAAGCGCGGCTCACGCTCGCCAATGCGCTCGTCGGATCCTGGCCGTCGCTCTTCGGGCTCGGCTCGATCCCGAGCTACCTTTCCTTTCTCCGCCAGTTCCTGCTGGCGCTCTTCCCGAAGCCTGGGGCGATCCAGCCTTCGGCGGCGCTGGTCGAGGGGCGCTGGCTATTCGAGACGATCGTCCCGGCCGATTTCGGCGCGCCGCGCGCGGTGATGCGGCTCGATGCCGGCGGCCTCACTCGCATGACGGCCCCTGTGCGGCTCGGCAGCGCCGATCGCAGCGGCCGGCGCGAGCTTCATCTGGTTGCCGAGGCGCCGCCTTCGCGCGGCGGTGGGCTGCTGATCCTGCAGGGCGAGCGCAGCCTGGTGGTGCGGACTCTGCCGGCGCGGCAGGGCGCGCCCTCGCTCGGCCGCTGGTGGGCCGGAAAGGCCGCGAGCCGCGATGCCTTGCGCAACTGGGTGGTCGAGCAACTCTCTGGCCTCTCCGAGCAGGGCCGGCTGCTGGCGATCGAGATGCAGCGGCGCGTGCCGCTCGCGGTCCAGCATGTACGCCGGAAGGACGATCTGCCGGCCTCCGAGCTCGATCTCGCGTTGTGCAACAGCGCCGGCCTGCTGATCGGCGGCTGGCTGCGCGATCCCGACGATCTGCTGGAGGAGGTGCTGCTGCATCGTGGCGCGGGCGAGCCCGTGCGGATGCTCGACCGATTGCAGCGTTTCCCGGTGCGGTTGCCGACCGGCGAAGACGGCGAGACGCGGGCCGCGACGGGCTTCGCGGCGCTGGCCCCCGGCTATGCCGCTGGCGCCCCGGTGCTGCAGCCGCGCTGCGAGATCAAGCTGAAATCCGGCACGACGCTGACGCTGCGGCCGCCGGTGCAGCCGGCCGATGCCGCGACGATCCGGGCGCGGGCGCTCTCCGCGATCCCGCCGCAATACCTCACCGCCGAGATGCTGGAGACGACGCTCGCGCCGCTTCTCGCGGCCTGCCAGCAGGAGCTGAGCGCGAACCGCGCCGAGCCGGTCGTGAAGGAATATGGGCGCGGGCCCGCGCGGCCGAAGGTCTCGGTCGTGATCCCGCTCTATCGCGTCTACGACTTCCTGCGCGTTCAGGTCTCGGCCTTCGCCGGCGATCCCTGGTTCGTCGAGAATGCCGAGCTGATCTATGTGCTCGATTCCCCCGAGCATGAGGCGGAGGTCGCGCATCTGCTCGGCGGCCTCTACCTCGCCTATGGCCTGCCGATGCAGCTCGCCGCCATGCGGCGCAATGGCGGCTTCTCGGCGGCGTGCAATGCCGGTGCCCGGCTGGCGCGCGGGCAGGTGCTGGCGATGGTCAATTCGGACGTGATCCCGTCCGAGAATGGCTGGCTCGCGGCGCTCATCGCCAGGCTGGACCGGCGCGGGCGCGTCGGCGCCGTGGGCCCGAAGCTGATCTATGATGACGGCTCGCTGCAGCATGCCGGCTTGCTCTTCAAGCGGGACAGCAAGGGCACTTGGCTCAACCATCACTATTACAAAGGAATGCCGGCTAACTATGCTCCGGCGAATGTCGAGCGGCCGGTGCCGGGCGTCACCGGCGCCTGCATCGCGATGCCCCGCGCGCTCTACGAGGACCTCGGTGGCTTCGACGAGAGCTATGTCATCGGCGATTACGAGGACAGCGATCTCTGCCTGAAGATCCGGAAGGCGGGCTTCGGCATCATCTACGCGCCGTCGGTCTCGCTCTACCATCTCGAGCGGCAATCGATCTCGCGCAGCACCGATTACACGCGCGGCGCCGCTTCCCAGCACAATGCCTGGCTGCAGACCAGGCGCTGGGACGCCCAGATCGATGCGCTGATGCAGGCCTTCGAGACCTCCGCGGCTGATCCGGCGCTCGCCGAGCCCGCGCCGCGCGAGGCGACCAACCCTATTCCCCGCTTCAACTTCGGAAGAGCGACTGCGGCATGAGTGCCATGACGGCCATCGACGTGACGGTTTTAAGAGAAATGGTGCCGACGCCGGCGCCCGTTCCGGTGATTCCGCCGGGGCCCGGACCCGACTTCGACTGGATGCTGCAGGCGGTGCAGACGAACCGCTTCATGCCGCATCCGCCCCCGGATTCGATCTTCGTCGGTGACGGCGACTATCGCGCCATCGGCGCCGAGTTCCTGGGCCATTTCGTCCGCATCGGCCGGCTGCAGCCGCATGAGCGCGTCTTCGACATCGGCTGCGGCATCGGCCGCATGGCCGTGCCGCTGACGCAGTATCTCGATCCCGAGCGCGGCAGCTATGACGGCGTCGATCCAGTGATGGAGGGCATCCTCTGGTGCGCCCAGACCATCACGCCAGCCTATCCGCGCTTCCGTTTCCAGCGGCTCGACATCGCGCACCCGCTCTACAACCCGCGGGGCTCGCTGCCGGGTATCGAGGTGCGCTTCGGCTTCGCCAATGGCAGCTTCGATTTCATCACCATGACCTCGGTGGCGACGCATCTGCCGCCGGACGAGCTCGTCGTCTATCTGCAGGAAGCCTCGCGTCTGCTCGCGCCGGGCGGACGGCTCTTCCTGACCGCCTTCGCCATCGACCAGAAGACCGGGCAGGAGCGGCTTTCCTTCAAGCGCTGGCAGGACGGGCCGGGCTGGTATGCCATCGACGAGGCGCCGCTTGCGGCCGCCGGCATCGATTCCACCTTCCTCGTGGAGAAGGCGACTGAAGCCGGGCTCGCGGTCGAAAGCCTGCGGCCGGGTCATTGGCGCGGCATCAGCTCCGCCCACTACCAGGACCTGCTGCTGGCGGTGAAGCCGGGGGTGAGCCCGGGGGGCGGCCGATGACGCGCCGCATCCTCGTCGTCGCCCATAACCATCCGGAGCTGCACCCCGGCGGCACCGAGATCTTCGCGCATGATCTGGCGCAAGCCTATCGCGAGCAGGGCTGCGAGGTGCTCTTCCTCGGCGCCACCAATGCGATACATCGCCAGCCGCATCCGGGCACGGCGCTGCAGTCGGTCGGCGACGACGTACTGCTCTGGAGCGGCCATTTCGATCGCTTCCATCTCAGCCAGATCGATCACTACGGCACGCTGCAGGACCTCGGCACGCTGCTGAGCGAATTCCGGCCTGACGTCATTCACATCCACCATCTCGTGCTGATCGGTGCCGAGTTTCTGACGCTGGCGCGCAGGCTCTTGCCGCAGACGTCGATCGTGATGACGCTGCACGACTATTACCCGATCTGCCACCATGACGGGCTGATGGTGCGGCCGGGCGACAAGCAGCGCTGCATGGGCGCTTCGCCCGGCGCCTGCCATGGCTGCTTCCCCGAGATCGGCTCCGATCGTTTCCTGCTGCGCGAGCGTTTCCTCAAGACGCATCTGGCCGTGGTCGACCGCTTTGTCTCGCCGAGCCGCTTCCTGCGCCAGCGCTATGTCGACTGGGGCCTACCGGCGGAGAAGATCGAGGTCATCGCCAATGCCCGGCCGGCGCAGGAGGCTGTGCCGCATCGGAGCGCCGAGGGGCGACGAGGCCGCTTCGGCTATTTCGGCAATCTGAATCCGTGGAAGGGCGTGCTGCCGCTGCTGCAGGCCGCGAAGCTGCTCGCCGGCTCCGGCGAGGAGGATTTCTCGCTGCGCATCCATGGCGGCGCGCCGTTCCAGAGCGAGCGCTTCACCACGGCGCTGGACGCGGCGCTGGCGGGGGCCAGCAGCCATGTCAGCCATAGCGGCCCCTATGGCCGGGACGAGGTGCCGGCGCTGATGGCCGAGGTCGACTGGGTGGTGATGCCCTCGATCTGGTGGGAGAACGCGCCGCTCGTCATCCAGGAAGCCTTTCAGCATCGCCGGCCGCTGATCGTCAGCAATATCGGCGGCATGGCCGAGATGGTGCGCGACGAGATCGACGGGCTGCACACCCGCCCGGGCGATCCTGCCGCGCTGGCCCGCACCATGCGGCGCGCGATGGACGAAGCCGGACTCTGGCAGCGCCTCGTCCACGGCATCGCCGAACAACCGTCGCTGGCCGCATGTGCCGGCCGGCATCTCACCCTCTTCGACAGCCTCAAGCTGAAGGAGGCCGCATGACGACGACAGCCCAACCGCACGAAACCGAAACTCGCCTGCCCAACGTCAACCCGTCGCGGCTGAACGGCCGGATCGACGCGCTCGACGGTAGCCGCCTGCATGGCTGGATCTGGGACGAGACCCGTCCCGATCAGGCCATGACGATCAAGCTCTATCGTGACGGCGAGCTCGCCGGCGAGACGAAGGCGGACCAGAGCCGCATCGACCTGCGGCGCAACGGCATCGGC
>Ga0102591_1000305_pt1 | contig 106511 bp, 86 predicted proteins | sample AraplaCol_mCL_r2_2_FD_76860 | JGI IMG/M metagenome (GOLD analysis project Ga0102591, IMG submission 76860) | Arabidopsis root microbial communities from North Carolina, USA - plate scrape MF_Col_mCL_r2 (SPADES assembly) (version 2) | ecosystem: Host-associated > Plants > Roots > Endosphere...
CCCAATGGACATTGGTGCTAAGGGCTGCCGCGTCCCAACGAATGGGCTCCAATTCCGCGTCTATCGTGGTGTAGTGATTGTTGAAGAACTCCACCCGGTGTCCATCGGGATCGCGCAGGTAGACGAACAGGACTCCGGAAGGGCCATGGCGTCCGGGTCCGCGCTCAACGCTGTCGCCATATCCATAACGGCTGGCAAAATCGCACACGGCGAAGATGTCGCTGCTTTCGGGAACCGTATAAGCGAAATGATGCAATTGGGGGCCGATGCCCGGCACCAACGCCAGATCGAGGCAGACACCTTTGCGATACATGAAGTTCGCAATGAGATTGTCGCCGGCCGCAATATATTCCGAAGTCCGGAAACCGAGTTCGCCGTAGAACGCGCTTAGACCCAACGGATCGGCGACCATGATCTGGCAATGATCAAGCCCCTGGGCTCGGGCGCCGCGATGTTCATGCACCTCGAGGAACTTACGGGGATGAACACTCATGCTGGAGCAAAGCTCGATGCGAGCGCCCGACGGGTCGCTGACGAGCAGGGTCCGCCCTTGATTTCGAACTTCGACCCATTCCGCCGGGAGCCCCTTTTCATCGAAGAAGAACTTGGCCTTGTCGAGGTCCTCCTCCAGAAACACCCGGTAACCGATCCGCCTGCACGTCGGCTTCCCGCCGGCAGGTGCGAGCACGAGACTGTGATGGCAGGCCTCGGACAATCCGCGAAGGTATGAAACACCTTCCGCGAATTCTGTTTCAATCAGGCCGCCGACATTGAGGTAGAAATCTCGGCTATGCTCCACATCATTGACTTCAAGCACGACGTGGCTGAAGCGCGTGATGTTGAAGGGAGGTTTCAAATTAACAGCCGGAAGCATGTCATCCTCATCTATTTATTGCTAACGTTAGCATAAAAGGGCCGGCGCTTTTGTCAACGCCTGTTATTGAGCGAGACCCGCAACCGGCCCATCCAAAATCTAACCTACAGCAGCAACCGCGGCTGGCTTTTCAGCCAAGTCTAGCGCCGACCAGCCGGCGAACGAAGCCTCTTTTCCAAGGGCCTCCTCAATACGGAGAACCTCGTTCCACTTGGCCATCCGCTCGGAGCGTGAGAACGATCCGACCTTGAGCTGCCTGGCATCCCAGCCGACCGACAGATGGGCGATCGTCACATCTTCCGTCTCACCGGATCTGGCCGAAACAATTGTCCGAAAGCCCGCTTTCTTGGCAACTGAGAGCGCGTCGAACGTCTCTGTGATCGTGCCCGCCTGGTTCGGCTTGATCAGAACCGCATTGGCGCTTTTATCCTTGATCGCTTCGGTTACCCGCGCCGCGTTCGTCACGAAGAAGTCGTCGCCGATGATTTGGCATTTGGAGCCGTAGCGAGCGGTAAACGCCTTGAATCCATCCGGATCGTCCTCAGCGAGCGGATCCTCGATAGAGACGATTGGATAGGTCTTCAACCAGCCGCCAAGCATGTCGATCATCTCGGCCGTATCGAGCTGCCGATCTTCCAACGCCAGCGAATACTTACCCTCACGACCGAATTCGGAGGCCGCAATGTCGAGCGATATGACGACTTCGCCGCCTGGCTTCAGGCCGGCGGCCTCGATCGAACGCACCAAGGCATCGAGGGCTTCTTCATTGCTGGTGAAGGCAGGCCAATAGCCTCCCTCGTCCGCCACGCCCTGGAGCTTTCCGGCACGTTTCATAATGTCGCCTGCCGCGCGGTAGACTTCAGCGGTCCACTCCAAAGCCTCCGCGAAAGTCGAGGCAGCAGGGCACATGACCATGAAATCCTGGACGTCTACCCGGCGTGCTGCATGCGCTCCACCTCCAAAAATCTGGATTTCCGGCAGTGGCATCGTAATCCCCTTGCCGGAACCCGCGAGATACCGCCAGATCGGTTGGTCGGCCGCTGCCGCTGCCGCGTGAAGCAACGCCATCGATGTTGCCACCGATGCATTTCCACCCAGTCTGCTCCGGTTCGGGGTGCCATCCAGCTCGATGATGGCATTGTCCAGCTCGGCTTGATCATTGGCATTCCGGCCAACCAGCAATTTGGCTATTTCTCCGTTGACGGCAGTGAGGGCCTTGTTGATCCCCAAGCCGGCAAAGGCGCTGCCGCCGTCACGAAGGTCGAGCGCCTCGCCGGTGCCGGTCGATGCACCAGCAGGTGCAATGGCCCGGCCGGTCGCACCGGAGGCCAGCTCGATCTCTACCTCAACGGTGGGCCTGCCACGGGAATCCCAGACGCGACGGCCCTGCACTTTTCGGATTTCGGTGTTGGTCATGTTCAGTTGGTCCACAAGGTCAGATTGAAATTGGATCATCAGGCCTCACAGGCCGTCATCATAATCCGTCAGGTCGGGGGTCCGTGCGCCAACCAGCACCACGGCGATGGTTGCCGGTTTGTCGCTCTTGTTTCGCCAGGCGTGACGCGTGCCGTTCTGTACGAAGGCGTCGAACTGGCGCAGACGGGTCTCATTGCCACCGTCGAGTTCCATCCAGATCTCGCCGTCGAGAACAATTCCATAATCGACGGTGGGCGTTTGATGTTTGCCATCCGGCTCGAAGCGTTCGGCCAAACCTGGACTGACCGCCAGATTCTCCGCGAGAGCGGCCGGACCATCGAAATCCGGAGATATAAAAACAGCATCTGGTGGGAACGTTAGCACTAGAAAGCGCGTTTCGCCGGGCTCCGGAACGAAGCTTGCGACCAGCGGAGTCGGATCGGTTCCGTTGAATGGGATGGCCGTGGAGGCGGAAGTCGACCAGATCATCCGCGACACCAATCCAGGGACCGTCCTGAATATGTCCGTGCGGGGAACGGCGCCGTCCCCAGCGAACCTGGCAGCACCCTGACTGCCGTGTTCCGTCACGACGCGCCGAAGATGTACGGGAACTCTCCCGCTGGAATTTTCAGATACCAAGATACGCCTCCCTGATGCTTGGATCATTGATGAGAACCTCCGGCGCTCCAGAGGCCGTCACGCGACCTTGCTCGATCACGTAGGCCTGATGGGCAATTTCCAGCGCCTTGTTCACGTTCTGCTCGACGAGCAGCACCGCTACGCCTCGCTCATTGATCATCTGGATGATTTTGAACATTTCCCCGACGATCAAAGGCGACAGCCCGAGCGACGGCTCGTCCATGAGAAGCACGCGCGGCTTGGCCATCAGGCCACGGCCGATCGCAACCATTTGCTGCTGCCCACCCGACAAGGAACCCGCCAATGAATCCTGGCGCTCTTTCAGGATAGGGAAAAGCTGAAATACCTCAGCGAGCGTGGCGTCGCGCTCCGTACGAGCGACCGAGCGGTACGCACCGAGCAACAGATTGTCGAGGACCGTCATCATCGTGAAGAGACGGCGCCCTTCCGGGACAACCGCAATGCCGTAATCGCAGACCCGATGGCTCGGCACCTTGGAAACATCGTTACCCTCGATAACGATCTTTCCTTTGTGCGGGCGGAGAATTCCGGCGATGGCATTGACCAGCGTGCTCTTGCCCGCCCCGTTCGGACCGACGACCGAAACGATCTCGCCTGGCTTTACACCGATGGACAGGTCCCACAGAGCAATCGCATCTCCATAACCGACCTCGATCTTATCGACCTCAAGCAGCATCACTGGCCCCCAAAATATACGCTGACCACAGCCGGATCTCTCATCGTTTCGCTTGGATGCCCAAGCGCCAGAACTTTACCCTGATCCAGCACAGCGACACGGTCCGCCAAAGCGACAACCGCCCGCATGAGGTGTTCAACGAAGATGATCGTCGTACCGCCAGCCTTGATCCGCTTGATCATTTCAACCGCGTGGTCGACCTCGGCCGGATTCAAGCCACAGAGCACCTCATCGAGCAGGAGCAGACGCGGTTTTGCGGCCAGCGCTCTCGCGAATTCGACAAACTTTCGGTCATGCAGGTTCAATGCTGCGGGGAGCACGCCGGCCTTCCCAGCCAGGCCGGTAAAGGCCAGCGCCTCCCTGGTAACCGCGTCGACCGCAGCCGCGCCCATGCCATCTGCGCTACCAAATTTCGCGCAGAGCTGAACGTTTTCGAGGACCGTCAGATTATCGAACAAGCGCGGGATCTGGTACGTCCGCGCCACGCCCTGCTGCGCGATCAGATGGGGTGACCGACCGGAAATCTCCTCGCCTTCCAGTGTTATCGTACCTGAGGTCATGGCGTAGTGGCCGCTGATCATGTTGATCAGTGTGGACTTGCCGGAGCCATTCGGCCCAACCAGAGCCAGGATTTCACCCCGCCAAACGTCCAGCGTGACGCCGGTCAGGGCGCGGATACCGCCGAAGGATTTGGTAACATTCTCGCATTTGAGAAGCACCGGATCGGAACCTGCCGCGGCTAGAGGCGCGAGTTGAGTACCGGCCTGGGCAGCCGTCTCCGGTGCGCCAATTCCGCCGCGTCTGCCGGCAAAGCTGCGGATAAGGCTGGGGACGATGCCGGACGGCAGCACGAGGATTACAACGATCAGCGCAAGAGCGACGCCGGCACGGCCGAATTCCGCATGAGCGCCGCTGACGATAGCGCTCTGCAGCACGGTGATGATGACCGCGCCGATCGCAGGCCCGGCCCAATGGCGAGCACCGCCGAGAATGCTCATAAGCACCACATAGAGAGGAACGGTCACCGCAAACGTCTCGCCAACAGTGACGTAGCCTACATATACGGCGTGAATCGCACCCATTCCGCCTGCAAGTGCCGACGAAACCGCAAACGAGATCAGCTTATAACGAAATGTCGGAACGCCTTTCACCTCTGCAACGTCTTCATCGTCGTGGATTGCGAGCAAGCCCTGACCGAATTTGCTGTGAAAGATGAAGTATGACGTCGCCAGCGAAGCAAGAACCGCGATAAGCCCGAACATGTAGAGAGAGCCGGACGCCGTCACACCGATCATCGGGATTTCGATCCCCGAGAGGAATACGCCTGTGCCCGAGTCCAGCGAGGTATTTGACACAATGGCCGCGACAACGAACGTCACCGACAGCGTCAGCAGCGCGAAGAATTCACCGCGCAGAGTTCCGGAACGGAAGACAACCAAGCCAATCAGAACGGCGATCGCGGCCGCCAGCAGTGCTGCAGCAGGTATCGTCGCGACGAAAGGCCACGACAACTGCGTCGCCAGCGTGGCGGTTGTGTAGACGCCAATCCCGAAAAACGCGGCGTGACCAAAACTCCAGTAACCCGTATAACCGCTCAGGATGCCCCAACTCGTTGCCAGCACGACCCAGAAGAAGATGATATACAGATAGGAAAGGTAGTAATCCGCCATTCCCAGGTAAGGCAGCAAGGCCAGGACCGCTACGATAGGCGCCGTGATCAGAAGCTTTTTCATTGTCAAATCACCGGTTTGCGCAAGAGGATGACGATGAGCACGCTGAATGCTACGAGCGGCGCCCAAGCGGGATTTACAACGGACATTGTAAGGCTCTCGGCCACGCCAATCAGCATTCCGGCGCCCAGCGCACCGATGGGGCTGCCCAATCCTCCAATGATGGCGACGGCAAATACGACCCCTATCCAGGCCTCGATTTGAGATGGTGCCAAAGTTCCGATCAGGGCGATGAAGACACCCGCGATACCCGCTGTCGCCGAGCAAAGGCCAGCCAGAATATATGACACGCGAGCAGAGTTGATGCCGAAAGCTGACGCTACGGGGGCGTCATGGGCGGCCGCACGCAGCGCCTTGCCGAGCATGGTCTTGTTCAACGCGTACCAGGCCGCTCCAGCAAGCACCCCGGCGCAAACAAAGGCGGAAAGATCCAGCACGGGCACAAAGATCGGACCGAGCCGGATGGTGGTCTGGGCATAGGGTGTTTCATAGCGCAGGAAGTCAGCCGACCAGATCCATTGGATCAGCGACTCGATCAGGATCGTGACGCCGAACGTCACCAGGAGAGACGCGAATTCCTTCACCTGAAAGCGCACGAACACGCTGTGCAGCGCAACGCCGAGCGCGAAAAACAGCGGCACGATCACCAGAACGCTCAAATATGCCGGGACGCCGTAAACGGTGCCAAACTGATAGGTCAGGTAAGCGCCAAGGAAGGCCAGCGCGAAGTGACTGAGGTTCACCAGCTTCAACAAGCCCCAGCTCAGGCTGAGGCCCATCGCCAGCAGGCCATACATCCCACCCAGCAAGACGCCACCGACAGCCGATTGCAAGAAAAGAGCAAGGGTCATCAGGATCCACGTCCTTCTGTGGATACGATGATCGGCTCCAGGAACACCAGAACATCCATACGTTATGCCTCCTCCCGTTTGCGCTAACGTTCGCACAACATTCGTCTCATAGCGAAGCCTGCCTGTCAACGGCGTTCAACAGGTTAATTCGCTGCCGAAGTTCGCTTCAGGCGCAGCGACAAGGACAGAGAAGTTCCGGAACGTAAGATCAAGCCTATGAGAAATTTGGAATTTTTATGACTACATCTCGTCGCCGAGCCGAAGCATTGGGGCGAAAATTAGATCGCATCGATTTGGCGAAATCGATTGTGATTTCGGAGTTTGACAACTGCGACGTCAGTGCTATCGTTGGCGAAAGTGATCATTCGAGCCAAGCACAATGGTAACAATTAAAGACATCGCCGCCACACTGCAAGTTTCACCCTCAACCGTGGGTCGCGCCCTTGCCGACGATCGACGCATCAGCGCCGAGATGAAGCGAAAGGTGAACGAAGCTGCAACTCAAGCGGGGTATATTGCCAATCGTGCCGCACGCATGATGCGTGGGGTTCAGAGTAATCTCGTTGGGCTGATCGTTCCAGATATCCGGAACAGCTTTTATTCAACTATTGCCCATGCTCTCTCGCGGTGCCTTCTTTCAGCGAATTACCAGCTGACCCTGTGCGAAACCGATGACGACAGAATGCACGAGCTTCGTCACATCAAGGAGCTCACAAGCGTCAACGTCGCCGGGATCATTCTGGTCCCGAGCGCAAAACCTCATCCCGATTCTGCGCGAATCCTGAAGATGACGCCTCACATCCAACTGCTGCGAAAGGCGCCGCTGCTCGGCGACCAATGGTTTGGGATTGATGACAGACGGGCACTTTACGAAAGCACTGAACATATCATCAATGAAGGTCACAAACGGATCGCTTATATCGGCGGCACGGAAGAGCTGCCCACTGGCGCAGCCCGCGTGCAGGGTTTCCGGGACGCGGTAAAGAGCTCCGGCCACACGATCACCGTTCATGAGGAACTGGGCGCGCCTTCGTCCACCGAATTCGGACGGGAGGCCGTGCGTCGCCTTCTTTCCTTAAAGGATCGACCGACGGCGGTTGTGATCGGTGCGGTACAAAACACTTCCGGAGTCATTGATGAAATACAGGATCAGGCTTTGCGCGTCCCCCACGACATTTCCGTCATCGGGTTCGGCGATGAGCTTGGGTATCGGTGGTGGGGGCCGGGACTGACGACAGTCCAGTTGCCTGTTTCGGAGTTGGCAACGGCTTGCGGGCTTTGGTTCCTGCATCATCTTCAGAACAAGGGTGACCTAAGCAAGCCCTACAGCTTCATCTCTCCGCCCCAGTTGGTCATTCGCGGCAGCACGAGCGCTCCGTGAACGCCGGCAGGATGTCGATCTCCCGCAGCAAGCCTCCGAATCAGAGAGAGGCGCCCGCCCTGCGACGTGCACCTCTCTTTGATTGGCTGCGATTCATATCCCAAGGCCGGACGCTGAAAGCTTTGGAATAATCTTGATGAGACGCGCCAAAACTATGCGGCAAGCCGAGGCGGACGCAGCTTCCGCGCCGCCCGCTTGCTCACCGGTATCCCTCTTCAAGATCGATCTTCAGCGCGCCCATGAGGCGAACGCCGGAATTGTACCAGGCGACGTTGATTGCGAGTTCGACAAGCTGCTTCTCCGACAGGAACTTTGCGACCCCGTTCCACACTTCATCGGAAACATCAACGTTCAGCGTGGAGTCCTTGGCAAAGGCCATCACAGCCTTTTCCTGCTCGTTAAAAAGATCCGAGTTTTCGAAATTCGGAATGGCATGGAATTGCTCCTCCGTCAGGCCCGCCCTGAGGCCATGAGAGTGATGATGCTTCACTTCGTACTCGGAGTTTGTACAGTAACCGACCGTCAGGATCGCCATTTCACGCAGCTTCGGGCTGAGGTCAGCCGCCCGGACCGCATTTGCATAGGTCAGGAAATCGTTGAGGACTGCCGGAGCATTGGCGAGCGCGAGGAAGATATTTCCGGTCGGAACCTTCCTCTCCTTAAGCAGGCGCTCATTGAGTGCGGGTTGCTTCTCGGCCAGTTCGGTATTCGAGATATATTTTACTCGTGCCATTTCTCCACCTTCAGCTTGTCTTCGCAAATCTTCCTGCCCGAAGGTCGCCCGGTGCAAACCAGCTCACAGGCAAGTGCTAACGTTAGCATCAATAGCACTCGAGAACTTAAGGTCAACCGAAATCTTTGCCGTGAAAATGCAAGCCGTTTAGAAACAATCTCCGCTCGTGCGCCGCTTAATGCAGCGCAGGAACCACGGGATTCTTCAAAACACCGATACCGGGGATTTCCACCTCAAGATCGTCGCCGGGAACGATCGGCCCGACACCCGCAGGCGTACCGGTCATGATGACATCGCCGGCCAGCAATGTCATGAAGCGGCTCAAGTAAGCGACAATGTCAGCAACTGAATAGACGAGGTCTCGCGTATTCCCCGATTGTTTGACGGTGCCGTTCTGACGAAGGATGACGTCAAGGTTTGTCGGATCGAGATCTGTTATAATAGCCGGACCCATCGGCGCAAAAGTATCGTAGCCCTTACCCGCCAGCAGGCAACCGAACTTGCTCTCCTGCCGCTGTATGATGCGGTCGCTGATATCATTACCGCATGTGTAGCCGAGGACGTGTTGCAAGGCATGTTCCTTGCGAATGTGGCGTCCGCCTTTGCCTATGATGGCGACCAGTTCAGCCTCGTAGTGGACGATTTCGCCATCACTTGGATATTCAATCGCATCTCCGTTGCCGCTCGCAGCCGTGCTTGGCTTCATGAACAGCACCGGGAGCGTTGGCTGTTCTTTTCCGGACTCGTCGGTGTGCTGCCGGTAATTGTACGCGACCCCAAATATGCGAGGTCGCTCTATCGGGCATAGTATGCGGACGTCGGAAAGATAATCCATCTGCCCGGTTAGCTCGACTGCTTGGAAGGGATCGCCAGCAATCCGCTCGATCCTGCCCTCGCTTTCGACCCCGTAGTGAATTCCATCGGCTGACTGGTAGCGCACAATCTTCATCTTAGTCTCCAATTTTTGCTAACGTTAGCGCAATTGCAGAGGCTTCGTCAACGTTATCTCGCCTTACGGCTTTAACTAGATCACCCGCAATAAAACGGTTGCGACACCGTCAGTCGTTCGGGCCTTGCGACTTTCTCGCCGAACCCCTCAGTCGGCTATTGCCGAGAGATAATCCGCTCCTCGCCCCCAAGCCGGATCTCGACGAAATCCTCCATGCCGCTCAACTGTCGCACGCAGCACAAGCAGCAGAACCTCCGACAGCGGATAAGCCCACCCGCTCTGTGGACCGGCAAGTCATTCAGCATATGCTGAGCTACATCACAGCAGTTCGCTGCCCATGAGGTTAGCTGTCAGCAACACCGGATGCACGCAAAGCTCCACTGAATCCCTCGACGACGCTCTCGCTCCGTCCCGTCGCAATCCGCACATTGCAGATCAGAAACACCAAAATGGAAGGGGCACTCCTCGAAGCGCTTTCCTCCGACGGGCACGTCGTCCTAGCCTAGGCAAAAAACACTAAGACATCGGGCAATGCATGTGGATACGGTGAAGGCATGGCCGTATCAATGCGGGAGGATGAACGAAAGAAACGTTCGGCGATGCTAGCAAGAGCAGCGGGATATGCAGGGGCGGCAATCGCCGCTCTGTGGGCGGCCCGTCAACTAAACCGAATTTATTCATTCCCCGAACCGCTTGATGCTGAACTCATGAATGTTGCGAGAAATTTTGGCATTTTCATTCTGCCAGCGCTCGTTCTGCTGTTGGCAGGACCGTTCAGGATGTGGTTCGACAGATTTGCGCCGCTTTATCCCTTGGTGCTCGGCGCCGGCGTCCTCAACATCTATCTGCAGAATGATGCGCTTGCCGCCGGTCTGCCAATCATCGTGCTCGTCTATCCCTTTCTGGTAATCTTTGCGCTCGCCTATCTGTTGCGCGGGCGAGTGCCGCGGGCTTAGAAAAGCTGGCCCCCCCATTCCGGTGCATCTGACAACACCCATATTTCCGGTTTGGCATCCGAATTCAAAGGGTTGCAAGAATCGAAGAAATACACTTTATGTGTGAGAATGAATCGCAAAACCACCCCTGCTAGAGAAAATGCTGCCGCCCACGGCCGGCGTAGGGATGGCCATTTTTTGTCAGCCCTGGGGTTGCGGCTGATCCGAACCTTATCGCCCCCCAATTAGCTTACCTGATCACCAGGACATGCATTCGCCTCTCCGTTCTCAGCGTGGGAGAGACACGTCCGGATAATGTTCACAAACCTCGCATCTACTTTCTCCATAAGGACATCTCGATGAAGCCCATACGCAATCTCCACATGATGATGGCAAGCGCCGCATTCCTGACGCTCGCCGGCCCGGCGCTTGCCCTTGATGGCGCCGACATGATGAAGAAACTCAATGCCGCAACCAGTGCCGGCGGTACGGTCATCACTTTTGAGAACGCGGATGTCGACGGCGACACGGTAACGGCGACAGGCGTCCAGGTGGGATATGCGAACCTGCCCGGCGACACGCTGAAAATCGGCGACCTCACCTTCGAGGGCGTCGAGGAAACCGAAGGCGGCGGCTACTACGCCAAGGGCGTCTCTTTCCCGGATATCGATATGAGCCAGGAGGAAGGTCGTTTTTCCGCAAAGGACATCCTGATCGTCGGCCTCACGATCCCCGCCAATGCATCAGGCGACACGCTGAACGATATCCTCCTCTATGAAACCGTCAGCACCGGCCCAATCGCTCTCAACATCAAGGGCAAGGACGTGCTTGCTATCGAGAGTATCGAGTCAAACCTCGGACGCCAGGACGGCGGCTTTGCCTATGACGCCAATGTCGCCGGCATCAAAGCCGACCTGTCGCAGGTCGAGGAGGCGAGCGCGAAGGAGGCCATCGCGAAGCTCGGGCTGACGACGCTCGACGGCACCGTGACGATGAAGGGCAACTGGGAGATCGAAAACGGCAAGGTCGCCGTCGACGAATATGCCTTCGATTTCAAGAATATCGGCCGGCTGAATTTCGCCGTCGACTTCTCCGGTTACACGCTGAGCTTCATCAAATCGCTGCAGCAGGCGGTGAAAACCGCCGAGGCCAATCCGAACAAGGAAGAGGCCAACCAGGCCGCCGGCCTTGCGATGTTGGGGCTGATGCAGCAGCTGACGTTCAACAGCGCTTCGATCCGCTTCGACGATGCCTCGATCACCAAGAAGGCACTTGACTATGCTGGCTCGCAGCAGGGCGTCACGGGCGATCAACTGGCGCAATCGCTGAAAGGTCTTGTGCCGATGATGACGGCACAGCTCAACCTACCCGAGCTGCAAAACCAGGTGTCGGCCGCCGTCAACACCTATCTCGACGGTCCGAAAAATCTGACGATCAGCGCCGCGCCGGAAAAGCCGGTTCCCTTTCCGATGATCATGGGTGCTGCCATGGGTGCACCGAACACCATTCCCTCGGTGCTCGGCGTCAAGGTCACCGCGAACGACTAGAGCAATTCCAGCAAAAGGGCGTCGCAGTTTTGCGTCCGGACTTGCGTGAAAACAAAGAGATAGCATTTCCGTGATTCGGAGAAAAACGGAAATGCTCTAGGATCTTTGCTCTAGGATCTTTGCAGGGCGCTTCACGAACGCCGGCTGCCGGAGGCGGGTTATCTGCCAACCTGCCTCTGGATCAGCCCCTTCAGGAATTGCTCTAGAACTCGTCGCTGCGACGCTTCACGGCGTGCTTCAGAGCTACCATATGCCTTCGCCGCTCCAGCACATAATCGGCATATCCGACGCAGATGAACAGCAATGTCGGGCCGGCGTATATGATGATCAGCGCCAATGCGATAAGGATGAATGCGGTCGTCATGGTCGTATTTTCCATCAATATTAGGCGCGCCGCATCTGAAGCGGCGAAACGGACGGAGCCTCGTCTCGACGATCCCTGTCCTTATTCCTTCAAAATTCGCCGGCCTGCTATTCGTTCCCTTCCCGATCGATTTCCATTCGTTTGGGATGCCCGATCGAGCGACAATGACGAAGCTGACGGCTCGCCCCAACCTCGATCAGTCCCGTGGCCGTTCCTCCCGCATTGCCGCCGTCACGCTCTTGAGCAGCGGGCTCGACATCAGATCCCCGAGCAAAAACGATAGCTTCGGCTTCCAGTTCGGATAGCTGTCACTGGTGCCGGGAACATTGGTCGGTCTCTTCTCGTCGGTAAGGTCGGCGAGACGGACCACGGCGAGAAGCGAGGGTGTCCTGGCGATGAAGCGATAGGCGCTCACGGTCAATTCTCTCAGCGTCCGCTCGCTTGCTTTCGCGCGCGCGAGGCGGGCCGGCAGATCGAGGCCGGCGAGCTTGAAGGCGGCCTTCAGGTTTCTCCGTTCTCGCTTGCGGTATTCGCGATGTTTTTCGGTGAGATCGGCCGGCACGATGCCGTGGTCGGAGCGGGCCTGAATGTCGGCGCCACGCCACCAGCCGGCAAGCGTCTGATGGTCGTGGGTCGAAATGCAGGCCAAAGCGAGGACGGGATAGACGTCCGCCGGCTTGAAACCCTGTTCGTCCTGTTCATAGGAAAGAATGCGATAGGAGAGAATGTGGGCCGCCGCCAGATCCTCCTGCAATCCCTTGGGGATCAGCCCCAAATCTTCTCCAATGACCAGGCAGCGATGTTCTGCGGATAGCTCGGCGAGGATCTGCAAAAGCCGATCCTCGGGATAGCGGACAAAGGCGCCTTTGTCCGGCCTGCTGCCTAATGGCACCAGGAAGAGGCGGCGAAGCGCTGCGGCGTGGTCGATGCGAATGGCGCCCGCATATCGCATGGCAGCGCTCACCATCCGCCGGTAAGGCGACATTTCTCCTGAAGCGATTGCCGAAGGCAGGTATCCGGCGAGGTGCCAGTCCTGCCCGTCCACGGCGAAGGGATCGGGCGGGCTGCCAATTGTGGCCTTCGAGACATAGATGTCAGGCTCGCTCCATGTCGCCGAACCGTCGACCGCCTCGCCGACGGCCAGATCGAGATAGAGCCCGATCCGCAGGCCGGCCTTCCCAGCCCGGTCCGCCGCCTGCGTTAGCTGCCGATGGGCGAGCCATTGCAGCCACATGTGGAAGCGGACATCGTCCGCATGCCCACGCTCGAATTCGGCGACAGCGGCGCTGTCGAAGTGCTGGAAGTCTGCCGGCCAGCTTTGCCAGCCGGCGCCCGAGCCGCGCTCGACCATGGAAAAGGAGAGGCATTCGAAAAGCGCGTGAAGGCGCAGGCTGTCGCCGCCTTGCGCAACAAAAGCGTCGAAATCGGCCGGGTCGTATGTTTTGTCACTGACGCGGCGCTGTCGCCAGGCCGGCCAGAGATTGCGAAGGGCCTCGAGCTTGATCTCTGCTACTCCGACGTAATCGACGAGATCGGTTTGGCGAAGGCTTGCCAATTGCCGTTCGAGTTCCGGACTACAGACAAAACCCGGCAATCGGTCGACCGCGATATAGAGCGGGTTGAGATGCTGGCGGCTCGAGGGCTCATAGGGGCTGCAACGCTCGGGATCCGCGAGAAACGGCGCGTGAAGCGGGGTGAGGCCGATGAAATCGGCGCCCAGCGATCCCATGAGATCCGCCATATCGGCCAGATCCTCGAAGTCTCCTATGCCCCAGTTGCGTGCCGAACGGAGCTCGTAAAGCTGCAGGCTCACACCCCAGACCCGCGTAGCGGAAAGGAAATCCGGCAGAAATGACGTGGGAATCTTCCTGCGTGCCGGCCTAGGCTCCCGCCGCGGCGCGCCGGCCTCGTGATCGACCGCTCCCGTCACGTCGATCTTCAATGCCGAGAGGATCTTCCGCTTGGTCTCGCCCGATACCGTCACCTCCCGGTTGTCCGGACTGGGCCTGGTCGGGCTGATGCCGTGCCGGCGAGCGAGCTTGTCGAACTCAGCGGATTTCATCGTTCGATCGCCTTCCTGTCAGCCCGCCCTCACGCTTCGCTGATGCTCCACATCACCGTCCAAGGCGCGAGATTATCGCCGTCGCTGCCGCCGAGACGGAAGATCGTCTCAGCGTCGTCCTGCTGCAAGGAGAGCGGCACCGCCTCGTTGCCGAGATTGGCGCGCAGATGAAGACGCCGGTTTTGCGCCAGGGTCCAATCCACCGCGAGCGCGCTTCCGGCTGAGCGATAGACCGCCTTTCCGGCGCCGGCGCCTTTCAGCAAGGGCACGATCCTTCGGTGCCGGAGCCCGAGAAGCGTCCTGTAAAAATCAAGAACATCGGAGGAAGCGCATTTCGACCAATCCAGCTTGGCGGCGGCAAAGGTCGATGGCGCCGTCGGGTCGAGAAGATCGTCTGCGTCGAAGCCCGGCAGACGCGACAGCTCCTCGCGGCGGCCTCTTCTGACCTTCTCGTTCAGATCCTCGTCGAAATCGCAGAAGAAGGGGAAAGGCTCTCTGGCGCCCCATTCCTCGCCCATGAACAGCATCGGGATCTCGGGCGCCAGCAGGTAGATTGAAGTAACGGCCTTGACGGCATCCACCGGGCTCGAAGCCAGAACCCGGTCCCCCAGCGCCCTGTTGCCGATCTGGTCGTGGTTCTGGATGAAGGAGATGAAAGCGGTGGGCGGCAGGTGACCGCTCGGCCTGCCGCGGCTTCCGCCGCGATAGGGCATATGCTCTCCCTGAAACACGAAGCCTTCCGCCAGCGCCCGGCCGAGCTTGCCGGGGTCTTCGGCATAATCGGCATAATAGCCGAAGGTTTCGCCCGTCGCGGTGATATGCAGCACATGGTGCACGTCGTCGTTCCATTGTGCGGTGAAGAGGCTCGCCTCGCCGTTTTCGTCACGCGACAACAACTCGCTGTCGTTTTCCTCGTTTTCGACGATCAGGTGAATATGCCGACCGACCGCCGCCGCCCTGACGCGGCGGGCAAGCGCGTGAAGCAGATGCTCGGCGCTGTCGTCCTTGATGGCATGGACGGCATCGAAGCGGAAACCATCGAGCCTGAATTCGGTGATCCAGTAGAGGGCATTCTGAATGATGAATTCACGGATCATCGCCGATCCGTCGCCGTCGTAATTGACGCCGTGGCCCCAGGGCGTCTTGTGGTGGTCGGTAAAGAGCGGCGCGTAGGACGGGATAAAATTGCCGTCCGGTCCGAAGTGATTGTAGACCACATCCAGGAAAACCGAGATGCCGCGCGCATGCGCTGCGTCCACCAGCGCCATGAAATCTTCCGGACGGCCATAACTGCTGTCCGGAGCGTAGGGAAGCACGCCGTCATAGCCCCAGCCGTAGCGGCCCGGGAATTCGCCGACCGGCATGATTTGCAATGCCGTGACGCCCAGTTGCTGCAGATGGTCGAGACGCTCGATCGCCGCCCTGAAACTGCCCCCAGGCGTGAAGCAGCCTATATGCATCTCATAGATGACCATCTCCTCCCAGGGGCGGCCCGCCCAGGCATCCGTCTTCCAGCGACAGGTGGCAAGGTCGATCACTTCGCTCGGACCGTGCGCATCCTGCGGCTGAAACCGCGAGGCGGGGTCCGGAACTTCGGAGCCGTCCGGCAGGACAAAGCGATAAAGCGTACCGGCATGGGCATCCGCGACCGCACAGCGGTGCCAGCCATCGTCAGCCGCCTGCATTGGGCGCAGGCCAGCGCCTTCGAGCTTCAGCGACACGCTATCATGCAAGGGAGCCCAGAGGCGAAACAGAATGCCCTCTTCGGTGAATGCGGGGCCGAACGTCATTTTGGTCAAGGGAAAGCCTTCGATGAAATCGGGATGGGATTTGGGTAACTTTTGCCGGAGCAAAAAGTTTCGTCCGCAAGCGGACGCACGAAAGCGGCCGCTGTCACCAGGATGGCCGGGCCCGGTCGCCTTACGCTTTGAGTCAGGCCGCCGCGACTTTGCCTGAGAGCGCCTGGTCCATGGCCGCCTGGAGTTGCTCCTGCGTGAATGGCTTCTTCATCCGCAGCATCCGGCCGAGGCCATGGTCTTCGGAAAACTCGGCATAGCCAGAGGCAAGGATGATCGGCAGGCCTGGAAAGGAAGAGCGAAGGTGACGCGCAAGCTCCGCGCCCGTCATACCCGGCATGGCATGATCGGTAATGACGAGATCGCAATCCTGTCCGCCGGCAAAGAATTCCAAAGCCTGGGACGCGGAAGACGCTTCCTGCGGCAGGTGCCCGAGATCCTCCAGCATCGCTACGGTTCCCGTCCTGACCAGCGCGTCGTCGTCGACGACGAGAATGGCAAGCGGCCGAGACGAGGGTTTCAACGGCTCCGTCGCCGAAGGCTCGACGGCAGGCAACACATTGACGAAGGTTTCGGCGACGGGCAGCCACAGGCATATGGTCGTGCCCTTGCCCCTTACGCTCGATATCTGGATCGAGCCGCCGGATTGCGCCGCCAGGCCATGAACCATCGACAGGCCCAGACCGGTGCCCTTGCCGACCCCTTTGGTGGTGAAAAACGGTTCGGCAGCACGCGAGACCGTTGCCTCGTCCATTCCCTCGCCATCATCCGACACCGATATCCTGATGTAATTCCCGCCCGCGAGGCTGGCCGGCCGGCTCTCTTCGGCCGCCGCGGCAACCGTCACGGCGCCGCCACTTTCGAGTGCGTCCCGGGCATTGACGAACAGATTGAGCAGCGCCAGTTCCAGCTGGTTGCTGTCGACCAGCAGGGGCGCGAGATCCGCCGGGATGCTTTTGCGGATTTCGATGCGCGGCCCCACCGCCTTGGCGAGGAGATCCTCGACGTTTTCGAATAGCCTGAGGAAATCCACCGCCTGCGGCTTGAGCTCCTGACGGCGCGCGAAGGCAAGCAGGCGCTGGGTCAGTGCCGTGCCGCGCTCGGCCGCCTGGATCGCGTTCGTCACCAGGCGTTCGCTGCGTTCATCCGGCGGAAGCCGTTTCTTCAGAAGATTTAGGCTGCCGAGAACCGCCATCAGGAGGTTGTTGAAGTCGTGGGCGACGCCACCCGTGAGGTGACCGATCGTGTCGAGCTTCTGCGCCTCGAACAGCTGTGCGAGCGCCTCCTCGCGCTCCCGTGTCCTTTGATCGATCCGATGTTCGAGCTCTTCGTTGAGTTCACGCAACTGCGCTGCCGAGGCCTCGAGCTCGGCTGTGCGCTGGTGAACGCGGGCCTCCAGCTCGGCGTTCAGGCGTTCGAGCTCCCGCGTCTTCCTGTAGAGATCGGCAAAGACCCGCACCTTGGCTCTCAGCACCTCCGGGACGATCGGGACGGAGACGTAGTCGACCGCGCCCACCGCATAACCACGCAGCCGATCCGGTTCGGCGAGCATGACGGCGGAGACGAAGATGATCGGCGTGTTCTGATAGCGCGGATGCTGCCGGATCATGCTGACGAGCTCGAACCCGTCCTGTTCAGGCATGCAGACATCGACGAGGATCACCGCGATTTCGGTGCGCAACAGGTGCTCGAAGGCCTCGCGGGCGGATTGCGCCTTGATGAGGTTTTCTTCGAGTTCTTCGAGAATGACCTCGTAACTCAGGAGCTTGGCCGGCTGGTCGTCGACGAGGAGGATGTTGACGGGGTTCATGGCCAGATCCTCAACGATGCAGCCACATGCGAAGAGCCGACAGAAGCTGTTCGGTATTGACCGGCTTCGCCAGGTAGTCCGAGGCGCCCGCTTCCAGGCATTTCTCGCGGTCGCCCTTCATCGCCTTGGCCGTCAGCGCCAGGATCGGCAGCCGCCGGAACCGGGGCTCCGAACGGATGACCTGCATCGTCTCATAGCCGTCCATTCCAGGCATCATGATGTCCATCAGCACGATCGCGACAGAGGGTTCGTTGTTGATGACGTCGATGGCTTCGCTGCCGGTCGTCGCGGTCAGCACCTTCATTCCCCGGCGTTCGAGGACACTGCTCAAGGCGAAGATGTTGCGGGCATCGTCGTCGACGAGCAGGACGGTTTCACCGACCAGATCCTCATCCGAGCTGTGCAAATCCCGCAGAGTTGCCTGCTTTGCGGCCGGCAGGTCGGCGACGACCCGGTGCAGGAACAAGGCCGTCTCATCCAGAAGGCGCTCAGGCGACTCGACGCCCTTGACCACGACGCTGCGGGCCATGCTGTGCAGCGTCGCGTCTTCCTCGGCGGAAAGCTCCCGGCCGGTGAACACGACCACCGGCACCTCGCCGATCTCGGCGTCGTCGCGAATCTGCTCCAGCACGTCGAAGCCGGACATGTCGGGAAGGGAAAGGTCGAGCACCACGCAGTCGGCGGCATTATGCCGAAGGACGGCGAGAGCCTCCGATCCGGAGCCGACGCTGGTGATATCGATGTCGTCATGTCCGAGAAGGGCGGTGACGCTCAGACGCTCGGCCTCGTTGTCTTCCACGAGCAGCAGATGCTTGCGGCGCGGCTGCGCATAGGCCTTCAATCGCGACAGCGCCTTGCCAAGCCCTTCCGGCGTCGTCGGCTTGCTCATGAACGCGAAGGCGCCGCGGGTCAGACCATGCTGGCGATCCTCGTCGAGGCTGATGATCTGGACTGGAATATGCCGCGTCTGCGGATTCTGCTTGAGCTGGCTGAGTACGGTCCAGCCAAGCATGTCGGGCAGGAAGATGTCGAGCGAGATCGCCGCCGGCCTGTAGTCCTGGGCGAGTGCAAGCGCATCGCTGCCGCGCATCGCCACCAGAACCTTGAAGCCGTTGTCGCGGGCGAGATCCACCAGGACGCGAGCATAATGCGCATCGTCCTCGACGACGAGCAGCACCGAGTCGCCGGCTGCTATCTGGTGGCGATCGTCTTCGACATGTTCGGCAGGTTTTTCGGCCCGGCGGCTGGCGGCCGCTTCGGCGAATTCCACGACATTTGCCGGCGGAACGGACTTCGGCGCAACCGCGCCGGCGCCGACATAGGTGAGCGGCAAGTAAAGGACGAAGGTGCTGCCAACCCCGGGCGTGCTGCGCAGCTGGATCTCACCGCCCAAGAGGTTTGCCAGTTCGCGGCTGATCGCCAGGCCGAGGCCGGTACCGCCATATTTGCGGCTCGTCGAAGCATCCGCCTGCTGGAAGGCCTCGAAAATGATGCGCTGCTTTTCAGGCGGTATGCCGATGCCGGTATCGACGACCTCGAAGGCGATCACCGAAGGCGCGTGCTTGAGCGAGGGATGATCGGACGACCAGCCGCTCGTTGCCGCAGCGACGCGAAGCGTCACGCCGCCCTGCGCGGTGAACTTGAAGGCATTCGACAGCAGGTTCTTGAGGATCTGCTGCAACCGCTTCGAATCCGTGATGAGGCTCTTTGCGACATCGGCGCCGACATCGACTGCGAAAGACAGGTTGCGGTTTTCGGCCTCGTGCCGGAATGGCCGCGCCATCATCTCGAGCAGGTTGCTGACGAAGATCTCCTCGGCATCGACCGAGACCGTTCCGGACTCGATCTTCGACAGGTCGAGAATGTCGCTGATGAGGTTCAGCAGATCGGTGCCCGCGCCGTGGATCGTCTTGGCGAACTCGACCTGTTTCCCCGACAGATTGCCATCCGGATTTTCTCCGAGCTGCTGGCCGAGGATGAGGATCGAATTCAAAGGTGTGCGCAGCTCATGCGACATGTTGGCGAGGAATTCGGATTTGTACTTCGACGTCAGCGCGAGCTCGGTTGCCTTTTCCTCCAGCGCGCGCCGGGCCTGCTCGATCTCCTGGTTCTTCGCCTCGACTTCGACGTTGCGTTCCTCCAGCTGCTGCGCCTTCTGCCCGAGCTGCTCGTTGGTCTGCTGCAACTCGCGCTGCTGCGTCTGAAGCTCGGCGGCAAGCTGCTGGGACTGCTTGAGCAGGCCTTCGGTCTGCATGGTCGCTTCGATGGAGTTGAGGACGATGCCGATCGATGTCGTCAGCTGATCGAGGAAGGACAGCTGCAGCTCGGTGAATTCGCCGGCGGAGGCAAGCTCGATGACCGCCTTCACCTGGCCCTCGAAATGCACCGGCAGCACGATGGCGCTTCTCGGCAGGGTGGTGAACACCCCGGAACTGATTGGAACGACGTTATCGGGGAGGTCGGTGACCAGGATGCGGCGGGCGTCGCTGGCGCATTGCCCGACAAGTCCCTGGCCGAATTCGAGCCGGGCCGGATGCGCCGCCTCAACCCCTTGCGCATAGACGGAGAGCAACGACAAGACCGGCTGCCGCTCGTCGGCATCCACCTGGTAGATGACCCCCTGATGGGCGCCGACCAGAGGTGCGAGCTCCGACAGCAGCATCTTGCCGACCAGTGTCAGGTCGCGCTGGCCCTGCAGCATATTGGTGAAGCGCGCCAAATTGGTCTTCAGCCAGTCCTGCTCGGTATTGCGCTCGGTGGTCAGGCGCAAATTGTCGATCATCGTGTTGATGTTGTCCTTGAGCTCGGCCACTTCGCCGCGCGCGTCGACCTTGATCGAGCGCGTCAGGTCGCCCTTGGTGACGGCGGTCGCCACTTCGGCAATGGCGCGCACCTGCGTCGTCAGGTTGGCGGCCAGCAGGTTGACGTTGCCGGTCAAGTCCTTCCAGGTGCCTGCTGTGCCCGGAACATTCGCCTGACCGCCGAGGCGGCCTTCCACGCCGACCTCGCGCGCCACCGTGGTCACCTGATCGGCAAAGGTCGCAAGCGTGTTGGTCATGTTGTTGATGGTTTCGGCAAGGGCGGCCACCTCGCCCTTGGATGCGACGGTGAGATTCTGCTTGAGGTCGCCGTTCGCCACCGCCGTCACCACCTTGACGATGCCGCGGACCTGCTCGGTCAGGTTGGCGGCCATGACGTTGACGGTGTCGGTCAGGTCCTTCCAGGTGCCGGCGACACCCGGCACCTGCGCCTGGCCGCCAAGCTTGCCTTCGGTGCCAACCTCGCGGGCAACACGCGTCACTTCGCCGGCGAAAGCATTGAGCTGGTCCACCATCGTATTGATGGTGTTCTTCAGTTCGAGAATTTCCCCCTTCACGTCGACGGTGATCTTGCGCGACAGGTCGCCGCGCGCCACGGCCGTCGTCACTTCGGCGATGTTTCGAACCTGGGTCGTCAGATTGGCGGCAAGCAGGTTGACGTTGTCGGTGAGGTCCTTCCAGGTGCCGGCGACGCCGGGAACGACGGCCTGGCCGCCGAGCCTGCCATCGGTACCGACTTCGCGGGCGACACGCGTCACTTCGCCGGCAAAGGAGCGAAGCTGATCGACCATGGTATTCAAAGTATCCTTCAGGAGCAGGATTTCGCCGCGCACGTCGACGGTGATCTTGCGCGACAGGTCGCCATTGGCGATCGCGGTCGCGACCTCGGCGATGTTGCGCACCTGCGCCGTCAGGTTGCCGGCCATCGAGTTGACGCTGTCGGTCAAGTCTTTCCAGGTGCCGGCGACACCGGAGACCTGCGCCTGGCCGCCAAGCTTGCCTTCGGTGCCGACTTCGCGCGCCACACGCGTCACTTCGCCGGCAAAGGCGTTCAGCTGATCGACCATCGTGTTGATGGTATTCTTCAGTTCGAGGATTTCCCCTTTCACGTCGACGGTGATCTTGCGCGACAGGTCGCCGCGCGCCACGGCGGTCGTGACTTCGGCGATGTTGCGCACCTGGCCGGTGAGGTTGGAGGCCATGGAATTGACGTTTTCGGTGAGGTCCTTCCAGGTGCCGGCGACGCCCGGCACCTGCGCCTGACCGCCGAGCTTGCCTTCGGTGCCGACCTCGCGCGCGACGCGCGTGACTTCGGAGGCAAACCGGTTCAGCTGATCGACCATGGTGTTCAGCGTTTCCTTGAGCTCGAGGATTTCCCCCGAGACCGACACCGTGATTTTCTTCGACAGGTCGCCATTGGCGATCGCGGTCGAGACTTCGGCGATGTTGCGCACCTGTGCCGTCAGATTGCCCGCCATGGAATTGACGCTGTCGGTCAGGTCTTTCCAGGTGCCGGCGACGCCAAGCACGTTCGCCTGGCCGCCAAGCCGCCCTTCCGTGCCGACTTCGCGCGCCACGCGCGTCACCTCGCCGGCAAAGCCGTTGAGCTGGTCGACCATGGTGTTGATGGTCTCCTTCAGTTCGAGGATTTCCCCCGACACGGTGACGGTGATCTTCTTGGAAAGGTCTCCCTGGGCGACGGCGGTCGCGACTTCGGCGATGTTGCGCACCTGCCCCGTCAGGTTGGAGGCCATGGAATTGACGCTGTCGGTCAGATCCTTCCAGGTGCCGGCGACGCCGCGCACATTGGCCTGGCCGCCAAGTCGCCCTTCCGTTCCCACTTCGCGGGCCACACGTGTCACTTCCGAAGCGAAGGCGTTCAGCTGGTCGACCATCGTATTGATGGTTTCCTTCAATTCGAGAATCTCGCCCTTCACGTCGACGGTGATCTTCTTCGACAGATCGCCATTGGCGATCGCGGTCGAGACCTCGGCGATGTTGCGGACCTGCGCCGTCAGGTTGCCGCCCATCGAGTTGACGTTTTCGGTCAGATCCTTCCAGGTGCCGGCGACGCCGCGCACATTGGCCTGGCCGCCGAGCCGGCCTTCCGTACCCACTTCGCGGGCCACGCGGGTCACTTCCGAAGCGAAGGCGTTCAGCTGATCGACCATCGTGTTGATGGTCTCCTTCAGCTCGAGGATTTCGCCTGACACCGTCACGGTGATCTTCTTCGACAGGTCGCCATTGGCGATCGCGGTCGAGACCTCGGCAATGTTGCGCACCTGTGCCGTCAGGTTCGAGGCCATGGAATTGACGTTGTCGGTCAAGTCCTTCCAGGTGCCGGCAACGCCCGGCACCTGCGCCTGGCCGCCGAGCCGCCCCTCGGTGCCGACTTCACGCGCCACACGCGTCACTTCGCCGGCAAAGCCGTTGAGCTGGTCGACCATCGTGTTGATGGTTTCCTTCAGCTCCAGGATTTCACCCGAGACGTCGACGGTGATCTTGCGCGACAGGTCGCCGCGCGCCACGGCAGTGGTCACCTGGGCGATGTTACGCACCTGGGCTGTGAGGTTGCCGCACATGGCGTTGACGCTGTCGGTCAGATCCTTCCAGGTTCCGGCCACACCCGGCACCAGCGCCTGTCCGCCAAGCTTGCCTTCGGTGCCGACTTCGCGGGCGACGCGCGTCACCTCCGAGGCGAAGGACCTGAGCTGGTCGACCATCGTGTTGATCGCTTCTTTCAGTTGCAGGATCTCGCCGCGCACGTCGACGGTGATCTTCTTGGAGAGGTCGCCATTGGCAACGGCGATCGTCACCTCAGCGATGTTGCGCACCTGCGCCGTCAGGTTCGACGCCATCGAGTTCACGCTTTCGGTGAGGTCCTTCCAGACACCCGTCACTTCGGGCACCTGCGCCTGTCCGCCGAGCTTTCCGTCCGTGCCGACCTCACGGGCAACGCGCGTCACTTCCGATGTGAAGACGCTCAGCTGCTTGATCATCGTGTTGACGATATCGGCCGAGCGCAGGAATTCGCCTTTGAGCGCCCGCCCGTCGACATCGAGCGGCACGGTCTGCAACAGGTCGCCCTTGGCAACGGCCGTGATCGTCCGGGTCACGGCCGTCGTCGGCCACAGGAGATCGTCGATCAGGCCGTTGATCGATCCTTCCATCTCGGACCAGGAACCATCAGACAGGCCGAAGCGCACGCGCGTGCTCGTTCGCCCGTCCCGGCCGACGACCTGACCCACATGCTCGAGCTGCTGGGCCATGCGTTGATTGGCGGCAATGATGTCGTTGAGAGCGTCGGCGACCTTGCCGGTGACGCCTGTGAGATCCGACCGCATCCGCACGGAAAAATCGCCGCGCCTGACCGCGACAAGGACCTCCAGAAGCGCGCTGGCGTCGTCGAACGCCATCGTCTTGTGGTCGTGCCCATTGATGCTGTCCGGCGTGATGCTATCCCGCGAAAATTCACTGGCTTGATTACTCACGAAAATCCCCCCTGTTCGACTGGAGATAATTTAGTGCCCGAGTGGAAAAAGGGTATGGCCGGACCGCGCGGTTGTACAGACCGATATGTCCTGCCGTCAGCCGTAAACTTCGCCTGCGCGGGAACAGTTTCCCGCCGGCCGTCGTTTCCACCCCGAATGGAGAGCGACATGTCGAACGTCTCGAGAACAGGCAAGGAAGAGATCAACAACGCGACCAACCCGAACACGTTTGGAAAGTCGGTCGAGAGCCAGGCGCAAATCGAGGACGCGGCTGCGCAGGCGGCGTCCGGCGCTGGCGGCGAAATGCTCAACATCTACCGATTGGAGCCCATCGCGGCGCCTGACGATCCGCGATGGGACAATTCCCCGGGGCACGGTATTGTCATCGTCGCCGCCAGGACGGCGGGCGACGCCAGGATCGTCGCTGCGGCTCGTGAGCTCGACTTCATGGAAGTGGATGCGGCGCCCGCCGAGGATGTCACAACGGCCAATGCGAGCGCCTTTCGGGACGACAAGCTCTACACCGTCATCGAGATCGATCGGAACCGGCGCGATGTCACGCGCGGGATCGTCGACGGTGAAGTTACCGTCGACACGATCCGGCCGGTTCAACCGGACTGACGTAGCAATGTCCCGGCGCAATCGGCGATGCGCCGGAGCGTCATCAAGTGGCCCCTCGTTTCCTCGGAGCTCTTATGAACACGGCCAACCTTCAGCTCAAGGGCCTGATCATGGCAATGGCGTCGATATGCGACGCAATCGTCGAGAAGGACCTGCTCACCCGTCAGGAACTCAATGCCGCGCTCTCGAAAGCCAAGAAGGCCATCGAGGAGGACGACGACCATGAGCTCTCGGATGCCAACCGCGCCGCGATCCTGTTTCCCATACGAGTGCTGCTACTCGCCGAGGAGGCAAGCGGGAGAGGCGAACAGTTGACGTTTTCGGATTATGCCAAGCTCGTGGGAAAGATGAGCTGATGACCATGTTCGAGTCGCGGTCCCCGCTCCGCGCCTCAGTGGCAGGCTTAGATGGTCTGAAATCAGTCGAGCGGTTGCAACCGGCTCGGTCTGTTCCTCTATAGATCCGCGATAGAAACCAACGCGTTGTTCGACGCGTGTCGGCGGGAACAATTCTCGTTCCGCTCCTTTCTCGAAAATCCTTGTTGCAAATCAGTCGCAATTGCAGAATAGATAGGGGCAGGCTTATCAGCAGCAATTGCCAATGCGTCGCATTTGCATCAGCGGACTGATTGCGGTCGACGCTGCGCCAAGGCGAGATCGGGAAACGATGGATGACGCAAAGAGAGAGGAAAGTTCATGCTTAGTCGAATGAGACGCCGGGTCGTAACCGGGCTGGCGGCCATCGCCGCACTCGGCGTGATGGCTGGCGGTGCCGCCGCGCAGGAGAAATTCAAAGCTGTGACCACCTTCACCGTCATTGCCGACATGGCCAAGAACGTGGCCGGTGAAGCGGCGATCGTGGAATCGATCACCAAGCCGGGTGCTGAGATTCACGAATATCAGCCGACGCCCGGCGATATCCAGCGGGCGCAGGGCGCGCAGATCCTCCTGTCGAACGGGCTCAACCTCGAGCTATGGTTCCAGAAATTCTATCGGAATCTCAAGGATGTTCCCGACGTCGTGGTCTCGACCGGCGTCGAGCCGATGGGCATCAGTGAAGGTCCCTATAGCGGCAAACCCAATCCGCATGCCTGGATGTCGCCGAAGAATGCGATCATCTATGTCGACAACATCCGCGACGCCTTCGTCAAATACGACCCGAAGAACGCCGCGATCTACAAGGCCAATGCCGAGGCCTACAAGAAGGAGATCGAGGCGACCATCGCGCCGATCCGCGAGAAGCTCGATACCATTCCCGAGGACAAGCGCTGGCTGGTGTCGAGCGAAGGCGCATTCTCTTATCTCGCCCGCGACTTCGGCTTGAAGGAGCTCTATCTGTGGCCGATCAATGCCGATCAGCAGGGCACGCCGCAACAGGTCCGCAAAGTCGTCGATGCCGTCAGGGCCAATAAGATCCCTGCCGTGTTCAGCGAGAGCACGGTGTCGGACAAGCCGGCCCGCCAGGTCGCCCGCGAGACCGGCGCCCGTTATGGTGGTGTTCTCTATGTCGACTCCTTAAGCGACGCTGACGGTCCCACGCCGACCTATATCGACCTGTTGCGCGTGACCTCCGACACTGTCGTCAAGGGCCTAGCCGAAGGCCTGTCGCAATGAATGCGATCGTCTCCCCGGTTTCCCCCGCATCTTCGGATGTGGGGGCCGGCATTTCCGTGAGGGATGCCACGGTCACCTATCGCAACGGCCACACGGCGCTGCGCGACGCCAGCTTCCAGACACCCACTGGCACCATCACCGCGCTCGTCGGTGTCAACGGTTCCGGCAAGTCGACCCTGTTCAAGGCGATCATGGGCTTCGTGCGTCTGGCCAGGGGGGAGATTTCGGTGCTCGGCATGCCGGTCGAACAAGCGCTGCGGAAAAATCTCGTCGCCTATGTGCCGCAATCGGAAGAAGTCGACTGGAATTTTCCGGTGCTGGTCGAGGACGTCGTCATGATGGGGCGCTACGGCCACATGGGGATGATGCGAATACCGAAGGCGGCCGACCACGAAGCCGTGTCCAAGGCGCTCGCCCGCGTCAACATGAGCGAATACCGCAAGCGTCAGATCGGCGAGCTGTCCGGCGGCCAGAAGAAGCGCGTCTTCCTCGCTCGGGCGCTGGCGCAGGACGGTCGCGTCATCCTGCTCGACGAGCCTTTCACCGGTGTCGATGTCAAGACCGAAGAGGCCATCGTCAAGTTGCTCCGCTCGCTGCGCGACGAAGGCCGGGTGATGCTGGTCTCGACGCACAATCTCGGCAGCGTGCCGGAATTCTGCGACCGCACGGTGCTGATCAAAGGCACCGTATTGTCCTACGGACCGACAGACGAGACCTTTACGCAGGAAAATCTCGAAAGAACCTTCGGCGGGGTGCTTCGCCATCTCGTGTTGAATGGCTCCGGCGGCAAGCCATATCCCGTCGGCATCCTCACTGACGACGAGCGGCCGCTGGTCCTGCGGGAGGGCAAGCTGCTCGCGCCGGCCCCGGCGAACAAAAGCGATGGACAAGCCTGATGGCCGGCATTCTCGAACCCTTCACCTATGACTACATGCTGAACGCCATGTGGGTATCGGCTCTTGTCGGCGGTGTCTGCGCCTTCCTCTCCTGTTACCTGATGCTCAAGGGCTGGTCGCTGATTGGCGACGCACTTTCCCATTCCATCGTGCCGGGTGTCGCCGGCGCCTACATGATCGGACTTCCCTTCTCGATCGGCGCTTTCTTCTCCGGCGGCCTGGCTGCCGCAGCGATGCTCTTCCTCAACCAGCGCACCAAGCTGAAGGAGGACGCCATCATCGGCCTGATCTTCTCCTCATTCTTCGGGCTTGGCCTGTTCATGGTATCGCTCAGGCCGACTGCCGTGAACATCCAGACGATCGTGCTCGGCAATATCCTCGCGATCACGCCCGAAGACACGCTCCAGCTTGCCATCATCGGTTTCGTTTCGCTCGCCATCCTGCTGGTGAAATGGAAGGACCTGATGGTCGTTTTCTTCGACGAGACCCATGCCCGTTCAATCGGACTTAACCCGACGCGGCTCAAGATCATGTTCTTCACGCTGCTGTCGGCATCGACGGTCGCGGCACTCCAGACCGTCGGCGCCTTTCTCGTCATCTGCATGGTGGTGACGCCGGGCGCGACGGCTTACCTGCTGACGGATCGCTTCCCGCGGCTGCTCGTCATCGCCGTGGCGATCGGGGCAGCGACCAGCTTCATCGGCGCCTATGTGAGCTATTTCCTCGACGGCGCGACCGGTGGCATCATCATCGTCCTCCAGACGCTGATCTTCCTTGCCGCCTTCTTCCTGGCGCCGAAGCACGGAATGCTGGCAAGCCGGCGCAGAGCCGCACAAGCTCTGGAGGTATCCCCATGAATGGTCTCACCGCCCTGCTGGCGCCGTTCCAGTTCGATTTCATGATCAACGCCCTGATCATCTCGGTGCTGATCGCCATCCCGACGGCGCTGCTCTCCTGCTTCCTTGTGCTCAAGGGCTGGGCGCTCATGGGAGACGCCATGAGCCATGCCGTATTCCCGGGCGTGGTCATTGCCTATATCGCGGGCTTTCCCTTCGCCATCGGCGCCTTTGCAGCCGGGATGGTCTGTGCGCTTGCCACCGGTTTCCTCAAGGATAACAGCCGCATCAAGCAGGACACGGTGATGGGCATCGTGTTTTCGGGCATGTTCGGGTTCGGCCTGGTTCTCTATGTGAAGATCCAGTCCGAGGTGCATCTCGACCACATCCTCTTCGGGGACATGCTCGGCATCGGGTTTCCCGACATCGTGGAGACGGGAGCCGTTGCGATGCTGACGGCCACCATCATCGCCGTCAAGTGGCGTGACCTGCTGCTGCATGCGTTCGATCCGGCGCAGGCCAGAGCGGTCGGACTGAGGGTGAATCTCCTTCACTATGGCCTGCTCTGCCTGCTCTCCTTGACGATCGTGGCTGCACTCCGGTCGGTCGGGATTATTCTCGCCATTTCGCTGCTGATCGCACCAGGCTCCATCGCTTATCTGCTGACGCGCCGATTCAGTGCGATGCTCGCTCTGTCGGTCGCAATCGCGGTGGTCATGGCCTTTGCCGGCGTCTATCTTTCCTTCTTCATCGATAGCGCACCCGCTCCGACCATCGTTCTTCTGTTCGCGATCGCCTTCGTTGGAGCCTTCCTCCACGCCACCCGCAAGACCGCGCGCATCGAAACGAGCGAGGTAACCTGAGGAACCGGCGTTGCCCCGGCGCATGTGCTCTGCTCTCGAATTTTGCGATAAGTTGATTTATTCTGTCTTGTTTTCTGGCTACTCCCAAGGCTATACCCCGGCCGCATACACTCACGCACCGGGGATTTCTTCGTGACCAGCCTCAAATCAATTCTGGCCGCCTGCGGCCTTTCCGCCCTGATCGGCTTTGCCGCAAATCCATCTTTGGCCGGTTCGACGACCTACCCGTTGACGCTGGAAAACTGCGGTGCTGAGGTAACTTTCAAGAAGGCGCCCGAGCGGGCGATCGGCCTCGGCCAGAACAGCGCGGAAATCCTGCTGTTGCTCGGCCTCCAGGACAAGATGGTCGGCACCGCCTTCTGGCCGAGCAAGGTCCTGCCGCAGCTCGCCGAGGCCAATGCCAAGGTCAAGCTCCTGACCGTCGAAATGCCGACCTTCGAGTCGATCCTCGCCGAAAATCCCGACTTCGTGGCGGTGGCCTTGCCGAGCCTGGTCGGGCCGAACAGCAAGGTCGCCAAGCGCGACGATTTCGACAAGGTCGGTGTCGCCACCTATCTCTCGCCCAGCACCTGCCTCAGCACCAAGGACGTCAAGGACCAGTACGGCAGCCGCGGCGAGCTGTGGAACATGGATCTTCTCTACAAGGAGATCGACGAACTCTCTGAGATTTTCGACGTCGCCGACCGCGGCCAGGCGCTGATCGCCGACTTCAAGGCGCGTGAGGCCAAGCTTCGCTCCGGCGTTTCCAAGGACGGCGTGAACCTGTCCTATGTCTTCTGGTTCTCCAGTCCCAGCCCGTCGGCCGATGCCTATGTCGGCGGCAAGAACAGCGCCTCCGGCTTCATCGCCGACCTGCTCGGCGGGCATAATGCGATATCAGCGGAAGCCGAATGGCCGACGATCGGTTGGGAAGGCATCATCGCCGCCAATCCTGACGTGATCGTCGTGGCCAGCCTCGACCGTAACCGTTGGGAACTCGACAAGCCGGAGGCCAAGATCAAGTTCCTGAACACCGACCCGGCCGTCAGCCAGACCCCAGCCGTCAAGAACAAGGCGATCGTCGTCATGGACGGCCAGGCGATGAACCCGACCATCCGCACGATCTACGGCGCCGAGCAGGTGGCCGAGCAGCTGAAGGCTCTCGGTCTGCTGAAGTGACGGAAGCGGGCAGTCTCTTCCGGCAGCTGGGAGCGGCCACCGCACTGCTGCTCGCCTCCCTCTGCCTCATCGCTGTCGCCGTCGGCGTCAGCGTCGGCATCGGCGACCTGCCGATCCCGCTGGCGACCACTTTTTCGGCCGTCACCAACCGGCTCGGATGGACCGCGGTCGAACTGAACCGCATCCACGAGACCGTCATCTGGGATTATCGCCTGAGCCGCGCGCTCGTCGCCGCCTTCTGCGGCGCGGGCCTTGCGCTGTCGGGCGCGATCATGCAGTCGCTGCTGCGCAATCCGCTTGCCGAACCCTATGTGCTCGGCATCTCCGCCGGCGCCTCCACCGGCGCCGTCGCGATCGTCATCTTGGGCGTCGGCTCGGGCGCGGTATCGCTATCGGCCGGCGCCTTTGCAGGGGCCTTCGCGGCCTTCTTCTTCGTCGCACTGTTGTCGAACGGCACGCGCGGCGGCGCGGACCGCACCATTCTCGCTGGCGTGGCCGCATCGCAGCTCTTCAACGCCTCGACCTCCTATATCGTCACCACCTCGGCCAATGCGCAGCAGGCCCGCGACGTCATGTTTTGGCTGCTCGGCAGTTTTGGCGGCGTGCGCTGGCCGGAATTCGCGCTGGTTTCGATCGTCGTCGGGTTCGGCCTCGCCGCCTGTCTGTTCTATGCGCGCGTGCTCGACGCCTTCGCTTTCGGCGACGAGGCGGCATCCTCGCTCGGCGTCAATGTCGGCCGCGCCCGCATGGTGCTCTTCGCGCTGACCGCAATGATGACGGCGACGATCGTCAGTATGGTTGGCTCCATCGGCTTCGTCGGCCTCGTCGTGCCGCATGTCGCCCGCTTTGTCGTCGGACCGCTCCATATCCGGCTGCTGCCGGCCTGCGCCATAACAGGGGCGATTTTCATGGTGCTCGCCGACATCGCCGCGCGCGCCCTCATTCCCAACCAGATCCTGCCGATCGGCGTCGTCACGGCCCTGGTCGGCGTTCCCTTCTTCTCCCTCATCCTCTACCGGTTCCAGCGCGCGACATGAGCATCAAGGCCGACAACCTCACCTGGAAAATTGGCAGGAAGACCATTCTGGACGGCGTCTCCCTGGAGGCGCAGCCCGGCCGGATGCTCGGCCTGCTCGGGCCGAACGGCTCGGGCAAGACCTCGCTGCTCAGGCTTCTCGCCGGCCTGAAGCGGCCGCATGCCGGCCGCGTCACGCTCGACCGCAGCGATATCGGCACGATCAGCCGCCGCTCGATCGCCCGGCGCATCGCCTTTGTCGAGCAGCATGCCACGACGAATGCCAATCTGAAGGTGGTCGACGTCGTCAAGCTCGGAAGGTTCCCGCACCGGTCGATGTTCTCGGGCTGGACCAAGGCCGACGAAGAGGCGGTCGAAAGTGCGCTCGCGCGCGCCGGCATGGCGGAGAAACGCGACGATCGCTGGCAGAATCTCTCTGGCGGCGAAAAGCAGCGCACCCATATCGCAAGGGCACTCGCTCAGTCGCCGCAGGAGCTGATCCTCGACGAGCCGACGAACCATCTCGACATCCAGCACCAGATCGGCCTGATGCGGCTCGTCTCCGGCCTGCCGATCACCAGCATCGTCGCTTTGCACGATCTCAACCATGCCGCCATGTTCTGCGACCAGCTGATCATCATGCAGCAGGGCAGGATCGTCGCCACCGGCGCACCGCAGGACGTATTGAGCGAGGCCCTTCTGCGCGACGTCTTCTCCGTCGAAGCCCGCATCGAAGCCTCACCCTATCACTCGCGCCCGCATATCCATTATCTCAGGTGAGAGCGTCTCAGGTCACGATCTGCAGCGGCAAAGCGGTCGTCTTTTTCAGTGTCTTGAGGACGATGCTTGACTTGACCGACGCCAGATTGTCGGTGACCCGGATCATTCTTTCGAGAAACTGGCTGAGATGTTCGAGGTCGCGCGTCATGACCTTCATCAGAAAGTCGGCGTCGCCGGTCTGCGAATAACACTCCAGGATCTCCGGCGCGGTCTCGATGAAGCGATGAAGCCGCTCGTTGCCGCCTTCCGTATGTGCTCTCAAGCTGACGAGCGTATGGGCAACGACGGTAAAACCCAGTTTCACCGGATTGAGGATGGCGACGACACTCTGGATATATTGCTCGTTGCGCAGCCTTTCCAAACGGCGAGCGCATTGGGTCGCAGAGAGATTGACCTTCTGAGACAGCTCGCTCTGCGTCACCTCGCTGTTTTGCTGGAGGGCGGCAAGCAATTTGATATCGAATGGGTCAAGCATGGCCGCCCTCCTCGAACGGTGAATTTCTGCACATCATAGCCATATCGCGCCGATTGTCTGCATGATGGCGCGGTTTCAGGGAGATAATCGCAGAAATTCGTCGTGAAAGTTCAGCTAGTCTGCGAGCCAGAATTCAAGAAACGAGGTGGACTTGTGTTTGACGAACTGAACAGTCGGCCGGCCGACAGCCTGCTTGCACTCATCAAGGCCTTCCAGGCCGACGATCGCCCCGGAAAAATCGACCTTGGCGTCGGCGTCTATCGTGACGCCATGGGACGCACGCCGGTGATGCGTGCCGTCAAAGCGGCGGAACAGTTTCTCCTGGAGACCCAGGACAGCAAGAAATATCTCGGGCCGGAAGGCGACCTGCAATTCGTGCGCCTGCTGCAGCCCATCATCTTCGGAAAATCGCCGACGTTTACGCAACGCCTCGTCGGCATTCAGACACCCGGTGGAAGCGGCGCCTTGCGTCTCGGGGCCGAGCTTATCCAGGCGGCAAATCCATCGGCGAAGGTTCTGCTCGGGACGCCAAGCTGGCCAAATCATGCGCCGATCTTCAGCTCGGCGCGCTTGCCGGTAAAGGAGTACGCCTTCGTCGACTTGGCGTCGCAGCGGGTGATATTCGAAAGCGTGATCGACGCCTTGTCTTCCGCTCGGGAAGGCGACGTCGTTCTCCTTCACGGTTGCTGCCATAATCCGACCGGTATCGACTTCACCATGGAACAGTGGCTAGAGATTACCAAGCTCCTTGTCGCGCATCGGCTGGTGCCGTTCATCGATCTCGCCTATCAGGGGCTTGGCGACGGCCTCGAACAGGACGCCGTGCCGGCACGCATGGTCCTCGACGCAGTCGATGAGGCGCTGATCGCCTATTCCTGCGACAAGAATTTCGGTCTCTATCGCGAGCGTGTCGGCGCGCTCTATGTCATGGCCCGCAATGGAGATGACCTGAGGAAAGCCGAAAGCAACATGGCGGCACTTGCCCGTGTGAACTGGTCCATGCCGCCCGACCATGGCGCCGCCATCGTCAGGACCATTCTCGAGAGCGCCGAGATGACGGCCATGTGGTGCGCCGAGCTCGAAGAGATGTGCCAGCGTGTCAACGGCAACCGGGCAGCGCTCGCTGCCGCCTCCCCTGATCTGGCCTTCATCGCCCGGCAGCGCGGTCTGTTCTCCAATCTCGCCATGTCGAAGGATACGGCCGTCGCGCTCAGAGCGAGCCACGGTATCTACATGGCGGATTCTGGGCGCATGAACCTTGCCGGCATGCAGCCGGCCGACGCCGGCGCCATTGTCGCGGCGCTTCGAGCCGAAGGCTGCCTGAAATCATCGGCAGTCGCCTAGCCGAACGCCCGCATTGGAGTCTTCAGATGAGCAGGAAAGAAACGACCGGTCAGGCGATGACCCGTTCCCTCGTCGCCCATGGGATCGACACGGTCTTCGGCATCCCCGGCGCCCACATGTATGATTTCAACGATGCCCTTTACGGCGCCGGCGATAAGGTTCGGTTCATTCACACCCGGCACGAGCAGGGCGCCGGCTACATGGCTTACGGCTATGCCAAGTCCACCGGTCGGATCGGCGCCTATACCGTCGTGCCTGGGCCGGGCGTCCTCAATTCCGGCGCAGCTCTATGCACCGCTTATGGAGCCAACGCGCCAGTGCTTTGCATTACCGGCAACATCATGTCCCATTTGATCGGTCAAGGCAGAGGGCAGTTGCACGAATTGCCGGATCAGCTCGCCACGATGCGCGGAATCACCAAGACGGCGGAACGCATCAATCACCAGTCCGAAACCGGTCCTGTCATGGCCGGGGTCGTCAGTAAAATGCTCTCGGGCCGCCAAGGTCCGGGAGCGGTCGAAGCGCCATGGGACGTGTTTGGACAATCCGGCCCCGAAATCGACCTTCCCGTCGGTTCGAGAGCGCTTTCTCCGGTCGTGAACCCCGATGCGATCGCCGCCGCAGCGGCACTGATTTCAGGTGCCAAGAACCCGATGATCATGGTCGGCGGCGGTGCGGCAGATGCCGGCGCCGAGATCGCAGCACTTGCAGAACTGCTGCAGGCCCCCGTCACCGCCCATCGCTCCGGCAAGGGCATCGTCGCCGACGACCATCCGAACTATCTGAATTTCGTCGCCGCCTACGAATACTGGAAGAAGGTGGACGTCCTGATCGGCATTGGCAGCCGGCTCGAATTGCAGTTCATGCGATGGAAGTGGCTGCCCAAAGGTCTCAAGGTCATCCGCATCGATATCGATCCGACCGAAATGGTCCGCCTCAAGCCCGATGTGGGCATCGTCTCGGATGCCAAGGCGGGAGCACAGGCTCTGCTCGATGCCGTGGCAGGTTCCAGCCGCGAGGATCGCACACGCGAATTTGCCGACCTCGACACAGAGGCCAGGTCTCGCTTCTCGGCAGTGCAGCCGCAGCTCGCCTATCTCGATGCCATCCGCGAAGCTCTGCCAAGGGACGGCTTCTTCGTCGAGGAAATCTGCCAGATGGGCTTTACCGCCCGATTTGCATTCCCGGTCTATGGCCCTCGCCAATACGTCACATGCGGTTATCAGGACAATCTGGGTTTCGGCTTCAACACGGCCTTGGGCGTCAAGGTCGCTCATCCCGACAAAGCCGTTATTTCCATTTCCGGCGATGGCGGCTTCCTGTTCGGCGTTCAGGAACTTGCCACAGCCGTCCAGCACAAGATCAATGTCATCGCTGTCGTCTTCAACAATTCTGCCTTTGGCAACGTGCTGCGCGACCAGAAGCAGGCGTATAAGGGCCGCTATCTTGGCTCGGACCTCACCAATCCGGATTTCGTCGCCCTTGGCGAGAGCTTCGGCATTCGCGCGTTCAGGGTGACGAGCCCCGGCGCATTGAAAGACGCGCTCAAGAAAGCCCTATCACTCGACGAACCCGTTCTCATCGAGGTTCCCGTCGAGAAGGGATCCGAGGCGAGCCCCTGGCCTTTCATTCATGCGGCTCCGCATGCCGAATGATGCCAAACGACCGCGAAGCCGCAAGGGCCTGAGACCTCGTCAAGGCGACGGCCCCTGCAGAAACATCGTCGACAGCGGCGGCAGCGTCAGCGACAGGGAGACGGGCCTGCCGTGGGCCGCCACGGGTTCAGTCGAGACCGCGCCATTGACCAGACCCGAGCCGCCATATTCCCGTGCATCGGTCGTTATCCGTTCGATCCACACACCGTCGCTCGGCACACCGATCCTGTAACCGTAACGCGGCACCGGCGTGAAATTCGACACGACCAGGAACGACGAAGCGCGGGCGGGCGCGTAACGGAGCATCCCGAGAACGGAATTGACGGCGTCGTCGGCTGCCGCCCATTCGAAGCCCTCCGGGTGAAAGTCGCCGAACTGCAATGCCGGCTCTTGCCCGTAAAGGCTGTTCAGATCGCGCACCAGCCGCTGGATACCGACATGCTGGGGCCGGTCCAGTACATCCCAGGTCACCGAACCGTCATGGTTCCACTCGCCCGGCTGGGCGATTTCGCTGCCCATGAACAGAAGCTTTTTGCCGGGATGGCCCCACATGAAGGCAAGATAGCTGCGCAGATTGGCGAATTTCTGCCATTCGTCGCCCGGCATCTTGGTCAGCAGCGAGCCCTTTCCGTAGACGACCTCGTCATGGGAAATCGGCAGCATGAAGCGCTCGGAATAGGCATAGATCATCCCGAAAGTCATCGTACCGTGGTGATAGCTCCGGTAGATCGGATCTTTCTCGATGTAGCTCAGGCTGTCATGCATCCAGCCCATGTTCCATTTAATGTCGAATCCGAGTCCTCCCTGCTCCGGCGGTTTCGTCACTCCGGGCCAGGCCGTCGATTCCTCGGCGATCATCATCGCGTGCGGGCAGCGCTCGTGAATGATGCTATTCAGGTGCTTGAAGAATGCGACCGCTTCCAGGTTTTCGCGACCGCCATATTGGTTGGGAATCCACTCGCCCTCGTTGCGGCTGTAGTCGCGGTAAAGCATCGAGGCAACCGCATCGACCCGCAAACCGTCGATATGGTAACGCTCGAGCCATTCGAGCGCGCTGGCGATCAGGAACCCTTTCACCTCGTTGCGGCCGAGATTGTAGATCAGCGTGTTCCAGTCGCGGTGAAAGCCTTCGCGCGGATCTTCGTGCTCGTAGAGTGCGCTGCCGTCGAAGCGAGCAAGCCCCCAGACGTCTGTGGGAAAATGGGCCGGCACCCAGTCGAGGATGACGCCGAGCCCGGCGCCATGGCACCGGTCGACGAAATAGGCGAGATCCTCAGGCGTTCCGTATCGGCCGGTGGGCGCAAACAGGCCGAGCGGCTGATAACCCCAGGAGCCGCCGAAGGGATGCTCCATGATCGGGAGGAGCTCGATATGGGTAAAACCCATGTCGCGGGCATAGGGAACGAGCCGCTGGCTGAGCTCGACCCAGTCGAGTGACCTGTTGCCATCCTTTTGGTCGCGAAGCCAGGAGCCGGCGTGCACCTCGTAGACGGAGAATGCGCCCTCCAGTCTATCTTGCAGGGATCGGCCCTTCATCCAGCCGTCATCGCTCCATCGAAACGGCGTCGACGATGCGACGATGGATGCGGTCGACGGGGCGGCCTCGCTCGCCCTTGCCACCGGATCGGCCTTCTGCGGCAGGCAGGTCCCCTGCGCGTCGACGATCTCGAACTTGTATCTTTCGCCGGGGGCGAGGCGCGGAACGAACAGTTCCCAGACGCCCGCCGACGGTCTCAACCGCATCGGGTTTCGCCGCCCGTCCCAGGCATTGAAGTCGCCGACGACCGAGACACGGCGCGCATTCGGAGCCCACACGGCAAAGCGGACCCCTGATATGCCGTCGATCGACATCGCCATAGCGCCGAGCGTCCGGCTCAGGCTGTAGTGGGTGCCTTCCGATATCAAATGGAGGTCGAGTTCTCCCAGCAGCAGGCCGAAACTGTAGGGATCCTCGGTGATCTGGACGGCATCCGGCCAGGTGATCCGCAGCCGATATCCCGTCCTCGACGCGGCCACTGCCGCAAACAGGCCGGACGGATGGGCGATGCTGAAAGGCGTCACCACCCGACCGCTCGCCGCCTCGATGAGATCGACCGCTTCGGCGCCGGGCAGGTAGACCCGCACGATCGTCATGCCACCGCTTTCGTGGGGACCGAGGATCGAAAACGGATCGCCATGACGTCCCTCGATCAGGGCCCATAACGCATCCTGTCCGATGCCTGATAGAAGTTCCGAACGTTCAACATTCATGCCTTCACCCCCGCCAGACGCGATACGATTTCGGTAAAGCCGGATAATGGGATCGGAAGCCATTTCGGCCTGTTGCGGGCTTCATAGGCGATCTCGTAGGCGGCCTTTTCGAGAAGAAAGGCATCGAGAACCCTCCGTCTTTGATTGGCTGGCATGTCAAGCTCCTTCGATACGGAGACCGCCTGCGAATAGGCATCGAGAAAAGCCTCCTCGGCATGGCGCCCGAAGCGGGCGATCGCCTCGCGCCGGACTTCGTTCTCGTGTTCGATGACTGCGTCGTTATCCAGTTGGGCGGTGGCCACGAGATAGCTCAGCGATCTCAAAAGCCCGGCGACATCGCGCAGCGGGTTGGTCTTGGCGCGGCGCTCGGTCAGGTTTTTCGCGGGTTCCCCCTCGAAGTCGATGATGACGGCATCGCCCTCGCTGACGAGGATCTGGCCAAGATGGAAATCGCCATGCGTGCGCGTCATCAGCGTATGCCGGGCGCTCGCCGCCAGCGTCGCGGCGAGCTCGGCGAGTTCGGAACGGCGCGCGAGAAGCGGTGCTGCGAGCAGGTCGATCGCCGGATCGGCGTTCTCCTCGCGTTCGGCAAGTTTCGACAGGGCATAGGCAACCTCGCCGGCAACGGCCTTCTTCATCGCCTCGACCTCGCTGTCGCCTGCGACCACCGGACTGAAGGCTTCGTCATCGGTCTCCCCGGCGAGTACGACATGCAGTTCGCCGAGCCGGAGGCCGACCATCGCGACGAAACTGATCAGCGACCGGAAGACGTCGTCGCCGGGCTGGACGGCCGGGTCGTTCAGCACGAGTTCGTCTGCCCCACGGCGCAGATTGTTCAGCATCCAGTTCCAGGCGTCGCCTTGATTGCGGATCGCGCCCTGGACGATGATCAAGGTCGAACGGCGTCCGCTGGAATCGGTGTGCGCGACCTCGCCGAGCAGGGGCGCCGTGTGGTCATAGCCGGCGCGGGTGAGATAGCGCGTCATCTCGACCTCCGGATGGATACCCGGAAAGATGTGCCTGATCAGCTTGATCATCGCGAGGTCGCCGACGATCAGCGAACTGTTGGACTGCTCGGCCGAAAGCCAATGGACCGCAAGGTCGTCAGTGACTTCAAGGCGATCGAGCCGCTCCGTGCCGAGAAATTCGAGGGTGCCGGTGCGGCCGGTGATGCGGGAGCGGTCGCGAAGTCCGCGCAGGATGCCGCGCGCCATCGCCTCCACGGCAAATCCATCCGTGAGGAAGCCAACGCGCCTGCCCTGGCGAATCCGTCCGAGCGCCAGTTGCTGGGTCAGCGCGGAGGGTTGCGCATCGTCCCAGGCGACCGCCAGCGGCAGTTGATAGGATTCGCTATGGTTCGGCAGTACGGCTTCCAATTCACCGAGAACGATACCGTCGGCGAATGGGATCGGCGTCGCGGAGATCAGACGCGCTGCCTGAAGCGCCTGGTCCTTCGCCCCGAACCACCGCCGTTTCGCGAGATAGGCAGGCAGGATTTCAGTGCTGAGGGCGCGCGCAAGCTTGGGTTCATCGACAAGATCGAGCAGGCCGCGGCGGATGACCATCGTCACCAGATCTGGAAGCTGCTCCGGCGGCGCGGTGCGCCATGCCGGCGGGTCGGCATCGGCCTCCAATTGGAACCAGAAGAAGCCGTAGGGCGGCAGCGTCAGCAGATAGGTCAGTTGACCGATCGGCGGAAAGGGTGACATGCCGGTCAGTTCGATGGGCACGCGGCCCTCGAAGCTCGACAGGTCGAGTTCGACGGCCTGTGGCAGCCGCGAGAGGTTTGCGACGCAAAGCAGGGTCTCGTCTTCATATTCCCGGAGATAGGCAAGGATCTTGCGGTTCTCCGGTGAGAGGAACCGCAGCGAACCACGTCCGAAAGCCGGATGCCTGCCGCGCAGCGCCAGCATTTTGCGCGTCCAGTTCAGCAGCGAATGCGCGTCCGTGCTCTGCGCCTCGACGTTGACGGCCTCGAAACCGTAGAGCGGATCGGCGACCGGCGGCAGGACGAGACGCGCCGGGTCTACCCTGGAGAAGCCGCCATTGCGGTCCGGAGACCATTGCATCGGCGTCCTCACCCCATCCCGGTCGCCGAGATAGATATTGTCCCCCATGCCGATCTCGTCGCCATAATAGATCACCGGCGTTCCCGGCATCGACAGAAGCAACGCGTTCATCAGTTCGATCCGCCGGCGGTCGCGTTCCATCAGCGGCGCTAGGCGCCGCCTTATGCCGAGATTGATGCGGGCGCGCTTGTCGGATGCATAGGTCTCCCAAAGATAGTCCCGCTCGGCGTCGGTCACCATTTCGAGCGTCAACTCGTCGTGGTTGCGAAGGAAGATCGCCCATTGGCAGTTGTCGGGAATCTCCGGCGTCTGACGCAGGATGTCGGTGATCGGGAACCGGTCCTCCTTGGCGATCGCCATATACATCCGTGGCATCAGCGGGAAGTGGAAGGCCATGTGGCATTCGTCGCCGTCCCCGAAATATTCGCGCGTGTCCTCCGGCCACTGATTGGCCTCGGCAAGCAGCATCACGCCGGGATGGGTGGCGTCGAGAGCGGCGCGAATGCGTCTGAGGATTGCATGGGTTTCCGGCAAGTTTTCGTTGATCGTTCCCTCGCGCTCGACGAGGTAGGGGATCGCGTCGAGACGAAATCCGTCTATGCCGGTTTCCAGCCAGAAGCGCATCACCCTCAGCAATTCCTCCATGACGAGGGGGCTGTCGAAATTCAGGTCGGGTTGATGGGAATAGAAGCGGTGCCAGTAATAGGCGCCGGCAACGGCGTCCCATGTCCAGTTGGATTTTTCCGTGTCGATGAAAATAATCCGCGTTTCCGGAAATTTCTGATCGGTATCCGACCAAACGTAGAAGTCGCGCTCCGGTGATCCCGCTGGCGCCTGGCGGGCGCGCTGGAACCAAGGATGCTGATCGGAGGTGTGGTTGATGACGAGCTCGATGATGACGCGGATATTGCGCTGGTGAGCAGCATCGACGAAGGCGCGGAAATCCTCCACCGTCCCGTAATCGGAGCTGACATTGCCATAATCGGCAATGTCATAGCCGTCGTCGCGGCGCGGAGAGGGAAAGAACGGCAGCAGCCAGATGGCGTTGACGCCGAGGGCCGCGATGTGATCGAGCTTCTGGTGCAGGCCGGCAAAATCGCCGACCCCGTCGCCATTGGCGTCGTAGAACGACTTGATGTGCAGCTGGTAGATGATCGCATCTTTGTACCACAGCGGCTGGTGCGAGCCATCGGCATTCATCGCGTCCATTCATGCCTCCCTTGAGCGAATACGCCAGATCGCATAGGGCAGGACCTCGGGGTTGAACCCGATGCTCTGCCATTTCCCGGTCCACTTGAAACGATGCCCGACGATCAGATCTTCGGCATCCAGCGTGCCGCCGTCTCCGAGCGACCAGTGCCAGAGCGGCAGTTCGACGTCGCTTTGCTGGAAATTGTAGGGGTCGAGGCTGATGGCGATCAGCAGGACATTGTCGCGGGCACGGCTTGCCTTCTCGAAAAACAGGATATTGTCATTTCGCGCATTCAGCAGCGTCAGCCCGAGATGCGAATGCAGCGCGGTGTTTTCGGTCCGGATGCGGTTGAGCGTCCTGATTTCGGCAATGATATTGCCCGGCCGGTCATAGTCCCAGGCACGGATCTCGTACTTCTCGCTGTCGGCATATTCCTTGCGTTTAGCGTCAGGACGCCCCTCGCAAAGTTCGAAACCGTTATAGACGCCCCACAAACCCGACAGGGTGGCGGCAAGGGCTGCGCGGATCAGGAAGGCCGGACGCGGCGCATTCTGCAGGAAATCCGGATTGATATCATGGGTGTTGACGAAGAAATGCGGGCGGAAGAACTCCTTCGCCGGCGTCTCGGTCAGCTCTCGCATATATTGCTCGAGCTCCCATTTGGCATTGCGCCAGGTGAAGTAGGTGTAGGACTGGGAGAAGCCGATCTTTGCCAGCCGGTACATGACCTTCGGCTTGGTGAAGGCCTCCGACAGGAAGACGACATCAGGGTGACGCGCCCTGATATCGCCGATCAGCCATTCCCAGAACGGAAAGGGTTTGGTGTGCGGATTGTCGACGCGAAACAGCTTGACGCCCTGATCCACCCAAAGCTGGACGACATCCCTGAGCTCCACCCATAACGAAGGCAGCGCGTCTTTCGTGTAGAAATCGACGTTGACGATATCCTCGTATTTCTTCGGCGGGTTTTCGGCATATTTGATCGTGCCGTCGGGACGCCAGTCGAACCAGCCGGGATGCTCCTTCAGCCAGGGGTGATCCGGCGACGCCTGGATCGCGAGGTCGAGAGCGATCTCCAGACCATGCCGGCTTGCCGCCTCGACCAGCCGGCGGAAATCCTCGAACTCGCCGAGCTCGGGATGGATGGCATCGTGGCCGCCGTCCTCCGAGCCGATGGCATAGGGGCTTCCGGGATCGCCCGGCGCGGCTTTCAAGCTGTTGTTACGGCCTTTCCGGTTGGTCGAACCGATCGGATGAATCGGCGGGAAATAGAGCACGTCGAAGCCCATATCGCGGATGGCGGGCAATCTGGGGATGACGTCGTCGAAAGTGCCGTGCCGGTCCGGATCGCCGCTCTGCGAGCGCGGGAAGATCTGATACCAGCTGGCAAAGGCGGCCGCCTTCCGTTCGGCATCGACGGTGCTTGCCTCTGAGCGAAGCCGAAACGGCCGGCTGTCCGCCCTGTCCATCAATCCGGATGTCCCGGCATCGAGCAGGATCGCCGTGCGCTCGACATCGGACGCCCTTTCGAGACTGTCGGCGAGGGCCTGCAATTCGGTGCGGAGCGCAGCACCCGCATGCGTCTCAGCCGAGCGGACGAGGTTCAGGCCCTCCTGCAGTTCGAGCTTCAGGTCCAGCCTGGCATCGTTCTTCTTCGTCAGTTCGTAACGAAAGATCGCAAACGGGTTTTTCCATGCCTCGATGGCAAATTCGTAGCGTCCGGTGCGCTCCAGCAGGAATTCGGCGCGCCAGCGGTCGTTTTCGACCAGTTGCATCTCCGTCTCGTTCCAGTCCGCAGCATCGACCGGCCGCCAGAGCAGGACTGCGACGAGCGGGTCGTGGCCGTCGGCAATTATATCCGCCTCGACGGCCACGATGTCGCCGACCACCCGCTTGACCGGAAAGCGTCCGTCGTCGACCCTCGGCATGATGTTTTCGATGGCGAGCCGCGCCGACGCGACCGCCTGCTCGATCTCGAGGATCGGCTGGGATGTGATCGGCGACGGCGCCTTACATTCAACCACCCGGGCCTCCCCTGCCCGCAGCCGCAGCGGCGCGCCGTCGGTCGCGACGGGAAGAAAACCGGAAGCCGCTTCGCGAAGGGCCGTCACCGGCGCGGGTGCGCTCTTCCGAAGATCCCTATTGAGCAGGATGAAGCGTACATTCTCGGCGCTGCGCAGGTCTTCCGCCTCGGACTGCAGAAGTGCCGAGACCGGGCCATTGGCGTTGCGGATCAGCCGCAGCGATGCGGCACGCGCATGAGGGTTCTTGCCGATCTCATTGTTTGCAAGGCGAATTTCGGAGGAAAGATCAAAAGCGAGGTCATGGCGCATCCCTCGCAAGCCGGCTCCATTCCCATGGGTCGGATCGAGTGGCGTGGTTGCACCATATTCGAAGCCCATCGGAACCATCAGGCCGCCGCCGAGCGAGGCAGCAAGACGCAGCGCCCTGACCGCGCGCCGTTCGAGGACTTCGCGGCTCTCGGTTCCGTGCGCGATCCGCCGGGCGAATGGCGGCTCCGGAAAAGCGATCTGCCAGCCGAGCGGTGCCTGGACGCGGTATTCTTCGATGAACCATCTCTCGTCGAGATCCCACCAGGCCATCGATGAAAAACATCCATCGAAGCCTGTATCCCTGACCGCGTCCCTCACCCCAAAATCAGTACCGGGCGTCCAGGCGAGAAATTGCGCTTCCGCCTTCTCCTGGACTGCCGAAATCAGCGATCTGAAAATCGCCGGCGCGACGCGATCAATCCCGAGCGTCCGGTAACCGGCGAGGCCGAGCTCGGTCAGCAACCGCAGCCGTTCAGTCCATTCCGCCAACAGCTGCGATTGGCGCTCTGCGCCCATCGCGGATATCGGGTCCTCGGGGTCTAATGGCGAGCGCCGGGGGTCGACGGGATGAAAGTCCGCTTGGGAAGCCCGGACTTTGCCGTCGAGCATCAAGTCCATCATCAAGGCGACACCGCTCTTGCGGGCAGCCTCCGCCAGAAGCCCCACTCCATCCTCGACCTCGCGTCCGAGCGACAGTTGAGGATCGAGGCAATCCAGATCTTGGGAGGCGAAGACGCTGCGCTCCCCGCCCCGGTCGAAGAGAGGTGCGGTCAGCACACGGTCGAAGCCCATCTCCGCCGCATGGTCGAAAACCTCGCGCCACGCATCGACACCCTGAAGAAGGAGTGGATTGACATAATAAATCCGGGGTGGGGTGCTCAACACACCCTGGTTCGCAGAGAATAACATCGTCCGCCGCCTCGAGTTGGTTTAGAGGCAAACTTTTTTTGGCGGCGGTTGTTCCACTAAAACTGGCAATTCGCGATGCGCCAGATACCGTCGGCCGCGTTGGCGCGGGATCGATGGGGCGCGTTCCAAGGCGCTCGCACTGCGGCGAAGCCTTGAAGGTTCGTGCCGTTTTTGGGTAGTCTTCTGCCTCCCGGGAGGGTGACCCATTTGGCTGCTGACGACGTACCATTGCTTCGATCGATACAACTTGGCGCAGCCCTGTCGGCTTGCGCCTTGGGTCTGGCTTCCTGGAGCATCGAGACCGATCACTCCACGGAGCACACGCATGGCCTGTTCGAAATCCGCGAGGAGGCCAGGCGCTTCATTTCGCACGAGAACGCCAGGGGGGATCAGCAATGGGAAGTGCTGGAGCCCAATCTGAAGACGCTGGTTCCCCGATGTGCGGTCCCACTGGAAACACAGTGGACGCCGAAGAGTCTTGGCCGCTCGAAACCGAGCGTCATGGTGATATGCACGGTCGCCGTGCCGAACTCTGTGATGAAACGCTGGGACGTACACGTCCCCGTGAAGCAGGAACCAAATCCGACGAAAGCCGCCACAGATCCCGCCTCCCCCTGAAAGAGCAGGCGTCCGAACGTGATTTGATATATCCGGATGAGATCACTGCGATTGCAACAGAGGCGACCAGACGTGAATGCATCGGTGGAATTGCGCTCCTACCCCGGACTCGACGATCGCATCGTGATCGTCCGGGTCGGCGACGAAGTGGATGCCGTGTTCGTCCGGACCGAGAGATTCAACGTCCTGATCGATACGCTCGGCACGCCCGAGCTGTGCCGGATGGCGCTGGATCTGCTCGAGGAAAGGGCCGAGGCTCGTCCGCTGGTCGTCGTCAATTCGCATATGGATTGGGATCATTTCTGGGGAAATGCCGCCATTGCCGGGCGCGCGCCGATTATCGCGCATGCCGCCGCGCTCGACCGTTTGCGCGACCCTTCCACACGAGAAGTCCTCAGCGACAAGGCGAGCCAGGAATCGCGATTTCGGAACGTCGACCTCATCGGTCCCGCTATTACCTTCTCAGGCTCGATGACCCTCAACGGCGGCGATCTGACGCTGGAGCTCATTCATACGCCAGGACATACGCCCGACCATATCGTCATATGGATTCCCGAACTTCGCACCTGCCTGGCCGTCGACGCGGTGGAATACCCCATTCCCGAAGTCTGGAGCAGAACTGCTGGCGACCTTCGCCTGATCCGTTCCTCGCTCGAGCGCATACGCGACCTCAAAGCCAGACTGGTCATCCCTGCGCACGGCCACACGTACTCTCCTTCGGCAGTCGATGAGAACCTGGCCTATTTCCAGGCCCTGGCCGATCGTGTCGGCAGTTTGAGCGAAAGCCGGCTGGCGGATCAGCAACTCGGCAGCTCAAGCGGCCTGCGGCTGGAAGACTTCGTCCCCATCCCCGACGGAATGCCTTCCGACACGGTGACGTTCTACCGGAACTGTCATGAGACAAACCTCGGCGCGACGGTCCAGGCCCATATCGAAAGACTGAAATCCGCGTAAAATATCTTTGGAGATCGCGAAGTGAAGCCATTGGAGGGCGGGCGAACCGCGCAGATCTGGCGTGACGGCGATACCGTCATCCGACCATCGGGCGCATGGACGCCGACGGTGCATCGGTTTTTACGCCATCTGAGGAGCAGAGGCTTTGCGGGAGCACCTGATCCCATTGAGATAACCGGCGAAAATCAGGAAGTCGTCAGCTATGTCGCCGGGCGTGTCTGCGAAGACTTGAACGATCCGTTTGTCGGATCGGAGCGCATGCTGGTTTCCGCAGCCCGGCTCCTGCGCGATTTTCATTCGGCATCTCAAGGGTTTCTGCAGAGGGATCGCGAGGTCCAGACATGGATGCTGCCGCCGCAAGAGCGGTGCGAGATCATATGCCACGGAGATTATGCGCCCTATAATGTCGCCACGGCAGAGCATGAGGCTGTCGGGATCATCGATTTCGACGCCGCCCATCCCGCGCCGCGCCTATGGGACCTGGCCTATTCGGTTTATCGCTGGGCGCCGCTATCCGATCCCGCCAATCCGCATGTGCCATTCGACCTCGACGAACAACTGCGGCGGGCGGACATCTTCTGCATGGCCTATGGGGCGACTGCGGAGGAACGGCTCCAGCTCCCCGAAACGATCTGCCGGCGCCTTCAGGCGCTCGTCGATTTCATGCTGGCGAGCGCCTCAACCGGAGATGAGACATTCGTCGAGGACGTGAATGCAGGAGACGCCCGGCTTTATCTCGGCGATATCGACTATATCGGAAGCCATCGGGATCGACTGCTGAAGGCGCTGTGCTGACGCGCCTCGCCAATGCAGACGTCCCCCGCCTGCCGCGTGTCCGCAGCGCCCAAAGCCACATATCTAGAGCCATTTCCTTCGACGGAAGAAAGTGAAGAGGAACAGACACAAGAAGGCGATGACGGCAAGCACGACGAAATAACCATACTGGAATTTCAGTTCCGGCATATCGCTGAAATTCATCCCGTAGATGCCGGCGATTGCGGTGGGGACGGCGAGAATCGCCGCCCAGGCGGCGAGCTGGCGGGCAATCGCCGTCTGCTCCGTCTGGCCAATCATCACGCTGGCCTCGAAGGCGAAAGCGAGGACCTCGCGCAGCGCGTCGATATCCTCCTGGACCCGGCGCACGTGATCCGTTACATCGCGAAACAGCGACTGGAGCGTCGGATCCATGCCGGGAAGATCGATATGCTCGTAGCGCCGACAGACGTCGACCAGCGGGACCACGGCGTTGCGCAGCCGCAGCAGCTTGCGCCGCAACAGGTAAAGCCGCTCGATGTCGGATTTTGCCAGCTGTTCGCGCAGCACCAGATCCTCGAGCTTCTCAACCTCCTCCTGCACGACCTCGATCACCGGCATGTAATTGTCGACGATGAAATCGAGGATGGAATAGAGAATGTAATTTTCGCCGTGGGCAAGCGCCGTGGGCGTGGCCTCGCATCGCTGCCGCACCGCAAGGTACGAGGACGAGTCTCCGTGGCGAACGGAGACGACATAGCCGCGACCGACGAACAGATGCGTTTCGCCGAAGACGATTTCGTCATCCTTCATATGCGCAGTCCGGGCGACGATGAACATCGCGTCCCCATAGATCTCCAGTTTCGGGCGCTGGTGGGGCTGTGCTGCGTCCTCGATCGCCAGCGGATGGAGATTGAACTCGGCCTGAACCTGGTGCAGCAGCACTTCATCCGGCTCGTGCAGGCCGATCCAGACGATGGCATTCTCCCGGCCTCGCCATTCGCCGGCCTCTTCGATCCTAATGTCCCGAATGCGTTGCCCATGCTGGTAAACGGCGGCAGCCACGACGCCGGGCCGTTCAAACGGCGGCGATGCCGAACCGCTCCCTCCCCGCTTGGGAATACTGTCCAGATCCTTCAGCTGTTCCAATCCTGCCACCCTCCCATCCCTGCGCATCACATATCCGCGGCCAACTCGTCCGCCGGCCGGGCGCGCAGCCGATCATAATGCTATTTGGCAAAACATGCATCATCCGCCTCGGTGGCGCCTGACTAGGCGCTTTTCGTGGCCGGACCCGGGCCGCATCATGTGTCCGTGGATATATCGTCCCAGTCCTGATCCATGTAACCGGTCAGCCAGTTGAGGGCGTAATGCCGTTCGTAAACCACGCCCTTATCCAATCTGGCGGGTGGCTCTTCGCCCTTCAGCCGCGCGTTCACGGCGGCCCAATCGTAACGGTAGACAAGGTCGGCGGCGTCGAGCAGCTCTTTCTGCGGGCGCAGCCTGGCACGCCGCATGAGCCCTTCCGTCCCCAGTTCGCGAAGCGTGTTCGCAATGAATGGCACATCGCAAATATGGTCTGGACGCTCGAGGTCCGGCGAGATTCCGAGCGCCCACAGCATGACGTGGACACCCTCGTACCGCCAGGCGAAATTCGTCCGCTCCTGATCCGAGGGATCCGGATCGTCCATGAACGTCTGTTCCTTCGGGGTGAAAAAACCTGCGGCGTTAAACTGGCGGATGAGAGCCTGACCCATTGCGTGGTCGCCGGTCTCGCCTTTGACGGCAACGATTGCAAGGGCGATCGTGCGCTGAACGACAGCCTTGGTATTGCGGCGGGTGCCCTCGTTTTCGGGCTCGATGGTCGGCAGATGATCGATGGTCGGAACGCCTTCCGATCGAAGCTGGGCGATAGACCGGGCTTTACGCGCACCCGCCTCGTCAGCGGGTTGCGAAACGGCTGCCTGCACCGGCAGGATCAGTGCGAGATAGGCGGAAAAAATGCGCTTCATCATTATCTGGCTCCCAGCATCGCCGACGACGCATGGATAGCCATTTTCCAGTCTGAGCGGGATCCCGAGACCGAAGGCAGCGGCGATATTCCGGAAAACTGGTAAACGGCTTTTTTACATCCCGGAACAAATCGTTAAATTTTTTTCGATACAAAAGTTGTCAGCCAAGCCGGTATGACGCCGGACCTTCGATGGGGACTTTCAATGCGTCGTCCAAACATAAAATCGAGTTTGCTGTTGATTTTCAGCGGCATAGCTCTTCTTTTCGGCCTTGTCGCCTATCTCGCGGTCGACGGCCTTCGAAAGACGAACGGCTCCACCGAAGAAATTGCTGCCCATTGGCTGCCGAGCGTGCAGGCTTCCCAGGCGATCAATCTCGCCATGACGAATTTGCGCCTTGCCTATCGTGATCACATCATCGCGCAATCGGATGCGGAAAAGAAAACCCGCGAAGAGGCCATTAAAGTCGCCGAGGATACCGTCGGCAAATCGGTGGACGCCTATCTTTCGCTGGCTTCATCCGAGCACGAGCGCGACCTGATCAAGACGATCAAAGAGAGCGTTGGAGGCTACATCGCCAGCAGCTCGCAGTTGCTCGCCCTTTCCCGCGCCAACAAGACCGAAGAAGCCGGCCAATATCTGGGCGGGGAGATGCGCTCCTATTCGGACAAGCTCAAGGAAGCCACCACGACCCTGGTCGAATTGGACGTCAGCGGCAGCAACAAGGCTGCCGAACTCAGCGAGGAAACCTTCGACTCCATAGAATTCTACCTGCTTGCCACAATCGGCGTTGCAGGACTGCTCGTTCTCGGCGCCGTCGCCTTTGTGCTGACCGGCATCGCCAACCCGATTACCGGCATCACCGCCGCGATGCGGCGGCTGGCCGAGGGAGACACCGCTTCGAAGATTCCGTTTGCCGACCGCGCCGACGAAATCGGATCGATGGCGGGCGCGGTGGAGATCTTCCGCCAGGCCGCGATCACGAACAAGCGCATGGAAACGGAAGCCGAGGAAAGCCGCAACAGGGCGGAAGGCGATCGCATTGCCGCTCAGCAGCAGGCGGAAGCCGACGCCTCGGAGCGGCTGCGCATCGCCACCTCGGGTCTCGCCGCCGGTTTGAAGCGACTGGCCGCAGGCGACCTCGCCTTCCAGCTCAACGAGGCCTTCGCCCCCGACTTCGAGGCGCTGCGCCATGACTTCAACCAGTCCGTCAACCAGCTTGGCGCGACGCTGAGAGCAATTTCCGAAAGCATCGGCACGATCGACGAAGGCACGCGGGAAATCTCCTCAGGGGCGAGCGATCTTTCGAAGCGTACGGAACAGCAGGCGGCCTCGCTCGAAGAGACGGCGGCAGCGCTGGAAGAGATCACGGCAAACGTATCGAACTCCAGCAAGCGAACCGAGGAGACGCGTACGGTCGCCACGGAGGCAAATCGCAGTGCCGGGATCTCCGCGGAAGTGGTCTCCCACGCCGAAGAGGCGATGGAGCGGATCGAGACCTCGTCGCAGCAGATTTCCAACATCATCAGCGTCATCGACGAAATCGCCTTCCAGACCAACCTTCTCGCGCTCAATGCCGGCGTCGAAGCGGCAAGAGCCGGCGAGGCCGGCAAGGGCTTTGCCGTCGTGGCCCAGGAAGTGCGCGAACTCGCCCAGCGCTCGGCAAGCGCTGCCAAGGAAATCAAGGGCCTGATCCAGAACTCCTCGAAGGAAGTGGAAAGCGGCGTCAAGCTGGTGCGCGATACCGGCCAGGCCCTGAAGACCATTGGCGGCTTCATCACCCAGATCAATCACCATATGGATTCGATCGCCACCTCTGCGAAGGAACAGTCCATCGGGCTGAGCGAAGTCAATGTTGCGGTCAACCGGATGGACCAGACGACGCAACAGAATGCGACCATGGTGCAACAGTCGACGGCGGCATCCGATTCGCTGGCGCAGCAAGCCCAGAAGCTTCGCGAACTCATCGCCCAGTTCAGGCTCGACGATGGGGCCTCCAGCCAGTCCGCAGCCCTTCGCTCGACGGCCAGAACGATGGCGCAGCCCTCTGCCCGTCCAACCATGCATGCGGTCGCCGCACGCCGCTAAAACACATGGCGGCAGGAAATCGGATATGAAAGGCGCCCGGCAATTGCCGGGCGCCTTTTCATTCGGTCATGACGCGAAGGCGGGATTGCGGCGCGCCCCCATTCTCAACACGAAATAGATCGCCCCGCCGATGGCGACGCCGAAGAACCAGCCGTAGGTGCCCCACCAGTCCGGCAGGATGGACGTGAAGGTCGGCAGGATCGAGGAGAACAGCGCTCCCACGGCAAATGCGATGAAGGCGCTGCCGTGCCATCCGCTCTGGAACCGGAACTCGCCATTCTCATGGTAGAGCGCCTCAACATTCAGCTGGCTTTTCCGGATAAGGTAATAGTCCACCATCATGATGCCGAAGATCGGCCCCATCGTCGACCCGATGAAATTGACGAAATGCGCCGCACCCGTCTCCCAGGGAGCAAACGGGTAAAGCACGAGAGCGATCAGGGCGGCGATATATCCCCCGCGTTTGAAGTTGATCTGCCGCGGGAAGACATTGGCGAAGTCGAAGGCCGGCGACACGAAGTTCGCGACGACGTTGATGCCGAGCGTTGCGATCGCAAATGTCAGCGCCGCAAGCAGCGCCAGGAACCAGCTCTCGAATTTCGCCGATATCATTTCGGGATGTAGCAAGACCTCGCCATAGACCGTGAAGGCGGCCGTGGTCGTAACACCCGCGACGAGGCAGAACGCCAGGAGATTGATCGGCAGCCCCCAGAGGTTGCCTTTCCGCAGCGCCTTTTCGCTCGTGGCATAGCGCGAGAAATCGCAGAAGTTCAGGTAGAGCGCCGCGAAATAGGTGATCCAGGTGGCCGCCACGGCGGCAAGCGCCGCGATCGAGCCGGGTTCACCCGGCACGCCGGCATCCTTGGTCTTCTCGATCAGCACTTCGCGCGGGATTTCGGAACCGAAAGAGAAGGTGCCGGATTTGACGACCAGATAGACTGCGAGGATCAGCATCATGATCCAGACGGCGGGACCGGCCCAATCCTGGAATTTGCGAACCGTTTCCATCCCCCGCTGGATGATCAGTAATTGCAAACCCCAGACGATGACGTAGCAGATGACTTCGAGGGTCGAGTGGCCGAGCAGGTGGCTGTTCTGATGGAAGGCGAGCAGGCTTTCGTTGCGGATCAGCAAGGCGACGATAGCGCCGGACGCGGCCGCGGTTTGCGCCCCATACCAGAAGCAGGCGACCACCGCGCGGACCAGTGCCGGAACATTCGCCCCGAATGTGCCGAAGGAGGCGCGCGCCAGAACCGGAAAGGGTACGCCGGTACGCACGCCGGCATTGCCGACCAGGCTCATCAGAAAGAAGATGACGAGGGATCCGATGCCGATGGCGATGACGAAATTGACGAAGCTGCCGCACAGCAGGAACAGGCTCGCCGCCAGATAATAGCCCCACAGGCTGTGGACATCAGATGTCCAGACATTGAAGATGCTGAATGCACCCCATTTGCGCTCCTCGGCGGGTGCAAGATCCTCGTTATACAACGAGGGAGACGGATTTCGTACGCTCATGAATGCCCTCCCATATCCTCGAGGTCAATTTGACCACAGGCGGAAGTCTGCTCTTCATTTGGGCATCTGACAATTTGATAGTCACATTGTACACATCTCTTGGCGATGCCTGAGGATTAGCCATCGCCGCCGGCTCTTACTTCAGTCCATTCATTGCGCGCCGACGACACGTCCTGCCAGGCGAAACGGACTTGCCACCGCGGCGCCGGCGGCATCGAAGACATAGGCACCAACATCACCGGCGGTCGAACGCCGCCCGCTTTCGAAGGAGGCGAGCTGCGCGCCGAACTTGGCGAGCGATGCATAGCGATCATGCCCCAGCCCGTCGGAGGCCTGGATCGAAGTGATGTCGATGACCCGAAGCCTTTCCTTCAAGGCAGCCTCCTCGATGACGGGATCGTCGATATCGAGGCGCCCGACGCGCGGCCGCTCCCCCGCGATGAAACTCGAAGCCACGAGCGCCCGGTCGTCCTTCGATACGAGAAGGGATATCGGGAGCGGCATGCGCCCGATATCCTTCAGCTGGGATCGGAAGACATCGACGTCGATGTCAGGGGCGGCCAGGATTACCGCCAGCTTGGCGATGACGTCATCGCGATGTTCCAGCTTGAGCTGACGCACCGTTTCCATGACCAGGAACCCGCCCATGCTGTGGCCGAAAAGAATGATGCGTTTCACCTTCCCCGAAGCCGAAAGCGATCTGACGAGGGCGTCGAGGTCGCTGCGCGAGGAGAGCGCCGCATCCCGGTCGGCGACATAGCCGGCAACGGCCGCAGCCGAGGGCCAGGAAAATAGGATCGGTGCACCCGGAATGTTGGCGTCCGCGGCGATCTGGGCGGTGCGATAGAGCGCCTCCTGGTAGCTGTAGTTGTAGCCATGCACGAAGATGCCGACGGTGCCGTCGGGTTGCACGGAGGCGAGCGCCTGATGCACGAAGGCGTCCTTCGGCAGCTGCTTGCGCTCGACGACCGCAAATTGGCGTTCGGGATCCGGTTTTGCGCTGGGGTAAGTGATGGCGGTATTCTTCCTGCCGGAAGGGACCGAAAATGCGTACTGCTCGTAGGTGAGATTGTCAGCCCATGCACTGCCGAAGCCGCCCCGCACACTGTCGGGAGTTCTGTTGGTCGCGGCAAGAACGCTCACGCGATCCGGTGCGACGTCATCCGCATGAGAGGCTTCATCGCGATGAACCGCCAGATGGACCGGGTTCAAGACCTCTGGCGAGGGCCTCGTGGCGCAACCGGCGAGCACTGCCAGACCGATCGTGGCCAGCATCGCCGGCGCGCCCTTCGGAAGCCATTTCAAACGCAGTTCCGTCATCGAGCCGTCCCCTCGGAGACCAGGAGATGCAGCGGCCGCCCTGGCGGCCGCATGCGATATTCGGGGACACGCGTGCTCATGCTTCTGCAACGGCGTCGGCCTGGACGTCTTCATCGCGCGGGATCCGGAACCAGGCGACATAGAGCGCAGGCAGGAACAGCAGGGTGAGCGCGGTGCCGACGACGATGCCGCCCATCATGGCGTAGGCCATCGGCCCCCAGAAGATTTCGCGCGAGATCGGGATCAGCGCGAGGGTGGCGGCGGCGGCCGTCAGCATGATCGGCCGCATGCGGTGTTCGGTGGCCTCGATGACCGCCTTCCATGGCGCCATTCCTTCGCTGCGCAGATGCTCGATCTGGACGACCAGGATGACCGAGTTGCGGATCAGGATGCCGATCAGCGCCAGCACGCCGAGGATCGCGACGAAGCCCATGGGGGCGTTGCTTAGCAAGAGTGCTGCGACCACGCCGATCAGGGCCGTCGGCGCGACGGCGAACACCAGGAAGAGACGGCTGAAGCTCTGCAGCTGGATCATCAGGATCGTCGCCATCGTAAAGAGCATCAGCGGGGCGACCGCAGCGATCGGCCCTTGGGCTTCCGCGCTGGATTCGACTGCACCGCCCACTTCCACCTTGTATCCCACCGGAAGGTTCTTCTGGAACTCCTCGACCTTCGGCTTCAGCTGGTCGACGATGGTGGCCGGCTGTGTCGAACCGATGACGGCAGCCTTGAGCGTGATGGTGGGTTGCCGGTCACGACGCCAGATCGTCGGCTGCTCGAGTTCGTAGCGGAAGTTCGCCACGGCCGAAAGAGGCACGACCTTGCCGTTGGAGGTGGAAAGCTGCAGGTTCTGCAGCGTCTGGATGGAGTCCCGTTCGGATGCCCTGGCTCGCCCGATGACGTTGACCAGATAGATATCGTCGCGGACCTGCGTTGCCGTCGAGCCTTCGACGATGCCGTTGAGGGCGGTGGCAATATCCTCCGAGGAAACGCCGAGCTGGCGCGCCTTGTCCTGCAGCACGTCGACCTTCACCACGCGGGACGGCTCGTTCCAGTCCAGGACCATGTTCGACAGCAGCGGATGCGAGCCGACGACGCCGGCAAATTGCTGCGAGATGTCGCGAACCTTTTGAATATCGGGGCCGCTGATCCGGTACTGAACCGGCTTGCCCACCGGCGGGCCGATGTCGAGAAGCTTCACGAAGGCGTCGGTGCCGGGGAAGGTTTTTGTCAGATAGTCCTGCAGCTCCGCCCGCACCTTGTCGCGCACCTCGAGCCCTTTCGTGACGATGATCGTCTGTCCGAAGGTGACATCGGGTGTCTGCACGTCGAAAGACAGGATGAAGCGGGGCGCACCCTGGCCGACATAGGTCGTCCAGTGATCGATATCCTTATTGTCGGCCAGCATCTCCTTTTCGAACTTGGCCATCTGCCTGTTGGTCTCGGCGATCGAGCTGTTGTGGGGAAGATTCCAGTCGATCACGAGCTCGGTTCTGTCCGAGTTCGGGAAGAACTGCTGCTGCACCAGCCCCATGCCGCCGACCGAAAGGCCGAAGACGCCGACCGTGAGGATGATGGTGACCCAGCGCCAGCGCATCGCCAGCCCCAGAAGCCAGGAGAAGATCGAGGCGAAGCGCCCCTTCTTCTCATGATGCGACTTCATGGTCTTCGGCAGGATCGTGACGCCGAGAAGCGGAGTAAACAACACCGCCACCACCCAGGAAACGATCAGCGACACCGCGATGACCACGAACAGCGTGAAGGTGAATTCGCCGGCGGCGCTGCTGTTGAGACCAACCGGAATGAAGCCCGCGACGGTGACGAGCGTTCCCGTCAGCATCGGAAAGGCGGTCGACGTGTAGACGTAGGTGGCGGCTTTCCTGAGATCGTCGCCCGCCTCCAGGCGGGCAACCATCATCTCGACGGCGATCATCGCGTCATCAACGAGCAGTCCGAGCGCGATGATGAGCGCGCCGAGCGAGATACGCTGAAGCGAAATGCCGGAATATTCCATCACCACGAAGGTGATGGCGAGCACGAGAGGTATGGAGATCGCCACCACCATGCCGGCGCGAAGACCGAGACTGATGAAGCTGATGACGAGCACGATGACGATTGCTTCGAAGAGTGCGCGGGTAAAGCCGGACACCGCTTCGTCGACGACGGCAGGCTGGTCGGAAACGCGGTGGACGTCCACGCCGATCGGAAGATCGGCGACGACGCGCTTCATCTGTGCGTCCAGCGCCTCGCCGAATTCCAGGAGATTGGCGCCCTGCTTCATGCCGATGGCAAGCCCGATGGCGGGCTGGCCCTTGAACCGGAACAGCGACGAGGGCGGATCGACGTAGCCGCGTTTGATCGTGGCGACATCGGTCAACGGGAAGAAGCGGTCGTTGATCCTGAGGTTGATCGTCCGGAGGCTTTCCTCGGAAGTGAACTGTCCGCTCACCCGCAGGGCGATGCGCTCCGGCCCGGCATCGACGAAGCCGGACTGGGTGACGGCATTCTGCGCCTGCAGGGTCTGGATGACCGACTGCTGGTCGATGCCGAGTGCTGCGATCTGGCGCGTGGAGAACTCCAGATAGATCGCCTCGTCCTGAGCGCCGATCACATCGACCTTGCCGACGTTGGGCACGGTCAGAACCTCGGAGCGGGCATTTTCGACGAGATCGCGAAGCTGCCGCTGGGTCAGTCCGTCGCTCGTGAAGGCGTAGATATTGCCGAACACGTCGCCGAAGCGATCATTGAAGAAGGGACCGACGACCCCGCTCGGGAAATCGCCCTTGATGTCGGCGATCATGTTGCGGATGCGCAGCCAGGTCGGTGCGACATCCCTGGCCTTGGTCGTCGGCAGCAGTTCGACGAAGACGGTCGTCTGGCCGGCAACGGTCTCGCTCTTGGTGTAGTCGAGCGATTCCAGTTCCTGGAGCTTTTTCTCGATCCTGTCGGTCACCTGCCGCGTCACCTCTTCGGCGGAGGCGCCGGGCCACTGGGCGGTGATCACCATCGTCTTGATCGTGAAGTTCGGGTCTTCCTCGCGGCCGAGGTTCAGATAAGAGAAGGTGCCTGCGAGAATGAAGACGATCATGAAGTACCAGACGAGCGAACGGTGTTCGAGCGCCCAGTCGGAAAGGTTGAAGGACTTCACTGGCTGATCTCCTGGTCGATCCTGATGGTCTGGCCATCTTCAAGTTTATGCACGCCTGCCACGACCACCCGTTCTCCAGCGGCGATCCCTTCGGTGACGCGGACGGTACCGCCGTCTTCGACGTCGCCGTCGATCGTCACGCGGCGCAGCGATACCTTTTTGGCCGGCGCGTCGACGATCCAGACGCTCGGGCCGTCGCTGCCGACAAGGATGGCAGAGGAAGGCAGAACGATCTGCGGATCGGCGGCAATGGTTGCCGAGGCCGAGATGACGGAGCCGAGCCTGAAAGTTTCAGGCGGATCGCTGAGCGCGATCTTGGTTCTGCTCGTGCGGGTGGCGGTCTCCGCCTCCGGCGCGATCTCGCGCACCACCCCGGATGTGCGGATGGTCGGATCGAGCTGCAGCGTCACTTCGAAAGGCGCGCCGATTTTCAGTTTCTGGGCGGCTGCCTGTGGCACATCGACCACGGCGTCGCGCCTGTCCGGCCGGGCGATGGTCACGACCGTCTGGCCGGCCGAGACGACCTGTCCGACCTCGGCCGAGGTCGCCGTCACCACGCCATCGAATTCCGCCTGAAGCTGCGCGTAGCCGAGCTGCTCCTTGGCCTTGTCGAGGTTGGCCTGCGCCTTGGCGACGGCGGCCGCGGCCGTCCGTCTCGCCTGCTCGGCCTCTTCGAGCGAGGCTTCCGTGCCGGAACGCGACTCCACCAGCGCCCGCTGGCGCTGCTCCGTGGTCACCGCGTTTCTGAGCTGGGCGTCGCTGTTCTCCACGTCCGACTGTGCGTTACGCACGGCAAGCTCCAGCGCCAGCGGATCGATGGCGGCGACGACGTCGCCCCGCTTGACGATATCCCCGACATTGACATTGCGGGCGATCATCCGCCCGAGAATCCGGAAGCCGAGTTCGGTCTCGATCGTCGGTTCGATCGTGCCGGTCAGGCTGAGGCTCGAAACGGACGTCTGTTTGACTGTCATCGACAGCACGGGACGGGGCGCATCCTCCTTGCTTTCCTCCTGCTTCGTGCAGGAGGAAATCAGGGCCGTACCCATCATCAGGGCGACTATCTTGGGACGAATACTCACTTGGAAGCTTCCTTGACATAAGACACGATTTCAGCCGGCCTGAGGAACTTGGTCCCGTCGGTCACCACGACGTCACCCGCCGACACGCCTGATTTGACGATGAAGCTGCCGGTCTCGTAGCCGGCGACATCCACAGCCCTTGCCGAAACCGCAGAGGATGCGGGATCGACGATCCAGACGGCCGGCTTGCCGTCCTTGGACGTCATGGCGGACCAGGGAAGCTGGATGACGTTCTGCGAGACGTAATTGAATCTCCCGACGACGGGAGCGCCGAGGGGAATGGGCGCGTCGCTCGATATCGCAACCTTGACCTTGATGGTTCCGGTGGAGGAATCGATGGTCGGCGAAATCTCGCGCACCTTCGCCGCGATCTTCTGTGAAGGGTCCGACAGAAGGGTCACAGTTCCGTCGCCGTCGATCGGGCGTAGGAACGCGCTTTCGACCACCTCGAAGACGGCATCCCGGTCGCCGTCATGGGCAAGGGTGAAGACGACCTGCGCGGCCTGCGCCACCTGCCCGACCTCGGCATTGCGGGCGGTGATCATCCCGTCGGCATCCGCCTTCAGCTCCGTGTAGGACAAAGTGTCCTGAGCCGTTTCCAACAGCGCCTGCGCCGACTTCGTCGATGCCTGCGCGGTCAGAAGCGCCTCCTGCGCCTGGTCGAGCGCCGCGCGCGTCGTCACCTGCGTTCGAAATAGGCTCTGCTGGCGGTCATAGGCGAGCTGTGCCTGGGTCTGCTGGGCTTCAGCCGACTGAAGATTGGCAGCCGCCACATCCAGTTCGGCCTTCTGCTCTTCCGGATCGATCCGCGCCAGCAACTGCCCCGCCTTCACGGACTGTCCGACTTCCACCAGCCGTTCGATGATCTTGCCGCTGACACGGAAGGACAGATCGGTCTGGACACGTGCGCGAACTTCCCCGGTGATCGCACCGCCCTCAACCAGCGGCTCGGGTTTGGCGACGACGACGGTGACCTGCCGCGGGGTGGACTCAGTCGGCCCGCCCGCATCGCTGCATGATCCGAGACCGATGGCGCATACGATCGCTGTGGCGACCAGAATGGTTCTCATAGTTGACCTCTTGCTCTCAACGGCAGCTGCTATATAATTGACTGACGCATTAGTCAATGAAACTTTGTGCCGCAGGGGACGAGGCGCGCACGACACGGGAGGCAAGGAAAAAAATGGCAACTCCGAAGAAACTCACACGCGCGGAACAGAAAGCGCTGCGGCCCATCCAGATCCTGGATGCGGCCTTCGAAGAATTCGTCAGAAGCGGTTTTTCGGGCACGCGTGTGGAAGACATCGCCGAAAGGGTCAACGTCACCAAAGGCACGGTCTATGTCTACTTCGAGACGAAGGAGAAGCTTTTCGAAGCGATGATCCACCATTTCTCCGTGCCGTTTCAGGAGTTGCTGGAGACGGCCGAGGGCCTCAGCGGCAGCGCTACCGACAGGCTGCTTTCCATTCTCGGCCTGCTTTACGAGCAAATTGCCGAGGATCGCACGACCCGCGAATTGACGCGGCTCGTCATATCCGAAGGGCAGCGGTTTCCCGACCTGATCGACCGCCACCATGATGAGTTCATTGCGCCGATCATCGCCAAGGTCGACGGCCTCATTCTGGAGGGCGTGGCGTCGGGGGAATTTCGGGCAATTCCGGTGGAATTCTCCGACATCGTGGTCGCACCCATCCTGACGACGACGGTTCTCAGGCTTATATTCGACGACCGCCGCGAGCCGCCCCCCAACAAGGAGGCCTTCCTGCGGGCCTATTTCGACCTGCTGCTGCACGGCCTGCTGGCCAAGCCTCACTGATCACAGAATGACGAAAAATACCGCGCAAAGCGCATAGCTTTTCTCAAGTTTTTATGTGAAAACATCGAGTTAGCGATGCCTTCGAAGGCATAGCCTCAATTCGTGACGGAAAAAGTGGAACGCAAAGTCAATCTCAAGGATGTCGCGCGCGATGCCGACGTGTCGCTGAGCACGGCCTCGCACGCGCTGAACGGAACCGCGCCGCTGACGATCGAGGTGCGCGAGAGGGTTCTCGACTCGGCCAAACGCCTGGGTTACCTCGACCGCCGGAGGAAGAAGGCGACGATCGCGGCCTTGCGCGTTCTGCTGCTTGCCATTCCCGACGACGCCGCGCCGCAGAGCGATCTCAACCTGGTGAGCTGGACGATCCTCAACGGCCTTCGACGGGAGTGCGAGCGCCGCGGCATCAGGATCGTGCCTTTCGTCAGCACCGGCCGACGCATCGACGGCGCTCAGGTCAGGCAGATCGCGCTCACGGAGCGCGCCGACGGCATCGTGATCCTGAACGACGATCAGCCGGAACTGATCCGAAGCCTCGCCTTCCCCGACATGCCCGTCGTCCTCGTTAACGGCGAGGATCCAGCCATGCTGGTCGATACGGTCACGCCCGAAAACCGTTTCGGCGCGCGGCTCGGCATCGAGCACCTGCTGGGGCTCGGGCATCGCCGCATCCTGCACCTGACCTGGAAGGGCCGCACCACGATCCAGCGCCGGTATGACGGCTTTTCCGATGCCTATCTCGCCGCTCAGCTTCCCGTGCCGGAGGATATGATCGTCGAGGCCGAAGGATATGAGCCGAGGCATGGCGAGGCTGCCATCAACGCGCTGCTCGACCGCGATCCCACAATGAAAGGAGCGACGGCCGTCTTCTGCGCCGCCGACAATCTGGCGCTCGGCTGTTTGAAGGCCTTGGCCGATCGCGACATCCGTGTGCCCGAAGCGATTTCCGTCCTCGGCTTCGACGACATCGTCCCCGGCGAATTCAGCCGTCCGCCGCTTTCGACGATCAGCGTTCCCACCGACAGGCTCGGCGCCGCCGCTTTGGCGCTCATCGAGCAGCGGCTGATCGCCAACGACCCGCAGCGGCCGGCCCATCGCCTGGAGCTCGGATGCCATCTCGTCTTGAGGGGTAGCGTCGCGCCGCCGCGCTAATGTCTAGTTCCGGGCACTAGGCTGAATTCCCGGCATTTTCGTAAAACGGAATTGGAGAGATCCAGGCGATCACGTGCGAACCTCTGTGCCTAGGCGACGGTGCGTGTCGCTCGAAAAATGGCCGGCCGCCTTGGGGGCCTCGCACAACAAAGACCGAAGCGCGCCGCATGAAACAAGTTCAATGCGACGCGCTTCAGTCGGGAGGAAGACGCAGTATGGGTTCTCCGACGGGGCGAGGAGATCTTTCTCCCCGCCTTGCCGTTCACTTCATCCCTGTTCCGGCAATGCCTGTGGTGATGTACTTCTGCAGGAACAGGAAGACGACCGTGACAGGCAGCAGGCTGAGGAACGTCATTGCCAGGATATAATGCCACTGCACAGAGAACTCGCCCTGGAACGCGTTCAGACCGACCTGCAGCGTGAAATTCTCGCGGCTGTTGAGGACGATGAGCGGCCAGAGGAAATCGTTCCAGCGCCAGAGCACGGAAAAGATCGCCAGCACCGCCAGTGCCGGCGCCGTCAGCGGCAGGATGATACGCCAGAAGATGCAGAATTCGCTCGCCGCATCGACGCGCGCCGCCTCTATCAGCTCATCGGGTATGGTCAGCATATATTGCCGCAGCAGGAAGACGGCGGTCGGAGAGGCGACCGTCGGCAGGATGACGCCCCAGAGATTATCGGCGAGCCCGACCCCGACGATAACGAGATAGGCCGGCACCATGACGACGGCGAGCGGGATCATCAGGGTTGAAATGATGATGACGAAGACCGCGGTGTCGCCTGCAAATTTGTATTTCGACAGGGCAAAGGCCGCCATGGCGTTGACGATCAGCGTCAGCAGCGTTGCGACGAAGGTGACGAAGACCGAATTCTTGAGGAAGGTCAGGAAGTTGAAGCGCGTCAGCGGATCGGTGTAATTTTCCGTGGCGACCGTCAGCTTCTGCACCGGCGTCAGCCCCTTCACGTCGACGCTGACGGGCTGTCCCGGATTTGCGGGGTCGACCATCTGGGCCTTGAGGCCGATGCGCCGAACCATGGCCATTTCGCGCTGTTGGCCGTCAACGGTGACCTGCCAGAGGCTGAGCGGCTTGTCGAAGCCGGGTACGGTCTGCTCCACGGCGGCCCGGGGAAGCAGGGTCGGTGGAAACCGGGTAATTTCGGCCGCCGGCTTCAGCGAGGAGAGGCCCGCCCAGAGGACGGGAACCAGCACCGCGAAGGTTCCGCCGATCAGCCAGACCCATGACAATATGTCGGTTATATCGATGCGTCCGGCCCGGCGGGTGCGCGTGAGAAAACTGATCGGATTCATACGGCTGTTCATCTCAGGACTCCATTCGCTTGCCGATGCGCAGCTGTATGAGGGTGAGGACCAGAAGCACCAGCCCCATCAGAACCGATGCGGCGGATGCGAGACCGAAGAGACGGAGATCGCTGCCGAATGCCATCTGGTAGATATATTGCACGATGAAGCTGTTGGCCGTGCCGGGACCGCCGCCATTGGTCAAAACCCAGGCCTCGTCGAAGATCTGGACCGATTTGATCATCAAAAGAATGAACACGACCAAGAGATTCGGGGCCAGCAGGGGAAGCGTGATCCTGAAAAGCGTGCGGCGCGGTGAAGCAGCATCGATGGAGGCAGCCTCGTAAAGCTCCTTCGGAATAGCCTGAAGGCCGGCGAGCAGGATGAGGGTATAAAAACCCATGTGAAACCAGACCGAGACCACGACGACGAAGAAGCGTGACCAGCCGACGTCGAGCAGGAAGATCTCAGGGGGAACGCCGATCATCTGGAAGAAGGCGTTCAGGAGCCCGTTGCGATCGAGGAACCATTTCCAGATGAGGCCGATGACGACGGGAGACAGCAGAACGGGATAGAAAAACATCGCCCGGAAGAAGCCGCGCGCGACAATCGCCCGATTGAGGATCAGTGCCGTGATCAGCGCCACCAGCAAGGTGGCGACGACATTGAGGGCCACGAACCAGAGCGTGTTCCACACAGCCGTCCAGAACAGCGATTCCTGGCAGGTTCCCGGCTGCAGATAATTGCCGCAGGAAAGCAGTGTGCGGAAATTATCCAGGCCGACGAAGGGCCGCTCCGAGACGAAAAGGTTCGTGCCGCCGGTGAAGGCGTAACCGATCGCGATCGCGATCGGAAGGAACGTGAAAATGGCGAACAGAACGAGGTTCGGCGCCAGGAACAGCCATGGCATGCGTTTACGGCCGAAGATGCGCTCGACCACATTCATCGGGGCTTCGACCACCCGCATCGCCGTTTCGCCTGCCTGGGTCAGCAATGCACCTGCCTTGAGCGCCGCCATGTTCAGCGCCTCCCCTGTCCGGGCCGCCGGGCAAAAGCCAGGCCACTTTCGGGATCGAACAGGTGAACCCGTCCCGGGGCGGCGTCGATCAGGATGTGATCACCCGACGCCGGCGCGAAATGGCCGGCCTCATGAATGATGATTTGCTCATCCTGGCCTGCAAGGTTGCCGTAGACATAGGTTTCTGTGCCGAGGCCCTCGTGATACTGGACGATGAACGGCAGACCTTGCTCGCCGGAGCGTGAAAAATGCGCGGGCCGGATGCCGGCGAGAACGTCCTGCCCGACCGCAATCCCCGCAGGATCGACATCGCTGACGATTTTGCCGCCGTTGCCGACATCGATCGCGACGCCGTTTTCGCCGATGCCTGATACCTTGCCCTTGATGATGTTCATGCGCGGCGAACCGAGGAAGCCGGCGACGAACAGATTGCGTGGGCTATCGAACAGGTCCAGCGGCGCGCCGACCTGCTCGACCCGCCCGGCGCGCAGCACGACGATCTTGTCGGCCATCGTCATCGCCTCGACCTGGTCATGGGTGACATAGATCATCGTCGTCTTGATGTCGCGGTGGAGCTTGGTGATCTCGGCGCGGGTCTGGACGCGCAAGGCGGCGTCGAGATTCGACAGCGGCTCGTCGAAGAGGAAAATGTCCGGTTCGCGCACGATGGCCCTGCCGATCGCCACGCGCTGACGCTGGCCGCCCGAAAGCTGCTTCGGACGCCGGTCCAGGTAGGGTTCGATCGCCAGCATCCTGGCGGCTTCGGCAATCCGCGCCTCGATCTCGGCGCGCTTGAACTTCAGGTTCTCCAGGCCGAAAGCGAGGTTCTTGCGAACGCTCATATGCGGATAGAGCGCATAGGACTGGAAGACCATCGCGATCTTGCGCTCGGCCGGCGAGAGCGCGCTGACGTCGCGGCTCCCGATCGCGATTGCGCCCGTCGTCACCTCTTCGAGACCGGCGATGACGCGCAACAGGGTCGACTTGCCGCATCCCGACGGACCGACGAAGACGACGAACTCGCCGTCCTTGATATCGAGCTCGACGTCATGCAGGACTTTGACAGAGCCATACGACTTGTTGACGTTGGAAAGCTTCAGTTCTGCCATGCCCCACTCCCATCAGGTGCCGCCGTTTCGAAGACGGCGTCGTTTTTGTTCCAGCCTTGCGGCAGCGGTGTCGGTCTTGTGATCCGCACCTCGTTCATCAAGATCCCGGTGACATCAGCCACGTAGACGGCCGGCATTCCTCCCGGATAGTTCTCAAGGCCGATCACCCGCCCGTCCGACCCGCGGGTCCAGGCATTGGCGCGGCCGCCGCCATCGGCTTTCGGGGAAAGGTCGGCGTTCGTCGGGCGCAGGTCGTAGGATCGTGCCGTGCCGAGTTGCCCCGGCTGCTGGTCGATGGCGATACGCGCCAATGATGCGTTCCGGATGCCGGCCGACGAGGTCGAAATGACCGTGATCGCCCCCTCCATCCGGCCGGTGATGTCCTCGACGATGAGATTTTCGATGGCGCCTGCCGTGCGCTCCGCGATGCGGTCAACCACATTGACGGTCAGCGCCTCGCCTGAGCCCCAGAAACCATCGGGGGTCTCGCGGCATTCCACCGCAATTCGCGAGAACCTCACATTCGATATCCGGCCGCCATCGCGGGAAAATATGCCGAGCGCCCTGTTGGAGGATGAGACGTTGCAATCCTCGAACACGACGTTGGTGACGTCGCCATGGGTTTCCGTGCCGATCTTCAGCGCACAGCTGAGGCTCTGAACGGAGCAGCGGCGGACAAGAATGTTTTCGCATCGTCCGATGGCGACACGATCGGGGCCGATGCTCGTCTTCAGGCATACGCCGTCGTCGGCCGTCGATATCCGGCAGTCCTCGATCACGGCGCCGCGGCAGGCATCCAGCACGATACCATCCGTGTTGGGAAGGCGACGGTCGTTGTCGATGGTTACGTTGCTGACGACGACATCGGTGCAATTGACGAAATGCAGCGTCCACATCGGCGAGCGGCTAATATGGACAGAGCTGATCTCGACCTCGTCGCAGCCCTCGAATACTACGACGCGCGGACGAAACTCGGCCGGAATGAAGGTTCCGACGGTCTCGTCGTCTCCCACAATGAAGCTGTCGCAACCGGCTTCGATGCGCCCCGCCCCCGTCAGGCTGATCCGCCGTGCATCCCTAGCGACGATCATGCCGCGGTCCGACTTTTCGGCGATCACCGAAACACTCGTATGCGCATAGGCCTCGTAATCCGCAACGGGACGCAGGATCGCGCCGGCGGCCAGATGAAGGTCGATGCCGGACTTGAGCTGGAGCCCCCGGCAGACATGGATGCCGGCCATGAGCTCCACGCGTCCGCCGCCCGAAGCCGACAGGCCGTCGATGGCCGCCTGCAGGCGGACCGTATCGTCGCCCTCCGCCGGCTCGATCGCGACAAGAGACACGGGGCTCATTGGCGATCGCCGTTCTCGAGGACGACTTCCGTCAGCAACAGCATGGTCAGCGCCTGGCCGTAAGGCGTCGGCACGTTCGGGATGCGCCTGTAGAAATCGAGGTCATGCCCCATCGGCGTGCCGTCCGAGACGCCGTGGACCACACCTTCCTCGTCTATCTGCGCCAGCACTGCCGCAAGCGCCCGCTCCGCGTAGGCCTTGTCGCTATCGTCGAGAATGCCGGCATCGACGGCGCGCAATATGCCATAGGCAATGCCTGCCGTGGCCGAGGTTTCCAGCGGCGAGGACGGGTCGTCCAGAAGCGTCGTGAACATCCCGTCCGGCCGCTGGCATTCCTTCAGCGAGCGCACCTGGCTGACGAGGACGTTCGACAGAAAACGCCGGTCCTTCTCGCCGAGCGTCGGAACGAGATCGAAGAGCTCGGGGATGGCAACGGTGATCCAGGCATTGCCGCGCGCCCAGAAGGCATTGGCGAAATTGTGCCGCCCGTTGAAGGTCCAGCCGTGATACCAGAGGCCGCTGACCGGATCGGAGAGGTAGCGGGTGTGGATCACGAACTGATAGACGGCCTCGTCGATCCAGTCGCTGCGTTCGCAGAGCACGCCGGCCCGGGCGAGAAACAGGCAGGCCATGAAAAGCGTGTCGTCCCACAATTCGCCGTCGTTGAGGCGCTCCTTGACGACGTGCTGAAAACCGCCGTCTTCGGTCTTCGGCAATTCCTTGACGAGCCATTCGGCCCAGTCCTCGACAAGAGCGCGAAAATCGGGACGGTCGACATGCTGGACGAGGATCGCAAGCGGCAGCATCGGCGCCGTGCTGTTGATCTGGCGCGGCGGCAGGCCGCGTTCGATCTGGCCGGCATACCAGGCAACAAGCTCCTGCAGCGCTTTCTGGTCATCGGTGGCAATGGCGCGCCGCAGGAAACCGTAAAGACCGACGCCGACTTCCCAGTCCCATTCGTCGAACTGGATTCCCGAGGCGGAATTTCCGGTCACGAGACCTTCCTTGATGCCCTTGAGCCGGCTGAAAGCCGTTGCAACGCGATCGATCGTCGTCAGGAGAGCGGCGTTATCGACAGATGTTGTGTTCATGCTTGGAGACCTATGTTTCAGGAGTAGAACGGCCCGTCAGTGCCGGCCCCGGAGGCTGCACTGTCGTGGGTGAGGATCGGGTGTGGCTGATCGTACGTGAACGGCCTCGCCTTGCCGGCGATCGAAAGACCGTCGGCATAGGACAGGCAGAGCGCCGGGCCGCCCGGCGGCGTCAACGCGAGCCGCCGAAGCCCGGGATCGAAGGAAACCGTCGTCTGGCACAGGCGTTCGATGAACGCCTTGAAGGCATCGTAGCTGCCGCATCCGACGACGGCCGCCCAGCCGCAAAGCGGCCCGTAGGAGCGCGCCTCGCGCCCGGCGGTCGGGCCGTCGGTGATCAGCTCCAGGCCGTTCGACGCCCAGAGGGCGGCAAATCCCCTGCCCGATCGCGCAATCAGCCACTTGTCTTCGGTGATGAGATCGTCCAGGCCGTCGCGACCGATATAGGCATGCGTCCATGCGTGCCGCGCATCGCTTGTGTCCTCGATCAGCAGGGCGACGTCACGATGCTGGGCAACGCGCGGCAGAATGCCGTTGCCGGCCCAATAGGACGGCCTCTGATTGCCCCAGGGATCGTCCTCGCCGGGATGGTTGACCCAGAGCCTCGCCATGGGGTGGCCGGCGAGCCGGATGTCGAGCACATGCTGCTGATGGCCCTTCTGGCCGGTCTTGTGATCGACGACGGTCGAAAGCTGCGCCGCCTCGTTCTTGAACAGCACGAGTTTTCCGCTCTCGAGCCCCTGGCTGTAACGCGCCTCGACGCTTCTGGTCCTGGCAAGCGACGCAAGCTCGGCGAGATCGGCCGGCGGCTCGTAGCCGCCGACGCAGAACATGGTCAATGCCGCCACGCCATTGTTCAGCCAGCCGGTTCCGAAGGCGACCTGGGCGAAAGGTGCAAGCTCTGTCAGCGGGCCGGCGCGCAGTTCCTTGTCGTAGGCGCGGCCCTGCGATCCGGCCGGAACGCCTGCGAGCGTGTGAAGGGCGATCATGCGGAAGATGAGATCGATCTGGCCGCGGGCGCGCTCCGAAATCGCCGTCTCGGCCCAGCGCTCCAGCGCCAGCAGGCCGATGAAGTCGATCGGGTAATAGGCCGCCGAGTTCCACTCCGCCAATCCGTGGGCTTCGACGCTGTCGAACCAGCGCGCGAGGCGCGCGCGGCCAAGTTCCGCCTGCTGCCGGCCCGTCCTGCCCGAGGCTGAAAACACCTCGTCGGGCAGAAGAAGTCCGGCCAGCAGCTGGCTCGTGTGAAAGCAGAGCACATGGTTCTCGCTCCAGAACCACATCGCATCGTTGCCCGGCTCGTCGACCCAGTAACGATAAGAGAGAACGGAATGCCGGATGCGATCGACCACCGCCGCGGGCATCCGGTCGGCATAGGCGCCGAGCAGCCACAACAGCGGCACCATGATGAAATCCGAGCAATCCTCCCGCGCATCGATGGAGGCGAGCGTTGCGTCGATGATGCGGTCGAAGCTTTCCTGGTCGTGGTGACCGGTTTCCATCATCGCAATGAGACGCCCGACGCGGTTGGCGCCGAAGCGGGCGCTGTATTCCAGCGCCTGCCGCTTGCGGGCAGAAAGCGATGTCTCGGCCGGCAACGGCGAAATGCTGCTCATGAAGGCGGCATCGATGACGCGGGTGACCGAGCCCGTACCGGAACCGATCGTCATGTGGATGCCGTGATAACCATCTGCGATGCCAGAGACATTCTCGGCGACCAGACGGTTCTGATGAGCATGCAGGGTCAGTTTCGAATGCGCGAGAACGGGACGCTCGTGACCATGGCCGATGACCTTGAGCTCTACAGGCAGGTCGCGCTCCGGCGCCGTGTCGAAGATGATCTCCAGCGGCTGGTTGACGAAGACGTCGCGGGCCGGGCGAACGCCGCGCACAAGGGCTTCCAGCTCGCGAACCTCATCCTGGTCCAGCGATACCGGCAACAGCACGCAGAGCGGCTCCTCATCCAGCAGCTCTAGCTCGAAAAACCACGTCGTGTCGCGCTCGGCCAGGTCTTCGGTGTGAACGAGAATGTGGTTGTCGCCGGCTTCGAGCGTCAGCTTTATGTCGGTTGCGCTCTCGACATTGCGCTTGAAGGGTTCGAAGCGCACCGCCTCCTGTCCGTTGACCCATATGCGAACGCCGCCGCAGGTCTTCAGTCTGAGATTGAGCATTCGCGCGGTCTCCGTCCTGAACGTGCCCCTCAGCCATCGCCTGAGATGCGTCGGCACATGCCAGAAGCCGGTGAACTCGACGCGGCGGTTCGAACCGGGAAGATAGAGGCTCTCGGTCGGCCAGGACGTGTAGGGCGAGAGCGGCCGCCCCACCATGGTGGACCAGAAGGCTTTGCGGCAAGGCAGGTCGCCGACATCGACGAAACCGTTGATGAAACGATAGTTTACGCGGTCTTCGGCCGGCGCCGGCTCGCCCGGAAAATAGCTGGCGATGAGGCCGGATACCGCCCATGCCGTTACCGTCTGGCCCGCGGCCACGCCATATGCCGGCGCCATATCGTCCGGCCGCTTGATGCATTCCGTTTTCACAGACCGCCTCCTCCGCAATCCTATGAAAATATTTTCATTAGGTCATTTGGGTGCGTTGTTTTTGAAAAATGCTCAAAAACATCGCTATTGCCTCAGAAAATAGCTTGACGGGACGAATGTCAAGTATATGAAATTCATTTATCGATGGCTGACGCCGCGATTGATGAAAATGTTTTCATGGGAGGATGAAAATGAAAACCTATCTCTCAGGAGCCCTCGCACTGGCGCTGGCTACCGTTTCTTTCGCATGGGCCGGCGCGGCCATGGCGGAAACCAAGACGATCACCTTTCTGTTTACCGACGACGACCAGGCTTACGTCGAGCGGATGGAAGCGCTGAGCAAGGAATTCGAGACGGCGCATCCCGACGTCAAGGTCAACTTCGTCTCGTCGGGCTATGATGCGGTCGCCAAGCAGCTGCCGGTGCAGCTCGCCGTCGGCGAAGGTCCTGACATCGCCAAGATCACCGACTGGCAGCTTGCGCCCTACTACCTCGACATGCGTCCCTACATGAAAGACCCGGACGGCTTTGCCAAGCTGCACGGCGACAGCCTGAACACGCTTCGCTTCCCCGGCGTCAACGATCCGAAGTCGATCAACGGCTATATCGCCTCGCAGACCTTCAACCTGCCCTTCGTCAACAAGACGCTCTTCGAACAGGCCGGCGAACCGCTTCCGAAGCCCACCGCCACGCTGAAGGACATCGTCGAAGCCTCGGCGCGCGTCGCCAAGGCGACCGGCGCCCAGATCCCCTTCACGATGGATCGCTCGGGCCATCGCTTCTCCGGCGCGGCATTCTCCTACGGATCGAACTACGTCAAGGACGGCAAGTTCTTCTTCCCCGACGATGCCGCCAAGCGTTATGTCACGGATCTCTACGGCTGGACGAAGGACGGCTCCTTCCCCAAGGAAATGTGGGGCGCTGCCGGCGGAACCCAGTACAAGAACATGGGCGACGAATTCGTCAACGGCAACGTCGTGACCTATCTCGCCGGCAACTGGATGGTCAATCCGTTCCAGAAGAAGATCGGCGACGCCTTCGATTGGACGGCGATCAGCGCCCCCTGCGGCGATGCCGGCTGCTATGCGATGCCGGGCGGCACCGCGATCGTCGGCTTCAAGCGCACCAAGTATCCGGAAGCCGTGGCGGCGTTCATCGAGTTCCTCGGCTCCGAAAAGGTCCAGCGTGAAATCGCCGAAAACTACGTCATCCTGACGGGCGCCGACATCAAGGACCCGCAATACAAGCTCGAGAGCAAGAATGCTAAGGACGCCATGGCCGTCTTCCTCGGAAGCCGCAATAGCGTGCCGCAGGCAGCCCGGGACCTGGAACGTCTCAAGGGATCCTCCGCCATCTATCAGCTGATCGTCCAGAGGATGAGCCAGTTGATCGTCGGCGAGCTTTCCCTCGACGAGACCTTCAAGGCCATGAGTGCCGACGTCGACAAGGTCAACGGGGCACTCGCCGCCAAGTAACCCGGTCACGCGTTGTCCCGCAAAATGCGCGCATGCAGCAGCCACGGCCTCGCAACAGGGCCGTGGCTTTTCATTTTCCCTACGGACACTTCGACCAGTTTCGAATTGTCGACGGCCTGAACCACGCTACGTCTGCCTTCAAAGTGTTGCAGCGTCCCTTGCGCGTCTGAAAAGACGCACGGCGCCGTACTGGAAAGGCAGCGTCATGCACTCAATCGAACAAGGCACCCAAGCTTACTCGCAGTTGAAGCCGGCCGCTCTCGCCATTCTTTGCCTCGGCGTGATAGTAGCGCAGGTCGATACATCGGTCGTCAATCTGGCGGTTCAGCCGATAGGGCTCGATCTCAGGGCCTCCGTCACCGAGCTGCAGTGGGTCGTCGACGCCTACAATCTCGTTTACGCCGCACTTCTCATCAGCGGCGGCCTGTTCGCCGATCTTTACGGCCGGCGCCTGATGTTCGTGATCGGCTGCGCTGTTTTTGCCCTGGCGAGCCTTGGCTGCGCTTTCGCCTCGACCATCGCGGTCCTCATTGCGGCGAGGGCCCTGACCGGCTTCGGCTCTGCCCTCCTCCTGCCCGCTTCTCTTTCGCTGATCCGGGTCATCTACCGGGATGAGAAGGTCCGTGCCCGGGCGCTCGGAATCTGGGCCGGCTGCAATGGAATGTCGCTGGCGATCGGTCCGAGCCTCGGCGGCCTCCTCATCCGTGATTTCGGCTGGCGATCCGTCTTCTTCGTCGTCATTCCCATCGCGCAGATCGCGGCGGCGGCAGCACGGTTTTTCGTTCCGGAAAGTGCCGATCGGCAAGGCCGGTCCTTCGACATGCCGGGGCAATTGCTGGGGATCGTATCTCTCACCGTGTTGACCCTCGCCGCAATCGAATCATCGCATCTGCCGCCCTTATGGATGGCACTCATGGCAATCGCCGGCGCGCTGCTTCTGCTGCTTTTCATCATCGTCGAGAAGCGCCTGGAGCAGAAGGCTCTGGTTCCGATCTCGATGTTTTCGGGCAGGCAGTTCCGCGGTGCCATGGCCGGAACGGCCGCAATGACTTTCGGCATGTACGGCACGCTTTTTCTTTTTCCGCTCGCCTCCCTCGGCCTCGGACGCCTGGCCTCGGTGGAGGTCGGACTGTCGCTGCTGCCGATGGCTCTCAGCTTCATCGCGATCTCACCCTTCTCCGGCTCGATTTCGGAACACCTTGGGAAGAACCGCACCATATCTGCTGGACTGGCGCTGATGGGTTTGGGCAACCTCCTGCTCGGCTCATCCTTTCTGGCCGACTGGCTCATCGCCGAAGAGATCGGATTGTTGCTGACCGGGATCGGGATGGGCATGGCGACGGGGCCTCTGACGGCGGTTGCGGTTTCGACCGTCACCGCCGATCGCGCCGGCACGGCAAGCGCCCTGATCAATGTTGCCCGCATGGTCGGGGCGACGATAGGCGTCGCTTTGCTCGGGGCGATCTTCGCCTTCCTGGGGGAGGCGGAAGCTGCCTTCATCGTCGCGATGACGGCGGGCGGCAGCGCGCAGCTGCTTGGAAGCTTTATCGCCTGGCGCTTGCTTTGAACGCGCGGCCGGATGTCGCGGTCATGCGCAGCCTCCGCATCCGCCGGCGAAGGTCTCGTGACACGAGCCCCGCGAGAGGCTATAGGCGTTGTCGGTCTGCGCCAGCCTGCGGGTCCGTTAATTCACAAGTGCCGGCAACCCGGTTACGTCCGGCGACCCAGCGACTGCCTACCGTATAGAGGTGCATTTCCATGCCGATGGGCTCCGAGCATCCGCTGCGAAGGGAACTTCACAACGAGCTGCACGCGCGGCCGTCGCTTTATTTCGACGGCGACACCGATGTCTGGCACGTCGCCATCGTCGGCGAGAATGCTCCTCCTTCAATCCCAGTCTCGCTGCCGGGGCTGGAAGATGTCTCCACGACTCGCGAGGGTAACCACGGCATCGGCCGTTTCGGCGACGGCCGGCTGAAGTGGGAGGCCCATACCGAGTTCCTGACGCTGACCTTCGTCGTTCCGGCATCGGCCGAACCCGGCAGCCAGCCGCCGGAAGCCTTTCAGGCCTGCTGCCGCCAGATCGACGGAAAGATCATTGCAGCCGTTCGGGTGCTGGTGCGGGACGAGAAGGACGGACAGCGTCCGGAAAAACCGAAACTCGACTATGTCGCCTCTCAGGTCGGCGGCGGCGATGCGGAAGTGCATTCGAACTTCCGGCTGACCGACAGCGGTTTCGTCGAATTCCTGTTCTTCAACCGCAACCTCAACGCCTATCGCACCGGCCGCATGGTCAGGCGTTTCCTGGAGATCGAGACATACCGGATGATGGCGCTGCTGGCATTGCCGATGGCGCGCGAGACGGTCTCGAAGCTCTCCGTCTTCGACCGGCGCCTCGACTTGCTGATCGCGCATATGCAGAGTGCTATCAAGGTCGACAAGGCGCTGCTTTCCGAGGTGACCAGGCTCTCGTCGGATGTTCTCAACTTCTCGGCGCTGGCCCGCCACCGCTTCGGAGCGACGAAAGCCTATGCCGAAATTGTCGCGAGCAGAGTGTCGGAGCTTCGCGAGACACGCGTCGAGCAGCGCCAGAGGCTCGGCACCTTCATCGACCGGCGCTTTCAACCGGCCGTCCGCTCGGTCGAAGCCGCCGAGCGCCGGCTCGACGAACTCGCCGAACGCGTGAGCCTGGCTGGAGACCTTCTCAGGACGACCGTGCAGGTCCAGCTCGAGGATCAGAACGCGTCGTTGCTGACGTCGATGGAAGAGCGGGCGCGCATCCAGGTGCATATCCAGCAGGCGGTCGAAGGCTTCTCCGTCATCGCCATCACTTATTATACCGTCGGGCTGGCGAAGATCTGCCTGGAAAGCATTTCCGAACTGGGTGTCGATCCGCATGTGGCGAAGCTCGCCGTACTCGGCGCCATCCCGCTCGTGCTCTTTGCCGTCTGGACGGCGGTCCGTCACGTTCGCAAGAGCATTGCCGGCGCACCGCACGGTCCGGCATCCGGGAACCACTGACGCGACCGCCGCCCTTTCGGGCGGCGGCGCTTACTTTCGTGCATCGATGGAAGGTCAGGATGCCAAGGCGTAGTGCCGATGCTCCGATGCCCGGCCGCTGCTTGTCCTGAAGCGCCGCAGCAATTCGGCAAGGCTTTCGGTTTCATGCGTCAGGCTCTGGGCGGCGGCCGTGGTCTCTTCAACCATCGCGGCGTTCTGCTGCGTCACCTTGTCCATCTGGTCGCCGGCGGCCGACACCTCCCGCAGGCTCGTCGCCTGCTCGCGGGCGGCAACGGCGATCTCGGCCACGGTCGCATTCATGGCGGTGACCTGCTCGACGATCTGTTCGAGCGACAGGCCGGATTCACCCACCAGCTGGACGCCTGTCTTGACCTGCGCCGAGGAAGTGGAGATCAACTGCTTGATCTCCCTTGCCGCGTTGGCGGAGCGCTGGGCGAGCTCGCGGACTTCCTGAGCGACGACGGCGAAGCCCTTGCCGGCCTCGCCGGCACGCGCCGCTTCCACGCCGGCGTTCAGCGCCAGCAGGTTGGTCTGGAAGGCGATCTCATCGATGACGCTGATGATGTTGCCGATCTTCGACGATGAATTTTGAATTTCCGTCATCGCGTCGATGGCGCGGGCAACGATCTCGCCGCCCTTTTCGGCATTGGTGCGGGCGGTTGCCACGACACCCTGGGCGCGGCTTGCGCCCTCCGCCGTTCCGTTGACGCCACGGGTCACGTCACCCAGCGCCGCCACCGTTTCTTCCAGGGACGCTGCCTGCTGCTCGGTGCGGCGGGCGAGATCGTTGGACGCCGTGGAGATTTCCGCAAGGCCGGACCGAATGGTGGCGACCGCGCGAATGACGGAATCCACCGCCTCTTCGAGGCTCGCAACCGAGTTGTTGAAATGATCCCGGATCCTGACGTAGCGATGATCGACTTCGCCGACGCGGACGGTGAGATCGCCCTTCGACAATGCGTCCAGCCCGACGGAGATCTGGCGGAAGGCATGTTCCATCACCTGCGCGTCGGAGAGCCGCTCGGCCTCCTGACGGAGCCGTTCCTCTTCGGCAGCGAGGCGCGCGCGTTCGGCATTGGCCTCGGCGATCAGCTTGGCGCGGCCTGTCTCCTGGAAGACCTTCAGCGACCGGGCCATGGCGCCCAATTCGTGGCGATGCTCGACGCCGGTGATGACGATCCCTTCCTCGCCGCGGGCAAGCTGTTCCATCGACTGAGCCATGTTGCGCACCGCCGAGGAAATCAGCCGGCCGACGAAATAGGAAAGCACCAGGCCGATGACGATCAGGAGACCGCTGATAACCAGCGTCGTGCTGGTCGCGGAGGCAACCGTTGCATCGACCGAACCGTCGAGGTTCTTCTGCGCGCCGGTCACTGCCGCCTGCAGGTTCTTGAACTCGCCTGATATCTTCGGCGCCAGCACGTTCAGCTGCGTCTGGCGGATATTGCCGGCAGCCTGCAGCACCTCCTTCATGTCGCCGAGACGGGCGGTGTAGTTCTGCATGAGCTGGCCGGCGCCCATCAGGCGCTTCTTCTGCAGCTCGTTCTTTGCAGCCTTGGCGGCGGCATCGTTGAGCGCCACGGCTTCGGCGAGTGCTGCCTGCGCCGTATCATAGGCGGCGAAATCATCGGAATGCACGAAGCGTTCGGAGAAATAGAGGCTGCGGTTCAGGGCCTCCAGCGTCGCCGCCGTCATCTGCAGCAGGGCCACGTCGTTCTGGCGCCAGGCGCTGCGCACGACGTCGTTGAGCGCGATGCTGGTCCAGGGGCCGAATTCGGTGACCTTGGAGATCAGCATGTCGCGTCGGGCCTGGAGGGAAACAATTTGTTCGAAAGCCTTGCCATAGGCGGTGATCTCCTGACGGATCGCCGCAAGGCCGGACTGCAGCTCCTTGTTGCCGGCAAAACGCGGATCATCCGCCTCGAAGGCCTTCACGCCGGCGCGAAAGCTGTCGACCACGGCTTGTGTCGGCGTCGAGCGGAACGCTTCCGCCGACATCTGAATTTCGTTCAGCTGCTCGCTGTAGTCCGAGATGGCGAGACTTTGACCGGCCGTGACGCGATAGGATGCGAAGATCGCGGCGAGGCCGTTCATGCCCGAGATGGCGCTGACCGTGAGCAGGCTCATCAACAGGATCAGCGGCACGAAGCCGGAGGTGATCTGCGCGCGAATGCCGAATTTATTCCAGAAATGCAACATGATAGTCCTCTTATGCTTACTGGCTCTTCGGCAGATAGGCGGCAATGTTTTCAGGTGTGACGAGTTCGAAGGGAACGTTGTTTTCGCGCGGCACCTTCTCTTTGTTGATCAGTTTCACGGCGGCGTCGACAGCGGCAGCGCCCTGCCCGACGGCGCTCTGGAGAATGGTGACGTCGAGATCGCCGGCCACCATCGCGGCGAGCGCGTCGTCGGTCGCGTCGACGCCGCCGACGACGACGTCCTTCATCGGGATATTGGCCCTCTTCATGGCGCGGATCGCACCAAGCGCCATCTCGTCATTATTGGCGATAACCGCATCGAACTTGACGCCGGCCGCCAGCCATTCCTGCATCTGCTGATCGGCATAATCGCGTGACCAATAGGCCGCCTGCCGCTCGACGATCTCGAGGCCTTTGCATTCCGGCGTCGCAATGACATCGGTGATGTCCTGGGTGCGGGTGCGGGCAGCCACATGGAAGACCTCCCCCATCAGCACGACGACGCGGCCCTTGCCCTTGAGGAGAGAGCATACCTGCTTCGTCTCGAGCGTACCGGAGTCTTTCTCATCGGAGGCGACGACGACCTGATTGTCCGGCAAGTCCAAAAGATTGGAGGGCGTCGTGTTGATGTAGATCAGCGGAATGCCGGCATCCGCTGCGATCTTGGTCATTTGCGGCCCGAGATCGCCATCAGACAGCATCATGATAATGGCATCGACCTTGTCGGCGACGAACTGCTGAACCTGCTTCTTCTGCAGTTCGTTGTCGCCCTTGGCATTCGCGGTGACGAGCTTGAGGCCTGATATCGTCTTCCCGTGCGAGACGACGCCGTTCAGAAGCATCTCTCTGAATTTGTCGAGATTGGTCATCGAAACCGCGATCGTCTGCGCATTGGCAACAGAGACCGATATCGCCAGAGCGATGGATGCAAGCGTGGCCGTTTTCATGAATTCCCCTGCGCAATTCGGATACAACTGCGTTATTTCAAATTTTGGTTAAATTTTACTTTTCGACCGGAAACAAACGTTAAGCAGGGGATATGATCTTGCAACGCGAGCAGCGCGTTCTTCGGCGGCAATCGGCCGGACTTCAAGGACATCGCATCGAACTTGACGCAATGCGCTTAAGTCCTTGTACTTATAGACATCAGCGCCCACCGAAGCCGGAGCCGACGCTGATGCCTTTGTAGATCACCCTCTGCAGCACGATGGCGAGCACGACGCCCGGCAGCATGGAGATCGTCGCACCCGCCATGATGTAGTTCCAGGCGGTGCCCTGCTGCGTCTGAAACAGGGTGAGGCCGAGTGGCAGCGTGGCTTTTTCGAGGCCGCTGGTGGCGATCAGCGGCCAGAGAAAACTCTTCCACTGCGCGATGAAGGTGAAGAGCGCCAGGAGACCGATGGCCGGCATGGCAAGCGGAACGATGATCCTGACCAGGATGCGCAGGCGCGAGGCCCCGTCCATCATCGCCGCCTCGTCGAGATCCTTGGGAATGCCGAGGATGAACTGGCGCAGCAGGAAGGTGCCGAAGGACGAGAAGGCGACCGGCAGGATCATGCCGTGATAGGTGTTGATCCAGCCGAGCTTGCTGACGAGAAGGAAGAGCGGGATGACCAGCATCACCTGGGGGATCATCAGCGTGCTGAGAAAGGTCAGCAGCAGTCCTTCGCGGCCCGGAAACCGCAGCCGTGCGAACGCATAGGCGGAAAGGCAGGATACCGCGATCACGATCGCGGTGACGCCGCAGGCGACGATGAAGGAATTCAACAGGAACGTGCCGAACGGCAGCGACACCAAAGCCTCGACGAAGGTGCCCCAATGATATTCCTCGGGGAGAATGCGGACCGGCACGGCCATGACCTCGGCATTCGAGCGCACCGCGTTCGACACCATCCAGAAGAAGGGAAAGAGGAACAGCAGCGCGACCAGCGAAAGCCCCGCATAGCTCAGGAAGGTGCCGATCCCACGCAAGATGCGGCGGCGATCCGCAGAGACGGAATGTGGGTGCCGTGAGCTCGGATCAATCGTCATAATGCACCCATTTGCGCTGCATGTGGAACTGCAGGATGGTGAGCGCCATGATCATGACGAACATCACCCAGGCAAGAGCTGAGGCATAGCCCATCTGGAAATTGGCGAAGCCCTTCTGGTAGATGGCGAAGCCGAGTGTCGACGTCGCCGAGCCGGGGCCGCCGCGCGTCATCGCAAAGATCTCGTCGAAGACCTGCAGCGAGGTGATCGCCGTCATGACAGTGGCAAAGAAGATGGTCGGCGAGATGAGCGGCAGGCGAATGCGCCAGAAGCGCTGCCAGGCATTGGCTCCGTCGATCGTCGCCGCCTCGAGATAATGCTTCGGCACCAGATCGAGCGCAGCGTTGAACATCACGACGTTGTAGCCGACATTGGCCCAGAGCGTGACGATCACGACCGCCTGCATCGCCCAGCTCGAACTCAGCAGGAAATTCGGCAGGCCGAGGCCGAGCGCGCGGATGACGCTGTCGGCGAGCCCGTCCGGCGTGAAGATCAGCAGCCACACCACCGAGGCGGCAATGGTAGGGGTGAAGGTCGGCAGGAAGAAGATCACCCGGAAGATCGCCTTGCCGTGTTTCAGGCTGGATATCCACACCGCCAGCGTCAGCGAGACGATGATATTCACGGCCAGATACTCGACGGCGAAGAACAGCGTGTTGTTCAATATCGTGTAGAAGGCCGGATCGACGGTGAACAGCTTGATATAATTCTGAAAGCCGACGAAGGACGGCGTCGAAAGCAGCTGCCAGTTGGTGAAGGAGAGCGCCAGCGACGCCAGGATCGGCAGGGCCATGAAGATCATGAAGCCGAGGAAACTCGGCAGCAGGAACAGCATGGCCGTCTGCGTCTCAGGCTTCAGAAAGCGCCGTGGCTGACCGGGCTGCAACGGAATTTCGGCGACGGCGCTTTGCGACATGTCTTCCTCCATGCGCGGCAATCCTGCCGCGCCATCCTATTGCTGCGCGAGGCTCTGGATCGACTCCATCGTCTGCTTGGCATCGGCGCTGCCGGCGAAAGCCGGTGGGAAATACTGGTTGAAGAGGTTTTCCACCGCCGCCCAATTGTTGGTGATCACATAGGGCACCGAATGCGCCAGGGAATAATCGAGCGCCTCGCCGCCATTGGTGATGTCCTTGGCCGCCACCTTATACCAGGAGGATTGCGAGGCCGTGCGCGCCGGCAGCGCGCGCCCCTGTTCGGCGAGATATTGCAGCGCCTCGGGACTGGTCAGCACCTGGATCGCCTTCCACGCCGCATCCTTGTTTTTGCTTGTCGTGGCAATGCCGAAACCGGAGCCCGCGGTCACGGCTGAAAGTTCGCCTTCGGCGCGCGGCAAGGTGGTGAGGCCGATCTTGAACTTCGCCTGGTCCTTCATGCCGATAATCGACCAGGGGCCATCGATATACATGGCGACGTTGCCCGAATTGAACCGGCCCTGGACGACCGTGCCGACATCGGCGCTCGGCGGCACCAGCGGCGCGATCTTATCCTTGGCGGCAAAGCCGATCAGCCTGTCGGCAGCGGCAACGGCGCCAGGATTGGTCAGGTCGAGCTCTCCGGCGTTGTTGACATATTTATCGCCCCAGGCCGAGGCCAGGACCGAATAGTTGACCGGGGTGATGCCGAAGCCGTACTTGCCGTCTTTCGTCAATTTCTTGGCGGTATCGGTAAACTCGGCCAGCGTCCAGCCCGGCTTCGGCAAGGGAATGCCGGCGGCTTCGAGCGCATCCTGGTTATAGTAGATGACCCACGGACCGACATCATAGGGCAGACCGTAAAGCTGCTTGTCGACCGACATCCCGCCGATGATCGAGGGGGTAAAGGCTCCGACGTCGAACTTGTCGGCCGCTATTCGGTCATTCAGCGGCTCGAGCAGCGAATAGAAATTCGGCATGCGCAACGACTGCATGGAAACGATGTCGGCGAGCTGGCCCGACGCTGCCAACACCGGCAGCCGCGTCCAGTAATCGACCCAGCCCGTCGTCGTCAGCGTCACCTTGATATCGGGATATTTGGCCGTCACCATGTCGGCCAAGTGCTGCCAGCCCTTGGTGTCGGCTTCGGAGCCTGTCCACATCTGCCAGGTCAGGTTGACCTGTTCGGCCGATGCGGCTGTGGCAAAAAGACTGCTGCCGATTGCGGCAAGCAAAAGCGTTTTCTTCAGAACCTTCATGGGTTTCTCCTCCCTCCATGAACGCAAAGGACACGCGAGTGCGATCGAGCTCACGCCTTCAGGACGATCTCGATCACCGGCACGGTAACGTCCGGGCGCCGGACCGGCAGTTCGAGTGTGATCATGCCTTCCGGCACCATCACGCCGATATTGGAATCCACATCCTTGGTGTGGCTCAGCCAGCGCACTTCGCTGGCGTCGTGCAGGAATTGCGCATAGGCGATCCTGTCGGCGAGGCCTTCGATGTGGATGTGGCGATAAGGCCAATTATAGACATGCAGGTAGAGGCGGTTGCCGCGCTGGGTATAGCGGCAGCCGGCCGGCACCGGATAGTCGGATGGCCCGGCCCCATAAATGGAGCGTGCGTTGACCTCAATCCAGTTCTGGTAGATTTCGAGCGCGCCGATGGCGCGTGCATCGAGCGTGCCGCGGCCGGTCGGGCCGACATTCATCAGGAGGTTGCCGCCGAGCGCGACGGAATCGATGAGCAATTGGATGATCTGTTCCGGGCTTTTCCAGCTATCCTCGTCGCGGTGATAGCCCCAGGAGCCGCTGAAGGTGTGGCAGGCTTCCCAGAGCACCCCCTGGCTGGCGATAGCGGGCGCCACGCGCGGCGTATATTGCTCCGGCGTCGTCACGTCGGGCAGATTGCCAGGCGGCAGATCGAGGCGGTTGTTGACGATGATGCCGGGCTGCAACTCACGCACCAGCGCGAGCAGGCGCTCGCTCTCCCAATCGGCACGCCCCTTGCCGGGCAGGCCGCGATATTCGCGCTGGGGATAGCTGAAATCGAACCAGATGATGTCGATGCGGCCGAAACCGGTCAGAAGTTCGCGCACCTGTTCGCGCATATAGGCGGCATAGTTGGCCATATCGCGGCCAGCATTGAGCGCCTCGGCCTGCGGATGGTTGCGCAAGGGATGGTGGACGTCGATCGGAAAGTCCGGATGGTGCCAGTCGAGCAGCGAATAATAGAAGCCGATCTTCAGTCCTTCGGCGCGAAAGGCTTCGACCAGCGGCGTCAGCAAATCTTTGCCGCAGGGCGTGTTCGTCGCCTTGTAATCCGTCACCTTGCTGTCCCAGAGGCAGAAACCCTCGTGATGCTTGGTCGTCACCACGACGTATTTCATGCCGGCAAGACGTGCCCGGCGGGCCCATTCCTTGGGGTCGTAGAGATCAGGATCGAAATTTTCGAAATAGCGCTGGTAGTGGTCGTCGGTCAGCTCTTCGCGGTTCTTCAACCATTCATGCCGGGCTCCCAAGGCATAGAGGCCCCAATGGATGAACATGCCAAGGCGGTCGTGGCTGAACCAGGCGTGCTTGCCCGCTCCTTCCCATGCCGGATTTTCCGACAGGCGTTCCGAATTCGTCACAGGTTTCTCCTCCCTGCTTTCCGGCTTAACATCATATCGAACCGGTTCGGTTCGTAACAATCTTACTTGATCCAACACGTGTCAAGCCAAATTCGAGATCGCAGATTTAGAAATGCAAGCCCTGCAGAATAACCAGTTTGAGGCATGGATGTTGCGCCGATCAATAAAATCGGACATAACAATGCATTAGAACCGGTTCGACAGACATGACCACGATACGAGACGTAGCGCGCATTGCGGGGGTTTCCATCTCAACCGTCTCGCTCGCGCTCAACAGCCCGAAGCGGGTCGGCGCCGAGACGCTCGACCGCATCCAGCAGGCGATAAATTCGACGGGCTACCGCATCGACCCGGTGGCCCAGACGCTGGCGCGCGGACGCAGCTCGCTGATCGGTTTCGTTTCGGCCAATCTCGGCAACATGTTCTTCGGCGACATCCGCCGCGAGATCGAGCACCAGGCGCTCGATCACGGCTATTTCGTCCTGATCGCCGACTCCTCCGGCAGGGCCGACCTCGAGCGGGCGCTGCTGGAGCGGCTGGAGGCGCAGAAAATCGCTGGCATTGCGCTGGCGGCAAACGGGCGCGGCGAGGAATACGCCACGTTCCTGCGCGACTTCAAGACGCCGATCGTGATGTTCGACCAGAAGGTGGAGGGTGCAGAGCGCGATTTCGTCGGCTCCGACAATCCGCTGACCACCACCATCCTGACGGAACACCTGCTGCAGCTCGGCCACCGGCGTATCGGCTTCATCTCCGGGCCCTCCGGCCTGCACACCGCCGACGAGCGCCTGAAAGGCTTTCTGAACACGATGACCGGCGCCGGTGTGGAGATCGACCCTTCGCTGGTGGTCGAAGGCGGCTACACCAGGACCGGCGGCCATGCGCAGGCGATGCGGCTGCTGACCCGCCGCGACCGGCCGACCGCCATCATCGGCGCCAACAACATGACTGGCCTGGCCGCACTGCAGGTGATGCAGGAGATGGGTTTCCGCTGCCCTGACGACGTGTCGCTGGCGATGGTCGACGACGTGCCCTGGAGTAATGTCATCACGCCGCGCATCACCATGGTGGTGCAGGATGCGCAGAAGCTCGGGGAATTGGCGGCACAACGTCTGCTGACAAGAATAGCAAGTCCGGAGGGCGCCGCCGCGCCGCCTGAGGATTTCATCCTGACGCCGAGATTCGTGCGCGGGGAATCGACCAGGCGGCTGTGAGGGCTTCTACCGATCTTCCCTCGTATGCCAAAGCCGCAATACATAGATTGTCGACTGCTGGATTTCGTAGCGGAGCTCGTAACGGCCGACGAGAATGCGGCGAACCTCTCGAGGATCAAACTCCTCGAGTCGCTCGCCGAGACGTGGCTGCTCAAGCAGCCGCGCAGGGGCTGCCGTCAGCGCCTGTACGGTTCGGGCCGCAGCCCGCCGGTCGACCGGAGAGAGAAAGTCGTATAAGCGGGTAACATCCGAAACCGCTTTGCTCGTCCATTTGACTTCCATCACCGGGGCAAGGAAATCGGCTCGTCACTGTCAAGACTATCAGCCCAGGCCTGAACAGCCTGGTGATCGACAACGTTTCCACTATCCACGTCGGCCAACGCCTCAAGCGTCAAACGCCGACGCTCCTCTTCCTGGTCGATCCATGCAGTCAGTGCCTGCTTGACGATCCAGCCGCGCGAGCGTTCGAGCCGCGACGCAAGTTGATCGACCTTCTGCGCAAGCGGCAGTGGAACATGGGCAGTCAGAACTTTGGTCTCCATCGAAAACTCCTTGTCAATCACTTATAATCATAGCGATTAATTCTGATTATATCCAGTCATCTATATCTCAGAAAAGCTCGAAACATGTCGGCGGACTGACGGAATGCCGAGAGTTTGCGATAAAGCGCAGCGGCTGATCTCCAAGTAAAAACCGCCAAGGAACAAGCCCGACTGCCGCGACCATTGAAAGAGCTCGAAATTTGTCATACATGTGTGATGAATCATGAGTTTCGCAGTGCCGCGCGTTTTGACGGCATTCGGATCAAAGCCGATGCGGGGGCAGGCGTGGCTATGCAGATGAAGGATCGCAGCAAAGGCTCCGGGTCGCTGGTCTCACAGGTCGGCGAAAGCCTTCGGCAAGCCATATTGAGCGGCCAGTATTCTGCCGGCGACAAGCTTCCGAGCGAGCATGAACTGACCGAAACGCATAGCGTCAGCCGGACCGTCGTGCGCGAGGCGGTGGCCGCGCTTCGCTCCGACGGGCTTGTCGAGGTGCGCCAGGGGGCAGGCATCTTCGTCCTCGGCGCCGATCCGGCTGTCTCCGCTGGGAAAGCCGACAAGGCCCGCGTTGTTTCCGATCTGGAAGTGCTCGAGATCAGAACGCCTGTCGAAATCGAAGCTGCCGGTCTTGCGGCCTTGCGCCGCTCGCCCGCGCAGGAGGAGGCGATTTTCGAATGCCACCGGAAAATTCTCCAGTGCATCGAGAGCGACCAATCCATTCGCGAGGCCGATCTCGAACTCCATGCCGCCATCGCCGAAGCTACGAACAATCCGCTGTTCCGGCAGTTCCTGGAGTCCCAGGGCTCGGCGATCATCCCGCAGTCCAGGCTGGTCCCGGAAACAAGGACAGCCGAACAGACTGCTTACCGAAGGCTGATCCATAGGGAGCACGAGGCGATCGTCGTCGCCATTTCCGACAGGGACGATCAGGCCGCCCGAAATGCGATGCGCGAGCATCTGGTCGGCAGCCAGGCAAGGTACCGCAACCTGCTGAGGGATCTGCGAAGCTTTACCAGCTGATAGTCGGCCCAGGAACTGTCTGAAAGCGCCCGTAGCGATTGGCGCGAATTGTCCGCTATTTGTCCGGCGCGCGCATTTTCCCGTGCCATCAAATTGCCGAATATGGCTTCATGATCAACCGCCATGGAGCAAAAAATGTCCGGCCATGATACTGTCCTTCTCGTTATCGACGCCCAAGAGTCTTTCAGACAACGCGATTACTGGGATGAAAACCTGGCATCCGCCTACATCGATCGTCAGCAGGCGTTGATCGACGGCGCGGAAGCCGACGGAATACCCGTCATCCAGATCTTCCATGTCGATGAAAACGCGCCGTTTTCGGAGGCATCCGGGTTCGTCAGGACACTCGCACCGCTCAGGATCGCGCCGAAGGCTACATTCAGGAAAAACCGCCATAGCGCCCTGGTCGGTTCGGGTCTCGACGTGTGGCTGACCGAGAACGGCGTCCGTCGTCTCCTCGTCTCCGGCATCCGCACCGAACAGTGCTGCGAGACCACCACCCGCCACGCCTCCGATCTCGGCTATCAAGTCGACTATGTCGGCGAAGCGACCCTGACCTTCCCGATGACCGACGCCACAGGGCGCACCTGGAGTGCGAGAGAAATCCGGGACCGGACCGAACTGGTCCTGTCAGGCCGTTTCGCTCGGATCGCGACCGTCGAACAGGCCCTGGCGGGGCGTGAAAAGCCACTCGCCGCATGACAGACGCCGTGCAGCCCTTCGATATTCCGGTCTTCGTCGTCGTGCCGCCGCGCGTGCTGCTGCTCGACGTGGCCGGTCCGATCGAAGTGCTGCGCAAGGCAAACCTCGAACAGCCCACAGTGCGCTTCACCGTCACCTATATCGGCCCGTCGGCGACGGTCGGCAGCTCGATCGGCCTTGCCGTTACGGGCGTCGCAGCATTGCCGGAATGCTTGCCCGATAGCGCGCTTGTCGTCATTGCCGGCAGCACCGACGTTCCGATGGAAAGCAGCCATCGGCGGGACGAACAGGAACGCGCCGACCAGGCTGCCATTGTCGCATGGCTGCAGCGCGCCATTCGTCCAGGAATTCGACTGGTCTCGATCTGCTCGGGCGCATTGCTCGCTGCCGAGGCCGGAATGCTCGACGGCCGCGAGTGCACCACCCATCACGGCTGCATGGAAGATCTGATCCGGCTCGCGCCGACGGCGCGCGTCCGGGACAACCGGCTCTATGTCGAGGATGGAGACCGCCTCACCAGCGCCGGCATCACCGCCGGCATAGACCTCATGTTGCATATCGTCGCCGAAGCGGCGGGACATGCCTGTGCGCTTGCGGTGGCGCGATACCTTGTCGTCTATCTCAGGCGCGGCGGCTCGGATCCGCAACTTTCGCCCTGGCTCGAAGGTCGCAACCATATCCACCCGGTCATTCATCGTGCGCAGGATGCAGTGGTCGCCGACCCCTCTCGGGACTGGTCGGTGGCATTGCTCGCCCGCCTCAGCGGCGCCAGCCCGCGCAACCTTTCACGGCTGTTCAACGAGCAGACGGGCATGAGCGTTACGGATTTCGTCAACCGTATGCGCGTGGCTCTTGCCCGCGAGATGCTCGCCGGTTCGCGACTGGACATGGAGGCCGTCGCCATGCGCGCCGGCTTCGGCTCGGCGCGGCAGCTGCGCCGAGCCTGGAATCGTCTGAATGATGGCCCGCCGAGCACGGCACGGTCGCGGCTGCAGCTGAAAGCTAGTTGAAAGCTTCGACGTCATAGGAAGGGGCAGCATCGTGGAGGAGACACGGGTCAAGGGTGGCGAGACGACGATGCGAGCAAACCACAGGAGGAGATTTCCATGCGTTCTTCACGCAGCCTTTTTCACACCGTCGCCTTTTCGACGCTTCTCGCCGCAGCATCTTTCGCTACGAGCGCCGCAAACGCAGCCGACAAGATCACCATCATGGTCGGCGGTTATGAGAAGCAGATCTATCTGCCCGCCAAACTTGCCGAATCGCTCGGTTATTTCAAGGACGAGGGTCTCGACGTCGAGCTCTTGAACGAAGCCGCCGGCGTCGATGCTGAAAACCAGCTTCTGGCCGGCGCCGTCCAGGGCGTGGTCGGCTTCTACGACCACTGTGTGGACCTGCAGGCCAAAGGCAAATTCGTCGAATCCATCGTCCAGTTCAGCCAGGCGCCGGGCGAAGTCGAGATGGTCTCGAGCAAACATCCCGACATCAAGTCGCCGGCCGACTTCAAGGGCAAGAGCCTCGGCGTCACCGGTCTCGGCTCGTCCACCAACTTCCTGACCCTCTTCATGGCCTCGAAGGCCGGCCTGAAGCCCGGCGACGTCGTGACGGTTCCCGTCGGCGCCGGCGGCACCTTCATCGCCGCCATGCAACAGGACCAGATCCAGGCCGGCATGACCACCGAGCCGACCATCTCACGCATGGTCAAAACAGGCGAGGCGAGTGTGCTCGTCGACATGCGCACGGTCGAGTCGACCCGTCAGGCGCTCGGCGGCACCTATCCGGCCGCCTCGCTCTACATGGAGGCCTCCTGGGTCGACGCGCACAAGGAAGAGGCACAGAAGCTCGCCAACGCCTTCGTCAAGACGCTGCGCTATATCAACACGCATTCCGCCGCCGAGATCGCCGACAAGATGCCGAAGGACTTCTACGTCGGCGACAAGGACGGCTACATCAAGGCTCTCGACGAGGGCAAGGGCATGTTCACGCCCGATGGCGTCATGCCGGAAGACGGTCCAAAAACCGTGCTTGCCGTGCTCTCGGAGTTCTCCAAGAACGTCAAGGGCAAGCAGATCGACTTGTCCAAGACCTACACAACGGAATTCGTCAAGAACGTCAAGTAAGGCGTCGCGCCGCTTCCGGCACCAACCGGAAGCGGCCTCCCGATCGATCCATGGGCATTGCGTGCACGCGCCCAAAGGCACGCTTCAGGTATCATCATGCAACATGACAACAACCAGATTCCGGCAATCGAGCTGATCAATGTCAGCCGCCGCTTCGTCTCACCGACCGGCAAGTCCCTTACCGCCTTGCGCGATTTCAACATGACCGTCGCCCGCGGAGAGTTTGTCGCCGTCGTCGGTCCTACCGGCTGCGGCAAATCGACGACCCTCAACCTCGTGACGGGTCTTGCACGCCCGAGCGCCGGCGAAGTCCGGCTGATGGGCGGCCCGATCACCGGCATCGACCCGCGTGTCGGCTTCGCATTCCAGACCGACGCGCTCTTTCCCTGGAAAAACGTCATCGACAACGTCATGGCCGGCCCGCTGTTTCGCGGCAAGTCGCGCACTGAAGCGGAAAAGAGCGCACGCGACTGGCTGGCCCGCGTCGGCCTTTCGAAGTTTGTCCATCACTATCCCCACCAGCTTTCCGGCGGCATGCGCAAGCGCGTCTCGCTGGCACAGACCTTCATCAACGAGCCGGAAATTCTGCTGATGGACGAGCCTTTCTCGGCCCTCGACGTCCAGACCCGCACCGTCATGCATGAAGAGCTGTTGAAGCTGTGGGCGGAGCGAAAGGCCTCGGTGGTGTTCGTGACCCATGATCTCGAAGAGGCTGTCGCGCTCGCCGACAAGGTCTATGTCCTGACCGCCGGCCCCGCGACGGTCAAGTCGGTCTATACGATCGATCTGCCGCGCCCGCGCGTCGTGTCGGAAATCCGCTACGAGCAGAGCTTCATCGACTATTGCAAGACGATCTGGGAAGACCTCCGCGAGGAGGTGGAGACCAGCTACCGGCGCGCGAGCGAAGCGGCCTGAGGGAGGATATCATGGCACACACCACTCTTGAGGCCGGTTCGGCCACCCTGTTTCGGCCGGGCACGTCGGACTCGGAAATCGAGGCGTCGGCGCTGAAGGCGATGCGCCGGCGCAACACCGCGGTGCGCTTCTGGCAGATTGCCATCCTGGTCTTCGTGATCGGCATGTGGGAGCTGTCTTCCAACATGCAGTGGATCGACCCGTTCTTCTATTCGAGCCCGAGCGGCGTCGTTGAGCGCCTCTACGAATGGGCGACCGAAGGCACCACGGAAGGTTCGCTCTGGTATAATCTATGGGTGACGATGGAGGAGGCCTTGATCGGCTTCTTCGCGGGCTCGATCACCGGCGTCTTCGTCGGCATCGGTCTTGGCCGCAACCGCTTCCTGTCGGACATCTTCTCCGTCTACATCAAGGCGATCAACTCGATCCCGCGCGTCGTTCTCGCCCCGATCTTCATCATGATCATGGGTCTCGGCCTGCCGTCCAAGGTTGCTCTCGCCTTCATCATGGTGTTCTTCGTGGTGTTTGCCAACGCCTTCCAGGGCGTGCGCGAGGCCGACCGCAACATGATCGCCAATGCGCGCATCCTTGGCGCCTCGGACTGGCAGGTCACCCGCACGGTGGTCATCCCCTCGGCGATGAGCTGGATCTTCGCAAGTCTGCACGTCTCCTTTGGTTTCGCGATCATCGGCGCAATCGTCGGCGAATTCGTCGGTGCCCGGTTCGGCATCGGCCAGCTGATTTCGATCGCCAAGGGTACGTTCGATGCCGCCGGCATGTTCGCGGCAATCCTCCTCGTCATGGTCGTCACGCTTTTCGCCGAATATATCATGACGCTGATCGAGAACCGCCTGGCGAAGTGGCGCCCGCAGCAGCATCTCGATACGCAGTGATCCAATCCGACCTCCTCCCAAGGCAGATCGAACAGGAGGCCGGGTGCATGCCCGGCCTTCTGTCATTTGATGCACTTGAGGTTTAAGCAAGCGGAAGCCGCACCGTCACGACCAGCCCACTGCCTTCCGCGTCATCGAGCGAGACTGAGCCTCCGGCGCCTTCGACAACCTCCCGCACGATCGCAAGCCCCAGACCGCTCCCCTCGGCTTCGGTCCCCATAATCCGGTAGAAGCGTTCGAAAACCTGCTCGCGCTCGCCGATCGGAATACCCGGTCCGTCGTCCTCGACGGTGACGACGGCGTTGCCGTTCGCCTGGCCGATCGCGACGGTCACCCGTCCATTGGCACAGGTATAGCGTATGGCGTTGTCTATGAGGTTGACCAGCATCTCGCGCAGCATCGTCCCATCGCCTTCGACGATGACCGGTCGGTCCGCTTCCAGTCCGAGATCGATGTTGCGCTTGAGCGCCTCTTCGGCATGCGCTTCCAGGATCTCGCGGGCAGCCTTGCTGAGATCGGTCGTATCGCTGCGCGGACGGCGGCTTCCGGGCTCGGCCCGTGACAAGGTGAGGAGCTGGCTGGCAAGACGCGAAATCTGCTTCGTGCTGGTGCGAAGGGCGAAAAGCGCCTCGTCGCGGCGAGCCGCATCGGCTTCGCGGGCTGCCACGCTCGCCTGCGTCGAAATCAGCGCGAGCGGCGTTCTGAGTTGATGCGCGGCATTCGATACGAAGCGTCGCTGTGCGGCCATCTGGTTCTGGACGCGCTCCATATGGTCGTTCAGGGCATGAACGAGCGGTCGCAGTTCGCTCTGCACCATCTCGGGCGGCAGCGGATCGAGACGGTTGCGCCCGCGCTGGCGCACGGCGTCCCGCAGTCTCAGAGCCGGCGCCAAGCCCCGCTGAAGCCCGAGGATGGTCACCAGGCTTGCGACGAAGACGAGCACGAACTGCTTCGAAAAATCCGAAAGCCATAGCTGCCTTCGCATCGCATACTGGCTGTTATGCGTCACGGCGACGGTGACGGAGATCGTGCCGTCATCGGGAAGGCCGACGACAGGATGGTCGAGCATCAGGACGCGCACATCGGCACCATGGAACGCACGATCCTCGCCCGCCCGCTGTACGGCTGGCAACGGCAGGTCGGGAAGACCGCTCACCAGACTGCCCCACACAGTGATGACCTGGTAAAATACCCGGTCGCCGAAGCCCGTATCGAACATCTCCAGCGCGGAAGGCGGCACGTCCACCTGAACATTGCCGCCCTCATCGACGCGGACGGCTTCAGCAATGACGCGGGCCGAGGCCAGAAGCGTTCGATCCGTCACCAGTTTTGCTGTCGCATCCGCCGTCCAGAAGCTGTCGTAAAGATTGAAACCGATCGCGCCGAAGAGAGTGAGCAGCACCCAGCAGAGCAGCTGTACCCTCAGGCTCTGGCTGAGCCGCGCGATCGTGGCGCCCAGCTTTGTGATGAGGCTACTGGACATGTCGGAGGAGATAACCGAGCCCGCGCAACGTCGCTATCTGAACCGAACTGCTCTCGAGCTTCTTTCGCAGCCTGTGGATGTAGATTTCGATAGCGCTCGGATCCGCCTCGTCGTCGAAACCGAACACACTTTCGGAAAGAGCGGCTTTCGAGATCGTGTTGCCGAGCTTCATGACAAGCTGTTCAAGAACGGCATATTCACGCGGCGTCAGTTGCAGCGGTTCGCCTGCGACGAAAAACTGCCGCGTTCCACCGGAGAAGCGCAGATTGCCGACGGTGATCTCGGAGGATGCCCGATCCTGACCGCGGCGAACCACCGCACGGATCCTCGCCTCGAGTTCGGCGATTTCGAAGGGCTTGGCGAGATAGTCGTCGGCACCGCTGTCGAGCCCCGCCACACGACCGTCCAGGCTCGCATTCGCAGTCAAGATGATGACCGGCAGCTTGTTTCCGGACCGCCGCAATCGTTTCAAGAGCGTCAAGCCATCAAGCTTGGGCAGCGCCAGGTCGAGGATCATCGCGGCATACTCCGCCACCTTGAGCATGTGCTCCGCATCCTCGCCATCGTGGGCAATATCGATAGCATATTGCGCCTGTCGCAGGGCTTTCCCCAGCCAGGCCGCCAGATCCTTGTTGTCCTCCACCACAAGCAGTCGCATCCGACCTCCTTAGCATGTGCAGAGTGCTTGGCGGAAGCGCATCCGTGGGGTCATAAGTTGAGAGGAAGAGCGGCCGGCTCTGGTTTATCTTCGGCCGCAACTGCGACGTCCCGATCGACGGCGCCCGGCACTTCCGTTCCCCAGATCTCGATCTGGGTCAGCGCCGGAAAGGGCGAGGCATCCTCGGCCTTGATCAGCCCATGCAATTCCACCCATTCGACGATACAGGGTTCTATGGAAAAGCTCTGAGCAACACCCGATTTCACCAAGGGAAAGCGGGAGGTCCTGCCGTTCGAGAAAGTGACGCTGGCCTCATTCCACCAAGAATCATGCGGGAAATCGGCCCGGAGATAGAAGACGATCTCGTCAATGCTGACCGGCCGGCCGAATTCCAGCTTCAGCGCCGCCTGCGGATCGCGATTGATGCCCCAGCTCGTATAGGGCCAGAAGCCGTGATCGTCGTTGGCCTTTTCGCCGTCGATCGCGTTGCGCGCGGCAAAGGCCGCTTCGCCCCGGGTCTCCACATTGGCGCGCGCATGCGGAAACAGCGCCCGGTTGGCATGATCGTCCCAGGGGTTCAGAGCGAGATTACGGCGTTGCACGATCTCGTCGGGGCGCGCGCTTCGCGCCGAAAGCCGGTGGAGATCACCCCGGAAGGCATTCGGCGAATAGGGCTTGCGCTTGTCGCCGAAGGGCACGGCGAGGGCATAGGCGCATTCCTTCATATAGACCAGGCCGGGTTGGATCGCGCCATCGAGGGCGAGGAAGACATGTCCAGGCTCGGAGACCTCCAAGACCACGCGATCGCCTTCGCGATAGCTCTGTCGATAGACCAGGAAGGTCTCGTCCCGCCCTGTGGAGCTTGCCAGCACCAGCCCATCGGCATCCACGATCTTCAGCGTCAATTCCATGCTCGCCTTCCTCATACGATCCGCAATCTCAGAACCCTGCCGGCGAACGGCACGCGCAGCCGGTAGATTTTCCCGGGCCAGGCCGATCTCAGCCGGGCGTCCTCCACGTCGATTTCGTCGATTTCGATCTCGCCACCGCCATCGACGAAGATGCTGCCGAGATCGGCGAGATCGATCCTGTCCGGGACGACGGTCGGCGCCAGGCACGTCATCAGCGACAGCACCGCCGGCTTGCCGCCGTCATAGCTGTCGACGATCTCGACATGGCGGCCGCGCAGCAGGGAAACGATGCGCCGGTAGCTGTGCAGCTCTGCTTCGGCGGGATAGGCGCCTGCTATATCGAGCGATATGCGCGCGCGCTCCTCGTCAAACCCGACCTCGACGTCTCGCGCGCCGAATGTGTCGCCGGCCGACTGCATGACGCCTGCGAATGTCGGCAGGTTGTGGAACGCCGATTGCATCGTCCAGATCTCGTAGCGCCGCGCCGAAAAGGTCTTTGCGGTATAGGTCTCGACACCGACATCGATCAGGAACGGGCGCCCATTCTTGTAGAGCGTCACGCTTCCGACATCGTTGTGATTGTGGCCCTCGCCATTGTTGCCGCCCTTGACGGCGAGCGAAAACTGCTCGTCGCGGGCGATGAACAGGCCAATGCCGGGATAAAACATATCGCGTCGGGACGCAGGATGCGGCGGGGCGGCATCGGGAAGCGTCGGGCCGATCAGCACTTCCTGCACGCGATACCAGAGGTTCCATTCTCCGGGCAGGTGCGAGCTTCCGGAGGCCGCCCTATCGGCCGCGGCGAACTCAGCCAGCACCTGCGAACCGACCGCCTGTCCGAACAGATATTCCCGCACACTGCAGGGTTCGACCACCGCGGAGGAATCGGCGAAGTTGAAATAATAGCGGCCGGCCACATGCATATGGGCGATATATTCAGCCATGCTGCGGATTTTCGGCTGTTGCCAGAGCTTGCCGAACAGGCCCGGCGCCACGCCATCCAGAATGGTCAGCGCGCCATGCAGGCAGAGTGCTGCGTGGCGATAGTAGAGCACGCCTTCCTCGCAGGCCCCGTCCTCGGCATAGTCCTTCAGGAAAGCATCGAGGCTGCCGAGCGCCTTTTCGACAACAGCACGGCGCGCCGGCTGGTCGGTTTTCAGCGAGAAGACCGTCAACAGGACATTCTGGCTTATCCAGGCCGTCCAGTTGTTCATTCGCTCCTCGCCGCGGCCCATCCACCAGAAATGCCGGCCGAGATAGGGCGAGAGGATGCGGATCTGGATCTCGCGTTCCACCCGGGCGGTAATTTCGGGGCTGAAGCCGTCGAGCGCGTCGCCCAGCAAGGCGACGGCGGTGGCAAGCAGGGCCGCCGTTTCGGCGGCGAAGAGATCGACGACAGGCTGCGAATTGTCGGGAAGCGGCAGCCGCGCACCGCTTCGTTCATAGGCGTTGTGCGCCGGAAGCTGCCAGCCGCTCTCCTCGGCAATCAGGAAGATGCCGTCGACAATCCCAGGCAGGAACCGCGTCCTACCTTCGACGAGTTCGCCGAGCACCAGATTGTTGAGCATCCGGCGCCGCGCGAAATAAAGCTCCTCGAAGCGCGAGCGGTTGCCCGTTGCGGTGAACTCCCGGTAATCCGAGGCGGTGATGAGCGGAAAGGCGCGCGCAAGCGTCTCTTCGGCATCGCGAATGACCCGTTCCCGGACCGTCTGCGGCACGGAGTTCCATATGGCGCGATCTGAGCAAACCGACCCAGGCGTGAAATCGCCCAGCACATCCGGCAGCTCCCCTGAAATCTCGCTGAACATATCCCTCCCCGCACCGGAAAGCATTGATGAGCGTTTGGTCTGCATGCTCACCTATCATATGTATTTTGCGCTTTCTATTAAATTCGTATGACCTATTCAGAACTTGTTTGACCAGTATCGGAACTGTGCTATGTGGTTGCGAGAGGAAGAGGAGGCATCGGTGTCCATATCGAATTCGGCCATCGCTGGAGATGGCGCTCTGGCAACTTCCGGCAGGAAAGCCACCGTCTTGTCCAAGCGCCAGCGCAGGATACGCAGCGCGCTCGTCGCCTATTCCTTCATCGCGCCGAACTTCCTCGGCTTTGCCGTCTTCACGCTCGGCCCGATCCTGTTTGCCTTCGTGCTCGCCTTCATGCATTGGGACGGCTCGAATGCGATTACCTTCGCCGGCCTCGACAATTTCTGGCGACTTTTCGAGGACAAGGCCTTCATCGCGGCCTTCTGGAACACAGTCATCTATACGGTTGCCTCCGTGCCGGCGACGCTGCTCTGTGCGCTCGGCCTCGCCGTCCTCCTCAACCAGAAGATTGTCGGACGCGATTTCTTCCGCACGGCGATGTTCTTTCCCTATGTCGCCTCGCTGGTGGCCGTCGCGGTCGTCTGGAACATGATCTTCAATCCCGAAATGGGACCGGTGAACATGATCCTCTACACGCTGGGCCTCGATCCCAAGAACATGCCGGGATGGGCTGCCGATCGCCACTGGGCAATGGTGACGGTGATCCTGTTCGGCATCTGGAAGAACATGGGCTATTACATGGTCATCTATCTGGCCGGTCTGCAGGGCATCAATTCGGAGCTCTATGAGGCCGCCGATCTCGATGGCGCCAATTCCTGGCAGAAGTTCATCCATGTCACCGTGCCGCAGCTCGGACCGACGACTTTCTTCGTCACCGTCATGCTGACGATCCAGTCGTTCAAGGTCTTCGACCAGATCTACATGATCACTCAGGGCGGTCCCGGCACCTCGACCCTCGTCCTCGTCTACCACATCTACAACGAAGCCTTCATTTCCTGGGATCTCGGCTATTCCAGCATGGTTGCGCTCGTTCTGTTCTTCCTCGTGCTCGCCGTCACCGTCTTCCAGTTCCGGCGCCAGAGGGAGGACGAGGCATGAGGATCGCAGGACGCAGAGTCACCGCCAAAACGGTCCTCCTCTATGCCATCGTGATCACGGTCACGGTGGTCATGCTGATGCCCTTCGCCTGGATGCTCTCGGCATCCTTGAAGCTCAGCCGCGACGTCTTCGCCTTCCCCATCGAGTGGATACCGGCGGAGCCGCAATGGCAGAATTACGTGGATATCTGGACGAAGATCCCGCTCGCCCTCTTCATCTACAACACCTCGAAACTGACGATCATCGTCACGCTGCTGCAGCTGTTGACCTCCAGCTTTGCCGCCTACGCCTTCGCCAAGCTGAATTTCCCCTACAAGAACACGCTGTTCCTCGGCTATATCGCCACCATCGCCATGCCCTGGCAGGTCTATATGGTGCCGCAATTCCTGCTGATGCGCGAATTCGGCCTCAACAACACCCATCTGGCGCTGATCTGCCTGCAGGCCTTTACCGCCTTCGGCGTCTTCCTGATGCGGCAGTTCTACATGTCGATCCCGACCGAGCTTTGCGAAGCGGCCCGCATCGATGGCATGAACGAGTACCAGATCTGGGCGCGCATCATGCTGCCGCTCTCCAAGCCGGCGCTCTCGACGCTGACGATCTTCACCTTCGTCACCACCTGGAACGATTTCCTCGGGCCGATGATCTATCTGACCAAGACCGAGCTGAAGACTGTCCAGATCGGCCTGCGCATGTTCATCTCGCAATATTCGGCCGAATACGGACTGATCATGGCGGCCTCCGTCGTCGCCCTCATTCCGGTCCTCATCGTCTTCCTCTCTCTCCAGCGCTTCTTCGTCGAGGGCATCGCCTCGACCGGACTGAAGGGTTAAATCCATGAACGCCGTTCCGTCCGTCGCCCCGCAACCGATCACCGACGAGGAAGCGAAAGCCGCGCTCGATCTTGCCGTCGCGCAGATCCGCCGCAACCTTCCTACTTTCACCTATGCTTCGCAGAACCATTCGAGTGTCGGGAATTTCTATCCGGCTGTGGCGAACACTCAATGGACCGCGGGCTTCTGGCCCGGCGAACTCTGGCTCGCCTTCGAGCATAGTGGCGATCCGGTCTTCCGACATGCGGCGCAGATCCAGGTCCAATCGTTCCTGCATCGGATCGTGAACCGCATCGAGACCGATCATCACGATATGGGCTTCCTCTATTCGCCGTCCTGCATCGCCGCCTGGAAGCTCGTCGGAGACGAGGATGGCCGCAGGGCCGCCTTGCTCGCCGCCGACCAGCTGATCGAGCGTTTCCAGCCCGTCGGCCAGTTCATCCAGGCATGGGGCCGCAAGGGGGTGGCGGAAGAATACCGCTATATCATCGACTGCCTGCTGAACCTGCCGCTTCTCTATTGGGCAAGCCGCGAGACCGGCGATCCGAAATACCGCGAGATCGCTCTCACCCACGCCCGCACCACGCTCGCCAATTCGGTCCGGCCGGATGATTCCACCTACCACACCTTCTACATGGACCCGGTCACCGGAGCGCCGGTGCGCGGCGCGACCAAGCAGGGCTACCGGGACGACAGCGCCTGGGCGCGCGGACAGGCCTGGGCAATCTCGGGGATGGCGCTCTCCTATCGCTATGAGCGGATCGAGGAATATCGCCAAACCTTCGACCGGCTGCTTGCCTTCTATCTCAACCGGCTGCCGGCCGACATGGTGCCCTATTGGGATCTCGTCTTTTCCGACGGCGACGGCGAGCCGCGCGACAGCTCGTCGGCCTCGATCGCCGCCTGCGGTCTTCTGGAGATGGCCGATCTCGTCGAACCGGAGCCGGCCGAGCGTTATCGCATACTGGCGCGGCGCATGATGAAGAGCCTTGCCGATCACTATGCGGTCAAGGATCCCACCGTCTCGAACGGCCTGGTGCTGCACGCCACCTATTCGAAGAAATCGCCCTTCAACACCTGCCGCGGCGAGGGCGTCGATGAATGCGTCTCCTGGGGAGACTATTATTACATGGAAGCTTTGACGCGCCTTTCGCGCAGCTGGTCTTCCTATTGGTGAATTCAGGAGAACCCGATGGCCAGCATTTCGCTTAAAGAGCTGAACAAGAGCTACGGTGCGCTTACCGTCGTCCACGACATCGACCTCGAGATCGCAGACAAGGAATTCATCATCCTGGTCGGCCCCTCCGGCTGCGGCAAATCGACGACGCTGCGGATGATCGCCGGCCTCGAAGAAATATCGGGAGGAGAGCTCAAGATCGGCGGCGACGTCATGAACGACGTTCCTTCCAAGGATCGGGATATCGCCATGGTCTTCCAGAATTATGCGCTCTACCCGCATATGACCGTCTACAAGAACATGGCATTCGGCCTCCAGCTCAGGAAGGTGTCGCGCGATTACATCGATGCCCAGGTGCAGGATGCCGCCAGGATCCTCGACATCAGTCATCTCCTGAACCGCAAGCCGAAGGCGCTTTCGGGCGGCCAGCGCCAGCGCGTCGCCCTCGGCCGCGCCATGGTGCGCAATCCCGCCGTCTTCCTTCTTGACGAGCCGCTTTCCAATCTCGATGCCAAGCTGCGCGGCACGATGCGCTCCGAAATCACCAAGCTGCACAAGCGCCTCAATGCCACCTTCATCTATGTCACCCACGATCAGGTGGAGGCCATGACCATGGCGGACCGGATCGTCGTCATGAAGGACGGGCATATCCAGCAGGTCGACACACCGCAGAACCTCTATGACCGCCCCGTCAACATGTTCGTCGCCGGCTTCATCGGCGCGCCGCAGATGAACATGCTGCCCTCGACCATCCTGCGCCGTGGCGAAGGCTACGTCGCCGTCTTCGACGGCCGGGAACTGCCGCTGCCTGCCCATTTCGACCAGAACAGGATCGCTCCTTACGAAGGCCGCGAACTGGTGCTCGGCATCCGCCCCGAGAATTTCCACGAACTGCCGCCGGCCGACATCGCACCGGAGAACCTGGCGCCCCTCAAGGCGGTCGTCGAGCTTGCCGAACCCATGGGCTCTGAAGTGCACCTGAACATGGTGGCGGGCGGACGCAATCTCATCGCCCGCGTCTCGCCGCGCTACCGGCCTGATATCGGCGAGGAGGCGACGCTGGTCGCCGATATGACCAACGCGCAGCTGTTCGACAAGGAAACGGAACGTTCGATTCTATACTGAGGCGCCTGCGGGAGACGGCTATGCAGTGGTTGCGGGAGATGTGGACGAGGGAGGGACCGGGCATTCCGAAGGATGCTCCGAAGAAGACCGGCCTTGCGCTGTTCGCCGAGATCCTCGTCCGCGAATGGTGGGAGATGGTCAAGCTCAACATCCTGTTCATCCTGGCCTCGCTCCTCGTGGTGACGCTACCGGCAGCCCTGGTCGCCATGGCCCGGGTCTCGGTGACCTTTGTGGAAGATCGCAACACCTACCTGCTGCGGGACTTCACCGAAGCTTTTCTGCGCTATTTCTGGCGCGCCACCGCTTGGGGGCTGGTGCTCGCGGGCGGGCTTGCAATCGGCATCCATGCGATCGTTGCCTATACCGCCGGCGCGCGCGACAACCTGCTGCTGAGCGTGCCGCTGGCGATTGCCCTCGTCGCCACCGCCTTCGTCACCGTTCTCGCCTGCCATCTCATCATTCTGATGGTGATGCGCGATCTGCCGGCTTCCAGGCTGCTGCGCCTCGCCGCGCTCGCCTCCATCATCCGTCCGCTCCCGGCGCTTGCAGCGCTCGCCTTCGTTGCAAGCCTCTGGCTGGCGCATATCCTCTTCTATCCGGTTTCCGTGTTCATGCCGGCAACCTTCAATTTTTCACTCGGAATGTTCGCCGTCGTATTCGGCGCCCATCGGGCGGCGGTGATGGTTCTCGAGCTGCCGCCGTACCGCAAACCGCATGCACGAAACGCTTCATAAATAACTGATCCAGAGATGATCCAGGGAAGGAGAACGGGAATGTATTTGGATAAATTTGGGAGGACGATGAAACTTGCCTTGGCGGGTTTCAGCTTGGCTGCAACGACGGCCGGGGCAGCATTTGCCCAGGACGCCGTGACGCTCAAATGGGCTTTGTGGGACTGGGACAAGACTGCCTATTACAAGCCGCTGATCGAGGCCTATCAGGCCAAACACCCCAACGTGAAATTCGAGCCGATGGACCTCGGCTCGCAGGACTATCAGCAGATGATCTCGACGCAGCTGACCGGCGGCTCCAAGGACATCGACATCGTCACCATCAAGGACGTGCCGGGCTACACCAATCTGGTGCGCGCCGGCAACATCGCCGATCTCAGCAGCTTCGTGAAGGATCAGAAGATCGACCCGGCTCCCTATGGCGGCCTGATCGAGGAACTGACCATAGACGGCAAGATCTATTCGCTGCCGTTCCGCTCCGACTTCTGGATCGTCTATTACAACAAGGACATATTCGACAAAGCCGGCGTGCCCTACCCCACGAATGACATGACCTGGGCACAATTCGACGCGACCGCCGAGAAGCTTACGGGTGGCATGGGTACCAACAAGACCTACGGCGCGCTCCTGCATACCTGGCGGTCGACCGTCCAGCTGCCCGGCGTCCTCGACGGAAAACACACATTGGTCGACGGTGAGTATGACTTCCTGAAGCCCTGGTACGAGAGGGCGCTGACCCTACAGAAGGATGGCGCGATTCCCTCCTACGCCTTCCTGAAGACGTCGAATACGCATTATTCGGCGCTCTTCTTCAACGGTACGATCGGCATGCTGCCGATGGGAACCTGGTTCGTCGGCACCCAGATCACCAAGGTGAAATCAGGTGAATCGAAGAGCAAGAACTGGGGCATCGTGAAGTTCCCGCATCCCGACGGCGTCGCGGCCGGCACGACGGCCGCCCAGATTTCCGGCCTGGCGGTCAACGCCAATTCCGACCACAAGGATGCCGCACTCGATTTCATCAAGTTCGTCACCGGTCCCGAGGGTGCGGCCGTTATCGCGTCGACGGGCACGTTCCCCGCGCTCAAGACGGATGACGTCAGCGCCACGATCGCGGCAACGCCCGGCTTCCCGCAGGACGAGGCCAGCAAGGCGGCGCTGAAGCCGACGAAAACCTACCTGGAGATGGCGGTCAACCCGAACGCCGCCAAGATCGAGGTCGTGCTCAACCGTGCGCATGACGCAATCATGACCGACAACACGTCCGTCGACGACGGGTTGAAGGAAATGACCGACGGCGTGAAGGCCATCAAGTAGACGTCAAGAAATGTCGACGGCCGCGGGCAATATCTGCCCGCGGCCGATCCTGTTTTTCATGAATTTCGAGCCTGACAATGATATATGATCCCGCCCGGGCCAATCCGCTCTTCGGCAATCCGCTGAAGACCCGCGACGACCTCGCCAAGGCCGTCATCGATCTCTTCGAGCCGCTCCTGCCGTATTTTTCCGAAGGCGGCGCCCGTGTGCGCCTCGGTGCGGCTGGCGCGATCTTCGACCGGGCGGCGGCGGATCTGGAAGGATTTGCACGGCCGCTCTGGGGCATTGTTCCGTTCGCTGCAGGCGGCGGCGCGTTCCCGCATTGGGACCTCTATCGGCGCGGGCTGGCGAACGGCACGAACCCCGCTCATCCCGAATATTGGGGCGATCTTGCCGACCGCAATCAGCGGCTGGTCGAGCTCGCCGCCGTCGGTTTCGCGCTGGCACTTGTCCCCGAACACATCTGGAAACCGCTCAGCGATAGCGAAAAGAAGACCGTCGCCGCCTATCTTCTCAGCGCGCGCGAACTGGAATTCATCGACAACAACTGGAAATTCTTCCGCGTCCTCATCGATCTCGGGCTGGAGCGCGTTGGTGTCGCCTTCGACCACGGGAAAACCCTTGCCTATCTCGACGAGTTGGAAGCCTTCGACCTCGGGGAAGGCTGGTATCGCGACGGGCCGGTGCGTCGGGTCGATCATTACATCCCCTTCGCCATGCATTTCTACGGCTTGATCTATACCGTGTTGGCGCGCGGCGACGAAGCGCGCAAGGACCGCTTCCGGGATCGCGCCCAGACCTTTGCCGGGGATATCCGCCACTGGTTCGGCCCCGATGGCGCAGCCCTTGCCTTCGGCCGCAGCCAGACCTACCGCTTCGCGGCCGGTGGTTTCTGGGGCGCGCTTGCCTTTGCCGGCGTCGAAGCGCTGCCCTGGGCCGAGATCAAGGGCTATTACATGCGCCATATCCGCTGGTGGTCGGCGATGCCGATTGCCGAGCGCGACGGCGTTCTCTCCGTCGGCTACGGTTATCCCAATCTCTTCATGAGCGAGAGCTACAATTCGCCCGGTTCGCCCTATTGGGCGCTGAAATTCTTCCTACCGCTGGCTCTTCCCGGGGATCACCCCTTCTGGACCGCCGACGAGGCGCCGCAGCCGGAATTTCCGGAGCCGGTTGCGTTGAAACCGGCGGGCATGGTCGCCATGCACACGCCAGGAAATGTGGTCGTGCTCTCCTCCGGACAGCAGCATGACAAGATGCTCGGCGCAAACGAGAAATATTCGAAATTCGTCTATTCCACGCGCTACGCCTTCAACATCGAAGCCGACGACCGGAATTTTGCCGCCGCAAGCTTCGACGGCATGCTCGGCCTCTCCGACGACGGCGTCCATTTTCGCATGCGCGAAACTATGGAAGAGGCGCTCATCGCCGACAATCGCCTCTATTCGCGCTGGCGCCCCTGGAACGATGTCACCATCGAAACCTGGCTGCTTCCCGAAAACCTCTGGCATATCCGCATCCACCGCATCGCCACGCCGCGCGCCCTCAGCACAATCGAGGGCGGCTTTGCGATCGAACGCGCGGACTTCAATGCCGACCGTTCCGATGCAGGGGAAGGCCGAGCCGTCTGGTACGGACAGACCGATGTCAGCGCGATCGTGGATCTATCGCCCGATCCGAGGGCCGGCCATGCGATGAGCCCGATCCCGAATACCAATCTCATCCACGCCAAGACCCTGCTGCCGCAGTTGCGCGGCCAAATCGGCCCCGGAACCACCGTGCTCGTGACCGCGGCAATGGCATTGCCCAGCCGCGAGAACTGGGCACAAGCGCTCGATAATCCGCCTGCCTGCCCTCGCCTCGAAGACTTGGAGCGGCTCTTTCGCGAGAACGGCGAGCGGGTGCCGGCATTCGCCCTCCAGTCATAGCCTGGGATTGGGGGAACAGGAGTGACTATCGTGCGGTCAACTCGGCACGGTATGCTTCTGCGATGCGCTGTGCCAACTCTGCCATTTGATCGTCAGGTATGTGCAGGACCCCATTCTCCGCCATCAGCGCATGGTATTGCTGCTCTTCGAGAGGCACGCCTGAAGGCAAGGGAACGACATGAAAATGCAGGTGACTATTGGCTTGCTGGCTGCCGAGCGAAAGCACATAAATTCGCTCGGCGTCGAACACGCTTTTGAGGGCGCGCGACAAGACATGCACCTTGCCCTGTAGTCGAAGATATTCATCCTTCGACATGTCTCGCGCCAGATCCTCACGGTGCTCCTTCGGACAGACAAGGCAATAGCCGGGTAACGTGGGATATTTGCTCAGGAAAATGATCGTCTCATCGTCTTCAAAAACGCGATGATGAAAGAAGGCGGGGTCGTTCTTGAGCAAGCCGCAGATAAAGCACGGCCTTGTTCCGATGTCGTGGACATAGGCTTTGAGATCAAATGGCTGGCGTTCGATCATTCCAAACCTCTGCCATCTCGCACGCGGCGTATCCTATTGTCAGATTGATGCGACAATCGGAGGGAAGTCAAATTGACCAAGCCATTAGCGCCAATGACACTCGCTGACTCCGGAACCGTCACCAAAGCTATTGCAAAAACCCAATGCGCGCCCGACGCCGCCGTCGCATAACATTTTCGAATTACTCAATAGTTATATTTACATCTCCAACTAATGAATAAGAAAAACCCACTCTTCGCAACATTGCTGTAATGAAATCCGGCAAAGCGCAACAGCATACTTAGCTTTCAGTTTTCCGAGATCTTGAGAGGAGGACACAATGCCTACCATAATGATCTGTCACGACGTCAAGGACACGAAACACTGGCTCGCTTCACCCATCCGCAAACAGGTATTGGAACCCATCGGCGTCACGAACATTCGTACGTTTACAGACCCGCAAAACTCCAACCGCGTCGGTTTGGTCATGGACGTCGCAGACATGGAAAAGTTGATGGCCTTCATGCAGACCAAGGCAGCCGCCGATGCGATGGCGAGTGACGGCGTCTTGCCCGAGACCATGATGTTCCTGGTTCAATCGTAATAGCCATCCACGAGACTTGGAAATGCAATCGGGGAGGATGATATGACGACATTATTCGTGAGGCACGAGGTCTCCGACTACGCCGCCTGGCGCAAGGTATATGATGCGTTTCATCAGGTTCAGAAGGCCAATGGGGTGACAGCGCAAGCCGTCTATCGCGCCATCGACAACCCGAACGATATTACCGTCACCCATGAGTTTGCGACGTTTGAAGCGGCTCAGGCGTTCAGCAAGCTGGACGAACTGAAGACGGCGATGCGCACGGGAGGCGTGCTCGGCGTCCCGACAGTGTGGTTTACCAACAAAACATGAAATGAGGCACAAAACCTTCGCTGCACCAGCGGAAGTCAGGTTACGGTCGCCATCGGCCCATTATCGATCTTGGCGGCCAGGCGAACTGCGCAAATTTGTCCGAGCTCCTATTGTCGGCTCTTGATGTCGCGCAGGAGATCCAGGCCGCGCTGGTACTTTTCGGTGTTCTTGCCGGTCTGTTCGGCCTGCCGGAGATTGTCTTCGAGATCGGCCTGCTTGACCGGCAAGGCCAGCGGGTTGGATGCCGCGCGTCTGACGAAGTCGTCGTCCGGCTCGTCCGGCCGCCGTGTCAGAGCGTCCACGGCGGAGATGATCGCTGGCGCAAAGCCATCTTCCCTCAGCCTGTCGAGCGTCCAGCCGCTTCCTTTCTCGACCACGTCATGAAGGTAGGCGATCGTCCGCCGCTCATCGCCGGAAACGAGAAGTGCGACCCGCTGGCAATGTTCGAAGAACGGCCGGCCGGTCTTGTCTGCCTGACCTTCATGGGCTGTAAGAGCCACTTGGATGGCATGGTCGAGATGCTGCATGGCGATCACGGGCCCTCGGTCTTCCCGATCTTCTGTCGGGAAGGCTTCTCGCCCGTCGTCATCTCGATGTCAGGGACGGGAACCGCCGCGGCCTGGACAGGCGTTTGTCGCCGATCGAAATCGCCGCTCTCGCCGGCGCCTTGGAGCAGTGCTGCATCATCCCTGTCGTCTTCATCGAGCAGGTTCTGCAGTGTTTCATGCTCATCCTCGCCCGCAAGTTCATCACAGGCTTGCAGCCAGTGACGCTGGTCGGCGCCGTCCGGGCGGCCTTCGGCCTCCCAGATTTCGTAGGCACGGCGACGTATCTGCTCGTGCTTGTCTATCGCCATGATCTCCTCCAAGCGCATTTAAATAAGCCGTCCGAAGAACAGGCCCAGCCACTTTCACGGCGTGTTGATGGTTGGAAGAAAATCCTCCACCCGTTTGTGCTCGTCCTTTGAAAGCGTCTCCACCCGTTCCTTCCAGAAGCGTTCGGCCTCCCGGGCAGTTTCCAATGCCCTCTTGCGATCGGCTTCGGTCCGTTCGGTGTCGGCGGAACGCGCGTCGTCGGTCCCGCTCTCGGGCGGCACGGTGGATTTGACGGTCATCATGGATCACCCTTCGATGTTGTGATCCAATAACCTTCGCAAGCAGTGAGAGTTCCGCGTGGGTGGCGATTGATTTGAGCGCGCGATCGAGCCGCACGCGCCGGCGGCAATCAATGAACGGCCATACTCACCATTCGATAGGGGTGCACGGCCTCGAACTGCGAAATCATCGCCGTCGCCTGCAGCAACACGAGCTCGGCATTGTCGGGATCGTCACGGGCCAGTTCGTCGGCGTTGACGCGGATCGCTTCAGCCATGTTGTTGGACAGTGCCGCAAACTGCATGTTGCCTTCGACAAGAGCCTCACGCGCCGTATCCTCCAGCGTGCGAGCGATATCGACGAAGATTTCCTCACGTTCCTCAATGCTGAGGTCTCTGATTATATTGGTCTTTTCTTCCATGTCACTCACTCCAAAAGACGTGGGACGGTGATCGAGCTCGTCAAGCCTCGATCATGAGACAGTTGGGAATGTCAAATTCCGGATTCAAGCCTCGATGCGGCTTGAACGCGCATTCGACACAGTGTCATCCACCTTGTAGTCCGAACGCGGGAGCCGATTTTCTGTTCCCTGCAATACGTTAGCACTCGCCGGTGGGGAGTGCTAATTTTTCTCTCATTCCCTCTTGAAATTGCAGTGCCGTCGAACCAGATCAGTCGCGCAAGGCGCGCTCGTGCGGAACCTTGCACCCGCCCCGGATTGGTCATCCGGTCCGGCCCGGGGGGAGCAACATCATCACTGTTTGTCGATGGAGGAAGACATGTCGTTCCGACCGCTTCATGATCGCATTCTCGTCCGCCGGGTCACGTCAGAGGACAAGACCAAGGGCGGCATCATCATTCCCGACACTGCCAAGGAAAAGCCGCAGGAAGGTGAGGTCATCGCCGTCGGCCCTGGTGCACGCAACGATGCCGGCCAGATCCAGGCGCTCGACGTCAAGCCCGGCGATCGCATCCTGTTCGGCAAATGGTCCGGTACCGAGATCAAGATCGATGGCGAAGACCTGCTGATCATGAAGGAAAGCGACGTGATGGGCGTCATCGAAACCCAGGGCGAACAGCAGCAGGCCGCCTGAGGTCCCTGCGAACATTCGTCAACGCTGGAGCGCTTCAGCTTGTCGTAGAAAAGCAGAACAGCTCCAATATTTTATTTCTGACGCAATTCCGAACGGAAAACCGCTTCGCACCTTTCCCGGAATTGCTCTGGCTGCCTATGAAGGAGTGAGGACATGGCCGCTAAAGAAGTCAAATTCAGCACCGAAGCCCGGGAGAAGATGCTGCGCGGCGTCGACATCCTGGCCAACGCCGTGAAGGTGACGCTCGGCCCGAAGGGCCGCAACGTCGTGATCGACAAGTCCTTCGGCGCGCCGCGCATCACCAAGGACGGCGTCTCCGTCGCCAAGGAAGTCGAACTCGAAGACAAGTTCGAGAATATGGGCGCCCAGATGGTCCGTGAAGTCGCCTCGAAGACCAGCGACATCGCCGGCGACGGCACCACGACCGCAACGGTGCTTGCCCAGGCGATCGTCAAAGAGGGCGCCAAGGCCGTCACGTCAGGCATGAACCCGATGGACCTGAAGCGCGGCATCGATCTCGCCGTCGGCGCCATCGTTGCGGAACTGAAGGCCAACGCCCGCAAGATCTCCAACAATGCCGAAATCGCCCAGGTCGGCACGATCTCCGCCAATGGCGATGCCGAAATCGGCCGTTTTTTGGCGGAAGCCATGGAAAAGGTCGGCAATGATGGCGTCATCACCGTCGAAGAAGCCAAGACCGCCGAAACCGAACTCGAAGTCGTCGAAGGCATGCAGTTCGACCGCGGCTACCTCAGCCCCTACTTCGTGACCAATGCCGACAAGATGCGGGCCGAGTTCGAAGACCCATATATCCTCATCCACGAGAAGAAGCTGTCGAACCTGCAGTCGATGCTGCCGGTTCTCGAAGCCGTCGTCCAGTCCGGCAAGCCGCTCCTCATCATCGCTGAAGACGTCGAAGGCGAAGCTCTTGCAACCCTCGTCGTCAACAAGCTGCGTGGCGGCCTGAAGATCGCTGCCGTCAAGGCGCCTGGCTTCGGCGACCGCCGCAAGGCCATGCTCGAAGACATCGCCATCCTCACCGCCGGCACCGTCATCTCCGAAGACCTCGGCATCAAGCTCGAATCCGTCACGCTCGACATGCTCGGCCGTGCCAAGAAGGTGTCGATCGAAAAGGAGAACACCACGATCGTCGACGG